>OASD01000353.1_pt1 | contig 19043 bp, 16 predicted proteins | sample 1475531 | NCBI WGS metagenome assembly OASD01 (sample SAMEA3360668, study PRJEB22359) | human gut metagenome | biome: ENVO:urban biome; feature: ENVO:human-associated habitat; material: ENVO:feces | place: Bangladesh | collected 2011
CCGCCTGTTGTTATCGGTCGGCCCAGTAGGTATTAACACATACTTTGTCACTGTAACGCTTCCAGTACTTTTCCAGTCGTGCCCGCTGGTCGGCTTCGTACGCATCCCATGCGGCCACATATACAGCAAGCTCTCGGGTGGTCGGCTTCTTGGCTGGCACTTCTTTGTAAGTCTTCGTTTCTTCGTCGTACTCGTATTCGGGGCGCATATCGTATGTACTTATGGATAGAGTACCGTCTTTAGTCCGTTTGACTCTACAGCAGGCTGTACTCTCTAGTCTATCGCGGTCAAAGTCGCTTAGGGTCTCCAAATTGTGCGAGAAAAAGATGCTTCGGTCGGTTACCTCTCCTTTTGCATAACTCTCGTAAAACGGGCCCTCGTCTGCTATATATAAGTTCCTGCGGGGCTTTTTCTTGTCTAGCTTAACAATATACCCGTCAGGCGTGATATAATAGTAGTAGTGAGATTTGTAGTACTTAATATCTAGCATATCGCAAAGGTATTCGTGCTTTTTTATATACTCGTCTATTGCTTTGTCTAGCTCGGCACCCTTTAGAAATACGACTTCTTCGGGGTCTTCTGTCGCCTCAGTGGCTGGGGCTTGCTTGCTTGTCGGTTGCTCCTGCTTAGTCGTTGCGGGCTCCTCCTTTGTCGTCTCCTTGCTTGTTGGTTTGCTTGGAGCGGGGGCGGGTAGGTCGCGGAGGGGGGTCGGCCTGTTGTCGTCGTCAAAGCGTACGATTGTAAGCTTGTCGGCCGTTGTATAGTAACCGCCTGTTATTTTGCCGTCCGTGACGTTGTAAACAAATTCGCCCCCGTTATATTGTATTTCGGCTTTGTAGTTGTTATTATTCTTTCCGTACGCCCTTGTCTCGATTCTTTGCCCGTCCTGATATACTGCAAATTCGGCCCGCTTGCCGTTTTTATTATATCGTCTATATAGTCCGTATATAGTCCGGCCATCTATTGTGTAATATCTTTCGGTCACTTTTGTGCTGTTGCCTCTCTTGGTACTGTATACTTGTTCGGTCGCTTGTGTATAGTCTAGGGACTCAAGGTATTTGGCCCCTAGATTTCCGTACCGCTTAATAAGGTCAAGTAATACGGGGGCGTTGTCGTTCTCTTGCTCTACAGTCAATTCGGGACCCTCTTCGGTCGTCACCTCTTCGGGTTCCTGTACAGGCGTTTCGGCTGTTGCCTCGGGGACTGTTGTCGTATCTTCTTCGGTCGCTTGTGGAGCCGTGGCGGGGGTCGCCTCCTCTATTGCGGTCGTATCTGCGGGGGCTGGTGTTGCGCCCGTTAGGTCTATTGTCAGGTGCGCTATTGTGCTTTCGTCTTCGGGACGTATTATGCACCCTGCGACTATTATTCTACCCGCCTCGCCTGTAAATTGTAAGATATTGTTTGGCTTAGATATGCATTTTGTACCCAGTTTCTTCGCAACACTTAGCCCCCTTTTTAGTTGCTTAAGGTGTAGAAACATATAGTCGCCAGTCGGGAATAATAACTTTACAAACTTTGGATTCGCTTTTGCGTTTGCGTGTGCTCGGGCCTCCTTATTGTATTTTAGTTCTTCTTTGACCTCTTCGGGGGTCATATCCTTGTCAAATAGGTCGCAAAGTGCGGTGCGCTTCTCTTCGTCTTGTATTGCTTTTATCTGCTCTTCTATCTCTTTCGGGGTGGTTGCATATTTGTCCCCTGTTGGTCGGCAAATCTCTTTATATTTGCTAAGTAGTTGGGGGTCATTTTTGCTTTCGGTCCCGTCCTCTTGAATCAATTTACCGCTGTACTCTTCTTTATAGTCCAGTTTGCTTTCAATTAGTACAACATTATCAGATAGTAAGGCGTATCCTTCGGGGTCGTGGTATACTGACTTATCAAACATTATTGCCCATCTGCTTTGTTTCTCGCAGAATATATGATATATATCACGGCCTAGAGGCTTCGTGCTGGCGGTCTTGGTGCGTCTTGTCGTGGTCGTCTTGCGTGTTGTCACCTGCTCGGGCTTGCTTTCCTCGGTCGTTTCGGTCGTCACATTCTCAGGCGTTGCGACTGGTTCGGGCTGTTGTGTTGGTGTTGTCGTTACGTCCGTGGCGGTTGTCGTCACCTCTTCGGGCTCTTGTGCCGTCTTGCTTCTCTTGCGGTCGTTGATACGCTTGAGTGCTTGTGCGAGTAGTGCGTTGTAGCGGTTGCGGGACTCCTGTATTGTCGTGGGGTTGTTGTTATATGCGGTGTTCATAGCTTGTATCTCTTTTGGTTTGATTGATTTGGTTTGGTTGTGGGGCTACTGGTTAGCGTGGCCCCGTGGTGGTTGTTAGGCGTATAGTGTTGCCAGCTCGTTAATATCTTGAGGTATTAGGCTGTTATTACAGTCGTCAACAAGGTAGAGGCGGCCACGATTTAGCACATAGTCGGTGCGCTTGCTATATTTGGCGCGTTGCCAGTCTAGATTGTAGCTAGTCGTGGCGAGCTTGTCAAGTCGTTGTATTACCTCGGCCGTCTCGGCTGTTGCGTCACATCTTACTAAGTAGTTAGACCATACGGAGCGCCTACTAATTAGGCGGTAATATGTATATCGTGCGGTGCGCATAGTAGTATAGTATCTTAGTTGGTGGGTATATAGCGGGTACCGCTTGCAGGCGGTACCCTTGTGAGTTGTTAGGCGACTTGTGTAGAGTTGCGAGTGTACTCAGTTACGGGCACTTGCTCCATAGAGCAGCCCCACCACGTGGTAAGTAATACGTACTTATCCAGCTCGGCACTATAGGCGATATATATAGTTTCGTAATTGGTTCGGAGCTGTTGCGCCTGCTCGGCTGTTGCGTCCGTAACGTAGGCCGTAAAAAAATCGATTGGCTCGCCGTCCTCGTCTGTGAGGTCGTAAGTTTCGGCCAGATACCCCAGTAGGTTGTGCCACTCGTGTTGGGCCTCGTCTCTTGTCGGGTAGAATTGATCTAGCCAGCCCAAGATAGTAACGCCTGTTGCGTCTAGTGCGTTTTGGTAGGTTGTGACCGTGGCGGTGACCTTTCGTCTTAGAGTGACCTTGCGTTTGATTGTCACTGGCGTGCGCTTACGTCTTAGAGTAACTTTGCGCTTTATCGTTACGGGCGCGTGCTTACGTCTTAGAGTGACTTTTCGCCTTATTGTCACTTTACGCCTGAGAGTGACTTTTCTCTTTAGCGTGACGGGCTTACGCTTTCTTTTTAGCGTCACTTTGCGCCTGAGAGTTACTTTTCTCTTTAGAGTGACGGGCTTACGGTTCTCTTGTGCGCTGGTTGCTTGTGCAGTTTGTAGAGTTGCATTCTCTTTGTCGGTCTTGTTCATTTTGACTGATTTGGTTTATATAAGTTTGCCCCGCAAAGTGGGGTGAACAAAACCGACAATAAAAGTCAGAAAACCCACGATGCGAGGCAGTGCGTCTATATGTTTGACTAAGGTTGTGACAACCCTTGTCGGTTTTGTTCACTGCAAAGGTACGAAAACTTTTGGAACTTGCAAACGTTTTCAGTCAAATGCATAGTTAATGATTGTTAAGACTATCGTAACTGTCTAGACTTCACTAGATTAAGTACAGAAATTTCTTTGAAAATTCTTTCGCATTTCGCTTGTTTCGACCGCTATTTGCTTCGATTTGCTTGCTTTTGCTTCTTGTGTTGTTTGCTCTTGCTTCTTCTTGTGTTGTTTACTTCTTCTTCTTGAGTTGTTTGCTTCTTGAGTTGTTTGCTTCTTGTGTTGTTATTGCTTGTTGTGTTGCTTACTCTTACTATATAGTAGTGCAGCGTTGTCGTGGTTGCTCTTGTCGCTTGTGTTGCTTGTCGCTTGTCGTGGTTGTTGTGTTGCTCGTCGCTTGTCGCTCGTCGCTTGTCGTGCCTGTTGGTACTATTATATAGTAGTATCGTCGTGCCGTCATCGTGGCCGTGCTGGATCTATCTATATATAGGTATCTCCTCTTGTCGCTTGTCGTGCTTGTTGTGTTGCTTGTCGCTTGTCGTTGCTCTTATCGTCTATTGTGTTATCTCTTATCTACTCTTGTCGCTTGTCGTGATTGCTTGTCGTGATTCGATTCGTTTCGTTTGTCGTTGCTTGTTGTCTTGTCTTGTCTTGTTACGTCGTTGCTCGCAGTGGACACTACTGGCCACGGTGGCCACCTTGTCAGGCACGCCAGGCGACCGACCTCAGGGGGGGGGCGATTTTCTGATAGGGGGGGACCGACTGCCGAAACCCGCCCCGTCCCCATTTTTACGCACGAGGTCAAAAAAAATGCGGTTTTTCAGCGCAAAACAGGGGAAAAACGGGAAGAATTTAAGGAAAAGGAAAAGAGACTAAGGAAAAGAGAGTAAGGAAAAGGAGGTAAGGAAAAGGAGGTAAGGAAAAGGAAGTAAGGAAAAGGGGTGTTGTGGTGTGATTTTTGGCAGTTAATTGGGCTGAGTATGCTGTTTTTGGTGCTTTTTTGGTGGTTGAGGAGGTGTTGTGGTGCGATTTTGGGCGGTCAATGGGTCTTTTTGGTGGAGCGGAGGAAAAGGAAGTCCCGCTCACGCGACCGAGGATATGGAAGAGAGCGGTCAACGGAGCGGGACAAACGGACAAAAAGCAAAGCGGACTAACGCTTAGACAAAGAAAAGCAAAAACGATAATACTCAAACACCAAAAGAAGATACCTATTGCTTTCTGGTGCAAAGATAGGGAAAGTTTTGAAGTGGCTTTTTGCGGTGCTGTTGGTACTAAAAACGGGGGCTGTGGTGCTTATAGGTAGTAACATAAGTAGTACCAATGGTAAGAAGAGAAACCAGTAAGCAAGAAGAGAGCGAGGCTGTAGAGGCTAAGAGTAAGACGGTGCGCAAGGCGACCAGCAAGGCGAGGAGCACTTCTAAGCGTGCGAGTAGTGCTAAGAGTGCAGAGGCACCGCAGGTAGACAAGGCGAAGAAGATATTCCGAGATATAAAAGGGGTACTGGAGAAGCTACAGCTGTACAGTAAGATGTACGATAGTCTGATAATGAGCTGTGCGCAGATGATTTATTTGCGTGATGAGGCGTATCGGTCAATGTTGGAGAATGGTGTGACCGTTGAGGAGCGTACGAGTGTAGGCGAGAAGCGGTTGAAGATAAACCCCGCTTTCAATGCTTACCGAGATACGACTAAGGAGCTGAGAGGAGCTTTGAACGACCTCGCAATGAATGTGCGTGCATCTATGGCACCGACCGAAGACCAGCTAGACCGTCTAACAGACAAGCTAGACAACATTACTCAAGGGCAATGACGCTAAAGGAGCAGGCGACCGAGCGCATCAAGTCGTGCAAGCTCCCCGCCAGCAAGTGCAAGGAGGCGGACGCAAGGCTATACACCTACCTCTTGGGACTGAAGAAGTACCCCGAGAGACACAACGCCTATGAGCTTTTGGCAGGTGTGCGCTTTGTGGAGCTAATGGAGCGGTACGAGTGGCGACCGCTAGAGGTCAAGCGGTTTATCGTCTTCTATGAGTACTTGCAGTTTCCTGGCAAAAAGGGCAAAGAGCGGTATAGGCTAACCCCCGTGCAGGTGTTTCAATTCGCCAGCATTATGGGCTTCTACCACAAAGGCACCGACAAGCGACTGACCCGTGAAGCGCTGCTCTTCGTGCCGAGGAAGTTTAGCAAGACAACCAGTGTGGCAGCACTAGCGGTGTATGACCTCCTCTATGGCGATAGCAACGCTCAGTGCTATGTGGGGGCGAACAGCTACAACCAAGCGCAAATCTGCTTTGCCGTAATTAAGTCGGTACTGAAGAACCTCGACCCGAAGATGAGACGCTTCAAGGTCAATAGGGAAAAGGTGTACAACCTCATGGCAGGCAAGACCAGCTTTGCCGAGTGTCTAGCCTCTCGCAGTGATACGCTAGACGGGCTGAACGCCAGTACCGTTATCCTAGACGAGTATAGCCAGAGCGAGAGTGCCGACCTAAAGAACGTCCTCACCAGCTCTATGGGGGCAAGGCTTAACCCGCTGACGATAGTTATAACGACCGCCAGCGACAAGACCGCTACGCCATTCTATGAGATGCTGAACCTCTACAAAAGCATATTGCGAGGCGAGGTCGAGAATGATAGCGTCTTCGCTCACATCTTCCAGCCCGACGAGGGAGACGATGAGGGCGACCCCGACACGTGGCGTAAGGTGCAACCGCATATCGGTGTGACCGTATACGAAGACTTCTACGAGCGCGAGTGGAATAAGGCGAGGCTCAGCTCGTCCGATATGAAAGAGTTCCGCAATAAGCTCCTCAACATCTTTGCTGAGGATAGTGCTAAGTCGTGGATAGAGGGTAAGGAGATAGAGGCGCTCTATCTACCCGAGGGGAGTGTGGAGGACTACCGCAATGTGCGTGCCGTCTGTAGTGTAGACCTCTCCGTTGTGGACGACTTTTCCGCCGTGACTTATCTGCTCTATATGCCCGGCCGAGTTGTGGCAGGCAGGGAGGTGTCCGTGCCGTTTCACAGCATCACTGAGTACTACTTCCCACGGGGTCAGATAGGCAACCACCCCAATAGCGAGCTGTACAAGCGTTGGGCAGAGTATGGCTACCTGCATTTGGTCGATGGAGACGTGATAGACTATCGGCGCATCGTGGAGGATATACTACGCAAGCCCTTTGCGATACTAGGTATCGGCTACGACAAGTACAAGGCACGGGAATTTATTCAGATGTTAGAGTACACGCCAGGCGTAGGCAAGCAGTTTCTGTATGACGTGCCACAGACGTATGGGGCTTTCACCTCGCCCGTGGAGAGTTTGGAGCTAACGCTCTACAGACGACAGATAACCTTTGAGCGCAACCCAATCACCGCCTATTGCTTTGACAATGCCGTGATAGACGAGGACAAGTTAGAGAATAGAAAGCCTATCAAGCGTCAACCGCTAGGCAAGATAGACGGCTGTATTACCAATGTGATGTGCTTCTGGATGATGCAAAATGTGCAGAGCGTCTGACAATGGTACTAAAAAGGGGGTGTAAAATGCTTATGGTAGAAACATATAGCGATACAACGAATGAACGACATATTACTAGTCACAGCGACCACAATTGTAACAGGTATTATCGGTGCCGTGAGTGCCGTGTGGTCATACTGGCGAGGACGCAAGAAGCAGGCCATTGAGGTCGGTGTTGCAGGCACCGTGGCTTTGCGAGAGATGAACGAGACCAATACGCTACTGAGCAAGCAGGTTAACGACCTGTTTGAAGAGATTGTTGGCTTACGCAAGGACAATGCCCAGCTCCTCGCCAACCAAGGAGAGATGCAAGTCAAGATAGAGAAGCTCAAAGATGAGAATGCAAGGCTCCTAGCGACCAACAACAAACTCCTCGAGCACCAAAAGAGACTAGAAGTACAGCTACGCACGCTGACCAAGCAATACAAGCAGAGTACAAGCAATGAGTAAGTCCGTAGAGATACTCCGACAGCTAGTCGGTATGAGACCACGAGAGAAGCGCGAGAGCGACCCGACCGTGCAGGTGTGTGACTATAGCACCCCACGGCTAGCTGAGCGTATCCAAACGGCCGAGCAGGCTATGAGCCTACCAACAGTCTACCGATGCGTGGATATCCTCAGTGGTACCGTGGCGATGATGCCTCTCAAGTACAAGAGACGCTCTAGTGGTGAACTATTCAAGGTGTTTGAGGATAGCCCGACCTCTGAGATGCTTAGTGGTATGGCTAACGACCAGCAGACCTTCTTTGACCTTATGGGCGCTGTAGTGGCTCAGAGGTTATTGCTTGGTAATGCCTACCTCCTACCTCACTGGCGAGCTGGTGAGGTCTATGCTCTGACGCTACTAGATGCAGGTACCGTTACTTATGACCGAAGAGAGCGTGTGTATCGTGTCAACGATTATCTCAACGGGATAGTGGCAGACTACAAGCCGAGCCAAATAGTGCATATCAAAAACAGAAGTCTAGACGGTGGCTATACGGGTGTCTCTACTATCCAGTATGCAGCCCGTACGCTGAGCCTGAGTGCTACGGCAGATAGTCAGACGCTAGACGGGCTGAGCAGTGGCAATACCCAGCGCGGTATCGTAACGGGTGCCAATGTGGTACAAGGGCTAGGAGCTGTGCAGGATAGCTTTATGGAGAACGTGGCTAACCGCCTCTCTAAAGACTTCTCTAGTGGCAAGGCCATTGTAGAGGTGCCAGGGACTGTAGAGTTTAAGCCCTTATCCATCACACCAGCCGATGCACAGTTGCTAGAGACCCGCAAGTTTTCACCGTACGATATATGCCGATTCTTTGGTGTGCACCCCGATATGGTGTTCGTCAGTGGTGGCGGTGGCAGTACCTATCAAAACAACGCTACGAGCCAGCTAAGCTTCTACCAGCAGACACTAGCCCCGATACTCAGGCAGATAAGCACTGAGATGAGTTGTAAGCTGATAGCCCCGTCAGTCAAGCGGAACTACAAACTAGAGTACGACCTAGACGATGTGTTCGTCAGTGACCTTAAGAACAGGAGTGAGTACTACGCTAAGGCGGTTGGTAGCGGTATCCTAACACCCAACGAGGTCCGAATCAAGGAGGGCCGAGAGCCACTAGATGGAGGTGATACAGCCTTTATGACGTGTAACGTCTTCCGCCTAGATGGCGCAGGTGACAGCGCACCAAGCGCACCCAATGCGCCTCGCAGTCCTAGAAACAACGATAAAACAGATAGTGATGAATCCGAAGAATAGAGAGATACGCTCCTTAGAGGGCGAGATAAAAATGGTCGGAGACGACCGCATTGTAGAGGGCTATGCCGTAGTCTTCAATAGCCGTAGCAACGAGCTATGGGACTTTGGCGATGGCACCTTTGTAGAGATAATCGAGCGAGGAGCTATCACCCCCGAGCTGATAGCCAGTAGCGATGTCAAGGCGCTACTGTACCACAATAGAGAGCGCGTACTGGGCAGGAGCAACAAAGGCGAGGGCTCTCTGACGTTAGAGCTAGACGACCACGGGCTGAAGTACCGCTTTATGGCACCCCGCACGGCAGACGGCGACACCGCCGTAGAGCTAGTCAAGCGTGGCGATATATCAGGTAGCAGTTTTGCCTTTACGGTGGCACAAGGTGGCTCCCGTATGGAGGAGCAAGCCGACGGCACTATCCTACGCACGATTACCAAGATAAGCGGACTGTACGATATAACGCTGACCCCCGACCCCGCTTACAGCGATACGAGTGTAGCAGTCCGAGAGATGCAGACGAAGCAGGAGTCCGAGCCCGAGGCAACAACCACGCACGAAGAGCCAACGGCTAATAGTGAAGAGCCACGAGCTAACGACTATCCCGAACTAGGAAATAGATACAACAACTTAATCAACCCTTATAACAACAAGCAGTATGAATAAAAACGAAACGCTAATTCAGAAGCGCGAGATGCTCCGCACTATGGAGGAGGAGCGCAAAGCAGGCAAGCTCACAGAAGAGCGTGCCAAGGAGTACGACACTCTCCTTGCAGAGTATGAAGACCTCGCCCGAGAGGTACGTATGGAGGAGGTGAGCAAGCTCCTCAAGCCGTTCCAGCCCGAGCCCGAGCAGAACGAGCTACGCGACCTACTAGTTAAGGCAGTAGAGGCACGTGAGCAGAGCAAGGCTCAGACCGTAGAGCTACGAGCTAATGAGACGATGACGACCGATGTTAAGTCCGTCACGCCCCTGCTCTTCCAGCAGTTGATGCGTCCGCTCCACGAGGAGTTTGTCCTCAACAAGCTAGGCGGTAAGGTGCTAATGAATGTACAGGGTGAGCCAATCTTCCCATCTATCGCTGCACTAGATGCACAGTTTGTCGGTGAGGCAGTCGCACTGACCTCAAAGAAGATTTCGCTCACGGCTCAGAAGATGACACCCAAGCGTGTTGGTATCTCTCTAGATGTTACCTCACAGGCCATCAATCAGAGCAACGTCAATCTACCCACTGAGATAGTAGAGGGTATGGGTACGGGTCTTACTCGTGCTATCCACCAGTACATCTTTTCAGGCACGGCCGTAGGCGGTGCAGGCGACAGTGCTATGAAGCCCGTCATTGATGCGGCTACTCAGTACGCACCCGCAGATCTCAATCTCAAGTTGGTTGTCGGTCTAGAGAGCAAGCTACTAGAGAAGAACTTCGTACCCGCTCAGATGAAGGGTGCTTACGTAATGGGTGCCAAGGCTTATTGTGCACTCAAGAGTACGCCAGTAGAGAAGGGCAATCCTCAGATGCTCATCGAGAACGATATGATGAACGGTTACCCCGTAATCGTTACGAACTTCATCACGCCCGATGCTATCATCTTTGGTTGCTGGGACTACCTCGCAGTGGCTCAGTTTGGCACGCCTCGCCTCGTTATCGACCCGATATCTCAGGCTAACAAGGACGTAGTTCGCTTTACGCTTAACACCGATATCGATGCTAAGCTCCTACTACCTGATGCGTTTGTCGCAGTCAAGGCCAAGGCAGGAGCGTAGGCAGTAGCTAACAGCCATGGCACAGCACGTCACACTAGATGAGCTCAAGGCGCAACTCAATATTGAGTATGCCGACGAGGACGCTTACCTCACTCACCTCATAGAGGTGGGCGAGGAGGCTGTCCAGCTGTGGATAAATCGTCCTTACGAAGAGGTCTTGACCGCTGAGGGACGACTACCCGCACCGCTCCGTCACGCTATCCTTATCGAGTGTGCCCGTCTGTATGCACATCGTGAGGGCGAGACGACACGCACCGCAGAGGTGCCCTTTACGCTCTCTGCACTGATACTACCTTACCGACTAGAGCGATGAGAGCAGGTATCCTAAGAGAGCGTATCGAGTTACTCGCTGAGGAGCGTGTGCAAGATGCCAGCGGAGCAGTTCGCAAGCATTGGCGCACGCTCGCCACGGTACGCTGTAGCAAGCTCCGAATGATATACCGCTATGACCGAGACGGGATAGTCGGCAAGGAGGAGTGGGACCCTATGGGAGCGCGCTTTATTATCCGCTACTCGCCAATGGCCGAGAGGGTCGAGCGCGTACGCTACAGAGGTATACTCTTCCGTATCACAATGAAAGACTACAACCAGCGAGACCGCAGTATAACCCTTTACACAGAGCGCGTGAACCTATGAAGATGACAATGACCATACCCCGCAGTGAGTTACAGCGGGTGACGGACGTGCTTGGGAAGGTGGCTATGATGCACAAAGACCCACGCGTTGAGGCAGGCTTCCTGCAAGGAGCTAAGTACCTCAAAGAGCAGGGACGAGCTGAGTATCTCAGGCGCTGGAAAGGGCACCATCACGGACGCAACACTCGTCTCTTGTGGGGATTTACCGCCAAGAGCAAGCGTGAGAAAGCGGATTCTATCGCAGGGCTTGGGAGCTATGCTAACCACGCCCACTTCCACGATAGAGGTACTAACGCACGCTTCCAGCGCAGTACAGGACGCTTCACGGGTCGTATGCCCGCCAGTTACTTCTGGCGCGACACCTTCACAGGTAGCGGTGCCAAGGCGCAGGAAATTGCCGTCACGGGTATCACTGAGAGATTCAACAAGCTATGAAAGTACACTTTGACAACAACACGCCTAAGTGGCGCTTGGCTGAGTATATCCGTGAGCGTTTGCTCGCCTCTGAGGAGATGCAGACGCTCGTGGGAGAGCATATCTACCCCGTCTTAGCGCCTGAGACAGAGGGCGACTTTGTGATACTGACCCGCAGTAGTTACAAGGCGAAGGAGACGAAGTTCTCCATACTAGAGTATACGACCAGCGTGATTATCGAGGTGTACAGTGACGATTACGCTAGAGGGCTAGATATAGCCGAGGCAGTAGACCGCCAGCTGACCAAGATACACGAAGAGCAGTACGGTACGGGTGGTGTAACCATCACGATACAAGACAGTGGCGAGACGCTCCACGAGGGCAAGTTCGTCCAAATCCTAGAGTACGCAATTAAATAAGGCAATACAACTATGCCAGACCCAAGTACAACAACACAAACAAATCAAAACACAACAACTATGGCAGTTACTTACAGTGAGGCAATAGACCTCAGAAAAGGTGAAGAGCTGATGATATTCATCGGTGACCTCCCCATCGCTTACACGACCAGTCACACGCTAGACACGAGCGTAGACACGAAGGACGTATCTACAAAGATGAGTGGCGACTACGATAGCTCTATGCCAGGAAAGATTTCTTGGTCTATCTCTATCGAGGCGCTCACCTCTATTACTACGGGGCACGAGTCTAAGGACGCACTTATGAAGGCACTCGCCAAGCGTAAGCCCGTCCGCATCGAGGCTTGTGAAGTAGTCCGTGGTATAGATACTACAGGAGCCAAGACCTTTACAAAGGGCAAGGTCAACTACCAAGGCGACGCTATCATTACCAAGCTCAACGAGAAGTCCGCACACGGTGAGTATGAGAGCTTCTCTTGTGAACTGAAGGGTACTGGCCCCCTCCTTGATGGGACAGGCAAGCCCCTAGGCGAGGCAGCTTAATAGAAAGTTAGTGAATGTATTCCGTCCCGCAGGTCTAGACGAGAGGCACAAATACGGGGTGTCCAGCGCTAGCCACGGGGCGGAGTTACAATAACCAACTATGATTACAGTCCGTGACCTACTTCGCTACGAGCGTCTCTTGGGTCGTAGCATCTTCGCCGATGAACCCGATGGGGCTACCCTAATCTATTGTACAACACCCGAAGCCTACACCCGCTATACGCTCGAGGAGTGGTCACGGACTACTCTAGGAGCATCGGCCTTTATGGCCAAGGAGGCGCAAGCGCTAGCCAGAGAGCTAGCGAGCTTACAGCAGTACAGCGGGCTAGATAGTAGAGATGAGAGGTTAGAGGTTAGTGAGGAGGCAGAGGTTAGAACGCTTACGGACGTAGTGACCGAGCTACTGACCGAGAGCGTTGTACCTGCTGACTACCTGCTAGAGCGTGCCGAGCTGTGGGAGCTGACTATCTACATAGACGCTACCCAGCGCAAGAGGCAACAGCGACTAGAGCGTGAGCGCCTATGGACTTATATGGGTCTCCTACCGCACATAGACAGCAAGCAAATCAAGCGCCCCGAAGACCTCCTACCCTTTGCGTGGGACGATAACGACCGTACCACCAAACGAACAGACGAAGACACCTCCGAATGGAACCAAGCTCGACTTAAGGCATTCGCCAGCAATTAGTGCCACTAGAGGCACTAGTGCTACTAGACCTACTAGAACAATTACTTCACTAGACCCCTATGGCCAGACTAAATCTCCCTATCGTCCTCAAGCTCGTCAAGGACGGTGTAGACACAGGCATTGCTCAGACACAGACGGCAATCCGAGGCTTGTACTTGCAGGTCTCCTCTTTCATCACGGCTATCACGGGCGGAGCTTTTGCCATCGTGAGCTTTATCAACAAGCTCAAAGAGGTAACCCGTGAGACTAACCGCGCCCGCATTACGCTCAAGAACGTCAGTACAGACGCACGCGAGTTTGCCGAGAGCGAGCGGTGGCTCATAGAGCTAGGTAACAAGTACGGTCAGAGCATCAACAACCTAGAGCGAAGCTTTGGTAAGTTTCTGGCTGCCTCCCGAGGCGCAGGTGTTGAGATAGACACTGTTAAGGATATCTTCCAAGGGTTGACGCAGGCGGTCAGCTCCTTTGGTCTATCCAGTGCCGACGCTAACCTCGCCTTCCTTGCCGTAGAGCAGATGATGGGTAAGGGCGTAGTCAGTGCAGAGGAGTTGAGACGACAGCTAGGCGAGCGTATCCCTACCGCTATGACCGCAATGGCGCGTGCCGTGGGAGAGGTCAACGGCACAGACGGAACAATCAAAGCGCTACAGAAAGAGCTTAAAGCGGGTGCCATCAACTCAGCCGAGGTGATGGGCGTCTTCGTTAAGAACCTCCGTGAGCTGAGCGGTACGCCAGACCTAGACAACCTAGAGACCTCGTATAACCGTCTTGGCAATAAGCTCCGTGAGATAGTCATCGACTGGGATATAACCAGCAAGATGAAAGGTATCGTGGACAGCGTCATCGGCTTCCTCGACCTCCTCAAGAACCACTTCTTAGCAGTAGTAGGAGCTATAGCAGGAGCAGGCTTTAGCGGTAAGCTAACCAAAGCCTTTAACAAGATAGTCAACGGCAAGAAAGCACAGGTGGCCTCCCTCCAGTCTGAGATAGCCAAGGAGGAGGCACTCTATCAGCAGAGTGTGCAGTCGTACAACACCGCTATGGCTAAGATGCAGGGTAAAGCGTTTGACACTCAGAACGCGCTCTATAGCATACAACCCAAGAAAGGTGACCTCTCCTATATCTCTAACCGTCAGAAGCGAATCGAGGCCGAAGAGGCGGCGCACAAGGCTCGCCTTGCTCAGATAGACAAGCGTTACGCACAGCAGGTCGCCCGCATCAACGAGCGATGCGACAAGCTCAAGGTGAGCGACACCGAGCGCGAGAAACGTAGGCACGACCGACTACGCACGGCACAGCTCCAGCGCGACAAAGCGTACGCACAGTCTAGCGAGAGACTTGCTCAGCGTACCGCTAAAGCTAAGGTAGAGCTGGCCAACCGTCAGCTACAGATGGAGCAATCCTTGGCAAGCAAGCGCAAAGTGCTGTCCGAGCGTCTCACCGACCAGCAGAACGCAATCCACAAAGCGCAGGTAACTGAGCAGGAGCGCAGGAATAAAGTAGCTCTAGAGCAACAAGCTAGGCAAGAGAAGCTAGCCCTCCTAGAGCGTCAGAGACGCTGGGCGGCCTTTGGCACTATGGTCAAGGACGTTATTCGTGGTATTGGAGCTGTACTTAAGTCGGTACTCTCTGCTGTTGTATTTGGAATGCTCCTCGCTGCAGTCGGAGAAATCTTTCAGAAGATTCGTGCTTGGTGGCGCGAGCTACACGCTGTAGAGAGAGCGCAGAAAGAGGTCAACAAGGCAATAGCCGAAGCTACTCGAACCTCTGAGATAGTTGATCTAGAGAAGCTCCAGCGTCTCCTGAACGATGCTAAAACGACCGAGGAGGAGCGCAAGAAGGTCCAAGCGCAAATCAACGAGGTACTAGGTACCGAGCTGACCAATCAAAAGGCAATCAACAAAGCCATTGACGAGCGTATACGGCTACTCAAACAAGAAGCCAAGGTAAAAGCCCTCACAGACCTAGTCGTACAGGCTGAGAAGGAGGTGGCAAAGTTTGAAAGTGGGGAGAAGGAAAAATATCAGACGAAGAATCAGATTGTCGGATATATGACTGGCTCAGGAGGAGCTCCCGTTCCCATGTACGATCAAGTACAAACGACCATCCCGACAAAAGCGTATGCAGACGCTCTCAAGATACGCGACGAGCGTCAGAAGCTCTTAGACGAGGAGAGCCGAGGTATTATCAAGGAGAAGGTGGAGAAGGAGAAGAGTGGCCCAGATGAAGACGATGGCAAGGTCACCATCTCCAAGATGAAGCATCGTATCCAAGAGCTAGACAAAATAATAGAAGAGGCGGACCTCAATACAGCAGAAGGTCGTAGAGAGAAGGCTGAAGCTCTTGCGGAAAAGGAAGCCCTAAATAAAAGAATAAATAGTGAGCTAGGAAAGGACAAGAAGACTAGCGGTAGCGGAGCAGGCAAGCGCACTAAAAAGGGTAGTACCGTAGCTGAAGCTGAGGAAACATACCGCAAGAGTCTCAAGGAGGCTAGCAATTTGCATAAGATGGGTCGTATCACAGGTAAGAAGCTGAGAGAAGCTGAGAGTGATGCGGCCAAGACCTATATAGATTCTGTCGTTAAGCTACGTGGCGAGGGTGCTAAGTCCTTACCAAGCTGGAAAGACGCTAATGCACGGCTCATACCTGAGAAGACGGCTATCTACCAAAAGATACGAGATGAGCACTATAAGAAACTAGGAGAGTACGACAATCGTCTCCAAAACGGCACGCTCAAGCTAGACGAGTATAACACGCTCGTAGCAGAGCTAATCACAGAAACGATCAACCGTCTATCAGCTGAGGGCGACCTAACAGATGCTCAGAAGAAAGAAATAACACAACTACGTGAGTCTCGTGCTACATACGTGCCACTTCCTAAGGAACCCGTAAGGGACGCAACGTACGACTACAAGAAGAAGGCACCAGATATAGAAAAGGAGAACCTCGAGCTTCTAAAGACATATATCAAGGCGCTAGAGGAAGCCATCAAGCTAGGTAACAAAGAGGCCGAGCAACTACTGGTCAACGCCAAAGCAAAGGCGAAGTCGCTAGAAGACCTCATCAAGTTAGATACGATACAGAAAGACCTCGCAGACCTACAGGACAAGCGCTTTACACAGACCTACCAAGGTATCAAGAGTGTAGCGAGTGCCACAAGAGGAGCCGTGAGAGCTTTCAAACAGTTACGCTCAGTCTTTGAGGACGATGACGCAAGCGGACTAGAGAAGCTCTTCGCGACCTTTTCGTCCATCACTAGTATCGTGGATAGTATCCTCTCGCTCATCAAGACCTTTAAGACGCTGAGCGAGACTATCGAAGCGGTGACGGCAACCACAACGGCACTAGACACCGCCAAGCAGGCGACCGAGGCAACCGCCATAGCGGTAAGTGCTGCCGAAGTGGCAACCTCTCAAGCAGTGCAGAGTGCTAAGATGGCCGAGATGGCCGCTATCATCTCCGCCCGCTACGCATTTGTCCCTGGCGGGCAGGCGCTTGCATCGGCTGAGATAGCAGGCTACACGGCACTGATAGCAGGTGTACGAGGGCTAGGAGCTTTTGCACAAGGTGGTCTCGTGGACTTTGGTTCGCCAACGGGTGACCGCACGCTGATACGAGTAAACAAGGGCGAGCGCGTACTGACGAGCGAACATCAAGCGTGGCTCCAAGACCTCGCCAAAGGCTTTCAAGGTCGCAACGCAACTGCTACACCGCAACAGGTCACCGTCACGGGTGAGCTACGTGTGAGAGGTCGCGACCTTGTGGCGAGTATCCATAACGAAACAAGACAGAGTAAGAGATGACACTACTACCAACATACATCACTCAGACCTACACGCTAGGCGGTGAGCCTATAGAGTTAACCATATACAGCTACGACCAAGAGCGCACACTGGAAGAGGTCAAGATGATAGCTGACAGCCTGACCGTCTCCACAGCGACCAGTGGCGATAGTATCACACACGGTCTGCACGCAGGCCAGCTCCACGTATCGCTGTACAGTGATAGCGACCGATGCTATGAGTGGCTCGCCTCTAGTAACGATAGAGAGGTGTATTGTCAACTCAAGCGTGGCGGGGCTGTTGTGTGGCGAGGTATGCTAGACGGTGAGCAGTGGCACGAACCATATAGCTACAAATACGGCTACGCTACCGACCTTGTCTTTTCTGACTTCGGTGTGCTGGGCAGGACACGCTTGTCCGATGCTTGTGGGGAGCGCACGGTCTATACCATCAAGGGCTTTGTGCAGAAGTGCATCGATGCAATCTATCCCGACAACGAGGGCAAGCTAACTATCCGCACAACGACCAGTACACACAACCTACTGGCGAGCCTTGGTAAGATAGCCAGCCTAGATATTAGCAAACTAGAGGGAATCATCACTAGCGGTGTGTACTCGTACGTAGCTCGTGAGGAGATAAGTAGTATCCCGTCCGATATGCAGGGCGTATCTACGGGCAACATCTGCGATGCAATAATCGACCTCAGTCATTGGCACAACGACAAGGACAGACCCGAGGACGAGACCGATGTGCAGAGCGTGCTAGAGGATATCCTCAAGGCGCTCAATCTGCACTTGTGGCAGACGACCACGGGCGACTATACGCTGGCTGACCACGAGACGCTAGCGAACGATAAGCAGTACTCGCTACTAGAGGCAAGCGGTGCCGATGCAACGATAGAGACGACCGAGACGTACAACCGCCTGACGCTAACGATAGACACCGACACGGACACCTCGCTAGGCAAGTCCGATATGGAGAGTATAGGGGGTAGAGATATCAACCTCATAGACCTTAACGACAAGGTGACCGATGTGACCGCCTGTACCTTTACTTACAGCGCACGGCTCAACAAGCCTATCTCTCTAGGAGACGGCACCGACCGCAGTAACTACGCATACCGTACCAAGAGCGGGAGCGTATCCACAAGCGATAGAGGCGTAGCGGTGTATGTACGACCCTTTACCCTGCTACACTTTGAGGAGTACAAGGGACAGAATGTAGATGTCTTTGATGACTGGAACGATGTCAAGGACTTCTACCCCGTTGACCTCAAGGAGTACCCCGCAGTGTGGACAGAAGAGTTTCAGCTCCCGCAAGTAGACCTCTCTACATCTAGTGAGTATTTCCTCGCACTCTCGCTAGAGTTGCTACTAGACAACGGATATAACCCGTACCAGCGAGACGCAGATATGAGTACTCAGCGGGCTACATTTAAGCAATTTGCGTTTGACAAGAAGAAGTACGACAAGATTCGCAAGTATATCAAAGGCGTTCAGAATCTGTTTCTGACGGCTGAGGTAACTTGTGGAGATTACAAGCTAGTCAATAGCACCTTTGAGGGAGGGTTTATGAGGCTACAGATAGCAGACCCCTCTGACCCATTTCGCTTTCAAACACGCTGGGTAGCGAAGAGCGAAACGAACGCCTATCTACTAATACCGTATGCAGAGGTCAAGCTTGGTAAGTGGAGTAAGCCCGTCCGCAACTACACCCTGCACGGTATCAACCCAATGTTCAACATCAAAAGCGAAGCCCGTGCCTCGCACAACGATACGTTGACCTTCCCGATACCGCCCGTGACGAATGCACCTATACGTGTCTCTACGAGCGGACGCTTTTTCCACATAGACAACGACGTTATCGTAGGCAATGGTGACAACGGCAGTCTGCTTGTTACCTTCCCGCAGTCGTATGTAAGGACACCCGACCTGACAAAGATGAAAACATACGAGAGCACCAACACATTTGTCTGGCGTATGTCTAACCTCGTCTCCTACTTCCTCTTGCGGAATATGAAGCTAGAGCTAGTCAGACGAGACGAGAAGGAGGAGAAAGGCGAGGAGCTGGTGCTAGCCTCTACGCTCAACGAGAAAGCTTTTGAG
>OASD01000359.1_pt1 | contig 18833 bp, 20 predicted proteins | sample 1475531 | NCBI WGS metagenome assembly OASD01 (sample SAMEA3360668, study PRJEB22359) | human gut metagenome | biome: ENVO:urban biome; feature: ENVO:human-associated habitat; material: ENVO:feces | place: Bangladesh | collected 2011
TTTTATCAAAAAAATATCTATTGAGGTTTTACTCCCCAATAGATATTATACAGCCATTTTTTATAGCGTCTTTATTTTTATTGATTAGGCTCGCTTGATTTATATTTATTTTTTTATTTTAAGGAATATTTCTTTATTCACAAAAATTATTTATTTTACCCTGGATCATAAATTGACCATGGGACTTCGCAGAGCAAGCGAGTTCAAGGGCTCACTTGAATGTAAAATTTCGTATTTAATAAAAAATATCTTTATTCACTAACTTTTCTCTATTTACTCTGGATCATAAATTGACCATGGGACTTCGCAGAGCAAACGCGATGATTGGACGATGTGGACTGACGAAGCAAGCGGAACGTACTAAACGTACACGAGCATTGCCGAGGAAGGAACGAGTTCAAGGGCGCGTTTGAATGCGAACTAAGCTTTGAAGATCACTTTCATAGTAGTTCCTTCGCCCACAGTACTCATCACATCTATCGATCCACCCATATCTTCAACTATATGCTTAACTATGGATAGACCAAGGCCTGTTGAGTTTGTATTTCTATTTCTTCCCTTGTCGACCATGTAGAAGCGCTCGAATATACGAGGGATTTCGTCTTTCTCAAGGCCGATCCCTGTGTCTGAAATTTTGCTTATGATATTGTCTCCGCGTTTTTCGACGGAGATTGTAAGCTTGCCGCCATCTTTATTGTACTTGATAGCGTTTGAGATTAGGTTTCTATAAAGCTCTGAAAGCATGCCAAGTGGCACGTTTTTCTTAAGTCCATCTTCGATGTGGCACTCTACTGATAAATTTTTCGCGTCAATTTTGCCCTTATATAGCTCTAAGATATTCTCTATAGTCTCTTTAATCGAAACTTCTTCTTCGCTCTTTAGCTCTGGTCTTTCGTCTAGCTTCGATATCATGATGATGTTATCGATCAAGCGTAGCATTTGACCTGCTTCGTCAAAGATGATGCCGGAGAATTTTTTGATGTCCTCTTCCTTAACCATGCCGTTCTTAATTAGCTCTGCGTAGCCAGATATCGATGTTAGCGGGCTCTTTAGCTCGTGCGAAACGTTCGCGGAGAATTCGCGTCTAAGCTTTTCGGCCTTTTTCTCGTCGTTTACGTCAAGAACTAGCATGATGATGCCTGTAAGGGCACTGCCATTCTCAATTGGGGAAAGATATATCTTTAGGTTGTCTTCGTCGACCATGATCTCGAAGCTCGATGACTTGTGCGTTTGAATTAAATCATTTAGTCTAGTAGATACCTCTTGGCTCCTTGTTAGTCTCACGACGTCCATCTCTGTATAATCAGTTTGCATATTTGACTTAAATAGCTTCTTCGACGCGTCGTTGAGCTGAACGACCTTTAAGTCAGTGTCAATGAGTACCAGGCCTTCGTTCATGTTTCTAAGTATCTCATTTACTGTTGATTCCTTAGTTTCAAGGCTTTCTATATAGCCTTTGATGTCTTTATTTTTTCTCTCTATAGTCCTTATGAATGGACTTAGTTCGTCGTAAACGTCGATTTTAGCTGTATTGAAGTCGTCTCTGTGTAAGTGCTCTGCAGCGTAATCGATAGGCAATAGCAGTTTGTCTACGAGTTTTTTGTTTATTAGTAAAAGCACTAGGATCAATAGTATTGACATAAGTAGTATAAGTGGAACTACTTTCATAAATGAGCCAAGTATTGATTCTGTTTGCTTTGATAGCCTTATTACGTTGCCGTCCGCCATGAGAGAAGCGTAGTAGTATGTGTTTTTATTAAGTGTATTTGATAGTCTCACGTCTTTGCCGATGTTTCCGTTTAAGGCTTCTTTAATCTCTTTTCTTCCCGCATGGTTCTCCATAGTAGATGGGTCAGAGAAGTTGTCGTAGATGACTGCGCCACTTGGATCTACTACAGTTGCGCGGATATTGTTATTAAAGGTGCCGATCTTTTCTAATGTCTCTACGTCCATTTGCGAAGCGAGTTTCAATTCGTCTTGTAGGTCTCTAAGCTCATTTGCGCTAGTATTTTTGTATGTTATAAGTACTGTTAGCGAGACGGTTATTAGTATAGTTAGAAAAAAGCAAATGGCGTAGGTGATGTTTAGTTTTTTCTTCACTTTTCGTCACCAACCTTATAGCCAAGGCTTCTGATAGTCTTGATAATGCCTTGATATGGCTCAATCTTCGATCTTATCGAGGCGATGTGAACGTCAACGGTTCTTGTCTCTCCTTCAAAATCGTAGCCCCAGATCTTCTCTATAATCCTGTCTCTTGTTAGGACGATGTTTGGGTTCGATAGTAAAAAGTATAAGAGCTCAAACTCTTTATAAGTAAGGGAGATGGGCTTGCCATCAACTGTTGCGGTCCTTTTATCGTAGTCGAGTCTGATGCCAGCGTAATCAAGTACATCGCCAGCGTTCACTTTGCTGCGTCTAAGAAGGGCTCTGACCCTTGCTAAGAGCTCCAAGACGCTAAATGGCTTTGTGATGTAGTCATCGGCGCCTCTATCGAGCCCTGTAATCTTGTCAAACTCAGTAGTCTTAGCTGTTAGCATAATTACGGGGATGTTCTTTAGTGCGGCATCCCTCTTCATTTGATCAAGTATTTCAAGTCCGCTTGTGCCAGGCAGCATGATGTCGAGCATAACTAGCGTTGGCACTTCTTTTTTTACTCTTGCGAAGAACTCATCAGCATTCTCAAAGCCTTCAGCCTTGTAATTTTCATTGTGCAGTGCATATAGAACTAGGTCCCTAATGCTCCTGTCGTCTTCAACTATATATATCATAGCTCCTCCTACTCATAGTGCTTAGAAGTGATTGAAAATACGCTCCAGTCCGCGATAGATTCTGCGTTGTCGCCGATTCTTTCGAAGTACTTCGCAATTTGTATGATGTCTATAAGCCTTAGAGCGTCATCTTTTTTATCGCCAATCTTCTCTACGACCTCACTCATTATGTGGCTGAATAAAGCGTCAATCTTGTCGTCAGAGGCGATGACCTTGTAGCTCTCTTCCAAATCGCCAGTGATAAAGGCGTCAATCGCGCTCTTTAACATCTTCTTAGTCGATAGGCACATATCCAAAATCTCTTCAGTGAAGTCCTCGCCGATACTTACAAAATTAAGTAGGCCAGCGACTTCAATCACGTGTCCGCCAATCTTTTCAACGTTTCTGATGATGTTTAAAGTAGACGAAACAAACCTTAAATCCTTCGCAACCGGTTGTTGAGTCGACATGATTTTAAGACATAGAGTCTCGATGTTTCTGTTATACTCGCGAATTTCGTCCTCTTTACTCTCAATCTCGTGAAGCTGATCTTTGATATCAGCATCCTCCACAGCCGTCTCTATAGTCACCTTCATGTCCATCAGCATCTTTTCAACGATAGCACTATATAAAATGATTTCATTCTTTAAATTTTCTAATTCATTAATGTATCTTGTTCTTACCATGATTATACCCCTTTTTTAACCGAATCTACCAGTGATATAGTCTTCAGTCTTTTTATTTTTTGGATTTTGGAAAATGGCGCTCGTTTGATCCGATTCAATGATTTCGCCTTCAAAGAAGAAGGAGCAGTAGTCCGATATACGAGCCGCTTGTTGCATGTTGTGCGTCACGATGACGATGGTGTAGCGGTCTTTTAGTGATTCGCATAATTCTTCGATCTTCGATGTCGATATTGGGTCAAGAGCCGATGTCGGCTCGTCCATCAATAGTACTTCCGGTTCAACAGCTAGTGCCCTTGCTATGCAAAGCCTTTGTTGCTGTCCTCCTGATATTTGAAGAGCGTTTCTCTTTAGTTTATCCTTTACCTCGTCCCAAAGAGCCGCACCTTGTAGTGATCTTTCTACTATGATGTCAAGGTCCTTTTTCTTCTTAATACCGTGCACACGGGGGCCATAAGCAATGTTATCGTAGATAGACATGCTGAATGGGTTTGGTTGCTGAAAAACCATGCCGACCCTCTTACGAAGCTCGTTCACATCAACTTTTGGAGCGTAGATGTCCTCGCCATCCAAAGTGATCTCGCCAGTGATTTTTACACCATCGACAAGATCATTCATTCTATTTAAACTCTTTAATAGCGTTGACTTACCACAGCCAGATGGGCCAATGAAAGCCGTGATTTTGTTCTCAGGCATATCCATAGACACATTCTTTAGCGCCTGAAAATCACCATAAAAGAGGTCAACATTTTTAACTTCAATTTTATTCATTATTTCATAACCTTTCTTGATAATTTTGTTGAAAGCATATTGATAATTACAACCACAATCAGTAAAACAAAGGCAGTTGCAAAGCTTGCTTCAACGTGGAAGCCCTCGTCACTTAGTACGTACATGTGTAGGGCAAGCGTCCTTCCTGATTCGTTAAGCGCCTTTGGCATGGCAGTCGCAGTACCTAGAGTGTAGATAAATGCAGCAGTTTCGCCGACGATTCTACCTATAGAAAGTATGATACCTGCCAAAATTCCGTTCATAGCTGGAGGTAAAACTACTTTGAATATCGTCGATAGTTTTCCTGCGCCTAGACCAAAAGAGGCCTTTCTAAACGAGTCAGGCACAGCTAGTATCGCTTCTTCCGACGTTCTTATTATGATTGGCAAAACCATGATGATGGCGGTTAAGACGCACGCCATGATTGAGTATTGCATTTGAAGCTCATATACAAAGAAGATCATACCAAATAGACCGTAGATGATAGACGGGATACCAGCCAGTGACTCGGTACCAAGTCTAATGATCTTTACGATTTTCGAGCCCTTCTTCGAGTATTCACTTAGGTAAATGGCGCTCGCGACACCTATAGGCACGGCTACCAGTAAAGTGAGAACAACAACTACAAGCGTCACAATTAAGCTTGGCAGCATCGATACGTTTTCACTTGTGTACTTAGGCGCGAATAATGATAGCTTTAGGTTTGGTATACCATTGACCGAAATGTAAAGGATTATGAAGACAAGTGTAGCCAAAGTGAAGTAGGCAGCGACTTTGATCAGTATTTTCAAAAATTTACTCATAATTCTTTTCACTTCCTTTAATAAAGTAGAATATAGTGTTAATTATCAAAATGAAGATAAATAGGACCATGGCAGTCGCGACAAGTCCTTGTCTGTGCTTTGGTGTAGCGTATGCCATCTCTATAACTATATTTGTTGTAAGCGTTCTAACCCCTTGTGTAATGGAAGTTGGGATTCTAGGCTGATTACCTGCGATTAAGTAAACAGCCATAGTTTCACCGATCGCTCTACCTATGCCTAAGATGAAAGAGGAGATGATCCCGCTCTTTGCGGCAGGTACAACGACTTTAAATATACTTATTTCCTTACTTGCGCCGAGTGCTACTGAACCTTGGTAGAATGACTTTGGGACGGCTCTTAATGATGACTCACATATGGAGATTATAGTTGGAAGTATCATTATTCCTAAAAGTAGGGATGCCGTTATTATATTCATGCCGTCACCGCCAAACGCCTTTCTTACAAGAGGCACAATAACTACAAGGGCAAAGAAACCATATACAATTGAAGGGATGCCCGCCATTAGCTGAACGGCTGGCTCCAGTATTTTGTATGCTTTTTTATTGGCATAGAAAGCCATATATATGGCAGTCAAAAGTCCTATAGGCAGACCTATGATGATGGCGCCGAGCGTTGTATACACACTGCCAACTACCATTGACACGATACCGTAAGATGCGGGAACGTTTCTAGGAGCCCATACTTTGCCAAATAAAAATGCTTTTAGTCCGTACTCTTTTACAAATGGAATGCCTTCAGAAAAAATGAAGTAGCATATAAGTAATAGAGCAAAGACAGATATTAGAGAGATGACAAAGAAGAAATACTTCATGAAATTCTCTTTAAAATTTTTATTCATAATTACTCCTTATAAAATTATGGAGGGCTCAAATCTGGCCCTCCTCAAGAAATTTTCTTTTAGTCTAAATTATTTAATATCTCCCCAAGTTTTTGTTTCACCTACGAAGATGGCTTTGATTTGATCAAGACTTAAATCGTCTACAGCATTTTCATTGTTAACTATAACAGCGATACCGTCTTTAGCGATAACTACGTTAGTTAATTCAGCCTTTTCTTCGTCAGATAAGTCTCTTGAAGCCATACCTAAATCAGCTGCACCTTCGATAGCTGCTTGGATACCAGCAGATGATCCAGTTGATTGGATTTCGATCTTAACATCTGGATACATTTCCATGTATTTTTCAGCGAACTTTTCCATAAGTGGGGTAACAGAAGTTGATCCACCAACTACAAGCTTACCAGATTGAGAATTTTGTTTGTATTCAGCTGCTGCTGTGTCAACTTGAACGTATTTGTTTTCAAGAACCATTTCTTGACCTTCCTTAGACATCATAAAGTCGATGAAGTCCTTCTTAAGTCCGTCTGCTTCGCCCTTGTATACAATGTTGAATGGTCTTGCAATCTTATAAGAACCGTCTAAAACGTTATCAGCGCTAGCTTCAACGCCTTCAACCTTAGCAGCCTTAACGCTATCGTTTAAAGAACCTAAAGAGATGTAACCGATGGCGTTCTTGTCACCATTAACAGTCATTAGAACAGCGTTAGTAGATTTTTGAACAACAGCGTCAACAGTAGTTCTGTCAACCTTAGTGTCTCCGTCCTTTTCTTCGATACCAGTGATTTCGATGAAAGCTCCTCTAGTACCAGAACCGTCTTCTCTTGAAATTACAGTGATAGGTTCGTTAGAAGCTTCAGGTGCTTGTTCTTCAGTTTTTTCTTCAGTATTTTCTTCTGTTTTTGTTTCAGTAGCTGTTTCAGCTGGTTTTTCTTCGTCCTTAGAGCAAGCTACTAGAGAGAATGCTAATACAAGTACTAGCAATAATGAAATTAATTTTTTTGTCATTTTTAAATAACACTCCTTTAAATTATTTTTACAAGTTGATTATAGTGGCCTTGTGTTAAGAATGTATATTAATTTTGTAAAGATTATGTAAAATATGTAAAATTTTGCATTCGATTTGCGATCTTGGCTAGTTTCGAATTATTTTGTCGCTGCGGAGTGCGTTTAGCACACCTCACTCCAAAAAATTCTGCACAACGCCAATCTCATCAAATCGCTCTGCAAAATTTATTTATATACATAATTGATTTTTTTCTTTGCGTGATTTTAATACAGTGACTATTTAATTAGAAAAGTGACTTTCACGAGCGCAGCCTTCGGAATAAATTGCAATTAGTGAGAAAAGATATGTTCCAAAAGCAGCGCATTGAGACAAATTGCTTCAATTGCTTTGCGTAGGACGACGGCCATAAATCCATCTAGTGGAGCGTAGCGTAACGAATATGGATTTATAGTCGGACAAGCTTAGCAATTGTCAATTTGTTGAACTAAGCTGCGTGGAACTATCTTTTTGATGTGCAAGCGAACGAAATCACTTTTCGATGAATAAGCAAATAAAACAGATTTCGCAAAAAGTCTTTCTCGTGAAAAATGTTTTTTTAATAAGATTACCCAGACTATATATTAAAAGGAAGAGAAGTGTAAGTAAAAGAAAAAAATCAATCCCCCAGCGTATACCATCAGCCCAGCATATGCCATCAGCTCAGCATATGCCATTCGCCCGGCGTATGCCATCAGCCCGGCGTATACCATCCACCCGTCATTAGCAAAGAAAATCAATCGAAGGGGCAAGGCCATGCGCGTGGTGAGGGCTATTACTCATAAAATATTTTCCAAGTTCTTGTAATTTCATCTCAAATAAGGTATAATAAAGGGTGAAGTAATTTAAAGAAGGTGAAAAGATGGGATTATTCTCAAAAATATTTGGCTCTACTTCGGATAGGGCTATTAAAAAGAACAGATCACAAGTTGAAGAGGTTATGGCTTTGGAGGATTCTTACTCGAAGCTATCGGACGAGGAATTAAAGGATAATACTAATAAATTAAAGGAAAGACTTAAGGGCGGTGAAACGCTTGATGACATTTTACCGGAGGCGTTTGCGACTGTTAGGGAAGCTTCGAAGAGGGTTCTAGGCATGACGCCATACAGGGTGCAAGTCGAAGGCGGCATCATTTTGCATCAAGGCCGCATCGCTGAGATGAAAACTGGTGAAGGTAAGACTTTGGTTGAGACTATGCCGGCTTACTTAAATGCGCTTGAGGGCAAGGGTGTACACATCGTCACTGTAAACGACTACCTTGCTAAGCGTGACAGGGACTGGATGGGCAAGGTTTTTGAATATCTTGGTCTATCTGTAGGCTGCATCGTTCACGATATGCCTAAGGAAGATAGGAAAATAGCTTACGCATCTGACATAACTTATGGTACTAACAATGAATTCGGTTTCGACTACTTAAGGGACAACATGGTTATCTACAAGGAAAATATGGTGCAAAGGGACTTAAATTACGCCATTGTCGACGAAGTGGACTCCATATTAATAGATGAGGCGAGAACGCCACTTATCATTTCTGGTCAAGGTGACAAATCTACTGATCTTTATGAGCTTGCGAAGACTTTTGTATCGCGTCTATCGGTTAGGGTGCAAGACCCTGACGAGCACGTGGATCCTCTTGATAGGTTTGTTAAGCAAGAGGAAGAGGAGGAAGAGACTAAGGACTACGTTGTCAACGAAAAGGACCGTTCTGTGCTATTAACAGAGCTTGGTACTAAGAAGGCGGAGGAATTTTTCAAGGTGGAAAACCTCTCTGACATTGAGAATATGGAGATCATTCACCATATTAATCAAGCGATGAAGGCTAGGAGCCTTATGAAGAAGGACAAGGACTATGTTGTGAAAGATGGCGAGATCATCATTGTTGACGAGTTTACTGGCCGTTTGATGTTTGGTAGACGCTACTCGGATGGTCTACATCAAGCGATTGAGGCGAAGGAAGGTCTTGAGGTTAGGAGCGAGTCGAAGACTTTGGCGACTATAACTTTCCAAAACTACTTTAGAATGTACAAGAAACTTTCGGGTATGACTGGTACTGCAAAGACTGAAGAGGAGGAATTCCAAGACATCTACCACATGGACGTTATTGAGATACCGACTAACAAGCCGGTTATCAGAGTGGATAATCCTGACGAGATTTATAGAACTGAGGCTGAGAAATTTGGCGCTGTTATTGATGATATCAAGGCTAGACACGAAACAGGTCAACCAGTTCTAGTCGGAACCATATCCATAGAAAAGTCGGAAGAGCTATCGAAACTACTTAAAAAGACTGGCATCAAGCATGAGGTCTTGAACGCGAAGTTCCACGACAAAGAAGCGGAGATCGTTGCTCAAGCGGGCCGTTTGGGTCAAGTTACGATAGCGACTAATATGGCGGGCCGTGGTACCGACATCATCTTAGGCGGTAACCCTGAGTTTATGGCTAAGCAAGCAATGAGAAGAAAGGGTTTATCTGAGGAAGAGATGGCGCAAGTTGACTCTCACGAGGACACTATGGATGCTGAAATACTAAAGAATAGAAAAGAATACGACGAATACGTTGAACAATATAAGAAGGAACTTCAAGAGGAAAAGGCTAAGGTTATTGATGCAGGCGGCTTACACATCATCGGTACTGAAAGACACGAGTCAAGACGTATCGACAATCAACTCCGTGGTCGTGCCGGCAGACAAGGTGACCCCGGTTCATCGACATTCTATATATCGGCTGAAGACGACTTAATGCGTCTATTTGGCGGCGACAGATTTAAAAACGCCATCGACATGATGAAGATGCCTGAGGGCGACTCGATAAAATCGCCAGTATTGACAAGGCTGATTGAGTCGGCTCAAAGAAAGGTCGAAGGAAACAACTACGGTATCAGAAAGCACGTTCTTAAGTACGATGACGTAATGAACAAGCAAAGAGAAGTCATCTACGCTGAGAGAAAGAAACTTCTTGAAGGCGCTGATTTTAGGGATAATATCACTGCCATGATCAAGGATGTCATAGCTGGTTTTGTTAACACAATGACTTTTGAAAAGGAAGACTGTGGCGATTGGGACTTCAAGAGCTTATTCATGCACCTTAAGGCCATTTTCGATATAGATATGGAAGATATTAATGGCCTAAACACTAAGGACATTCTCAAGGATGAGCTAATTGACATGCTTACAGAGCACGCGCTTAAAAAATACGAAGCGAAGGAAAATGAATTTACTCCTGAAAAGTTCAGAGAGATAGAGAGAATCGTGCTTCTACAAGTTGTTGACGACAAGTGGATGGATCACATCGACGCGATGGATCAGTTGAAGCAAGGTATTGGACTTAGGTCCATGGCGCAAGAGGACCCTGCTAGGGCCTACGCAATTGAAGGCTTTGACATGTTCGAGGCGATGAATGAAGCAATCAAGGAAGACACTTTAAGAATTTTATTCCACGTTGAAGATCCAAGCAAGGTTAAGAGAAGAGAGCAAAATAAGAATATAAAGGAAGGTTTTGAAGGCGCGGGTTCTGACGAAAAGAAGAAGCCATACGTTAGAAAAACTAAAAAAGTTGGCAGGAACGATCCTTGCCCATGCGGAAGCGGCAAGAAGTACAAAAACTGCTGTGGAAGGAATGAGTAATGAAGACATTACAAGAGTATAAGGAAGATTACGCGAATTTTAATGAGAGATATATCAAGTTAGGGGACTATCTTTGACGCTGATGGTCTAAGAGAGACTAAGACGAAGCTTGAGAGGAAGATGGCTGAGCCGTCATTCTGGGATGACAAGGACGCGGCAGATATAGTGATTGACGAGCTTAAGGACGTTACTACGCCTCTAAATAGCTACGAGGAGATAGGATCAAATCTTGAGGACATGGGCGTCTACATCGAGCTCTACGAAGAGGAAAGGCCTGATAATTACAAGGCTCTACATGATTTGGTGGAGTCAATAGACAAGGCGCTTGAAGAACTCAAGGTGAGGACGCTACTTGACGGTGAATATGATAAGAATGGCGCGGTCGTATCGATACACGCAGGTACTGGCGGTACCGACGCTCAAGACTGGGCGGATATGCTCTACCGCATGTATACGAGATGGGCTGCGGACCATGACTATAAGCTTGAATGCATCGATTATCTAGCAGACACCGAAGGCGGCATCAGAAGCGTTTATTTCAAGGTTCTAGGTCCCTACGCCTATGGCTTTTTAAAGGCGGAGCGCGGGGTTCACAGACTTGTTAGGATATCGCCATTCGACGCGCAAAAGAAGAGGCACACAAGCTTTGCCTCGGTCGACGTCTTTCCTGACATAGATGAAACGATAGCGATAGATATAAAGGAAGAGGATTTAAAGATAGACTACTACCGCTCACAAGGCGCTGGCGGTCAATCCGTAAACACCACTGATTCAGCGGTTCGTATCACGCACATACCGACTGGCGTGGTCGCAACTTGCCAAAACGAGCGTAGTCAAAAGCAAAATAAAGAGGTTGCCCTTCGTATTTTGTACGGTAAACTTGTTCAGCTGAAGGAAGAGGAGCGCAAAAAGACCATAGATGAGCTTACGGGCGACTACTCACAGATTGCGTGGGGCTCGCAAATTAGGTCTTACATCTTCAATCCCTACATGCTTGTCAAGGACCATAGGACAGATGTGGAGAATTTCGAAGTACAAAAAGTCATTGACGGCGACATCGACAAGTTTATTTACGCTTACCTTGATCACGTGAGGGAGGAGTAATATGAGAGAAGTACTGAAAACACTGGATGATACAAGGCGCGCCGCCGAGCGTATAGCGAAGAAAATTGATATAGGCGACATTATTCTTTTAAAAGGGGAAATGGGTGCCGGCAAGACGACCATCACCAAGACCATAGTTAAGGCGCTTGGCTCAGATGATTACGTAACAAGCCCAACCTTCGCCATAATGAACGTTTATAAGGCAGAGGACATGGCGATATACCACTTTGACCTATATAGACTTACAAAGTCCATCGACATAGATACGCTTGGACTGGATGACTACCTATATGATAATGGCGCAGTGAGCCTAATTGAGTGGCCTGAAGCGATTGAGAATGAGTTCAAAGATGCGAAAAAGATAAGCCTGATTAAGGACGGCGAGAGCCGAATTTTAGAAACGAATTTTGATTATTAGAGGTAATATGAAGATTTTAAGTTTAGACAGTTCAAGTAGATATATAAGCGCGGCGCTTGCAGTTGACGGCGTTGTGAGAGGCGAGTTCAACGTTTCATACGACAGAAGCGCCTCCGAAAAGCTTGCCCTGATGGCCAAGGAGATTTTAGACATCTTTGGTCTAAAAGTGGACGAGATCGATGCCTTTGCCGTTTCGAAGGGACCTGGTTCCTTCACAGGACTTAGGATAGCAGCCGCCATGATTAAGGCCTTCAGCTTTAAGGACGAGAAGCCCATTTACACCGTGTCTTCGCTTAAGGCGATGAGCTATCGCTACAAGGGGCTTAAATACATAGTTCCAGCGATTGACGCGAGACGCGATAGAGCCTTTGCGGCGCTTTATAGCTATGAAAATCAATTTGAGTCAGTGAAGGAAGAGCGCATATACACTTTGGATGAGCTAATTAGCCTCGTTAATGGACTTCGTGGCACTGTCATAATGCCGGGCGATTTCTATGGAAAATACAAGGAAAAGTTCGGGGACAATGTCATCGCAGGCGTTTATAGAGAGAACGAACCCATTGCAAAGGAAGTCCTTGACTATGTTATAGACCACATGGATGAGATGAGAGCCGAAGATAGATATGGCGCGATACCTATATATATGAAGTCATCGCAAGCCGAGGAAGATAAAAAGTGATTAGACGGGCAGAGCCTAATGACGCTAGGGCCATATACGAGATTTTGTCAAAGACAGACGATCCGTGGACCATGGGCGTCATTGAAAGCGAGCTAAAAAGTGAAAGCTCCAAAGCCTTTGTATACCTAGGCGATGAGGGACAGGTGCAAGGCTTTGTAGATATCAAAATCTTGTACGATGAGGCAGACCTGATGCACATAGCTGTCGCGGAAGAGATGAGGGGTCAGGGCATAGGAGCAAAGCTATTAGCCAAGGCAATTGAAGTAGCCGAAGGCAAAGCCATTGCCTTAGAAGTTCGTCAAAGCAATTTTAAGGCGATAAGCCTATACGAAAAATACGATTTTAAAAAGGAAAGCGTCCGCAAAAACTATTACCATGGTGAAGATGCGGCGATTATGTGGAGGAGAAAGTGAAACATTTAGCGATAGAAAGTTCATGTGATGAGACATCGATCGCCATATTGGACGATTTGGAAGTTTTGTCAAATGTCATAGCAACGCAAATAGCAACGCACAGAGAATTCGGGGGAGTAGTGCCTGAAATTGCGTCAAGAATGCACATCGAAGCGATATCAGCAGTTTTGGAAGAGGCACTAGCTGAGGCAAAAACTGACTTATCTGAAATCGAATTCATCTCTGTAACGAGGGGACCGGGACTGATCGGAGCCCTTTTAGTTGGCGTGTCATTTGCAAAAGCCTTAGCGATGTCAATGGATGTGCCGATAGTGCCAGTAAATCACATGAAGGGCCACATCGCAGCAAATTACATAACGACAGAGGGCTTGAAGCCGCCATTCGTTTCGCTAGTCGTTTCAGGCGGCCACACCTACCTTGTCAATATGAAGGATTACTACGATTATGACTTGGTCGGCAGGACACTGGATGACGCAGCGGGCGAATCCTTTGACAAGGTTGCCAGAGCCTTGGGACTACCGTATCCGGGTGGACCAGAGATAGAGAAGCTTGCTATGGAAGGAAATCCAGATGCCATCGAGCTTCCACGAGTTATGATGAAGTCGGGCGACTACAACTTTAGTTTCTCAGGACTAAAAACAGCCGTGCTAAATTATCTTCATAACGAAGAGCAAAGGGGTCAAGAAGTGAACAAGGCCGACGTCGCAGCCTCATTTCAAAAGGCCGCAGTCGATGTACTCGCGAAGAAGGCAGTAGATTTGAAAGACGAGCTCGGCTACGACAAGATAGTGCTTGCGGGTGGCGTATCGAACAATAAGGCGCTACGCGAGGCGCTAGCTAAAGAAGAAAAGGCACATGGCTTTAAACTATATTACCCGAAGGCCGTTTATACCACAGATAATGCCGCGATGATAGCAGCGCAGGGGTATTTGGAATATACTCGTGGAGGAGAGTTTAGCGATTTGGGATTTGAGGTGGATCCGAATCTTGGACTGTAAAATAATTTTGCATTAAATTTCGCATTCAAACGAGCCCTTGAACTCGTTCCCTCCTCGGCAATGCTCGAGTACATTTGTACACTCCGCTTGCCTCGTCAGTCCACATCGTCCAATCATCTCGTTTGCTCTGCAAAATTTGTGAAGAGAACAGAAAAAGTGATTTTACTTGTTTTGAAGTGCAATGCTCGAGTAGTAGATAGGGAGATTTATTATGAACAAAAAAGATAAAACCCAAATTTAAGCTCCAAATGCTGAAACTATCGAGGCTATAAAAGAAATTGAAGCGATGAAGAAAGGTAAGACCATTGGCAAAACTTATAAAAGTGTTGATGAGATGTTTGATGATTTAATTATGAAAGACCTTTTTGAGGAAGGTCTTGAAGGTGAAGAGCTATTAGCTGAGTTTAAAAGACTTAAAAAGAATATGCCAAAAGCTGTGAAAAAATTAAAACGTGATGTTTTGAATGAGTATAAAAATGGTGAGACGGTGGAATTTGACGAAGAATTATTTTAAAGAGGGCTGCGGCTCTCTTTTTTATTGCTCTTTTGTATAAACACATCAACATATATATTTTAATCGATACAAGCCGCTATTTCTTGACATTCCACGCCCTCTGCTATATAATAAGGCATGTAAAAAAGGAGGGCCACATGCCAAAGCGTATCAAAAAACTATTATCAATACTTTGCATCATCTTAGTCGCATTCTCGCTACTAAGCTTTTTCGTCGCGGCTACAAGCGCCTTCCACGTCTGCAAGCGCACATCTTGCCCGATCTGCCGCTTTATGGATATGGTCTCGGACCTAGAAAAGCACTTAAACCATTCGCGTGCGGCAGCCCAAGTCATGCTCGCAGTACTAGTATTTATAAGGCTCATCACCATTACCATGACTATGGATATGGCGAAGACACCAGTCGAGCTTATGGTGCGCATGAACAATTAAAGATCTCTTTTTATATAATAACGGCAAAATTTAATAAACGGTAGAATATACAAAATATACAAAATATATAAAGGAGATTAATATGAAAAATATAAATAAATTATTAGCCTGCCTACTAGCAGTCGTTTTGCTAGTGGCATGCAATTCAAATAAAGCGCCAGAAATGGCAGACGAACCAGCTCCAGAGGCTATTCCAGCTGAAGAAGCAGACAGCGTAGAAAAGGACGGAGACGCTGTAAGCGTTGTAACAAACACATTCCCAGCTTATGATTGGGTGAAGAACATCACTGAAGGTACTGACGTAGAGGTCACTAACCTTACTGACAATGGCGTAAGTCTACACAATTACGAGCCTTCCGCTCAAGACATCGAAAAGATTGCCAAGGCAAATCTTTTCTTATATGTTGGCGGTGAATCGGACGAATGGGCTCCAGATGCAGCAAAACAAGCGCCTAATGCCAAGGTGCTTAACATGCTTGAAATTTTAGGTGATGCTGTTAAGGAAGAGGAAGTAAAAGAAGGTATGGAACACGAGCATGAGCATGAGCATGGCGATGAAGACCATGACCATGAACATGGTGATGACGACCATGACCATGAACATGATCACGAACACGATCACGAAGAAATAGAATACGATGAACACGTTTGGTTATCTGTAAAGAACGCAAAAACTATTTCAAAGGCAATTGCGGACGCTTTAGCAGAAATCGATGCGAAAAACGCTGATACATTCAAGAAAAATTACGAAGCATACGCAGCAAAATTAGATGCGCTTCAAAATGATTTTGACGAGATGAGAAAGGCCGCAAAGCAAGATACTATCTTAGTTGCGGATAGATTCCCTTTCCGCTACTTAGTAAGTGACCTTGACCTTGACTATTTCGCTGCCTTCGTTGGCTGCTCAGCTGAAAGTGAAGCAAGCTTTGAAACTATCAGCTTCCTAGCACAAAAAGTCGACGAGCTTAATATAAAGCACATCATCAAGCTAGCTGGCTCAGATGGCAAAATTGCGGACACAGTGAAAAACGCAAGCAAGGCAAAGGACCAAGACATCATCGAGATGACATCCATGGAAAATGCTAGTTCAAATGACGGCAAGACATACATTGACTACATGCAAATGAACTTAGACGCTTTAAAGAAGGCGTTAAACTAATGAAATTAATACTAAAAGACTTAGGATTTGGCTACAAAGGTCAAGTCCTAAGTGACTTTATAAACCTAGAGGTCTCAGATGGTGATTACATCGTCATCCTAGGCGAAAACGGCTCAGGCAAATCGAGCCTTATAAGAACCATCTTAGGCCTTAATAAGAAAATATCGGGGGATATAGTTTTGGATGGCATTTCAAAAGACGAAATCGCCTACCTACCGCAGATCCTCTCAATTGCAGCCGATTTTCCGACTTCAGTGATGGAGCTCGTTCTATCCGGCTTTAAGATCAAAAAAAGATTTTTCTACACAAAAGAAGAAAAGGCGAGAGCACTTGAATGCCTTGATAATTTTGGCATAGCAAATCTAAAAGACAGGCGCTTTTCCTCATTATCAGGCGGACAAAGGCAGAGAGCCTTGCTCGCAAGAAGCTTCGTAGAAGAGAAGAAGCTACTTATACTAGACGAGCCGCTTGCCGGCCTCGACCCAGAGGCACAAGGAAGCCTCTATGAGATGCTCGAAAAAATAAACGCAAGTGGCACAGCCATCATCATGGTCTCGCACGACAGCGAAAGAGCTACACAATATGCAAACAAAGTACTTAAGCTTGACGGCAGCCGCGCGATTTACGAGGAAGGAGGCAGGGCACATGGACTTAATTAACAAATTCACCTTCTACCTAGGCTACCCCTTCGTGCGCTACGCACTAGTCTGCGCCTCACTCATAGCGCTCGCGTCAGCATTTTTAGGCGTGATACTCGTTTTGAAACGCTACTCCTACATCGCAAATTCACTCTCAAACGTCGCCTTCGCATCCCTTTCAATCGCGACAGCCATCGGTTTTACGCAAAAATTAGTCTTGGCACTACCTATGACAATATTTTTCGCGCTAATACTACTCCAAGGAAACAATTCCAAGAAAATCATCTCAGACGCAGCCATTGCAATGGTTTCAGTCTCGGCGCTCGCAGTCGGCTACCTAGTCATGAACGTCTTCAGAGTCGGCCCAAACGTCTCAGTTGACGTGTGCACAACACTTTTCGGCTCGACATCCATCCTGACACTTACAAAGCTAGACGTCATCACATCCGTGGCACTGTCGATACTCGTGATAATTTTCTTCATCTATTATTATAAAGAAATATACATCACAGTCTTCGACGAAGACCTCGCAAGTGCTTCAGGCATCAAAGTCGAAAGGCTTAACACAGTCTTGTCAATGGTCGTCGCAGTCGTGATCACACTTGCAATCAGGCTCGTGGGCTCACTTCTAGTCGCAGCACTCATAGTCTTCCCAGCAGTTTCAGCGATGAAAGTCTTTCATTCATTTAGAAAGATAGCCCTTGCCTCGGCAATAATCTCGCTAATATCAGCACTAGGCGGCGCGATATTTGCAATACTTGCCTCGACACCAGTCGGCTCGACAATCGTCGTGATGAATCTCGTCATATTCATAATTATGTCAATAGTAGGAGGTGTGAAACGTGGATAAAACAAGGAAGAGAATTTTGCGCATAGTCGGCGCAATTATCATCGTTTTGATACTCGCATTTTTCACAAACAAAAAAGTTATATACCGTTATATGCCCAATAGCACCGTCAACGAGACAGTGAACAAGATGAAAGAGAGCTCCAAGACAATGGACGGGGATGATGGTGGGGCCACTTCGCCTGATCAAGAGAGCGAAACAAATGACGAGGCCAGCCAAAGTGAAGACGCTAGCCAAAGTACGGGCGATAGCAATAGTGAAAAAACAAATCAAGGCGAGGACGCTAGCAATAGTGAAGATGAAAGCCAAAACGCAAGCGGCCAAAGTTATGATTTAACCGCGAACGACGCAGACATGAACTACGTCATCGTCGCCATGATAGCTGAAGACCCAAAGAGCTTCGAAGGTGTTAAGATCAAGCTACAAGGCATCGCAACAGATCTAGAGACAACAGATACATCCGGCATCGACCACTACGTCCTTATCAACGATAGACAAGCCTGCTGCCAACAAGGACTGCAGTATATATTAGAGGATAAAAATGCAAAATACCCGAAAGATAAGGAAGAGATTACTGTGGAGGGAGTGCTTGACGTTTACAATAGTGAAGAGATTCCGTTTCCGCTACCTATAATTAAAAACGCAAAACTTATTTCGCGCTAAAACAAGCCCTTTGACTAGTTTCGAATTATTTTGTCGCTGCGGAGTGCACTTGCACACGTTAAGTCCATGCACCGAGAGAACGAGTGAAACGAAGTTCGATTGGCTATGCATGCCTTATGCCAGAGTTTACAAAGGTATGGAGCGTAGCGAACATAGCTTTGATTAAACTTACGGCCACTCCAAAAAATTCTGCACAACGTCAAATCATCTTGTTTTATCTGCAAACTAAGGGTTAAGCGATGATAAATTTATAAAAACTGCTTTACAAGATAACTAAGGAATTAAACTTCGTCCTATCCATCGACTCTCTCTTCGAACTAAGCTCGAGCGAAGATAAATCAATAGAATATTAAATATTTAAGAAGGCAATGTGCCTTCTTTTTTTGTATTAGAAAACCCCCAGTTAGACTGGGGGTTCAGTTTAGCTTTAGCGGTGAT
>OASD01000362.1_pt1 | contig 18745 bp, 12 predicted proteins | sample 1475531 | NCBI WGS metagenome assembly OASD01 (sample SAMEA3360668, study PRJEB22359) | human gut metagenome | biome: ENVO:urban biome; feature: ENVO:human-associated habitat; material: ENVO:feces | place: Bangladesh | collected 2011
GCACCCTCTCGTCCGTTCTCGTCGGACACCCCGCCTTTACCGTAACTTCTGGCGAAGTGACTTATCTTGGTCAGGATCTGCTGGCTATGGATGCGGTAGAGCGAGCACATGCTGGGCTCTTCCTCAGCTTCCAGTATCCCGTAGAGATACCAGGCGTGAGCATGGTCAACTTCATGCGCTCTGCTCTCAACGAGCGTCGCAAGACTCAAGGCGAAAAGCCAATGCCCGCTGGCGAGTTCCTCAAGATGCTAAAAGAGAAGCGCGAGGTGGTCGGTCTCGACGATCGTCTTCTCAAGCGTTCGGTCAATGAAGGCTTCTCCGGTGGTGAGAAGAAGCGCAACGAAATCTTCCAAATGGCGGTCCTCGAGCCACGGCTCTCGATACTCGATGAGACCGACAGCGGACTAGACATTGACGCTCTACGTGCTGTCGCTCACGGAGTCAACACGCTCCAGCGTCCCGACAGCGCTTGCGTCGTCATCACCCACTACCAGCGACTGCTGGACTACATTAAGCCGCAGTTTGTCCATATCCTATACAAAGGTCGGATCGTCACATCGGGCGGACCCGAGCTAGCCCTCAAGCTAGAGGACGAAGGGTACGACTGGATCAAGGAAGAGGTAGCTAAAGAGGAGAAGCAATGAGTCCACGTAAGCAACCACCCACAGCGCACCTGCAGTACCTAGACCTTTACCAGTCTCAGCAGGACTATATTGAGCAGCACAGTTTACCCGTGCTACAAGCGCAGCGAGCCTTCGCACAGGAGGCTCTGAGCGAGTACGCCTTGCCCCAGCGAGGTATGGAGGATTGGCAGCGTATAGACATTGAGTCACTCTACGCTCCCGACTATGGGATCAATCTACAGGAGCTAGACCTAGCCCCCGCAGGGCATAAGCAACTCCCGCAGTATAGCTGTGATCTATCGGTCAATGCCCTCACCATCAAGGCGAGCGCTCTCAACAGCAACTACCTCTACACCCACTACGCTAACCAAAAGCGCAAGCTCCCCGAAGGAGTCTTCGTCGGCTCCATCAAAGAGTTTGTCAAGGAGTACCCAGACTTGGCAGAGCGCTACTATGGACAGATAGCCGAGGTCGATACCGACGGCACCATTGCGCTCAACACGCTCTTCGTGCAGGACGCTTTCGTTCTCTACGTACCCGATGGTATGCAGCTCGAGCAACCCGTGCAGCTCGTGCAGTTGCTCCACGCTCAGGAGCCACTCCTCTGCATTCGTCGCTGGCTCATCATCCTCGGTGATCGTGCCGAGGCTTCTATCCTCGTCTGCGACCACACGATAGACCGCACCAGCTTCCTCATCAACCAAGTGGCCGAGATCTACGTTGGCGATGGTGCCCAGCTCAAGCTCTTTGATATGGAGGAGAATAGCCACCAGACGCACCGCACCTGCGCCTACTTCCTGCGCCAAGGGGCAGAGAGCCAAGTGACCCTCGCTGCCTATACGCTCAACAATGGGATCACGCGCAATAGCTTTCGGACGCGCTTCCTCGGGGAGCGTGCCGAGCAGATATTAGGCGGGGTTGCTGTGACCAATGGCACACAACATGTGGACACCTTCACCCGTGTTGAGCATATCAAGCCAAAGTGTCATAGTACGCAACTCTTTAAGAACCTCCTCGAGGAGCAATCCACGGGAGCCTTCTCGGGGCGCATCTTCGTAGCTCAGACGGCTCAGCAGACCGAAGCTTACCAGAGCAACCGCAATATGCTCCTCTCCTCCGAGGCTCGCATGTACAGCAAGCCCCAGCTAGAAATCTACGCCGACGATGTCCAGTGTTCGCACGGTATGGCTACGGGGCACCTCGACGAGGATGCGCTCTTCTATATGATGCAGCGAGGTATCCCTGAGCACGAGGCACGAGTCATGCTGAGCGTAGCCTTCGTCGGAGACGTCATCGCGCTCATGCCCCTAGAGGATCTACAGGATCGCATCGAGAGCATCGTACGCAATCGTCTTCTAGGCAAAGAGCCGACGCACTGCAGCAAGTGTGGTAAGCTAATCTTCTAACTCACGATATACTATCGTAATGAGATCTCGCTGGAGACTACACCTCGTGATGCTCTGCGTCACCATTATCTTTGGAATCAATGGGCCCTTCACCAAGGCACTCCTTGGTGGGGGGCTCACTCCATATACGCATATGTTCTGTCGCTTCCTGGGCGCCACGATACTCTTCTGGATCGCTTCGATCTGGGTGCCACGAGAGCGCATCGACCGCAAGGATTGGGGGAAAATGGCCTTAGCCTCTCTGACTGGAATCTTCTTCAACCAAGGGCTCTTTGCCATCGGCATGTCGATGACCTCGCCCGTCAATCAGTCGCTCGTCGCCACGCTGGGCCCTATCGTCACCATGCTCCTCGCAGCCGTCGTGCTCAAGGAGCCGATCACACGGCTCAAGGGGATCGGGGTCTTCGTCGGAGCCTCGGGCGCTCTGCTCCTCGTATCCTCCAATGGCTCCTCCACCGCAGGCTCTACGCTCGGCGACCTGATCTGCGCCACGGCAACTGTCTCCTACGCCATCTACCTCACCTCCTTCAAGGCACTCATACAGAAATACCACCCCGTCACCTTGATGAAGTGGCTCTTCGTCATCTCGCTCCTCGGCTCCGCTCCGATGGGCCTGCGTGACATGATGCGTACCGAGTGGAGCAGCTTCGATGCGACCTTCTACGGGCAACTAGCCTTCGTCGTCGTGGGTGCCACCTTCGTCGCCTACCTCTTGTTGCTCTTCGCACAGCGAGGCTTGCGTCCCACCGTCGTCAGCATCTACAACTACGGCATCCCCGTCATCGCCTCGCTACTGGCCGTCATGATGGGTCAAGACCAACTAACACTCGCCAAAGTGGCCTCGGCGGTCCTCATCCTGCTCGGTGTCTTCATGGTGACCCGAAGCAAAAGCCGCCAGCAGCTCCTCCGTGAGCAGCTGCGCAACGAATAGCACAGCACCCCTCACTCATTCAAATCAACCTCAGGAGACAAGGAAGTCTCCGTTAAGACGCACGGCTCGGACGTATGAACGAACCGTGCGTTCTTACATTGTGCTACCACATTGACAGGTTTCCAAGAATGTTCCAAGCTTGGAAAAGAAAGTTTCCACCGGTGGAAACTTAACTTTCCAATAGTGGAAACTTTACTTTCCACCGTTGGAAAACTCTAGCCCTGTAGGAGGAGCAACGTAAAAGAAGACACTCCAGCATCTTCGGAGACGCTGGAGTGTCTTGGTATGAAGCTATTGCGTGACGCCTTGTCAGCGTCAGCTGGCTTCCTTTATAGCAGGTACTTTAAGGTGTGGCGGTGATCGCCGTCTCTGTATACAATGATGAGGATACGAGTCTGTGCGGGGATTGCTACCCGACAGCTATTGACCCCGCTAGCGACCATCGTGAGAGCAGTGCCATCTACGTCATAGACAGCCTCTAGAGTCAGAGGCGCAGGCAGCGATAGATAGCAAGCGTCGCCCTCTGTGACAACCCGTATGGGAGCCGTCTCAGACGATCGGGTTGGGTCCTCTATCGCATTCCACTCTGGATCCATCTGCCATCGCAAGAGTGGCAGTCCGTCGTGCTGTCCAGAAACTATCGTCCAGACCTCGTTGAAGTCCCAGCCCGCATAGCTCTCCTGTTGCTTCATCTCGTCAGGACTCTTACCCATCACCTTGCAACCCTCTTGGTTAGCACCACCGATGGCGGGCAGGTCGGGCTGTATCGTCTGGTCATAGAGTACGTCACGCACGGTGCCCGTACCATAAGCTCCTAGCACAGAGCCTATAGCAAAGGGCGTTTCGCCTTCGATGCCTGAGACTTTACAGATTGAGTAGAGGCGCTCTATGAGCGTCGAGCTGTAAGTGGCAAAGCCTGACACGCCTCCTACGTACTGCTCTCCTTCTAGCGAAGAGATAGAGTAGCAGTCCGAGAGCTCTGACTCATTCGTTCGCCCAGCGATGCCACCCACGTAAGAGCGTCCGGTGATACGCTTAGCAAGATTGACCGACTCGCGGATCTTCGACTGCTCAGCAGAGCCCACGAGTCCTCCTGTCCAGTCACCACCCTCTATAAGGTCGGAGCTACAGAGCGAGCTCTCCACCTGTGACTTGTTGCAGTAGCCGATGAGACCTCCACAGTGACGTGGCTGCACTCCGTTGTACACGACACTCAGCAGAGAGCCACTCGTACGACAGCCACGTATGCGACCCAGTTCGCTCCAGCCTACGAGACCGCCTATATAGTCTCGGCCGTAGATGGTGACCTGTGCCGACGAGTGCTCTGTCAGACCGTCAGACTGAAAGCCGATCAGTCCACCAGCGTAAAACGCTTTGCAGTCCACCACCGACTCCGTCACGTGGCAGTTGCTGATGGTCTCCTCAAAGGTGTAGGCAAAAGCGGCAGCCACATTTTCCGATCCCGTTACAGAGGCTTTGTGGATCGTTAAGTTTGCCACACGCCCTTTCTGCACGTACCCAAAGAGTCCCTGGTAGTCGTGCTTCGGGCGGTTCATGTAGAGATTAGAGATCGTGTGCCCCTCGCCATCGTAGTATCCCTCGAAGCCCACCTTGGTCTCACGACCTCCGAGGAAAACGTATCCACCGATGGGAGTCCATCCCTCGCCACCGTTGATCTCCTTAGTAATAGCGAGATCTATATCGCACTTCTGTGCGATCCACACACCACGTAGGCTCTCGCCACCATTGACCATCTTAGCGATCCAGGCGAGATGAGCAGGCGTGGTCACCTCCAGAGGGCTGCTCTCTGTACCATCACCCGAAGGTGCCTCAGGCGACAGTACACTCTGAGCCGTGAGAGGAACTAGCGTAGTGATGAGGAGCATACATCCCCACCACATAGTCGTAAGAAAGCTCTTCATACCTATCGAACTATGACCTTGTAGCGATGATCCAAGAGCTCTACGAAGTAAATGCCACGCTCAGGTAGACGCAACACGCTACCAGCTCTATAGGTGCCAGTAGAGAGCTGTCGCCCATCAGCGGTGTAGATGGTAGCTACCACATCAGCTAGCCATACGATCTCCGACTGCTGTATGCGATAGGGGAGTGCCTCAGTAGTGGGGGCATCAATTGATGTGACCGCCTGTGCTACGATCGGAAGAGCGACAGTCGTCTCGCCACTCTTCAGGAGTAGCTCCGTGCTGATCGTCTCGCGTCTTGTCGGCGCAAACGTGATCGTAATCTCGCCTCCACTGCTAGGTAGTTGCTCAGGCGTAAACGATAGCGAGGGTACCGCATCACGTAGACCTAGTAAGACGGGCATCGTGGCACCTTCTGTGGTCAGTGTGACGCTCTGCGACTTCGTCTCGCCAATGGTAACAGAGCCAAAGTCTACCTGCTCAGCCGAGAGATTAAGGTGTATCTCTGGAGCTTCATACTCTGCCATAGGCACGGCTGTGACATCGAGATTTGTAAAGGCATAGATGGATAGCGAGTTGTCTGTGTAGTACTCATCTCCACGCATGTAAGGCTCACCGTTGACCACCCAGTGGTGTAGCTCGACCTTGCCCGAAGGATTATCAGGAGGAGCGATCTCAAAGAGTATCTCATCACCTGGATCTACCTTGCTGCCACTCTCAATCTCTGGGGAGTCGTTTTGCCCTCTGTTTTTGCATCTGATGATTGCCGTGCCGGGCTGCGTGTAGGTGACTGTGCGTGTCTCGCCAGACTTGTAAAACTGCACCTCCAGCTCAAAGCCCTCTGGGACATTCTGCTTGAAGAATATGTCAGGCTTCCCTGGGAAAGTAGCACCGCCATTGAGCAACCAGCGCAAGACAAAGTGATCGGCATCAACACCAGAGTCAAAGTAGACGGAACCCTGTAGCGGAAGCATATAGGTGTCTCCATCAGCCTCAGGAGCGATCACAGTTCCGTAGTCGTCCTGCTCGTCTATGTTCACCTCCTTGCCCTTAGAGCCCTCCTTGGGGCAGACAAACTTGACGGGTACAAGCTTACGGCAGTCGACGCGTACGGTTTTGCCCGCTGTGAGATTCTTCACCTCATAGAGCTTCAGATTATAGGAGCGACTGATCTCCTTGTCTCCGTCAAACCATAGGTAGTCGACGTACCCATCGGCAGCTGTGAGCTTCATCTCCACGGTGGCTCCTACAGGTATGAGATACTCGCTACCATCACCCTGTGGTGAGATGACAGTGCGCTGACCACTGACGATGGCCGTGACTTCCTTCTTGTGAGCGACTTGATCTCCATCGGTTAGAAAGCGTAGGGAGACCGTTCGCTCTTGCGCTCCACTCGTGAGCGCTAGCCCCATCAGTAGAAGCAGAGAGAGTAGATACTGTTTCATATGTTATGGATTAGTTAGTTGTTATTGATGAGAACTTTGTAGGTCCTACTACCTAGCTGAACGAGGTAGCACCCTGAGGCTAGAGGCACGTTGTACTGCGTAGCTCCTGAGCAGCGTGTTATGAGTAGTCCCTCTGTCGTATAGATATTTACGACAGCTGTCGGCTCGACACCGTAGAGGCTTAGCAGACCAGCGGATGTCGTATAGCGTAGCTCAGGCTGGACTAGAGACTCGATAGCGGTGATGCGCTGATATCGGAGGTTGTCAATACGATAAGTGGTCGACTGCTTAGGCATGTTACCTACATACTCAAAAGCGAGGAAGCAGGCTGTCGTGTCGGGTAGCTCGCTGAGCGTCACTTGTTGTGGAGCCCACTCGCACTCCTTGTCTGCGGTAAAGTCTTTCAGACGCGTGATCTCTCCACGCTTACTTACGGATACGAGGTGTAGCGTAGCCCCGTTAGGACGTAGCACTGATAGGTCAAAGGAGAGCGACCACTGATCTCGTTCTGGATGGCTTAAGTTGAGTGCTGGTAGGATCACAAGAGCGTGTATGTCGCCAGTGTGCCCGTCGAACTGGCTCTTGAGACCATCTATAGATAGGTATCGATTTGGCTTGAGCATGTCACCATTGTAGCGTCTCTCCCAGTTGCGCTTTCCGATGATAGCGACGGTGGTGAAGCCGTCAGGGATACCATTACCCTCCTCAAAGCTCTCTTGTAGCGAGTCTAGTGGGTTCGTATCGTCTAGTCCGTATATGTTTTCCATATCTCTTACGGATATATGGAGTGGGAGCATGATCACATTTACATCTTCGCTCTTGACGCGTATGTAGCCACTATACTCGCCCAGCTCCTCGGTGTCAACGAAGACCGTCATGGCTCCTCCCTGTGTAGTAGGCTCTGCATCTACCGAAAAGGTACCGAGGCTTTTGGATAGAACCTTGACAGATGGAGCTTTGGTCAAGTTCTCTCCATAGATCAAGCCCTTTGTGTCAGGGATCTCAACATTGACTGGAGTGATGCCGTAGTCTAGGCTAGGTATATCTACAGCGTAGAATGGGATCGCATCGGACGTGTCGTAGATCTTGATGTCATCAACGATTGCTATCCGCTCATCTTCTGTCGTATATAGGTGAATGAATGTCTCCTTGACTCCACCAGTCATCTCAAAGTCAAATGTGCGTAGATCTCCTCCCATCTTAGGCTCATAGCAGTGCACACGATGAGCTGAGAGTACCTTGCCCTCTTTGTCACGAGCCTCTACCTGTAGGGCGCTGTGTAGCGGATTCCACCCGTCCATAGCTAGACGGATACGAAAGTGCCCACCATGAGCCGAGAGGTCGAGAGCCTTGGTCGAGATATGACCCGTACCCTCATTGTCTCCTAGCTTGAGCACTTGGTTCTCTCCCACCTTATTGATATAGGCGCCATGATCTGTATGCCAAGTCTCATTGCCGGCCCACTCCTTGATGTTGTAGGGTAGTGCTGTAAAGTCTTCCTCAAGGTAGACCTTATTGACTGGCAGGTAGTCTTTGAGATCTGCTATCTGGCACTTGTTCCAAGCATCGGCTGCTTGATAATCAGCCATCACGGATGATGGTACAGCCACTGTGATCTGGGGAGCCAGAGCATCCTCAAACATCATTCCGCCCATTACTACGCCCTCATAGGGGATGGTCAGTAGCTTCAAAGCTTTACATCCCGTTAGAGCGTCCATCTGTATATAGCTTACAGAGGTCGGTAGGTGTAGCTCTGCTAGGCTGGTGCACCCCTGGAAGGCAGCACCCTGTATCGTATGCACTTGAGACGACAGTATGCGTACGGACTGAAGAGCCTCACACCCCTCAAAAAGTCCATACTTGATCGTCAAGTAATCTCCATAGAGCGATACGCGCTCTAGTCGCTTACAGCCCTTGAAGACTTGATTGCCTATAGCTTGGTCATCCTCAGGTATCGTCACATTAAGATATCGTATACCGGTGTTTTCGTAAGCGTTGCTACCTAAGTCTACGAGCGTAGAGGGAAAGACGACGGCACGCAGAGCGGTGCAGTCCTTAAAGGCCTCTCCTCTTATTACCTTCAGCCCATCGGGTAGCTCGATGTCACTTAGAGCGGTACACCCTTCGAAGGCTCCCCACTCAATCTCTTCCACACCGTCTATATAGCTTACGGTGCGTAGGGCGGTCGCTCCCTTAAAGGCTTCGCGGTCAATGATGGTAGCCGTGGATGGGAGGCGAATCTCCTTCAAGAAGATACAGCTGGCAAACATGCGCCTACCAATCTTGTTTGCCTCCACCTGTGCATATTCAGGGGCTGCATACCGCTCGGCATCGGGGTGCAGTGTCGCCTTTCTCAAGTCTAAGTACTCCAGCATGTCGGTCGCTCCAGACTCTACGGGTAGAGTTGACATGGTAGCTCCTGCGAGCCCTCTAAGGAGTGCTATATCCTTACCATTGAGAGGTCCCGAGATGCGTAGCGCTTTGATCGGCTTGTTGAGCTTGTCCAGAGCCTCAGCGAGTGTGCCTGGAGTTTCTGTAGTAACCCTCTGTATCGTCAGCTGAGCCACGAGCGGAGAGCTCCAGAGGGCACAGAGGATTAGGAGGACGATGCTTTCCCTCCTCAAGGTTGTCAAACGAAGTAATGTCTGCTGCATATGTTTTAATCTAAATATAGTTGGGTGAAGCATAAGTAGGAGGCGCTTGCTGAGATCTGTGAGTCTTGACTCGTAGCTTCTACTAGAGAAGGGGTAGACTCACTCTGTAAATCTTGAGGGATCATCTGCCAGCAAAGATAAATAAATTTACAGGTAAAAGAGCCTTGTGTGTAAAGGATCTTAATCGCGCGAGCCGTGTAGCCTGCTGGTATGTGCCTCTACTACAGGCTATAGATCTAGCGAATATGTTAACTACTCGTGGAAGATGACGAATCGCTCATGGGATATTTTCTGATGCTCACGGAGGAACGAGAAATTTCTTCGGACTTATGATTTCATTTGTCCGAAGTTTCATTTCATTTGTCCGAAGTTTTATATCTCGCCTCGGTGGAGAATAAAAGATCTCTACGGAGGGATTTAGCTTTTCCTCTGTGGAGCGTGAGCTTAGAGGGGAGGGGCTAGATGTTTAGAGGATAGATATTAAGGAGTGGAGGAGAGGAGTGGTCTGTTGCTTCTGATCAGCGGACAATAAAACGAGAGAGACCTATCTGCTCCCAGGAGGGGTGTCAGATAGGTCTCTCTATCGTTGTACGGTCGGTGGGACTCGAACCCACACACCTCGCGGCATTAGATCCTAAGTCTAACGCGTCTACCAATTCCGCCACGACCGCAGCGAGGTTTGCGTCTGCAAAGGTAAGAATAATCTTTGAATTAGCAAGCGTCCGTGTGACAAAAGCTGGCGAGCCAGCCCCAGACGCCTCGTCTAGATGCGACTCAGCGGTCGCTTTTAGTCTGCTTGCTAAATGGAGATTAGCGCAGTGAGACGAGTAGCGTGCCGTCTTCGTAGACGAAGGTGAGCTTGTCCTCCTTAGCAAGCCAGCCGAGCGCTGCGTAGATGTCCTTCTCGGTACGTATCTTGGTTGCTTTCTTGAGCTGCTTGACGTCCATCTTGCCGAGCTTGTCGAGTGCATTCCAGATGAGCCCTGCGTTGGTGCCGATGTAGGCGATCATGTTTTCTTCCATAGTGCTAGTGTATCTGATTTTCTATACAGCAAAGCTACAGAAAAAGATTGATATAGCTCTTACGACTAGGTTAAGCTGTGGAGCTTTTCTAGGTAAGGGGTGCAGAGATCGTAGATGGCTATACCAGTGGCGACGCTTACATTGAGCGAGTGCTTGGTGCCATACTGAGGTATCTCGAGGCAGTAGTCGGCGTACTGGATCACTTCGTCAGAGACGCCGTGCACCTCATTGCCCACGATCAGCACGGCTCCACGGTCGTCTAGTGCTGGTTGGCTGCCGAGGGTGATGCTCTGGTGTGTCTGCTCGAGGGCGAGGATGGTACGTCCCTCTTGTCGGTACTGCTCTAGCACCTCGATGGCGGAGTCTAGGTGTCGCCAGGGTACCGCCTCCTCGGCTCCGATGGCGGTCTTGTGGAGGAGCGGGTGGGGCGGACAGCCTGTGATGCCAACGAGGAGAAGCTCCTCTATGCGGAAGGCGTCTGCCGTGCGAAAGATGGAGCCGACATTGTGCATGCTGCGTACGTTGTCGAGGAGTATGGTGAGAGGTACTTTGGAAGCGGTGTGGTACTCCTCTGTGGTGAGACGCTGCATCTCTAGGATAGAGGTTTTCTCTATAGGCATAGCGGGGTGGGGGCTTTTTTACTTGGTGTCTTTGTACCCTTTGGACTGAAGGAGCTTGATGAGCTTCTCCTTATTGTTTTGCTGGATCAATATCTCTCCATCACGTGTGGAACCACCACAACCGAGCGACTGCTTGAGCTGGCGGGCGAGGTCTGCGAGGTCGCTGTCGGAGCCGACGAAGCCTCTGATGATGAGCGCCTCTTTGCCTGCACGTCCAGCGCGTGAGTACTCGATGCGTAGTCGCTGCTGTGCGGCGGGGAGGGTCTCTACCTCTAGGCTCTCGGCTTGTGGCGTCCAGTCGGGATCGGTGCTGTAAACGATACCGCTCGTGGAGGGGGCTTTGCTCTTTTTCTTACTCATAGCTGTGGGGTCAATAGTGAAATGAACTGCCTCCGACGAATTCACGAAGGAGGGAGGTCGAGGGCACCTCGTCAAAGGGGGCGGGGCGCACATGCTCTAGGAAGCGCAGCAGGCGGCGAGCCTCGCTGTACTCCTGAACACAAGCGGGGACCTGGTAAAGGATGCGCTCGGCGAGCGTCTTGAGGACGGCGACCTCGTACATGAGGGCGCTGTTGAAGAGGACGTTGGCTCTCTGCTGGTAGGGGAAGATCCATCGCTCCTCACCAGCTCGCACGCTGTGCCAGCGACTGATGGTGTCGATGGCTGAGTAACCTCTATACTTGTGGTCTCGCACCATGCGCCTCAGGAGACGTATATCGGTGCTGGGGATACGGTTGTGCGCATCCAGTCCGATGGCTGTGAGGGCGCTGATATAGATATTGTAGGTCAGAGGCTGTAGATCCTCGGGAATAAGCCTAGGATTGAGCGCATGAATGCCCTCGATGAGGAGCAGGTCGCCCTCACCCAGCTGTAGGAGCTCCTTCTGATAGACTCTAGCACCTTGGTTAAAGTCAAAGATCGGCATGTCAACCAGTTCGCCTGCCAAGAGACGACGCAGATCACTCGCAAAGAGCTCTAGGTCTAGCGCCTCAATGTGCTCATAGTCGTACTCGCCCTTGTCATCTAGAGGGGTGAACTCACGAGCGACGAAGTAGTTGTCGAGCGAGATCTGATGGGGACGAAGGTAGTTCGCCATGAGCTGCAGACGAAGCCGCTTGGTAAAGGTGGTCTTGCCCGACGAGGAGGGACCCGCTACGAGTACGATGCGTACGCCCTTTTCGTAAGCTTCGGCTATCTCAGTGGCTATGGCGGCTATCTCTTTCTCCTGTGCCGCCTCGGCGACCTGTACGATCTCGGAGAAGTGACCCGTGGCGATCGCTTTGTTTAGGCTGCCCACATAGCTAACGTCAAGGAGGTTGAGCAGGCGAGACTGCTTGTCAAAGACTTCGCGCATCGGCTGCTGTGGCTCGAAGGGGGCTAGCTCCGTAGGATTGACTATCGAGGGTACACGTATCAGTACGCCACCGAGGTAGGGGACGAGGTCGTAGAGCTGGACTTGTCCTGTGGAGAGGAGTAGGGAGCCGTAGTAGTTGTCGGGATAGCCATCGAGATAGTGGTAAGTGACGTAGGGCTGTCCGCTGGAGGTGATGAGGTCTACCTTGTCCATCTCTCCCATAGCGGTAAAGATCTGCACCGCCTCCTCGGCAGGCACGGTGCGGCGCTCGAAGGGCAGGTCAGCCGCAATGAGATGGTCAATGCGTCGCTTGACGAGAGCTAGTTGCTCCTCTGTAATCCCTTTGTCGCCACACTTGACTACGCTAAAGTAGCCCCCCGAGAGGGAGTGGCGTACGCTCAGATGGTAGTGGGGCAGCTCGTCGTGGAGCGCCTTGGCAAAGAGGAGACAGAGGGAGCGTAGATAAGTGTGTCGACCGCTCTCCGCGGTGAGCCCGACGAACTCAACCTGGCAGGACTCGCGGAGCCTCCAGTCGAGGGGCACGGTAAGATTGTTGACTCGCGCATTGACCGGCTCGAAGCCGAGTGTCGTGCGGTAGCTCTGTGCTATCTGATAGAGCGTGGCCCCTGGGGGGACGCTCAGGTATTCGTCGAGATTGGTGCAGTATATAGATAGATTTTCCATGAGAATGGGTAGATTTAATCCAAAGGGTTAGGCTAGGCAGTCTAAAATCGTTACCTTTGCGGTACGAAGTTACGAAATAGCTGTCACCAAGAGACTATAATCGGTCACACGAGGTGGCTCAGTCACATAGGAGCGACCTGTGACTATGTGCCTTCAGCCTAAGCAATAGCTCGGGTGCAGGGAGCTTTCGCTCGATAAATGACATACAAACAACGATATACTCATGACGTTTACTCTGTTTGACTTTATCTATCTGCTGGGATCGCTAGGACTCTTCCTCTTTGGTATGAAGATCATGAGCGAAGGCATCCAAAAGGCTGCGGGCGATAGGATGCGCCAGATCCTCTCAGCGATGACCTCTTGGCGAGTCTTAGGACTCTTCACAGGTGTCTTGGTGACAGCCTTGGTACAGTCGTCTAGTGCTACGACACTGATGGTCGTTAGCTTTGTCAATGCTGGGCTTCTCCAGCTAGGACAGGCGATCTCGGTCATTATGGGTGCCAACATTGGTACGACCGTCACAGCGTGGGTTATCACGCTCTTCGGCTTTAAGATAGATATATCAACGTTTGCGATACCGCTCTTTGCAGTCTCTATACCGCTCATCTATATGAAGCGGGAGCAGCTCAACTCGCTCGGTGAGTTCCTCATCGGCTTCTCGCTCCTCTTCCTCGGTCTGCAGTTTCTCAAAGACTCTATGCCCGACCTGCAGAGCCATCCCGAGGCGCTCGCCTTCCTGCAGGGCTACACCGATATGGGCTTTGGTTCTATCCTGCTCTTCCTCTTAATAGGTTCCATTATGACGCTGGTGGTGCAGTCCTCCAGCGCCACAGTGGCGATCACCCTCATCATGTGTTCGAAGGGCTGGATCCCCTTCGAGATCGCTACGGCGATGATCCTGGGCGAAAACATCGGTACCACCATCACGGCCAATCTAGCAGCCCTCGGAGCTAATATCAATGCGAAGCGTGCTGCTCTCTCACACCTGCTCTTCAATGTCTTTGGCGTGCTACTCGTCTTGATATTCTTCTACCCCTTTACCAATATGATCGCCAACTGGCTTGTCAATATGGGCGTAGGAGATCCACGTGAGCTATATGCCTACACCAATCAGCTCAGCCAGATCTACGACCCCGCCAGCATGAGCGCCATCGCCTCGACAGAACCCTTAGCCGATCCCTCGCTAGCAGCGATACAGGCGCAGATCATGAGCCTCGCTACAACGGTCTCGATAGGTCTGTCACTCTTCCACACCACCTTCAACTTGCTGAACGCCTTCGTCATGGTTTGGTTCGTACCAGTCTACGTCAAGATCTGCAAGCGTGCCATCCCAATGAAGAAGTCTAAGAAGGGGACTACAGAGCAGACACACCTACGATACATCCGTGCTGGTATCCTCCCGACGGGAGAGATCGGACTACTACAGGTGCAGCAAGAATTGGCCGAGTATGCTAGTCGAGTCACGCATATGATGTCGTACTGTGAAGGTATGCTCAAGACGGATAACCCCGTCGAGCTTAAGAAGCTCTACAACAAGTGCGAGCAAGAGGAGGATATCTCCGATGCCGTCGAGGTCGAGATAGCGGACTACCTCAACAAGATCTCACACACCGAGCTGGGTAGGGAGTCGCAGAGTGACATCCTTGTCTACTACCGTGTGGCGACCGAGATAGAGAGTGTCGCCGATGCGGCTGTGGGTATAGCGCGTGAGATCAATCGCTACCACCAGCTCGGTAAGAGTTACACTGATATGGTACGAGACAATCTCCTTCAGATTCATGCCATCGCCACTGAGACAGCACTCAAGATGTCCGAGCTACTTCGTCGTGACAAGCTCTCGGAGGCGGACGCTCGTGAGAGCTATACACTGGAGAAGCAACTCAACGACCTGCGCACCTTGCTGAAAGCGCAAAACATGGACAACGTCCGTACGCAGAAGTACGACTACCCCGAGTCCGTAAGCTATATGGATCTCGTAGGCTACTACGAGCAGCTGGGTGACTACGTGCTCAACGTCGTCCAGGCCGCTACCAAGGGATAGGAGAGACGTCTAAAGTCATTCCATCAATAGGGATGCACAGAGGTTTGTCTCTATAAAGAATTCCTACTTCCTTATTGCTAATAGATACCCACGGAGAAAATTATAATTCTCTCCGTGGGCGTTTTTTTATACTCCAGTGAGGAACGAAAAAAAACTTCGGACTTGTGATTTCATTCTTCCGAAGTTCCATTTCATTCTTCCGAAGAAATTTTCCGTTCTTCCGAAGAAATAGTGATTCTCCTCGGAGCTATTTGGGAAAAACCTCGGAGGATTTGGATTTATCACGAGGGACTCTGCTGGAGGCGCTGGTCGTGACGATGCACGAGGTAGAGGAGCCAGCCTCCGTAGACTACGTGGTAGAGTGCGATGACGAGGTAGTAGGTGGAGACGGTCTCGGCGAAGGGTGTGCGCAAGACGTAGATGAGGAGCACCAGGAGGGCAACCTGTAGAAGGAGGTTGAGCAGTTGGACACGTAGGTGTGCTCTTTGTCGTCCAATGATGTCGGGGATGACGTTGATGATGGAGGTAAAGAAGAGGACGAGCAGGTAGACCAGCATGGCGCGTATGATTGCTGTGCAGGCGGCGTACTCGGGAGCTAAGAGCCAACTGACGAGATAGGGCATAGCCCACCAGAGGAGTAGGAGCGTGGGGAGGCCTACGAGGAGCGTTACCATGAGGAGCGGACGGACGAGCGGTCGCCAGGGAGCCTGCGCATGGTGTGCTATCGAGAGACGGTTGAAGTAGACCTGACTAACGCTGTCTGCGATGAGCTGTATGGGACGACGCGCCAGCATCGTTGCCATAGAGACCAGTCCTACCTCTACGGTGGTGTAGCCCAGCGGTAGGAATAGGATGAGCAGCGAACCGAGGAGGGTGGTGATGACTGCTTGTGGAAGACTAAAGAGCGGGAAAGCTCTGTACTTTCGAGCTACAAGCCTTAGCTGAAGACGACTAGATGAAGTCTTCGCTTGCCTGCGAAGCTTGAGTGGTCGCAGGAGTGGAATGAGCGCAAGCAGCGTGGAGGCTATCTGGGCGCCCCACAAGCTCCAGACGGAGGGGGAGAGGAGTCCGAAGCCTACTTTGAGACCATTATTGCCTAGTCCCTGCACTGCCTTGCTAGTGGCGATGCGCTTGAAGTGTCCTAGGCTTAGTGCGTAATTGCTTAGCGTAGCGCATAGTCCCAAGGCGCAGACGACGGGCGGGATGAGCCAGAGCTTGCCCTGCAGAGAGGCGTAGCGGGTTGTTCCGATCCACGGATCAATGGCTGGGGCGAGGGCGAGTAAGAGGAGTGTCGCTAGAGCTGTGATCCAGAGAGTGAGGCGCAACAAGTGGCTTCGCTCTAAGGGCTCTTGGCAGACGACGATGGCTTGTTCGTAGCGCCCTCCCACAGCGATGCTCAGTAGCGTGGCGATGGAGAGGATGAGTGCTAAGTCGCCTAGCGTATCTGGTGCGTATAGTCTGCTGATCCAGGGTAGGAGGAGCAGAGCTATCAGCTGTACCCCGACGCCAACAGAGAGGAGTAGACCGCTGTCGGCTAGTATGGAGCGTAGTGATCGGGGCACTTTCACAGCTTTAGTATAGATCGAGGAAGGCTAGAAGCAGGTAGACGGCTGGCACAGCGAGGAGGAAGCTGTCTATGCGATCGAGGATGCCTCCGTGACCCGGGATGAGCTTGCCTGAGTCCTTGACCCCAGCCTGACGCTTGAGGCTACTCTCAAAGAGGTCGCCGATGGTGCCAAAGATGGCGACCACTGCAGCGATGAGCAACATGCGTAGCCAGCTTAGCTCTGGGAATAGGAGCAGGCGCAGGACGACTGCTGAGAGGAGGACGAGGAGGAGTCCCCCGATGGAGCCTTCGACGCTTTTCTTTGGTGAGATGCTGGGAGCCAGTCTCCGTTTGCCCCATCGTGAGCCGACGAGGTATGCGCCCGTGTCATTGACCCATATAAAGATGAAGATGGCGAGGAGGAGCAGTCCGTTGTACTGCGTCATGGAGGAGAAGGGGTCGATCGTAAGGGTTAGCCTGATGGCCAGCGCAAAGGGGGCGGCTATGTAGAGCTGGCCTATGAGGCTGTTGCCGAGGCTGGGGAGCATAGCCTGGTGCGGGAGGAATGTGGAGCGACAGACGACATAGAGGAGGTAGAGCAGATAAGGGAGGAAGATGCCTAGACCGCGACTGATCGCCATGCCATACTGCGCCGTGGCGTAGAGGAGCCAGACGGCGGCTGCACAGTCGAGTACGATGCGGAAGATGTAGGGGCGATTGACGCCTGTGAGTCGGTTGAACTCGATGATCCCTGCCACCGCAAAGACGGAGAGCAATACCCATAATCCCCAAACTATGGAGAGTACTAGGACTAGCACGATCAGTGCTACATATATAGTTCCCGAGATAAGGCGGGTGGTGAAGTTCGACATGGTAGCGTTGTATTCAGTAATTGTCGTGAGTTGCGTAGGACTTAATAAGTTAGTCGGGCAGAAACGCTCATCGAGTGAGTATCTCTGTCCGACTTCTAGATAGGACTATTCGCTTTCTGCAGGCTCCTCTTCTGTTTGCTCATCTGAGGGAGCGGGCGTAGGGTGGTCATCCTCCTTTTTAATGTAGGGCGGAGGGGTAGCATTAGCTTGGCGCTGGGCTCGAGCTGCCTCGTTGAGCGCATCGAGCTCGTCCGAGCGGGAGATCCACTGGCGCTTGCCGAGGATCCTCTCCACATCTTCCGTATAGATCACCTCGCGCTCTAGGAGTAGCTGCGCTAGCTGGTGATGCTGCTCAGCATACTGTGTCAGGATCTCCTTAGCACGGGTATACTGTGTGGCGATAAGCTTGGAAACCTCCTGATCGATGATGACTGCCGTCTCCTCACTGTACGGCTTTTGGAATGTATAGCCGTCGCTCTGTGAGTCGGCGTAGTTGAGGTTGGGGAGCTTGTCACTCATACCGTAGTAGGTGATCATAGCATAGGCGAGCTTGGTGACACGCTCTAGGTCGTTGGCGGCGCCTGTCGAGATGCGATCGAGGAAAAGCTCCTCAGCCGCACGACCGCCCAGTAGCGAGCAGAGCTCGTCGAGGAGCACCTGCGTGTGGGTGATCTGTCGCTCCTCAGGCATATACCACGCAGCGCCAAGAGCTTTGCCACGAGGCACGATGGTCACCTTGACCAAAGGATTGCCATACTCCGTCATCCAGCTGACGGTAGCGTGTCCCGCCTCGTGAATGGCGATGCTACGACGCTCGTCCTCGGTGATGATCTTGTTCTTCTTTTCCAGACCACCAATGATACGATCCACAGCATCCATGAAGTCTTGCTTTTCGATGGACTGCTTGTCGTGGCGGGCCGCAATGAGCGCAGCCTCATTGCAGACGTTTGCTATGTCAGCTCCCGAGAAGCCTGGCGTCTGTCTCGATAGTTGATCCACGTCTACATCAGGTCCCAGCTTGAGCCCCTTCATATGTACGAGGAAGATCTCCTTGCGGTCGTTCAGGTCGGGCAGGTCTACGTAGATCTGGCGGTCAAAGCGCCCAGCACGTAGGAGCGCCTTGTCGAGGATGTCCACACGGTTCGTCGCTGCGAGGATAATCACCCCGCTATTGCCGTCGAAGCCGTCCATCTCGGTGAGGAGCTGATTGAGCGTGTTCTCCCGCTCGTCATTACTGCTGAAGCCAGCGTTTTTGCTACGCGCACGCCCCACAGCGTCGATCTCGTCGATGAAGATGATACAGGGCGACTTCTCCTTAGCCTGCTTGAAGAGGTCACGAACACGGGAGGCGCCTACACCGACGAACATCTCCACGAAGTCCGAACCAGAGATGGAGAAGAACGGCACGTGCGCTTCGCCAGCGACCGCCTTCGCAAAGAGCGTCTTACCAGTCCCTGGAGGACCCACGAGGAGCGCTCCCTTGGGGATCTTACCGCCCAGCTTGGTGTACTTGTCGGGATTCTTGAGGAACTCAACAATCTCCTGTAGTTCCTGCTTAGCCTCGTGGAGTCCCGCCACATCGTCGAAGGTGACGTGCGACTCATTCTTGTCATAGAGCTTAGCC
>OASD01000363.1_pt1 | contig 18740 bp, 10 predicted proteins | sample 1475531 | NCBI WGS metagenome assembly OASD01 (sample SAMEA3360668, study PRJEB22359) | human gut metagenome | biome: ENVO:urban biome; feature: ENVO:human-associated habitat; material: ENVO:feces | place: Bangladesh | collected 2011
TACTCCGGATTTCATCCACAACTACCGCATCGTGCACGATAAGGATAGCAATAAGATCATCGAAGGCTTGCATTTCACCTTCATTGAACTCCCTAAGTTCACTCCTCATTCCATTGCCGACAAGCGCATGATGGTATTGTGGCTCCGTTTCCTCACAGAAATCAATTCCAATACGAAGGATATTCCTGCCGATCTGCTCAATGACCCAGAGATTGGAAAAGCCGTAGAAGATCTTGAAGTTTCCGGCTTTACTGATGCCGAACTCCGTGCCTATGATAAATTCTGGGATTCGGTAAGTGTTGAAAGAACCCTTCTGGATGACAGATATCAGAAAGGAATGGAAGAAGGCATGGAGAAAGGCATGGAGAAAGGTATGGAGAAAGGTATGGAAAAAGGTATGGAGAAAGGTAGAGCAGAAGGCAAGCATGAGGCCAACACAGAAACAGCACAACGATTGCTGGCAATGGGACTTTCTGCCGAACAGGTTTCCAAAGCTACCCAGCTACCTTTGGAAATCATTAAGAATCTGAGCAATACATAAAAAATATAATAGCGGAGATATTGATGACAAATATCACCATAATAAATCCCAGAACTGCTTGGAAGAGCAATTCTGGGATTTTTTATACCATTTGTTTGTTTATTTAATCACGATTTTCTTACCACCATGAATATAGATACCCTTGGTAGGACGAATAACCTTCACACCTTGAAGAGTGTAGTATGCCTTATCCGCAGATTTCATCATGGTTGCCACAGCTGGCTTCTCGATGCCTGTTGATGCATAGGCTTCGTTGTCAAGAAAATAGCTTGGACCATTCCAGTTGGTGCTCCAGCCCTGAATATTGCGGGCTGAGAAATCGGAGTTGGCTATCAGATTCTCTGATGTTCCTTCCTTCACCAACACCATATCGTCAATATCGAGTGTACCACCGTATTTGCCAAATACAAACTGGAAGGTATCCAAGGTGAAGTTGGCTGTGAAATCCCAGGTCAGCGTTTTCCAGTCGCCAGCCTCTACAGAATAGGCTGCCTCATACTGCACATCATCACTTCCACCCCACTGGTTCTTGTGGTCACTTGCATTCCAGATAGGCCAGAATCCCAGCTCAGCGCAATCTGCTGAAGTTCTCATCTTCATGGTCAGCGTATACTTGGCACCCTTCTCCAAAGCCTTTGGCAAGGTGTAGACAGCCTGACGGTCCCAGAGGTTCTCGCCCACAATACTCTCGTAACGGATGAAATAGTTGCGGTTTTCCACAGATACCGGATGCTGGTTCAACTGATGACGCTTGAAGAAGTTCCACAGTTCCTGGGTAGAATTTACCCCGTTAGGATCATTAGAATGCCAATGTCCCTTACCGTCAATGGAGATAAGGTTCACTTCTACATCATCGTTCACATTATTATATATAGTACGGGTATCATTTGCAGTATTTCTGCCGGAAGGATAAGGACGGATTACCTGCGGATTGCTTGTATCGCAACCTTCGTAGGCAGCCCACTTCTTTACATATTCCTCAATGCTAGGATAACCGCCAGCCATGTGATAAGGATCACCCGTATATTTGAACACATCATCAGCGGTTCCGTGAATATGCATGATAGGCACCATGCGGTTAGCTCTAGGCTGCTTACCGATATCCACACCGCTTACAGGTCCGAAGGCAGCAATCTGATTGCCAAGTGTTTCCAGGCAATGATAACCCAGCCAGCTACCCATAGAGAAACCCGAGAGATAGATGCGGTTCTTATCCACATTGTGCTTCAGCTCCATATCCTTCATGACAGCCTCCACAAACTTCACATCACCCATACCGCTGGTATCCCACATCTTGTTATTAGCCAGCGGATAGGTAACAATAAAACCCTCGGTATCAGCCAGCGCATTCCATTGCGTCTGATTCTGCTGAAACCCAGGGTCCTGATTCATACCATGAAGAGAAATCACCAGAGCCGGTGATTTCTCTACATTCTTTGGTACATAAGTGAGGGTCTTGCGAGTAGAAGTCCCCACTTTTACATCTTCCCAGGTCTGTGCCGCCATTTGTAGGCACAGAACCATGAGGAGAGATGCGAGCATTGTAAAACGTCTCATCTATTACTTGATAACCATCTTTTTACCATTCTTGATCACAATACCCTTGTAACCCTTACCTACCTGCTGACCAGCGAGATTGAAGCACTTGCCATCCTTAACTACATTTGCATTCTCAATTTTAGAAATGCCTGTAGTAGGCTCTTCTACAATTTCAAATGTAGCAGCATTCTGCCAACCTGGATAGTGAACAGTCTTATTAGTATCATACTCACCAACTGTTGCATTATCAAAATCCTCTGTTGAAAGGAGGGTACCATCTGCATCATACACCTTAATGCTACCAATATAGATGGCTGCATCCTTAGGCATCTTTCCTACATTCAGCAAGAGTGCAGTAGCAGCATACTCATAATTCTCCAAAATTTCCGGATCACAATTTTTGGTATTACCATTTGTATGATCTATCTCCATTCCTGGCTTTGCAGTACAGTGGGAGTGACAAGTAACCTTGGTCTTACCAGGGAAGTTTATTACTGCCTCTGACTTTTGATTAGTCAAGGTAAGTTCCTCAGTATAACTGAACACTGCAGAAGCATTCCACTCCGTCATATGCTCTGTCTGAGTCTCGTCAATAGCCTCTGTTCCGATTTTGAATTCGGTACCAGCTGTAGTGTACACATCAAACTTCACAACATAAGGCTTGCCCTTCACTAGATTCTTAAGGTTGATAAAACACTGGCTATCCCAAGGATTAGCCTTGTCAGCGGTGCCAGTAATCTTCAGCACCTTGTTAGCTGCACTCACGTTAACTGCCATCAAGGCAGCAGCAATCAAAGTAAAAATCTTTTTCATACGCTTTTAATTTTAAGTTTATTGATAATAATTGTTCATTCGTGGAACGAGAAATGTTTCTCATTTCCGCTTGCAAAAGTAACAGAAAAGGCAGAAAAATACTTTGCGTGGTATAACAAATACTTTGTGAGAAGTACCAAATAGGTTTGATAGCCAACATTATAACGAAAATGATACACATCAAACCTATTTGAAGAGGAAATCAGGAAAAGTCAAATAAACAAATATTCCAGATTCCCCAAATGTTTGGTCAAAACAGAGGAAAAATATACAGATGAGCCTAATACATCACGTCCTTCTCTGGGAAGCCAAATTAAAGATTTTGGCACGAAAACGCACTTTTTCTCGAAAAAAAAGTGAGAAAAAGTGCGTTTTCGTGCCATTTAGATTTTTATTGCTTAACAAAAGAATAAGTTTTCTCCGTTCCATCCTCATAACGCGTCTTCACAATGTTCAAGCCATGCTGAGATCTCGGTAACTTTACACCTGACACATTATAAAACTGGCGAGAAACAATACGTTTTGTCTTCGACTCTACTTGCTCAATGGCAGTCAAATCGTTGAATTTATTTTCATCAACAGTCTCTTCTGTCGAGAACCAATCCACATCCACATAGCCTCCATTCTGCTGGGTTGCATAATTAAAGATGGCAAAGCGATTGCCTGTGAATATCTTGAGGGTATAGCGCATCTCGGTTTCGATGTTCTTGCCCAAATCAAACCACTTCTGATTGTCCCAACTGATATAGAACTTCAATTTATTGGTTTTGAAATTGGCCACTGCCCGAAGATAGATCTTATCGTTGTGCGAAGCAGTAGATGTGCTAAACGTCCTATAATGTTCCGTATCATCTACTACACCCTGCCAAGCAGCCTTTGGTTCCCACCAAGGAGCACGATAGTAAACCACTCTTTTCTTGCCGTTGATCATCTTTACTGCAACATAAGCATAGGGGTCTTGGAATACACAAAGCCCTGCCACATCACCTTCCTTCATGTGGGATACATCTAAGCAAATCGTGCCATACGTATCGGTGGAAGTAGAGGCCCCCTCCTTATCGTACCCAAACATGCGTTGGGTCAAGGTATTGCGCGCCTGTAAGAATTCGTTGAGCTTGGTGCCGGTGCCTTCCTTCACAATACCCGACGTGTATAAGCGCAAGAATCCAGGTCGTTCGGTCAAAGACCATGCCGAATTGTCAGGATTGTGGTTCCATTCCCACTGCATCCCAAGCTTGTCGGTGTTGAAACCATCATTGGTTGGCAAGTATGTTTTTGGATATTCCTTACCTACATTAGGCTTCTTGTACGACTTGCCACCCTTGCTCACATCAATGCCATTGTTACCGAGAACAGGCCATCCATCTTTCCATACCACAGGTTCGAGATACGGAATACGTCCGATAGTACCTGCATCCTTGAAGAGAATCGTCCACCATTCGCCTGTCTGCGTCTGCACCAATCCCCCTTGATGGATGTCCTGCTTTTCGAAAAGCAATCCATCGTGCTCCTCGTATGGTCCGAATGGATTCTTGGAACGGAAGATGGTTTGGCTATGGTCATAACCTCCACCGTATGTGGCATAGATATAATAGTAATCACCGATATGATACATGTGACTGCCCTCCAATCCTGAGTTTGGCTTATTGATAATCCGCTTAGAGGAACCGATGGCATTGAAGTTTTTATCCAACTCGGTCACACTGATTTCATTGATACCTGCCACCACAAAGCGGCGTCCCGTTGCCTCATCTAAGAGAAGACCAGAATCATAATAGAAGCCATTCAGTTTTTGCACCTTCCACTCACCCTCAGGGTCTGTAGCCGTTAAGAGGAAGTCACCACCATCGGCAAACTTTTCATGGTTGAAGGCGATGAAGTGAAGGTAAAACTTGCCTTGGTAGTATTTCAGACTAGGAGCCCATTGCCCTTTGGAATACTGATTATATCCATTCTGGAGATTAAAAGGCTCCGACTCCGCTATTTTTTGGAGAGGATTGGCACAATATTCCCAGTTCACCAAGTCGTGCGACTTCAAGATTGTCGCACCAGGGAAATAGAACATTGTGGTAGATACATAATAATAGGTATCCCCCACGCGGATAATGTCAGGGTCAGGAAAGTCTGAGTTGATGATTGGATTGGTATAAGTACCATCACCATTGTCAGCACACCACTGCTTGGCATAATTTTGCGCATTCACCTGCAAAGACACCAATAAACCTGCTAAAATTATCAGTTTCTTCATCATTCAATTTATTGAGTTAAGTTTTTAAAAGATATGCCTTTTACACTCAACGCCTTTGCGTGGTGTAAAAAAGAGAATCTAAAAAGGTCAGTCGAGCCTCATGGCTCAACTGACCTGTCACGACTAACATATATTTCGGTTAATCTTTAAATGATAAAACCTAAACTAATGTCCTATTTCTCATTTTTCTTATTTGCAAGACCATCAGCAAAACCACCGTAAGCAGGCTTGCGCTGATAGTTCAGGTTCCAGAGACCTACAGGCTTTCCAGGGCGCCAACCGCTGTTTGTTGGTGCATCGGTGAGACACCACTGGCAGATGCCATACTGCTGTTTGACAGGAACGATCTCGAAATACTGCTCAATAATCCACTTGTAGTGTTCAGCCATAGCCTTTTCCTTAGCCACACGCTCATCAATTGGAAGCTTCTCCAGCTGAGCAGTAGTAACATCATTGCCATCTTTATCTACATAGCCCATATCAATCTCTGAGATACGGACGAGCTTGCCAGTCTCTGCCATAATCTTGAGCATGTTCTGGATGGCCTTCTTCTTGCTTTCCAGAGTCTGTGGATTCTCGTAGTAGTCGATGTGCATCTGTGTTCCGATACCATCAATCTTGGTGTTCCAGCCGAGTTCCTTACCCTTATTTTCCCATACGCCAATCCAGTAAACGAGCGACTTCACCTTCTTGTTGCTGTCCCAGTCAGACTCCAGGTTATAATCGTTGATAAAGAGCTTGAGGTCTGCAGGGTTTGTTCCCTCTACCGCAGCATAAGCATCACGAGCCGCCTTCTCTACGATAGGACCATACATCTCTGGTGTGAAGTAATCCTGCCAGTAGAAATCTTGTGGATTATGCTCACTGGTAGCCTCAGTCTGAAGAGCATAGAAGCCATTCACATTGCCACCACCTGAGACAGCCTCGTTGATGAGATCCCAAGCCTTCACCTTGCCTTCAGTGGCCTGCATCATGCCACTTATCCATTTGTTCATCGCCAAGGTAAGAATATCTGATTTCTCCTTAGGAGTCAAAGGAATGGTATTTGAAGACTTCGTGTAGTAAACTTCAAAATCATCAATATAGAGGGTACCCGCATATTTACCGATATTCAGCAGCAGGCGCAAGGCATTGTCACCATTACATGTGGTAGTCACATCAACTTCCTTCCAATCAGTTGTAACCTTGATGGTAGGGAAGTCACCACAGCCTTTGTATCCGTCAGGATTCTGGAATCCAGCACCAAATTCACCAGCTACAGAACCCTTGATTTTCATCTTCAAGTGATAGGTTTTATCTTTCTCGAAAGTGAAACCTTTTTTATCATAGCAAACTTGTGCATCCCAGGGGTTTGCCTTGGCTGCGTTGTTACCAACCTCACAAACACCATTTACAATCTTTGGCTTATTATCCATATTCCATCCACCAAGGTTCTGACCATCATCAAAGGTAAGATGCGCAACACTTACAGGGATTTCAACCACTTGACTTTCGGCCACTTCTTGAATTTTTGAAGTTACCTCATGATAGGAATAAGGTTTATTACAAGGAACTTCGTCCTTTTTTAAGTCACCATTTACGATCAAATTATTGGTAGAACCTTCTTCACAAAGACTTAAAGACTTGATGTCCAGATCACCGGCCAGATTACCTACTGCAAAAACAAAGTTCTCATAATTGGCTGCCGGAGTAAATTCAACAGTATATTCATGCCATTTAGTACCTACTGAAATCGAGCCTAAACCTGCATCACCTGGAGCTCCCCATAGAATTAATTCAAAAGGAGCAGTAGCTTTTGCATTCATTTTAAAGACATACTTTTTCCCTTGAGATAACTGAGCAGGGAAATATAATTGAGCAGACCAATGACCATCAGCCTTTTTATTATTAATGACCAAGCAACGTGTGACATTAGAAGAAGGAGGCAACTCCTTATCCTTTATCAGCCCATTCAGATACTTGCTAGGCTGCTGAGCATGCCAGGCAAGCGCATGACCATAAACTGTTAACCCTGCATCTTCTGCTGCATGTACAAAGGAAGATACCTTACTGAAATCCATCACACCCTCGTCGTTGACACAGGAAGCCATCTTCATGGCATTACCTGCAACAATCTCATCAAAGTTATGGGCTGCAAGACGGAAGAGAGGACCCTGCTGGTTGAACTCGTCCACGCCAAGTGCAGCACTTACCTTAAAGCCAGGATGAGCACCACGATCCAGATACTCCTTCAATGGCGCATAGTCGTTGAGATACTCATACTGAGCGATGGTCTGAGGTTTCTCTACGTCATATTTCCAGTCATCCCAGTCTGCACAGCTGCCCAATACAAATGGGCAGAGCAGTGCAGATATAATATATTTATTTACTTTCATACTACTAAATTCATTTTCATTAGTTTGTTACGAAATTACTTCCATGACTCAAGCTTGTTGCCACGACTCATCATAGACATCACATAGTCGGCAGAGATGGTCCATGTCTTCTCGTGCTCTGCATCACCAGCGTTGGTCACTACAGTAGCATTAAACTTGATCTTCAGACAATCAGCCATGCGGTCCTTGTCGCTGAAATCCTGAATGCCACGAGGAGCAAAAGTACCAGTACCGATCTCCTTGCCATCCTGATAAACCTTACAGTTTTCTCCATTGAATGCCAGCGTCAAGGTCACCTCCTTGGTTGCATCAATCTGACTCCAGATATGCTCTTTGTCATCATACTTCCACTCCTTTACAGGATAAGAGAAAGTGATGGAAGATGTGTTGAAATCTACAGTTGAAACCCCATCCAGGGCATCCTCATTCTTGTGAGTAATGGTCTTCAGATCCTGGATATTGGTAGTTCCTGTCTTGCAATACAGACCTGAATACTGATTCTTGTACTTCACACAGAGCAACTGGTAGTTCTTCTTTTCAAGGATATCATCACCAGTGAGGGAAGAAACGAGTCTTACTGGCAATACATAGTGAGTAGTAGCAGCCTTCGGATCGTTGAAGAAGGCATCAGTAAGATGAACTGTTGTACCACCAATGATTCTTCCCTTAGGAATAGTCAGGGTGTTAGGATCCTCCAGGGTATAGTAGGATTCAGGGAGCACCTCCATGCCACTGCCTTCTGGCAGAAGAGAAGGATCTATCTGATAGCTGATCTTACAGTCCTTGGTATTCTTGTAGCCACCACCCCAAGTTGCCTGCAACTTGAACTGATGAGCATTGTCATCGGTGTTTACTGCATCATCGTCATTACCGAGGGTGATAACGCGGATAGGTGCCTGCATAGCGAAAGATACAGTTATCTTACCGTTGTTGCCACCATTGCCTGTTCCTCCCTGAAGACTATCTTCCCAATCTCCGTTTGAACAAGAGGTAGAAAGACCAGCTACCAAGGCAAGTCCCATGATTGCAGTTCCTATTTTTCTGAATGTTTTATTCATAATCTTCTTTTTTTTCTTTTTATTACCAAATGTTGTTCTTTTTACCATCCAGCGTTCTGAACGAGTGATGGGAAATTAAGAATCTGGTCGTATGGCACAGGACCATAGAAGGCATTCTCCTTGAAGTTACGTGTTTCCACTGAGATTGGAGTATATTTCTTGCCAGCCTCTTCGTTGGTGATGCTCATACCCTTAGCAGTCTCATTGAGATCAGCGAGTTTAACCTTCCAGCGACGCAGATCCCAGAAGCGGAAGCCTTCGAAGCAAAGCTCGATGCGGCGCTCGTTTCTGATCAACTCACGCATTTTTTCCTTGCTCTGTGCGCACTCTTCCAGGTATGGATCTTCATCAAACTCTCCCAAGCCTGCACGCTCACGGATTGCCTTGATTACATCGTAGGCTGAGTAACCTGTGCCTCCCTTAGGGCCATAAGCCTCATTGGCTGCCTCGGCATAATCCAGATAAAGCTCTGTGTAACGGATGCGGGCTGTATAATGATAAGCCTTGCCGTTAACCGTAGGATCCAGGTTGATGTCCTGACGGAGGAGCTTCTTCATATAGTAACCTGTGCGGGTTGACTTGGAAACATCCTTGTTGAGACCATCGAGATTGTCAGCGTTGTCTGCCTGTGTATTGATGACAGCATTTCCAGAACCTGCTTTCTGACCGTTATAGATAATGTACTTAGCCAGACGTGGGTCACGGTTTGCGTATGGATTAGCTGGGTCATATTCGCTGTTGGCATCTGTAATAGGATAACCGTTGGCAGCAGGGAATGCATCTACAAGATTCTGGGTTGGATTGATACGACCCTGACCATAGATTGATGGTGGGTAGTTCTTGGTCTCCAAATCATTGTTCTCGCTCTTCTCTGTACGCCAGAGTACTTCCTTAGGACATTCTGCCGCTTTAAGATCCTTCATGTTTGGGTCTGCATACCACTCCAAACCATTTGTATCGATGCCTGAGATGCCACCATTGAGGTCGAGCACTGCCTTGGCATATTTGGCAGCCTGCTCCCAGGTTACGCCGCTTCCATCGGAAAAGGCTGGAGATGCAGCCATCAATGTAGCCTGTGCAAGAACGGCACGGGCGATACGACCACTTACGCGTCCGGCGAAGTTGTCACCAAGTACACGATTGTAAGTAGCCTTTGTAACTGTATAGGATTTGCCAAGGCAACTAACGGTCATTGTCTCGTTATCCGTATCCTTGTAGTCAACAGGAAGTACACGTACAGCCTCTTCTGCATCCTCAATGAGCTGCTTCATGCAGTCGGCAAAAGAAGCACGCACCTCCAGAGAATTGAAATCTGCACTTACATTTGTTGGCACAAGATCGTTAGGAACACCGAGGAGTGTTCCATTGGCATCAAAACCACCATGGGCACGGAGCAGATAATACATGAAGATTGCTCTCAAACCCTTTGCCTCGCCGATATAACGCTGCTCATACATGGCACGCACAGTCTCATCGCTGTTCCAGTTTACCTTATCCACATTGGCAAGGAAGAGGTTGATATACTGGATGGCTGCACGGCAGTCGCGCCAGGCTTCCACCGGATTGCTGCTTGAAGTCCAGCTATCTACGCCAGTCATCTTACGTAAAGATTCGGCTGCATCGTTGCTCACGGCATCGTCTGTAGCGACATCGTTGAACTTGTATTCGCGGTTTGGCAGACGGGTATAGGCGTTGCCAAGCACACCATCAGCATAGTCAGGATGATCGTACATATACTCGAAACCCAGATGGTTTTCGATGGCAGGCTCGAACATATCGTCGCAGCTTGTCAGTCCTATCGAAAGAGCCAGTCCGAGCACCACTCCACCAATTTTATATTTTGATAGTAAGTTGTTCATCACTTTTGTCATTTTCGTTATCTTAATTTTTATATTAGAACTCAACCTTTGCACCGATGGTGAAACTGCGGGTTTGAGGAGCAGAATCTACATTGCGTTCCATCTGCTTGCGCTCACCGGCTATCGTCAGGAGGCTGCTGCCATTAACATATACCTGCAAGCCCTTCACCAAACTGTTGTCTCCGAAGAGAGACTTGTTGAAGTCGTAGGTAAGCTGCACGCGGCTCAAGTCGATGCGGTCGGTTGAATACATCCAGTAGTCGGAAGCATTGAAGTTGTTGTCACCACTCTGTGTTGTCAGACGAGGATAGGTGATAGACTCACCGTTCTTGTATTTACTCTCTGTCCAGGCACCGAGTACCACGTCACTGTACTTACGCTCACCGTAAACCCAGTTGTAGGTATCGTTCTTGAGAGCATTGCCACCAAACTGACCTGTCAACATGGCGAAGAGAGTGAAGTTCTTGTACTTCAAGGTAAGATTCATACCACCGGTGAACTTGGCGCTCCAGCGACCGATAACCACGCGGTCCTTGCTGTCGATGATATTATCACCATTCTGGTCCTTGTATCTCAGATCACCTGGCTTCAAAGTACCGAAAGAGCTCTTGACCTTATCATTTTCAATTTCCTCCTTACTGTTGTAGTAGCCTAAGCACTCATATCCCCAAAGGGCATCAGTGAGCTTGCCTTCTGTACGCATGTAGTCATACTCTACATTCTCTGCAACCTTCAGGTTCTTTGAACTGTTGGTCTGTCCGAATGCCTGGATACCATACTCGAAGTCTCCCACCTTGTCTTTGTAACCGAGAGAGAAGTCAACACCTGTGCGGCGATTCTTACCATAGTTGATGTATGGCACGAATGTAGATACAGGCCAGTAGGTATGCATATAGCTTGGATAGATGTAATCTGGCTGAGCAAGCAAACCATCAGTCACTGTGTTGTAGTAGTTCACGGCAAAGCTGAGTCGGTTGCCGAACAAGGCACCATTCAAACCTACGTTGAACTCCTTGCGCTTGATGAAGCCCAGCTTGTCGTTACCACCACGCTGCGAGTCGGAAGTCTGGATGGCGTTGTTGGCGTCAGACCATCCCCACCATGTACCGGTAGCCGTGAAGATATTCTCATACATGAAGTACTCTTTGATATCAAGATCCTGGTTCAAGACGGTATAACCTGCGGTAAGACGGAGGTCATTGAGCCAGTTTACATCCTTCAGGAAATTCTCTTCAGAGAGTCTCCAGCCGAGAGTTGCCGATGGAGAAATGGCATTGCGGTTGCCCTCAGGAAGCTTTGCCGAGTGTACCACATTGGCTGCCAGGTCGGCATAGTACTTATGTGCATAGTTGTATGACACGAGAAGTCCCAGGTTGGCATTGCTTACCTTGTGATACTCACCGCTGATAGTCTGCTGATAACCATTGGCGAGCAAGGTGGCATTGACATTGTGATTGCCGAAGGAGTTAACGTAGTCAAACTGTCCGGTCCAGGCAAGCGTCTGGCGCTCTGCTGAGTTGCTGGAGTTCAAAGTACCCGTATGCTTATCCTCACCATACTGAGTGACGGAACCGATAATCTGCTTGCCGTCAAACTGTGTCCAGTTGACACCGAAGGTTGCATAACTGTCGTTCAAGGATGTTGTGTATGACGTAGAATAGTCAACCGCAAACATGGTCTTGAAGCTCAAGCCCTTGAGCACAGAAGACAGATCGAACTTGACACCAGTATCAAACTGCATCTGGCGGGATGTCCAGGTGTTGTAGCCTGCAGCATACATATCTGCGAAGGCATTGGTCTGGTCTTCCTGTGTAGCACCCAGGAAATACTGTCCGGCTGGCAATCCCACAGGATTGGTGATGATATTTCTTGAGTTATTGATGAGAGCCAGAGAATTGGCATCCTTCGGGTCAAGATAAGACAGCGGGATGAATGGAGCCACACGGTTAGGGCGCAATGTAGAAGCTGCCTTCCAGAATTCGCTGTTTGAACCATGCTGGTTATAATAGGTAGCGTTGGCATTCACCCAACCAGAAGCCCAGTCAGCGAGCTGGAGGTCGATGTTACCACGTACGTTCAGGCGGTCGGTATAGTTGTTCTTTCCTTCACCGAAATTCAGGAAATCCCCCTCGCGGTAGTAGCTCACGTTGGTATAGAACTGTGCAAACTTACCACCACCTTCGAACTCAGCCGTCACATCGTAGCGAGACTTGGCCTTCTTGAGATAATCAGAATTATAGAACTGCTGGTTTGGATAACGGTAAGGATTGGTACCTGCAGCCGTGTTATAGATGTCTTCAGCTGAATATTTAGCAGAAAGACCATCGTTGGCAAGTGCCTGATTGTAAAGTGTCATATACTGCGCACCATCGAGGTAGGTAGGATAAGACTTCGCTACACTCATCTGATAGTTGGCACGGGCTGTAATCTTCAGCGGTTCAATCTTACCACGCTTTGTTGTGATGAGAATGGCACCCTTTGCAGCACGGCTACCGTAGAGAACAACGGCAGAAGCACCCTTGAGGAAGGTAATGTCTTCAATCTCCGTTGGCAAAACATTGTTTGCATCACGTGGCACACCGTCAATCAGCACAAGTGCATCACCCTGATTCCACAGCGACCCGTTATAACCTGCAGCCAAAGCCTGCATATTGTCGAGGCTATAGGTATTGTAGTTCTTCTCCAGCAGATTCTTCACATTGACCGTGCTGACAGGAGTGATTACATCACGGGCATCCGCCTTGCGGAATGCCACGTTGATGGTGTCTGCTTCTGGGGCATCCTGTGCCATCACTCCTTGTGCAGACAGAGCGAAGAGGGAAACCGGAAGAATCGCTTTATATCTTGAAATTATGTTGCTCATAATTTTTTCTTCTTTATTCTTTTAATTGTTTTCTTGATTCACACTCTATTACCAACCTGGATTCTGGAACATCTCAGGATAGATACTGGTGTCTTTCTTCTTCAAAGGCATCCACCAGTGCTTGCTTGTGAAGTGACGGGTAAGAATGATCTTCTGCTTGAAACCGGAAACCTCGGTGTTCTGTGGATTCTTTGGATCAAACTTGCCTGCACGTACAAACTCCTGCGATGTCTTGATGTTATAAGGTGCCTTGTCGAGAAGCAACCAGCGACGCAGGTCGTTGAAACGGTGACCTTCGAAAGCAAGCTCTACGGCACGCTCGCGGCGAACCTCATCCATGAACTTGTCCTTGTTGCCGGTAAACTTAGCTGCTACGCCTTCTACTCCGGCACGCTTGCGAATCTTGTTCACTGCATCGAGAGCTGTGAGTGAGCACTTGGCTTTAGCGGTGGCTCCACCTACGGCTGCACAAGCCTCGGCATACATCAGGTAACAGTCGGCAAGACGCAGGTAAGGCACATCAATGTATAACTTGTTGTAAGTTTGACCCATATCATAGTTGTTAGCGATCATAGGAATGAACTTATAGAGCAGGTAACCAGTGCGGCTCTCGTTGATATCGTCACGGTAAGTACCATCTGTATAGAGGTTGGCATATCGGTTGGCATCCGGCTTGATTTCTCCCTCTACCACCTTTACTCCATCATATACGATGTCGTGATAGAAACGTGGGTCACGGTTCTTCCAAGGATGGGTTGGGTCGAAACCTGAATCTGGGTCATCGAGAGGAAGACCATTCTTCATACCATAATAGTTTACGTAGTTGGCTGTAGGCTGTGAGGCAGCCTTACCACCTGTAAGAATCGAACCGCCAAACTCGGTGAACACTCCGAAGTGAGAGTTCTGCCATGCATCGGCTGGAATATCACGGAGAATATTCTCGGTAGAACCTGGAGGAAGCATGTTCTTGTTCCAGGTATAGAACAGATCTGAGTAATCAGCAAAATCCACGAGCTTATACTGGGTCTGTCCAGACTCAACAAGAGTAAGGAGTTCGCCAAGTGCATCGGCAGCCTGCTGTGCATAGTTGGTATCGTAATCGTAGGTGCTGGCATTGCCGTTTACGTTCATCTTGTCATCGCAGTTCTTCACCAGTGGAGAAGCTGCCCACAAGAGTGATTTGCCTTCATAGGCAAGTGCGGTAATCTTGTTGATGCGGAAGCCATTCTTGCCTAATGTATTGCGACCAACAGAAGACTTATCCCAATCGATAGGCAGAAGCTCTGCAGCCTCACGGAAGTCTTTAGCAGCCTTCTCGGCACATGCCTGACAGGTTTCACGAGGAAGAGTCATTGGCTGGTCGGCAGCTATGGCATTATCAATATATGGCAGACCGCCGAAATACTGCATCAACTGGAAATGAAGCCATCCACGGAAGAAGAGCAACTGACCCTTGATGGTATTCTTCTCCTCCTGGGTGGCAGCCGTCATCAGGTCCATATTCTCCAGACCCAGATTTGCCTTACGGATACCATACCATGCAGCCTTCCAGAGACCACGGCTAAAACGGTCGTTAGGATTAAACGTATCAGCCTGATCCAAGAAGCATGCGCCCCATCCGTCAAACTCTCTCTGCCAGCCCCAGAAGTCACCCTGGTCAACCTTGTAGCCCATGAGGTAGTCGAAGCCCACAGCCTGGATATCATCCTCACCCCAGTTCCAGCACGTTGTCCAGTAACTCTTGGAGAAGTCAGGAATACAGAGATAAAGCTCCTCTGTAAAGCCCTGGAAATTCTTGAAATTCTTGAAAGCAGCCTCTGGAGATACATCCGATTCTGGTGACTTGTCAAGATAGTCTGTACAGCTGGTAGTCAGGGCGAGAGAACATCCCAATGCCAACGCCAGGCAGGCAGACTTATATTTAGAAATTATTCTTGTCATAATAAATAATGTGTTATATTAACGCTGTTTACAACTCTAACTTGAAACCGAAGTTGATACGCTTCATTGTAGGGTATGCACCCTGAGAAGCAAGACCTGTACCTGCGAAGTTCGACTCACGGTCGTCAGGCATATCAGTCCAGAGGAAGAGGTTGTTACCATTTACATAAACCTTCAACATCGAGAGACCGAGACTCTTGATCCAGCCGCCATTCCAGGTATAAGCTACCTCCAGGTTCTTCAAGCGACAGAACGAACCATCGTAGAGGAAGCGGGTACCCTCATAGTAACTTGGAGTAGAGTTCATGCGGAGTGAAGGAATACCGTTTGGAGTTGATGGTGACCAGTAAGCACCCTCCTTGAACACCGTGTGAAGGTATGGCTTAGGCAGTGAGTTGAATGATACATAGCGGCTCACGTTGTTTACGCCATAGAACTGTGCATAGATGCTGAATCCCTTGTAGTCAATACCGATAGTGGCATTGTAGGTGTTCTGAGGAGTACCTGTAAAGCCATAAGGCGCACTATCATTAGTATCAATCACACCATCACCATTGAAGTCGGTGATGATATACTGACCTGGCAACTTCTGGTTGTCGTTGGTATTATGAGGAGTCATTGCGATGACATCATCCCAAGACTGTGCAGTACCATTGTCGAGATAGCTCTTGCCCTGTCCGATGGAGAATCCAACGTTCTTCTGGTATGCAGGAAGCAACTCTGGGTCGTCATGCTCGGTAACAACATTTTTTGCATGCGTCATGTTCATATTGGCATAGGCATGGATACCGTTGGCAAAATCATACTGCAGTCGAACTTCAAGCTCATAACCTGTGGTCTTGGTTCTACCCTTGTTAATGTAAGGAGCAGAAGCACCGAAATAGGAAGGCACCGAACGGCTGCCGCCGGCAATCATGATATCGGAACGCTTCTCATTGAAGAATTCAAGCGAACCGGCTACGAGACCACCGAGGAAAGCATAGTCGATACCGAAGTTCTGTTTGATGGCCTTCTCCCAATGGATATCTGGGTTACCTACCTTTGCTTCCTTATACCAGGTGTAAATAGATTCGTTGTTTGGGTTGGTTGAATCAAGATGGGTCTTGCCACCATAAGCCCAAGTGGTCTGGTAGAGCCAGCGTTCCCATACATTATCCTCACCAATCTCTCCATAAGAGTAGCGAAGCTTGAGGATATCAATCAGATTTCTACCGAATACCTTTGTTTCAGTCACTGGCTTGAACCATTTCTCGTTGGCTACGTTCCAACCGATAGCACCTGAATTGAAGAAGGCGAAACGATTGTCCTTGGAGAACTTCTCTGAACCGTTGTAGGCACCGTTATACTCGAACATGTAGCGATCGTCATAATTATAGGTGGTACGGAATGCCCAGTCCTCACGGTAGTTGGTAAACTCAGAACCCATAGCACGCTCAGAGCGGTTGAATACGCCCATAGCTGTTACATCGTGCTTGCCAAACTTGCGTCCCCAATAGAGCTGTGCCTGATAGAAGAGGTTACGCTGGGTAAGAGCGTTGTTGAGCTTACCTGGATCAGTAGTCCATGCGATGGTCTCCGTAAAATCGAAGTTGTTGTGTCCCGCAGGCTTCTCCTTATAGGTTACCACACCCGTTAAAGGGTCGATATACTTAAACTGGGCTGCATGATTGAGGTCATTGACACCTCGGTTTGCCTCCACAAACACGTTATCCCAAGATACGATGGCAGATGCCTTCAATCCCTTAGTAATAAAGGAAAGATCCTGCTCGAGCGTAAAGTCGGTGTTGATACGGGTTGTGGTGGTTGCCTGCTCACCATGAAGTGCAAGATTGGTTACAGAGTTAGGAGAGCCTTGATCATCTTTAGGGAAATAGCCCCAAACACCATCGCTAAACTGTGGCAGGAAGGTATCATGAGGTGCAGAGTAAGCTGCCTGCCAAAGCTGGGTCTCAGCCCATGAGCCCTTGTCAAGTCCGTAAGGAGACTTGCGGATACCATGACTACCCGAAAGGTTTGCCTTCAGCGTAGTAGTCTTGGTGAGCTGGAAGTCGAGGTTGGAACGAACGTTGATACGGTTGAATCCGTAACCACTGGTATAACCACGATTGTTATCCCACTCGCGGAAGAGGTCACCCTCGTGCTGATAGTCGATGGCTGCATAATACTTCACTGCCTTGGTACCACCAGCGATATTCACATTGGCATTGTAAGACATGGCGTAGTCCTTAAAGAGTTCCTTCTGCCAATCTACATCAGGATAACGCTCGCTCATCAGGAATCCGGTCTCCGGATCAATACTGCCTGCAGGAGCATTGTATTTGTCGATGAAGTCGGTAGAGCGGATGTCACCCCAGCTTGAAGGTGAAAGTCCCAACTCATGCTTGATTGCCTTGTTCACATAATAGAGCGCATCGGCTGAACCGTAAGTCTCAGGCAACTTAGACACCAGCTTGATCGCAGAGCTTGCACTGGCTGAAATCTTAGCCTTGCCTTCTGTACCGCGCTTGGTGGTAATCAGGATGACACCATTCGCACCCTTCACACCATAGACGGCGGTGGCAGAAGCATCCTTCAATACAGAGATAGACTGTACGGAATGGATATCAACACTCGACATAGGGCGCTCGATACCATCCACAAGAATGAGAGGGTCGGAAGAGTTCCAGGAGCTCACACCACGAATCACAATCTTAGGATCCTCATCACCAGGCATACCTGATGAAGATGATGTAATCACACCAGGCAGATTACCTGTCAGGGCAGAACCGATGTCAGAAACACCACCTGCGCGTTCCAACACCTTACCTGTGGTCTGGGTGATGGCACCTACGACAGATGCCTTCTTCTGCTGACCATAACCAACGACTACAACTTCGCCGATGGCGTTGTCGTCTTCAAGAGTAAGTTTGAACTCTCTCTTCTTACCGATCTTTACTTCCTTGGTCTTCATACCTACGTATGTAAATACGAGGATAGAATTCTCTGAAGGAACACTGATACTGAAATTACCATCTAAGTCGGTGACCGCACCGACGCTGGCATTACCTTTCACTTTTACAGTGGCACCTATCAGAGGCTCACCTGTACCGTCAACAAGATTACCCTTGACCTGGATCTTCTGTGCCTGAGCATTCAGGCTGCAGAAAGCTCCCACCAAGCATAAGGCTGCTGTCCGTTTCATTGTTAACACTTGTTCAATCATGTTCTATTCATTTTTGATTTATGCTTTAAAAATTTAGGCGTGCACAAAAACTGTTTATTCACGGCGGCAAAGGTATGGATTTCTTTCGAAACATACTTTGCGTGGTGTAACAGAAAGTTTATCATTTTAGAAAAACCTTGCGAGAACGTATTTTTCCATTACTTAACAGTTGTTTTATTATATAAACACCTGCAGTTGGCTTTTCAACTTCTTTTCCTTCTATATTATAATATAAGGTGGAAACCACGTCTGCCTGGGTTTCTAATTGTTTAATTCCTGTTGTATTTTGTTTCAAATACCA
>OASD01000371.1_pt1 | contig 18533 bp, 10 predicted proteins | sample 1475531 | NCBI WGS metagenome assembly OASD01 (sample SAMEA3360668, study PRJEB22359) | human gut metagenome | biome: ENVO:urban biome; feature: ENVO:human-associated habitat; material: ENVO:feces | place: Bangladesh | collected 2011
TCATGTATTTGTTAGTCAAGGCATCGAGCCTTGACTAACAAATGCCGACGCGGGGACGCGTCGCCCCCAGGTGAGGACCCGCCCCCCAATTAGGCAGATAATATTACTCATACTCCTTAGCCACACATTCGCCACGTAATACGCTGAGGGCGTTGAGGGCAAGGGCTTCCATTTCGTCCTCCCCTGGGAAGAGGTGGACGGGAGCTATAAACTTCACTCTTGAAGCAATGCCTTGCGTGATATATTTAGAATGCGCCATGCCGCCCGTGATGAGAATGGCATCTACTTGTCCGCTAAATACGGCACCCTCGGCTGCGATGGCCTTGGCCGTGTGGAATATCATGGCATCTATCAACAACTTGGCGTGGGCATCGCCAGCTTCGACTTGTTGCATGATTTGCAGAATGTCAGTCGTGCCTAAATGAGCCATTAGGCCTGCTTGGCCCGCTACGCGCTTCTTTAATTGGTCCTCCGTATAGCGACCACTGTAACAAAGGTGGATGAGGTCGGCTGCGGGCAACGTGCCAGCGCGTTCAGGCGAGAGAGGACCTTCGCCATCGAGGGCATTGTTTGCATCAACGGCACGCCCCTTCTGGTGGGCTGCGATTGAAATGCCTCCACCGAGGTGGCAGATGATGAGATTGAGATCCTCGTACTGACTGCCTATCTCTGACGCATACCGACGAGCTATGGCGCGCTGGTTGAGGGCATGCCAGATAGCTAAGCGGGGCATGAGGGGCGAACCGCTCACACGGGCTTCGGGCAGGAGTTCGTCGACGGTCACGGGGTCGGCTATGTAGGCTTTACAACCATTCTGTTGCTGCTTGGCCAGCTCGTAGGCAATGATGCAACCCAAGTTGCAAGCGTGCTTGCGAAGAGCATAATACGTTTCGTACACCATCTTACGATTGACACGATATACGCCACCGGGTATAGGTTTAATCAATCCACCGCGACCTATGATAGCATCAAACTCAAAGGGTATGTCGTTGGCCTTGAGCCAATCTATCACCAACTGCTGACGAAAGTCGTGTTGGTCGATTATCTGTTCATACTGCATTAGCTCTTCGACCGTGTGGCGAATGGTGCTGACGCAGAGGGGTTGCTCGTTTATGTAGACGCCCACCTTCGTAGAGGTGGAACCTGGATTGATTACTAATATACGGTGGAACATTTCTTTTTTGTTTCTTTCTTTTCCAGTTTTGAGGTTATAAAGTTTGTATGAGAAAGTAATCATAACTAATTTAGAACACCTACTTAACCTCAAAACTAAGAACTCAAAACGATACTAAATATTTATCGCTGCAAGCGCGATACTATTAAATTTGGCTTCGGCATCATCGCCACGTGAGGGCAATACGACGGGGCGGAGCGTACCTTGCAACGAACCTGCTACTTTGGCTTGCGCAAATAAGGGGAGGGCTTTGTAAAGCAGATTGCCCGCTTCGATGTCGGGCACGATAATGGCATCGGCTTGCCCTTCAAGGCAAGAGTTGATACCCTTGACATGGAGTGCTACAGGGTCGCAAGCAGTGCGGAGGTCGAGCGGACCGTCAACGCGCAACGCGCCCCATTCTCCCTCGGCAGCACGTTGGCAAATCTCAGCATAGCCTAACGTATGCGGAAACTTAGGATTGACCGTCTCGGCACAGTGAGTCAGGGCGATGCGTGGCTCTTCTATGCCAAAGGCATGGAGTAGGCGCGCCATATAGGCCACTTGGCTAAGGCGTTGCTCGTGAGTAGGATATGGTATGACGGCTGCATCGCTGAAGAAGAAGAGTTTATCGTAACGAGGCATTTCAGCCACAGCGATGTGAGTGAGCACATTGCCGTTGGGCAATAAGCCCCACTCTTTATTCAAGACGGCGTGTAAGAGCGTTTCAGTATGCAACAGTCCTTTTACCAATACATCGGCCTCGCCTTCGCGTACCATTTGCACGGCCTTTTGGGCGGCCTGGGTATCGTCTGCGGCTTCTACAAAGCATACATGCCCTGTTGACTCTATTGCGAACTTAGTGGAGGAAGCAATTTGCGAACAATGTCCTACAAAGGTGGCCTCGGCAAAGCCATGTCGTACGGCCTTTGTCACAGCTTCACGTGTACTATCGTCCGAACCGCATACTACGGCCAAACGCACGCGCTGCGGCAATTGTTGTAGGTGAGCCGTTAGCTCAGCAAAACTCTTTATTGCTTTCTCCATATTTGTATGATTTATTCACATTTTACTCAAACGCGTGCTAAGTTAGTAAATGTGTCTTGATTATTGCACACTTTATAAGGTTTTATGCATTAATGGTGTACTTTTATAGGGTTCCGGAACAACAGAAGGTGCATTTTCGCAATAATTTTGTACATTTGCCTTTCAAAACGAGCCCTTGTAGTTCAATGGATAGAACACCGCTCTCCTAAAGCAGTGATCTGAGTTCGATTCTCAGCGGGGGTACAATCATAAACGTTAACGTAACGATTAACGAAAAGATTAATGAAGAATTAACGACAAATTAATGACATTAATGTTCAAGAACGCATAACGATACAATTACGTGCTTCGTGCTTTTTATGAACATTAATTACCATTAATTTGTCGTTAATTTCTTCATTAATATCTATGCACTTTTTCTTAAAACATGAATTACCAAGAATTATTTCATGAAAATCTCTGTAAAAATAATTCGTGTTTAAAAGAAAAGTTTGAGTCTGTGTTACAGATTTTTGTTAACCGTTTTTATTCATGTTCATACTTCTTGTTACATGGCTTCAACCGATAACCTTACGCCCATGATGAAGCAGTTCTATGACCTCAAGGCCAAAAACCCTGATGCTATACTGCTGTTTCGCTGTGGCGACTTTTACGAGACTTACGCTAAAGATGCCGTCACCGCCTCACAGGTGTTGGGCATTACCCTCACACGTCGTAATAACAAGGGACAAAACCCGGCCACCGAAATGGCAGGGTTCCCTCATCACGCACTCGACACTTATTTGCCCCGACTTATCAGGGCAGGCTATCGCGTGGCCATTTGCGACCAATTGGAGGACCCTAAGTTAGCTAAGAAACTCGTTAAGCGCGGCATTACCGAATTGGTAACGCCAGGCGTAGCCATGACCGACAACGTGCTCAACGCACGCGAAAATAACTTTTTGGCGGCCATTCACTTTGGCGTAAAGGCTGTAGGACTCTCGTTTCTCGACATCTCTACAGGCGAGTTTTTGGTAGCTGAGGGCACAACCGAATACATTGATAAGCTCTTGGCTGGCTTTGCCCCCAAAGAGGTGTTGGTGCAACATGGATTGAAAGGGCGTTACGAGGGCTTGTATGGTTCAAAAAACTTTATTTTTGAACTTGATGACTGGGCCTTTACGCCTCAGACGGCACTGGATAGACTGACGCGCCACTTTCAGGTGCGCAATCTCAAGGGCTTTGGCGTAGAACATTTGAAGGACGGCGTTGTGGCAGCAGGCGCGATTATGTGTTACCTCGAAATGACGCAACACACACAGACAGGCCACATCACTTCGCTTCGCCGCATTGAAGAGGACGCTTACGTGCGCCTTGACAACTTTACGATGCGCAACCTCGAATTGGTGCATCCTATGGCCGAAGGAGGCACTTCGCTGCTAAAGGTGATTGACCACACGCTTACGCCAATGGGCGCACGCGCTATGCACCGTTGGGTGATCTTCCCCTTGCGTTCGGTGAAGCAAATTACGGAACGACAAGACGGAGTGGAACACTTCTTTAAACACCCCGACTTTCGTGAACTATGTGAAATGGAGTTGCCGAAGATTGGCGATATGGAACGCATCGTGAGCCGCGTGGCGGTGATGCGTGTCAACCCTCGCGAACTCCAACAACTGCGTGCAGCGCTTGAGAGTACAGCGCTGCTCAAGTATGCCTGTGCGCACGCTGACTGCGAGGCGCTCTTACAGGTGAGTCAACAACTTGATGCGCTTACGGCCTTGCGCGACCGCATTAAGCAAACGCTCTGTCCTGACCCACCGATATTGGTGAATAAGGGCGGTGTGATAGCCGACGGTGTGAACGAAGAATTGGACGAATTGCGCTACATCTCGACTTCAAGCAAGGATTATCTGATGAAGATACAGCAGCGCGAGAGTGACGCTACGGGCATTCCAAGCCTCAAGATTGGCTTTAACAACGTGTTTGGCTACTACATCGAGGTGCGCAATGCGTATAAGGACAAGGTGCCTGAAACGTGGATTAGAAAGCAGACGCTTGCACAGGCTGAACGCTACATCACGCAAGAGCTGAAGGAGTATGAAGACAAGATATTGGGTGCGGAGGACCGCATTCTTGAACTCGAAGCGCGCCTCTTTGCCGAATTGGTGAGCGATGTTGCAACATTCGTTACCCCCTTGCAGCGCGACGCAGTAGCGCTGAGCCACCTTGACTGCTTACAAAGCCTTGCTGCCGTGGCGCGTGCCAATCATTATGTGCGTCCTGTAGTAGACGATGGCTTGGTGCTTGATATTCACGAAGGCCGTCACCCCGTTATTGAGACGTTGATGCCTCCTGGCGAGGAGTACGTATCAAACGATGTTGAGTTGGACACGAAGGAACAACAGATCATCATCGTGACGGGTCCTAACATGGCGGGTAAGAGTGCCTTGCTGCGTCAGACGGCACTCATTACGTTAATGGCACAGATTGGGTCGTTCGTGCCTGCCGAATCGGCTCATATTGGACTGGTGGACAAGATCTTTACACGTGTGGGGGCAAGTGACAACATTTCAGTGGGCGAGAGTACCTTTATGGTCGAGATGAGTGAAGCGGCGAATATTATGAACAACCTTACGGAGCGTTCGTTGGTACTTTTTGATGAATTGGGACGCGGCACGTCCACCTACGACGGCATCTCTATCGCTTGGGCCATTGTGGAGTACATTCACGAGAATCCGAAAGCGCACGCACGCACGCTCTTTGCCACGCACTATCATGAGCTGAACGAAATGGAGAAGCTCTTTACGCGCATTAAGAATTGGAATGTATCGGTGCGCGAAGTGGACGGCCGTGTCGTATTCTTGCGCAAACTTCAGCGCGGCGGTTCGGAACACTCCTTTGGTATTCATGTAGCGCGCTTGGCGGGTATGCCTCAGACGATTGTTCATCGTGCCGAACAAATCCTCGCCGACCTCGAAAAGGCGGGTGCTCAAGCGGGTACGAGTGTGCCACGCGCTGAGAGCAACACGAAGCACGAAGAGGGCATGCAACTCAGTTTCTTCCAACTTGACGACCCCGTATTGAGTCAGATACGCGATGAACTGCTCCACCTCGATGTCAACAACCTCACTCCCCTCGAGGCGCTTAATAAACTCAATGACATTAAACGAATATTGAAGGGGTAAAAGGCAAACTAAAGGCAAACTAAAGTCTCTCCCCCTAACCTTCTCCCCGATCAGGGAGGGGGTTAGGGGGAGAGACTTTTCATTTTGGTGTAAAAAATGGGTCTATGTTATGTATGTGTTCTCGCGCTTATCCCAACTTTCACACCCCTAAAAAACTTTCAATTTTTATTGCCCAACTTAGTCACCCTATATATTACAAAAGAAGCAATAAAGGCCTATTTAATATTGCCTTAAGCCACTTACAAGCCCCCCGATGCAAAATGTAGGACACAAACGTTAATATAAAAAGGCGTAACCTTGCGCCATGCATGTGAATGTACAACTCAGCAATAATTTTGTTTACAACTCCTCTCCCCCTACCCGCATGATGCAACCAGTCAATTTGCGATTGTCTGAAAAACCGACTATCTTTGCACTGATACTATTCTTGCATAAATAACAACGTACTCAACACGATGATAAAGGCTCATTACTACCCCTATGCTATTACCCGACTGCTGATAGTCGTAACCCTGCTTATGTCTGCCACATTTGCGGCCGACGCTGAACGAGTTGACTACCAAAGGGCTGCAAAAATTGCCCAAAAGTATATTACGCTGCGTAACAACAAAAGCATTAAAGCACAAGCGGAACAACAAGAACATAGCACTGGCAATGCACCTTATTATATATTTAATGATGCACACGGACACGGCTTTGTAATTGTTGCAGGCAATGACGCCATGGGCGAAATATTGGCTTACGATACCGAAAACACGCTTGACACGCTGAATGCTAACCCTTGTGTAAAATGGCTATTAGAGGGGTACAGACAAGCATACTATGACATTGAGAGTGAAAAGGTGGCTACGCAAGCCAGCCCTCGCGCAGCAACTTTCAGCCAGACAGTGCAGCCTCTGCTCAAAACCAAGTGGGGACAATCGCACCCCTTCAATGCTCAAACGGGGTATCCATACAGCGGTTGCGTGGCCACTGCCGTGGCACAAATGATGTATTACTACCAATGGCCCGCACACGGCTTTGGCAAGCATGAATATACCGTTACCTACGACCAAACTACCAAAAGTGCCGACTTTAGCCAATCTTATTACGACTGGGCTGATATGCTGCTCGATTACCGCTATCCCGTGCGCGCCACCGCCACACAGGAGCATGCCGTGGCACAACTCATGAGCGATGTGGGCATAGCTTCATCTATGCAGTACACTCCCAGTTCAAGCGGCACACAGGGGCTTTTTGCATACCAAGCCCTGCAAAAGCACTTTGACTATACTGCGGCATACGTGACGAGGGCTGTGGAGGGTCCAGGTCGCTTTGCCAGCATATTGCGGCAGGAGTTGCTGAATGGCTGTCCCGTTTACCTTGAGGGGCGCCCCGCCAACACTGCTTCGGGACACGCCTGGGTGGCCGATGGCTTTGACGAGAATGGCCTTTTCCACATGAATTTTGGCTGGGAAGGGCAAGGTGATGCTTATTATTCGCTCACCAATCTCAGTTTGTCACAAACCGGTGGTGAGTTTCAGGGTAAGCCCTTGGCCTTTAACCGTGCTGTAACGGCCATTCTTGCACACCCCAACAATGGTAAATATCCCGATATAGACCGCGGGCTTTTGGAGGGTTCGCCCCAGCTCATGTTTAATGAGGGAGGCTCTGTCACACTCAAGGGTGCTGACGACAAGAGTTTCAGCACCTCACAGCCCCAAACCGTTGTGATTAACTCATTTGTAAATAGAGGCACTCCCTTTAAGGGCGACATTGGCATAGCCGTTTGCAACGACAGTGGCAAGTTTGTGCGCGTGGCCTATTCAGACGACCATGACAACGGCGGATTTACGGAGCGCATTTATGGGGCAGACCATGATGGCTTTATGGGGACTGACTATTTGGTAAATCAGCCACAGCACGTGCAGATGAGTTTGGCTGGTCTTGCCAACGGATATTATAGTCTTACCCCCGTGTGTGTGGCCCGTAACGATGATGGCACATGGGGCGACCTGTTCAGAATGAAAAAGGCCCCCATCATTGAGGTGGAACTGACCGACGATGCAGGTCGCGTGTCTGAGGTGTGCTCTGACGAGGCTCACTTTCAGCTCATGGCACAGCCACGCCTCAGCGGTGCGGCCGAACAGGGCGGCAGAGTGCAGGCATTCTTCACTGTCAAGAATCTTAATGGTGTGCCGCGCGACTGCTACATGAGGGTGCAGCTGCTTGGTGAGCGCCAGACGGTTGTGTTAGATACACGTGTGGATGAATGTACCGAAATAGAAGGATTTTCTGAGGCTGAAATACCCATCACGCTTTCACTCCCCGCCAGCCTTGTGCCAGGGCGTTACGAAGCGAGGCTGCTGCTTTCGGCCGATGCGGAGGAGTCTCTGTTTTACCCCATCAATAATATACACGACAAGGAGGTGCCTTACATTGATGTAGTTGAAGCAGAGGACAAACCGCTCATGGCCAAGGTTGAAGTGTTTATGGCCGACGACTCTAACGACAAGATTGAGAATGGCAGTGTTGACCTCTCGCAAACGTCTCTTTTCAAACTTGCTGTGTCGTTGCGCACATCAGAAGACAAGTGTTACAGCGGACATATTACGATGCTGGCCGAAGACACTCAGACGAAAGAAAGGACTTATGTGAAAGGCATTGATGACGAGGTTGACGTGTCGTCATCTTACGACGTACCATTGTTTAGCTATTGGCTGCGCAAGGATAATTTGCCATGGTACGATGGCCACACCTATCGCCTTATAGTTATGGGCAAGCTTGACGGGCAAGACGTTGAGCTGAACAATCCTGAGGCTGCCCCCTATTACCTGAAACGCGAGGGCGATGTGCTCACACTCTTTCAGCAAGATGTGGTGACAGGGTCATCTTCAACCTCAACTTGTTTGCCCACTACTAAGCCATTCAGTGTGAGGCGCAAGGGTGACGATTTTATTATTTCGGCCCACGATTTGTTTGGTGTGAGCATGTACAACGTAAGCGGCAGATTGGTTAAGCGTGCTTTGTCTGCTAACGGACGACAGGGTGTGCTATCGCTCCGAAAGTTGGAGCGGGGTATTTATTTGCTGCACATTGAGTGTGACGGGGGACGCCATACTTACAATGAAATCGTTTTGGTGAAATAAAGATGTGGCTTTTAGGGAGAGGCTTGTTATACATGAAATAAACAAGTTAACAAGTTGACAAGTAAGTATGCTTTACACTACTTATTATGTTAAAGTCTGAATGGTAAGAAGCTTAAAAAGCTTGACAAACTTACCTGTCAACTTGTTAACCAGTTAGCCGGAAATTCCGCCAACGCGTTTTTATTAAGGACATAAACACAGATAATCTGTGTGAGGATTTTGGGAATATATCAAACGACAATAAGAGACAACGAACCATAATGTGCCCCTACAAAGGCACAATGGACGTTGTCTCTTATTGTCGTTTGGTTTATCTGAACAATCAAAATTTATGACAAAAAGTATTGTTGTCGGAAATAATGCTTAATTTTGCATATAGAGTTGGAGCTGGTGGAAATGCCCATCAGCTGTGAAGACTCTCAATGAATGAGCGTATTGAACGTTGTCTTGAAATAGAAATGTGGAAGTTTCAAAATTCAGTAGGGCACACGGTACATTACCGCTCACGCATACTTTGGTATCATTGTATACGTTCCTCACGCCCTCCCTTTATAAGTGGCGTGGGGCAACGTATGTTTTTCACAATATACCTCTCTACAAGCGTGGGCTATTGTCTGTTGCATACTGAATAGGTCTCTTCCACAACCTCTATTTCGGCAATGGGCGATAGTACCACGCTTTTTTCATGAACGTACAACAGTCATTGCTTTTATTAACCATGTCAATAGGGTACGTTGGCAAAAACGCTTTTATCCTATGAATTGCACTTAATTTAGTTATTTACAGAGTCAGTAGCTACGGGCAGAAGGTTATGATCATTGTTGCTTCTGTCACTGTTCGTTCAAAAACATTATCGTAGTCCTGGCGAATCAAAGAGAGAAATCATTTCGCAAGAACAGTATAGAAAGTGATTGATGCGTCTCGAAAAAGAACACATTAGAGAACCATTTAATACTACTCAACATGAAACATTTTTGTCATAAAATATGCTTGGTCGTACTAGCATGCTTTTCTTACTTATCGGCATCTGCTTATGATTTCGAGGCAGATGGCCTATATTTTACAATAACTTCCCTTAAGGACCTAACTGTAAGTGTAGACGGAGCCGTAAACAAAGACACGGATAAAATAGTTATACCTCAAACCATTGTTTATAAAGGTAGGACCCTTACTGTTACAAGTGTTGGGGATAATGCTTTTTCCGGTTCGAGTTACTATCAAGCCAGTCCCTTACAATCCGTGACACTTCCTAATACAATTTTGTCAATAGGGAAATACGCATTTTCGTATACCTCAATAAAAGACATAAGGTTTCCATCATCATTAACATCGATAGGAGGAGGAGCATTTGAAGGTGACACCGAACTTTGTTCTATTGCGCTGCCAGATAATATAGAAGATATTCCATCTTTGTGTTTTGCCTATTGCATTTCTTTGAAATCCATACAATGGCCAAAACGACTTAGGTCAATTGGTCCTGGTGCTTTTAGAGGTTGTGAAGCACTGACGAATTTTACTATTCCACCTAGTGTTGTAGAAATATCACCTTCTATTATCTGGGGTTGCTCGAATATATCAAAATTGACTATTGGGAAAGGGTTGAACGGCCTACCCTTCTCCCATAGTCTCTCTTATAATGGTTCTGTTTATGAAGCATTATCACTCGAAACTCATTATAAGCGAGGGGAGAAAACCTCGTACTTTTCAAATAAGCTCGACACTGTAATCATAGAGGACGCACATGATGAATTCAGTATAAAAGGATACATACGTTGTGATGATAATGATTATTATAATGATTATTATCTTACCTACCCCGCATTTAGTGTTGAGCTAGACTATTTTTATGTAGGGCGTCCTTTGATCGATATAAGTAGATGGACTTATGACAATAGTCGCAATTTTTATGTAAACATCGAGGCTCCTACTGGAAACATTAAAAAACTAGAGATTGCTGGCACATGTACAGAAAATCCACTGTTCTATCAATCGGTTGATACGCTAATATTAGGAAAGAACATAGAGTCTTTTTATGTAAATAGATTATACGGAAATTGTTTGGATATGATTATCTGTAAATCTACTACTCCTCCTGTTGTATGCAATGGGCCGTTTTTGAATAAAGTATATGTTGGTGCTACACTATATGTGCCCAAAGGTTGCAAAGATGCTTATAGTAAAGACTCTGAATGGGGCTTATTCTGGGATATTCAGGAATTCGAAGACGATTGTAATACAGAAGTGACGAATGTAACAGACACCCCCAAAGACATATCAATAAGCACCCAAAATGGCTCAATCATAGTAAGCAACGCACCTCATAACACTCTTGTACAGGTCTATGATTTACAGGGCGCATTAGTCGCAAAATCACAACGTAGTGTAATAAGCGGACTATCTAAAGGTGCTTATCTTGTAAATGTTGGAGGCAAGACTTTCAAGGTTGTTCTTTGACAAGAATTATGTAATAAAGGATATAGCTAATAGACTAAAGTCTCCCACCTCTAGAAATAGTGGTGAGAAACTTTAGTACCTTTCATACCTTTCATACAATAAATATAAAAATGACAGGATAATGGACATAAAAGAACTAGTAAACATACTCTCGAATAACTTGCCTGCAAATTATGAAGGTGTTAGTTTTTATGATTTTGCAAAAAACAAGTTAGAGGAATATGTTACATTGTTGTCTGCTACCGATAAAAATGAATTCGACAATTTGCTTGAAGCTACAGGTGATTTGTGCCTAAATAAAAACAAAACGCAGAGACGTTTTGTTAATCTTATAAAGGTGATAAATCAAACATGCTTGAAAATTTTGCAATTAGCTTATAAGGGCGATATGTATAATGCTATTTCTACATTGTCAAAATTAATGACCGTATCTAAAGCAACAAAAGGGTATCTTGCAGATCGGTACTTATCCTATCTGAAGTTTGCAGCTGACGATGGGCGAATTTACTATAGGTACCTTAAATTAGATTCTAATATAGAACCGAAAAATTGCAATCATCTACCTTATAATCTTCGACGCCATGCAAGTCCTAATCGGTTTAATCAAATAGGATTCCCGTGTTTGTATGTTGCTTCATCTTTAGATATTGCAGAAAAAGAGTCTAATTGTAAAGTGTCTGAACATGTATATGTTGGCGAGTTTAAGTCCAAAAAGAATTTATACTATCTAAACTTTTGCATTCCCACTAAAGAGGAAAGAGAAAAGATGACAGCATATGATACCTTCGAATATCTTGTTACATATCCACTTTTGTTTCTTAGTCTTATAACCAAAAGCAATAAAGATTGTACTGGATTTTGTGAAGAATATCTATTCTCACAACTATTCTTTCATCTCTTATTCACAACAAAACGTGATGATATTGAGTATTGGGATGGAATACGGTACACATCAACATTGGACAGGAACGGATATAACATTGTGGTGCCTGCTTCATATAAACAGCAAGAACCACCAACAGGTGACACAATAAGTGATTTTATTGAAGAACGTTTCGAACAAATTCGGCAATATAAAAAAGGCACAATGGTTGCTCAACAATAATTAAATTAACAAAAAGCAGGTTGTAAGAGCTTAAGAGCAATTTACGTATATGCAGAAAAAGTTCCTATTTTACCTTATAATAGTCGTGCTTTTGAAGGTTGCGACTCGAAAAAATGCAAAGTTTACGTCCCTATAGGTACATATGATGCGTATTCACGATCACAATTTAGATACTTTGAAAACATTGTAGAGTTCGATGCCTCCAGTTTCCGCAATACAATAGCAACTGCCGAAAATCAAGACACAACTCATTACGTTGTGAATGATAAAAAAGAGCACGCCCATTAAGAACATTGACCTCATGAAGAAGCATAAATGAAGGTAATCAAGCGACGAGGAGTACACCTCTTACCATTCCGAACAGAGAAGTTAAGCTCGTTAGCATCGATGGTACTACATTCTGTGGGAGAGTAGATATTTGCCTTCCTGTACATGTATGGTTAACTAAGTGTACAGTATAGATACTGTTAGCGGGAGAAGTCCTATATCAAACTGATCTTAAAAAAGAGGAGGTCACCATGATGATTGAATCACATTTTAAGATTGAAATCAAGCTTGAAGAAATTCTTGCTTGGATTCATATCTTGTGCGGTTTCTTCGCTTAACTATTCAAGCCTATCCTTTTGTCTTTTCAGAAGGATAGGCTACTTAAAATCGCATATGGTTCTATGATTTACCGAGAATGGGGTAATAGCATATGCGTGGAAATGCGGTTCCGTATGTCAAACACTAACAAGGAAAGCCTATGAAATAGAAAAAACTTATATAGGCGGTTGTTACAGTGGTTTGTTGTTTTATACCTGATCCTGTAACAAGTCTATTAGTAAATATTATTGCTGAGATTGCTATAGACTTTTATTACCGCAAAAGATAAATCAGCAACAAGCAAGAAATGATAAATTAAACCTGAGAGTTCCATCTCTTTTAGTAGAGGGCTTAGTAGGGTTTGTGCCGCATCACAAGCCCTATTCTACAATTGTTCTCTTACAAAATAGTTCTTAATTACTAAAACTATCAACAATGAAAATCAATAACATTAAAATGTATAGCAAGGTCGTGTTAACGGCTTTATTACTCTGTATTCCTTTTTCATTTCTACAGTCGTGCAGTGATGATGATGAGAAACAGAACGAATTCGAAAAGATTATCACTCGAGGTGCATGGGCACAAGATGGTGACAACGATATCTTCATCTTTAACTCTGATGGTACGTGGTATACTTATGAAAGTCCTGAAGAATTTGGAGATAAAGAAGCTGGAGGATATGCAGGCACTTGGTCATACTCTAACAATACCCTAACATTGAAACAATTGTATTGTTGGTATGATGATGTAAAAGAACCTGTAGAAGACGATCAAAGATGGACAGATGTGTACACCGTAACAAATTTTTCAAACGACTTCTTTTCATGTACACAAATTTATCCAAAAGAAGAGAAAGATTGGAATTTTACGCGATTTAAGTAAACTAGAGTTTCTACTCCATATTTTTGGAAGTATACACTTGGGTTATAATGCCACAAAGAGATTGGGTATAATCAAGAGCTATTTTTAGTTGTTGGTTTTGTGGCACCCCACAGACGATATTAAAAGAATAAATGAGTCAAAGTCTTATACAAACTTTGGCTCATTTACTCTTTCTGTAGCACTTCACAGCAGTTGGTCATTTCCAACAGCTCTGACCCTAAGCGCAAAGTTAAGTATTTATTATTTCAGAATTATTAGAACCACCCTTAAGACAATGGCATTTCGGGCTATGTGACCGAGGCTGAAGGGAACAGATGCGCCTCGATAATGTGCTTTCAATGTGAAAATGACACCTACTGATTGTATAAAATAATTTTGAACACCTACTTACCATACTTACCATAAATTTTAGGGGTTAAGGTGATGCATACACGAAGCATATAAAAAGGCATCAAACAACACCTCAACTGAAAAATAAGAACTTCCACATTGCTATTTCACGGTAGCTGCTCAATGCCTCTGTTTTTGCTTACTTTACTTGTCATTATGTATTTTGACGCTGCAAAAATACAACTCTTCGCACTCTGTCACAAGCATGTTGGCGTTGATTGTACAAAATGTACGATTATTGTATGAGTTGCTGCGCTGGAAGTGTTTTTTGTAATAAATGCTACCCAAAGCAGGCGATGCGACACCGCGGATATCACGTGCTGGGGCAATCGCGCGTTGTGAGGCAGGGTGTTCAAAATAGACATTAAAACGAGATAGTTTGGGGAATTTCTAAGTTGCTTGAAACGCACTGCAAAAACGCAAGCACCAAATGCTACTTCTAAACGCAAGCACTAATGGCAATTCGTTATAAAGCCTAAAAAATTAATGGAGGCACCGTCTCCACGAGCCTCCATTAACCAACACAAAAACTAAACTAGACTTAACTAAACTATTTGATAGCGTTATCATCACGACAACTTGATAATGCAAATATATAAAACCACACGAGTTAAATCAAGATTTTGTAAAGAAAAGTTTACAAAAGCGAAGTTTTTAACACTTGGGCGTGTTATAAAGCATATAATTATCTAAAATAACCATGGCAGCCATGGCTTCGACAATGGGTACGGCGCGAGGCAGAACGCAGGGGTCGTGTCGGCCACGAGCTTTGAGTAGGGTGGCGCGTCCTTCGCGGTCGACGGTAGGCTGCTCACGCAGTAGGGTAGCCACGGGTTTGAAAGCTACGCGGAAGTAGATATCCTGTCCGTTGCTCAGTCCGCCTTGTATGCCGCCACTGTGGTTCGTACGAGTGGTGATGCGTCCTTCTTCGTCGGTGGTGAAGAGGTCGTTCTGCTCACTGCCGCGTGCGGTAACGCCAGCAAATCCGTCACCATATTCAAATCCCTTTACGGCATTGATACCCAGCATAGCAGCCCCCAGCTGTGCGTGTAACTTGTCAAACACGGGTTCACCCAATCCTACGGGACACCCTTCGATGACGCAAGTGATGATGCCACCAATGGTGTCGCCCTCAGCTTTCACTTCAGAGATGAGTTGTGCCATTTCGGCAGCCTTCTCAGCATCGGGGCAACGCACGGGATTCTTTTCTATCTCGTTGAAGTTGTAGTCATGATAAGTGCCTGTTAAGGCGATGGAGCCTACTTGTGAGGTGTAAGCCGTGATGCGAATGCCCTTCTCGCGCAATACCATCTTAGCAAAAGCACCGCCCACGACGCGTGCTATCGTCTCACGAGCAGAGGTACGTCCGCCGCCACGGTGGTCGCGAATGCCATACTTCGTTTGGTAGGTGAAGTCGGCGTGTGAAGGGCGAAAGACGTCACGCATATTGTCATAGTCGTTAGAGTGCTGATTTTCGTTGCGCACTAAGAAGCCTATGGGGCAACCTGTAGTTTTGCCTTCAAACGTGCCAGAAAGTATCTCTACGCGATCCGTCTCTTTGCGGTCGGTGGTAAGTTGGCTTTGTCCAGGGCGGCGTCGATTGAGTTCTGACTGTAGAAAGTCGAGGTCGACGGTGATGCCAGCGGGCATTCCGTCTATCACGCCTCCAATGCCTGTACCGTGGCTTTCGCCGAAGGTGGTGAGTCGAAATAGGTGGCCAAATGTGTTGCTCATGTTTTGTTTAGTTAGTTTTTTTGTTAGTTGACGAGTTAACAAGTAGACGAGTTAACAAGTTGACGAGCAAATTACCTAATTAAAGGGAAATGCTTATTCGTTAACTTGTCAACTCGTCTACTTGTTAATTCGTCAACAAAAGATTTTAGTGCTTGTGGCAGCAGCCTTCTCCTTCACCATGATGATGACCGCCACAGCAGCCTTCGCCTTCACCATGATGATGACCACCGCAGCAGCCTTCGCCTTCTCCTTCACCGTGATGGCAACCGCCTTCGCAACCGCCCTCGCAGTTGCAGCCGCCTTCGCCGCTCATCATCTTGATGAGTTCTTTTAGTTCATCGTCAGTAGCATCGCGCATCGTGACTACTTGACCTTTAAAGTGGAGGTCTTTGCCAGCTAAGGGGTGGTTGAGGTCGATTACGACAACATTGTCTTTTACTTCAAGTACGAGGCCTTGGAAACGATTGCCGTCAGCATTGACCAAAGGCAATACGGCACCTGGGTAAACCATATCTTTGTCAAACTTACCGTTGATGCTAAAAGTCTCTTTAGGGAGTTCAATCACGTGCTCTTGTACGTAGGGGCCGTATGCATCGTCTTGCTTCAGTGTGAAGTCGAAGTCAGCGCCTTGAGTCAAAGCTAAGATTTTATCTTCAAATGTATCGAGTGCCACACCCATACCACTGATAAATTGGAAGGGGTGTTCAACGGGAGCTTTCTCAATGAGTTCGTGAATGCCCTTTTCGTTGTCAGCGTAGAGTTCGTATGCTACTGTCACATACTTGTGTGGTGTTTGTTCCATGTGTTATGTATTTTATTTGTTCTTAGGGTTAATGTTCTTTAAAGTTGATAAGTTACGAACTTGTCAACTCGTCAGCAAAAAGCAATCACGCCAACTCCAGGTTGAGTTCTTGGCGTAGAAATTCGAGGTCGGGACAAGTATTGAGCATCTCCTTATATTGTTCAACGCGGCTAAAGGCACGATGAGGAGCCGTATCGGCCTTGATGTTAAACTTCAGCGTGATGTAGTCGTTACGCAACTGCGTGCGCAGGTAGTTCATCAGCGAGATTTGTTCCTTGCGCATATACTGTTCTACGAGTTCATTCTCAAGTTCTACAGAGATAGTCCACGTAGCCGTGTCGAGTTTCGGTTCCATGCTCTTCATACGCCCCATGAGATGATACTTCTCTTTGGGCAACTGCTGTGCGTAACGAAACCAATAGTACGTCATGCGGTCTGCATCGAAAGGTGTGCAGAGCTTCTGTGTCACAGGTTTCTCGCTCGTAGTGCTTTGTGCGTTAGAAGTGTTAGGCGTAGCAGAGGCAGATTGTGCAGCACGGATTTGCTGTTGCATGGCACGGATAGACAGCGTGCGAGCAGGCCGTGCGCGGTAGGGAGTAGTATTGCTAGTAGCTGTTGCCAATTGCTGGTAAGTAGACTGGCTTTGTAGCACGTTGTCGGCCGAGATAGGAGTCGATGCAGTATGAGAAGGAGGTGTTGCAGTGGTGGGGCGTTGCGCGTTAGTTGCTGCGGGGCGTTGTGCTGCGGTGGCAGTCCGTTGTTGACCTTGAACTGCGGGAGCAGCAAGGTGAGAAAATATGGGTTTAAGTCGTCGTGTAGGGCGACGCCCACAACTTGGATCGTCATCGCCAGCAGCCGCTTGTGCCACCTCTATCAGGGTGAGCTCCACGAGTAGTCGCTTATTGCGTGCCGTGTTGTAGCTCATGTCACAAGAGTTGCATAGCTTCAGTGCTCGATAGAGCAATTTCGGTTCGCAGCGCATCGCCTGTTCGTGATAGCGTTGGCGCACTTGTTCGCTCACGTCGAGTAGGGGCAGTGTTTGTTCGTCGCGGCTCATCAACAGATTGCGAAAGTGAGAGGCCAAACCACCGATAAAGTAGTTTGCTTCAAATCCTTTGCTGAGAATGTTGTTGAGGCGAGCCATGGCCGAAGGAATGTCGCATTTCAGGAGGGTGTCCGTCATGCTAAAGTACTCATCGTAGTCGAGCACGTTGAGGTCTTCAATCACCTTCTGGTAAGTGATGTTGCCCTCGCAGAAACTTGTTACTTGGTCGAAGATAGAGAGTGCATCTCGCATACCACCGTCAGCCTTTTCTGCAATGACGTGTAGTGCTTCGGGTTCGTAGGTGATGCCCTCCTTTTGTGCCACATAAGCAAGGTGCTTAATGGTGTCGGCCACCGTGATGCGTGCAAAGTCATAGATTTGGCAACGGCTCAGAATGGTCGGTAAGATCTTATGCTTCTCTGTGGTAGCCAATACAAAAATGGCATGTGAGGGCGGTTCTTCCAACGTCTTTAAGAAAGCATTGAAGGCCGCAGTAGAGAGCATGTGTACCTCGTCGATAATGAAGACCTTGTAGCGTCCCACCTGTGGTGGTATCTGCACCTGTTCGATGAGTCCACGAATGTCCTCTACACCATTATTAGATGCAGCGTCGAGTTCGTGAATGTTATACGAACGCTGTTCGTTAAACGCTTTACAACTTTCGCATTCGTTACAGGCTTCGCCATCGGCCGTAGGTGATAGGCAGTTGATGGTCTTCGCAAAAATACGTGCACACGTCGTCTTACCCACACCGCGTGGCCCGCAGAAGAGGTAGGCGTGTGCCAATTTCCCTTGTGCAATGGCATTCTTTAGCGTTGTGGTTAAAGCGTGCTGTCCCACCACGCTATCAAACGTTGTAGGACGGTATTTTCTGGCTGATACTATATATTCGCTCATTCTTTTTGCTTTGTATGGGGCAAAGATAGTGCAAGGCGAGCGCAAAACGTCAAGTTTGTTTGAACGTTCTGCTGAACGCCTATCTTATGCAAAGATAGTGCAAGGCGAATGCAGAACGTCAAGCTTGCTTGAACGTTATGCTGA
>OASD01000380.1_pt1 | contig 18295 bp, 7 predicted proteins | sample 1475531 | NCBI WGS metagenome assembly OASD01 (sample SAMEA3360668, study PRJEB22359) | human gut metagenome | biome: ENVO:urban biome; feature: ENVO:human-associated habitat; material: ENVO:feces | place: Bangladesh | collected 2011
TACAATCCAACCTACGACGGGGAACCAACCTACGACTAGGGCGACCAGCGACAAGGCGAAGCCCGTCGTCCCTAGAGAGTTCTTGCGCGGAGTCGGCACCACGTTCTGGACGTAGACATTTGTAACTGGCTTGTTCTGTTGCTCCTCATTTCGATTTTCGTAGGGAGGAGGAGTATTGACTTCCATAGGAAACTAGTTGATAATGTTTTGCTGTGCCAAATGTACGAAAAGCTATCAACAGAAACTCTAGCGAGTCTATCTACTTATTCCTATTTTGAGGCCAACACCCACTTTTGAGATGCTGGAGGAGTGCCACACTGCCCACTATAAATTAGAATCCCTCATAAGCCAACGATACGAATTTGCTTAGAAAAGGATGATCCCCACGAGGAAATTCGCCAACCTCCATATGGAATTTTTTTTTCGATTTTCTGCGTAGAAGTTTCAGATAGTTGCCACCAAGGTGTACAAATCTCAAAAGAGAGCAGACTTGTTGCAAGTTTGTATCTTTGTGGTCAGTACTGAGATAAACAGCCCCCATAGAGCCAACTAGCTGAGGTGTTAGTCTTAGTATTACCAACGCTTATGTTGTGTAGTCGCAAGTGACTAAGTCTCGATACAATCTTCAAAGTATCAAATTTGCTCTAGACTTCACCTAAAGGATTAGTAGAATAAATCATTCACGAAGATACAATATGCAGGATCATCCAATAAAAGATTCAAAAGGTCATAACACTCAATGCAAGGACATTACGTATGCAAATTCAAAAACTGCAGAAAGTGTCAAACGAAGATTGCGTCTCGAAAACAATCTGTTTATCGGACAGTTTACACCACTAACGCATGAAGGATGGTATAAGATTATCGATATTCGCAATGCTGATTTTACGAAGATTGAAGACAAGGAGCGTGGCGTAAAGAATTTGTCAATTTCATTCAAAAGCGACAAACCATTCGACCTCTTTGAATATTACAAGTTCACGTGGGTGCTGCTCGAAACAGATCCTCTCAAGTTTGGAATTGACTTGCGAAAGAAAATTATACGAATATATCCTAAAGATGTTGTTGGCAGTCTTTACGAGGGTATCATGCGTTATCCAGCAGGTGCCGCGAAGAAGATTGTTCGTTCACTAGACACTCTCAAAAAGCAGCTCACACAGAGTGGCAAAGAAGTGTTCATCTATGAGCTTTTGCAGAATGCTAATGACTATCCTCGTCGTACTAATAATAACGAGTATCAAGCCTTACCTGTTGAAGTGGAATTTCATATTACAAAGCGGTATCTAATATTCCAGCATACGGGCGACTATTTCAATCCTAAGAACATTGCAGCCATTTGCGATATAAATGATGGCGAAAAGGCAGACAATTCAGAAGTCATTGGATATAAAGGCATTGGCTTTAAGACCGTATTCCTTGACAGCGACTACGTGCTTCTAAACTCAGGTAAGTATTCTTTTAGATTTGACAAGTCAGCTACTGATGTGATCAACACCCCATGGCAGATACTACCTATTTGGACAGAGTATAATAAAATAGACCCTGATATAAAGTCGATATTTCTCCGGCATCCTAATGATGAGTTTAGAGTGAAGTTTGCACTTCGACCAAGAGATGCGGAAATACTAATGGACGAAGATAGAGACGATAACTATGTCGATTTATTCACAGATGTGTTCGACTCAGAACGTGTCATATTATTCATCCCAAACATCAAGAAGGTAAGCATCTTTATTGAAGGTAAGCAAGAGCCGATTATACGCGAAAAAGACAATAAAGACTGGTGTGTTTCGGATGCTCTTGTTGATGATATACCAGAGGAAATCACCGATAAGATAAACGATGTTTTAGCAAATCCCGATTCACTTCGTTCTGATGGTTATGAGAAAATCCCAGAGAAGTATAGAAACTTCCGTAAGACCGCGGTAAAGTTTGCCTGCAGGAAAGACGGACGCAAGTTAATGCCCGTTGATGATGCCATATTGTATTGCTACCTTCCAGCGAAGCGTGCTGATTGGGGCTTCAATTTCCTAATGAACACCGATATGGTGCCAAATGGCCAACGTGATGATATTGAGGACATCGAACTCAATCACGTTATTGCTCGTATTGCCGGTAAACAGTTCTTTTATTGGATCAAGCAACTTATTGAAAGCAAAAAATACGACCTTGACTCTATCTTTGCACTTATCCCAGACTTTGATGAGTGCAAGAAGAGACGCGTGTATAAGACGTTTATAGAGGAGTTCCAGGAAGAATTTGAAAAGCTCATAAAAGAAGAGCCTTTTGTTCCATGCGTGGACAAGAATGGTGAACAAACCTTTGAATGCATCGACAATATTATTAACGACATGACTGGCATGACAGCGAACGGAGTCATTTCTGACAAAGACTTCATAATTCTTATGGAGTTGGGTGACTACTCCTTGCCAGTTGATGAGTTAAGACAATCGGAGGCATTCATGGATTTCTTGTACAAGCATTCTCCTTCAAGCCTTGATGTAAAGGTTGATGCTGTTGTAAAGAAATGTGAGGAAACTAATTTCCAGACATGGTTGACAGTTCCCGAGAACAATACACGATTTATAAGACATTGGTTGAGTGAGGATGAACTAAACGAGTTTGCAAAGAAAAATATATTTATTGAATACAAAGGCAATTTGTTTACAGCAGGAAGTCTCTACTATGATTTCGACGCTAATTGTAGTGGAATAGGATTTCTGCGCAGGTTTATTCCACATCTTTGCGATGCTTCAAGAATTAGTTTTGAAGAAGATTGCAACTGGAAGGCATTTGCTGATGAGTATTTCCGGGCATTCTCTGCAGCTTCAATGATTACTACTTTCATTCTTTCCGATAAAGATGCCATGGAACGGCTCACCGTGCCAGAGAACTCGGTAGCATTCTATCGTTACCTATCAGCAAATGATGTGAATCTAAAGGCTGATGGCAGAAAAGTCCCATATATCACAGAGGATGGCAAAGTGAGCACCGACTACACCAATTATCGTTATTTCTTCAATGACGATGCTTACGACCTGATTCAAGAAGTTTGGATGGGCGATAATATTGTCAACATTCTGTCTCACATCTATTTTGAGGGCTTGTCTGTTGAAGAGAAAGAGAAGCTAGCCACCATTTTTGATTATCTCGGATTCAAGAAATTCACTACGGAATCATTCATCACTGATGTAATTGTTAGCGATACTAATTTCCAAGCAAAAGTTAATGCTACTATAGAGAATAACTATGGAGCCAACAAGGCTTTTGTTGATTACGTGTTTCATGGTGATGCAGAGCTGAAAGGAAACAGTTTCAAAGATTACGTCTTGCTTTGTGCTGATATTAAGGGCAACGATATTTACCTTTGTAACGATAAGGTGCGCTACTTCAATCAAGAGGCACTCGAACAGAATAGCTCCTATGCAGATAATATAAGTCATATATGGATGCAAGAAAGTATGATGTATGCGCTTTCGAATGCATATTTTGATGGCTATGAAAAGGAAGACGCAAAGAAATTGGAGTCATTCTTGCGTCAGCAGTTTGGTGTAAAAACTTTTACGGACAAATCTTTCTTTACAGATGTTGTTATCAAGAATAAGGAGGGTATCTACCCTACTCTTGTAGATGAAGCTACGATGCTGACCTTCTTGAAGTATTTGAAGCGAGATGCAGATAGGATTTTTGATGGCAGTATGAGCTTCAACAACATCAAGGATATGCCGTTGCTTGCCTATAATGGAAGCGTAATAAAATCAAGAGAAGCAGATATCCAGTATCTTGAATATAACGAAGATGCTAAAACACTGTATGAAAAAGCCTGGTGCCCAAAGACGTATGTTGTACTCGCTCAGAGCTACACAGATGACTTCTCACAAGATGTACTTCAATTTTTTAAGATCGCAAAATTTGACATCAATGCGATAACCGACATTCTCGCACGGAGTGCACACTTGCGCCAATCAATAAACGATGTGGCAAACAACATTGATTTCTGGCGTTGGGTAAAAACAAACCAAAAGCAGATTGCTGCGGTTGACAAGTTCGAGGCGATTCCTTTGCTCGACACAAACGATGTCATAACTGCCAACACATCGCTTTATATCTCTGACTCATATCAAAAAGAACAGATAGAGGATTTAGTAACCAAATATGTAAAGACAGCCAAGTTTGTGTCTTCAGCATACATTGGAACTAACAACGAGAGTGAGAAGGTGGAGTGGTTGAAGCTCTTCAAGACATTAGGTCTTAAATCTGATAATAAGGACATCTTATTCTCTGACATTCTGCCTAATCTTGCTTCGCTTGAGGCAGAGTCTTTGGATTCGGTTATTGCGATGATGACCAAGCATCTAAAGGATTTAAAGGACAACTGGGAAGAAAGAAGACAGCAAATTGTCCAACTTCGAGTACGCACTCAATCTGGCGAGTATAAGACTCTCAAACAAGCCTTAATCGTTCATGTGGATGAAGCCTCTATTTCTGAACCATTCAAGTATATTACCCTATCCGACGAGGTGCATCCAGACATCGCGAAGAAAAACAAAGAGTTGTTACTGCTTATCTCTGAGGAATACAATAATCGCAATCTTATCACTACAAAGCAAAGGTGGATTGAAGCGAAGGTGAAGGATTATCTTGCTAAATTTGCTGACGATGAAAGTAGTATTTCCGACATTCATATCCAGTTTGTGCGTGAGGTTGCCAAAATACAGAATGAGTACAACATCGACAAGGACCTTCGGAAACAGATCAAATATCTTGTAAAGTCTACAGAGACAACCTACAAGTTTGCTAATGAACTGACACTTGGATCTGCTTATTCTCCAACGTGTGACTTTGAGGGGAATGGTGTGGCAGAGCTATCATATCTTTCTGACGCATATATCTTTGAGGATAATAAGGATATCATCAAGTCATACTTCAAAGCAGAAGGCTTGCATCAGAATATGACGCTTGATGATTTGAAGTTCCTTGATAATCGCACATTTGCATGCTACTTCTGGGCAGAATGCTTCTCTCGTCGCTGGTCAGAATACGAAACTTGGATAGAGAAAGGGGCCTTCAATAATGTTGTATGCATCCCAACAGAGAATTCTGTCCAGAAGCCGGAGTTGTTGTATGCACCTCACATAGCTGGTTATGCTGTTCGTGCCAAGGCACCTCAATGGCAAGAGAAGGTTCCTTGCAAAGCGATCATCGACTCTATTGATAATCGTGATGCTCGCGAATTATTTGAAAAGATCAACTTCCTTAAAACTCTCTCTTTTGAAGATTGCCTTTACTACCTTGCACGGGTTACACATCCAAGAGATAAGGAGTCTTATTTCCGTAAAACTGTGATAAATTGGATGCTTTCTTCGCCTAATCAAGATGAGACATTAGTTGACAACTATCGTAAAACGCCAACTGCAGAATGGCGTAATGGCAAGGGGCAGAAGAAGCATATTACGGAACTTTATGCTATTCATCCAGATGCAACGCAGGAAAGGAACATCTTCCGTGGTGATGAGTTTGTTATGGGAACAAGCGCATTTCCAACAGACAGTGATCCCTTTGTGAAAGTTTGCGACATGCTGAAGATAAAATGTCTGACAAGTTCTGATTTTGTGGCAACACCTATAGGCAAACAAGATGAAACTGAGGAAATGGTTGCCATACTTAGACCTCGTCTGCTTATCTTGTCGGCTATCGAGAACCCAGTTCGATTTCAAGAACTCTACGAACGCTATAATACAAAGCTGTCGCAGTATCATTTTGTTGTATGTGAAAGGATAGACCTAGGTTATGACACGATACATAATGATGTGGAGCGTATCTATAACGATGACAACCACCTTTATTATGTAAGCTCATGGAAGCATAATCGTACCTTTACAAAGTTCTGTAGTAGATTGAAGCAACTGGTAGGTTTTGACGTGTATGATAATGTATGTGAAGACGTTCTTGATGATAGTGTTACTGTAGAAGCATGCATCGAAAAGTATTGCTCTTCACTCACATACGATGAAAAATTCCGCGCTTGTCTTAAGTCCTTGGGTTTGACCATTAATATAGAGCCGGAGAAAGCAGAACCTGTCGATACCGAAACAGACTACTATAGTGATACTACGAATGATTCTGCAAATCTCGCTACAGAAGAAACGGCCGACACATTAACAGAAGACCCGCAAATTGACTCAACAAAAGTCGTTAGCGTGAATGATAATCCATCCGTTTCAAATACTGATGTAATGGCAAGACCTGCAGACGAGCCAGAAGTTGAAGAAGAAGATGATGCAGAAACAACGCCAACATCACAAGCTCCTACCCAAGCCGAATCGCAGCGACCTGCTTCTGACTCTCGTCTACAACAGCAACGTACAGACTCACCTGCTGGTTATGCAACTTCATCTACAACAGAGGATGAGGCAGATGATGATCTTGAACAGTATGATACTTACGAGCAGGTTGATGAAGGTGAAATTGATAACGATGATTATGAAGAAGTAGATGAAACGGAAGATGTAGAAGTTGACGATGATGTTGACACGACGGATAAGGAGGAAGCAAGGTCTGCCCAGAATCAAACTTCTGGCACATCTCACTCTCCTTCGAATAAGCCTCATAAAGATTACGATCCTGATAGAAATGGTTACATGGGGTCTGTTGATAAGGATAAGGACTATCAGCCAGTCGGAGACAGACCTTACAAGCCTCGCACTCGTAAGCATCTGAAGAATTTCACCCACGAGGAAATTGAGCGTCTTCGTTCGCATGGTACACCTCTCGAACTTGAGTCATTACGGCCAACAAGGGAAGAAATTGACCTCTTGGCTCAATGTAACATCAAGCCAGATCAGATTGCCGACACCAACTATCTTGCTCAGTTGCGTCTGTACCAGAACCTCAAAAATGAGATGCATGCAGAGCCTGAGGAGACGATGGAAGAGTTCGTGCGTAATGCGAGTGATGTAACTGTACACAAACTTAAAGATGGTAGATACATTCATACTTGTAGTGCGGCTCGTGGCGTAATGTACGTTTCTCCCTCAGTATGGAATAACGTAGTCAATGGTAGGTGGAGTATTTGCGTTTATCTTGATGGACAAGGCAAGAATTTCCACTTCATCAACAACGCCGAGGAATTCCTGAAACTCGTAGAAAAAGACGATGTTGTTATCAAGATTACCGGTAAGGAGAAAGTGGCTGTCATCAAGGCTCTCTACGGAGGATTGCTCGAAGGTGTCAAGGGTACTGCGTATACCTTAATACGTGTTGCTTCACGTACAAATATGGATGCCGTATTCGCTCACTATGTTGGTGCTATGGCAGAAGCAGAGGACGGCAATGATGATTACGACGACAACGACTACTGATTATGACAGACAATATCAAGCTTTCCAACTATAAGTCATTCTTTGCAGACCAAGTAAAGGAGGCAATCGAGGAGCAACAAAAGATAAACCGCTTGCAGATGCGAGACCTGTTCAAAAAAGGCGAGCTGTCTCTTGCTTATGTAGACTCCATTCAGAGCGAGACAGGTATGATTATCCTTAAATGCCCCCATTGTATGGCTCCTCGCTTGAAAGTCCAAAAAGGTGTGTGCATAATAAAGAAAGGTGCAAAGCAGGCATTAGGTGTGCACGTTACAGAGTGGACATGCCGCTGGGAGGAGTTCGTAAGCAATAAGGACTTCCATTCTCCCGGTTCTGACATGACCCCGATGTACTATATGCATACTGGTGACCCCGATTATGACTATGTTGCATGCTCTGGATTTAGCTTTAAGTTGTATGACATATTATCAAAGGCATTGGCTGATGGTAAAAGTCTTTCACTTATAGTTCACAACCCATTTCCTCCTGTAGAGTATTATCGCGACCTATCCAACTATATAGATGCGTTCTCTTCAAACAAGGAACTTAACCTTGAACCAACTATCAATTATGAAGAGTGGGATCCCGAGGAACTTGCATTTGATGAGCAGAAGCCAACAAGTATCTCTGACACTATCATAGATACACTCGCCAATGAACATTGCTGTATCGTACAAGGTCCTCCAGGCACTGGTAAGAGTTATACCATAGCGTCGATTATTTCTTCATACCTTGATGCTAGTAAAGCTGTTTGTGTCACCACTATGGCGAACAAAGGTCTCATAGAGCTTATTAAACAGAAGCCACTCCAGAAGCATGTCAAGCAAGGCCGTGTCAGTAAGACAAACCTCTCTATTGACGAGCGAAAGCAAGTATCTGGAATAAAAGAGGCTACTGCTGATTTACAAGTTCCAAGAGGCGAACTGCTTTGTGCCACAAATTATCAATTGGCGAGCGTTTATAGTGAGAAGAAGAAGGCCCTGTACGGATTACCACAATATGATCTAGTAGTCATAGAAGAGGCCTCTCAGGCCTTCCTTACAACTATCGTGGCTTTTAAGCAGTTAGGCATAAATTGCTTGATTGTGGGCGACCCTATGCAGTTGCCACCTATTGTGAAACTAAACAATCCACAATATAATTCGTGGAATATCTCAACTCAAGTGGAAGGATTAAAAACGGTGGCGTTAGGGTCTCAGATTACGTCATATCGTATTATTACGACATTTCGTCTTACAAGTCGTTCAGCTACTCTTACCAAGCTTTTCTACGGCAACCGCTTTGTGTCAGTAAAGAAAGAATACCTTGACTTTTCAGATGCTAATAGTCCTCTTTTTCCAACTAGAGGAGGTGTCATATACCATTGTACTTTTGATGCTCGCAATGGGGTGTATTCCGATAAAGCAAATCTAATCATCCAAAGTGTGATTGATACGATGGAGAGTCATTATCCAACACGATCATTGGCGATTATTACACCATTTCGTGAATCTGTCAAAGAGTTGCAAAAACGATTTTGCACATCTGACATAGAGTTGGACATAACCATTGAGACCATTGATCGGATCCAAGGCATGACAGTTGATTATGCAGTTTTTTATATCCCTGGGCGCAACCCTGGATTTGCGCTTGAAGACCGTCGCTTCAATGTCGCAACGAGCCGTTCGCTTAGCACCACACTCATCATTTCTGACATCCCTTTACACGAATTCCATACAGTATCACCAACAGTCTTACAATTTATTGATAACTGCGACAAGTATGATGGAGGCATAAAGGTTATTCCCAATAACAAGATTGAAGCCACTCAAATTACAGAACCAAGCCAAACTATGGAGGAAACGACTAAATCAGAAGTTTCTACTCCAACAATTGGAGTAAAAGTAGTCGGAAAGATTGACTTATCAAAGTTTGAACGCACTAAAAAAGAGCTAAGCTCGAACAAGAAGAACTATTACATCATAGACACGAATGTCTTTGTAAATTGTCCGGACATCATCAGTAAGATTGATAAGAAATATCCTATCATTTTGTCTGCCAAGGTCACAGATGAACTCGATAAGATGAAGATAAAGTTGAGTGACGAAGGTAAACGCAATGCAGAGAAAGCTCTTCGTAATCTGAACAACGAGACACAACATGAGATTATCTACGAGTTTGCCAACACCGCTCTCTTGCCAGAAGACTTTGACAAGCGTTCACCTGATAACATGATTATATCAGTAGCATTAAAATATAAAGATCAAAACCCTATCATGCTAACATCGGACAATGGATTACAGCTCAAATCGAAAATTCTTGGGTTCAAAACTCTCTCCTTGAAATCTTTTCTTAGACAATAATTTGAGACGAGATAAAGACTGTTAATAGTACAGTAGCTGATTTACACTCTTGTTGTCAGAGAGAAAGGAACCCCTCCCTCCCCCCCGAAGCGGACAATACGCAATCGCTGCGCCATCGTAGGTGCCGAGGGGGTGATGAAGCTCTCTATCCCCGTCCTAGCGGGCTCCTCACAGCAGTGCCCTATCCAGTCGGTGCAGATCGCGGAGCATGACAACTGGCGACACAAGCACTGGTACACCATAGAGACCTGCTATGGGGCGTCACCTTACTACGAGTACTACGCTCCCGACCTAGTGCCACTCTACCTCGACAAAGCGCACCGATCCACATCGCTCTATCAGCACAACCAACGGCTCATCTCGCGCATCTGCCAACTCATCCACATTCCCTACCAGTGGCAAGAGACGGAGCAATATGTCGGCACCTCAGCTGACGTGTGCTCACAGCTCCTGCCGCCCATCTCCACCACCCGCACAGCGACCGAAGAGGCTATCGCCTCCGTCCCGTACTACCAAGTCTTCGCCGGGTCGCTCGGCTTCGTCCCCAATCTCAGTATCCTCGACCTGCTCTTCAATATGGGACCCGAGTCACTCCTCGTCTTGCGACAGCTCCACGAAGAGCTCTCCGCCACCTCGCTTCTCTAGGGATTAGCGTAGCCATCGGCCACAACCGCCGTCATAAAGACGCCGAAGATTAGGACGAAGATTATAAGCCAAAAGAAAGAGATACAAGCCCCAGCGATGGCTAAACCTCGTGGCTTACGAAAGATGCCAATAGTAGAGAAGATGGCTCCTAAGACCCATACAATCCAACCTACGACGGGGAACCAACCTACGACTAGGGCGACCAGCGACAAGACGAAGCCCGCAGTACCTAGAGGGTTCTTGCACGGACTCGGCACCGCGTTCTGGACATAGTCATTTGTTACTGGCTTGTCCTGTTGCTCCTCATTTCGGCTTTCGTAGGGAGGAGGAGTATTGACTTCCATAGGGAGCTAGTTGATAATGTTTTGCGATGTCAAATGTACGAAAAGCTATCAATAGAGACTCCATAACTCTACGACATGGGGGGATCCTTAGTACTAGATTGCACCCGTAGTAACAGTCCCTTCACATCATCAGCATACCTTTGTCTCCGCAACTGCTCTAGTGGGCAGTACCTTGTGGTGCGCTCTAGATAGAGACTGCGCATCATCAAGCCTGATCATCATAAACCTTATCACTTTACTATGAGACAAAGACTTTACCTCTTCACCTTACTACTCCTAGGACTACTGAGCTCCTCACACGCTCAGAGCAATCCCTACGGAGTAGATCCGACAGCCACCCCTATCGCCTGCACGACGATAGATCTAGACTTCGAAGATGGGCAACTCCCTACTGACTGGCTCAATGTATCTCTAGAGGGATCACGCCAGTGGGTCCTTAAGACCTTTGACGAGAATACGGCTCTACGTATGACAGCTTACCAATCGGGGAGCAAGTGTACCACAGCTTTTGTATCCCCTCTGATTGAGTTCCCTGCGAATGAGGGCCGGGGCTATCAGCTAAACTTCTGGAGTCATACAGGCTATGCCAATGGAGCAAAGCTCGTGACGAAACTACTCGATCGCAATGGCAATGTGGTACAAGTCCTCGAGGAGTTCATCAAAGAAAGTCATCCAGACTGGGCTCCCTTTTGGGATGAGCACACACTCTACCTACCTGACACGCCAGAGCCAGGCTATATATGCTTTGAGTACATCGGCAATGACGACAACACGCAAGGACCTATCATGACCACGACCTACGAGATCGATGACATCGTCATAGAGCCTGCCAACGCTGAGCAAGAGCTCACCGCCTCCGTAAGTAGCTACGACTTCTATAGTCGTGCGATCAACGAGAATCACACCTACACTATCACCTTCCTCGGGCGCAACCTCCCTGAGGACATACAGCTCTCACTCACTGACAGCAGCAAAGTATTTACCCTGAGCACCACCACCCTACCTAAGGAGGGTGGTGAGCTGGTCATCACTTATCATCCCACAGAGGGCGGCAGTCACTCAGCCTCTCTCTCCGCAACGGCTGGAGATCTTTATGAGGGGATTATGCTCTACGGACGTGGTTTGGACCCCTCTAATCCCTACAATGTGAACGTCACTATGACTCCGCAAGCTCTCAATGAGGACTTTGAGCCATACGGATGGGACGACTCTGGCTACAATCTACCCAAGGGGTGGAGTCAGATTCCTCTCAAAGGTCGTTTAGCGTGGGAGGTTCGAGATTACAACAATAATATGTTCCTACAGATCAATCCCTTTGGTCTAGGTGTAGAGGTCGAGACGGCCGTAACGACACCTCTGATCGATATGGATCCGACAAAGAGCTACACGCTATCCTTCGACTACAACTGGGGCTTTGCCAATGGAGCTGAGCTATCTGTCCTACTTTTAGACAAGGCGGGCAAGGTTGTCAAGGAGCTCACGACACTCTCCCACACCGACAATGTACTGTGGAGGGATGACTTCACTCCAATGGAGATCTTGTTGCCCTCAGGCTGTGATGATAGCTTTATCACCTTCTTGTACAGGGGGCTGGACAGTGACGACAAAAGCCTAAAACGCACGACGGCTTATCGACTAGACAATGTTAAGGTGTATGCTGAGAGCGACCAGCCCTCATCGGGTAGCATCAAGGCGAGTGAGTCTCGTGTGGACTTTGGAGAGTTTCTCGTTGGAGAGAGTGATGAGTATCAGATCTCGCTCACTGGAGAGGACTTAAGCGAGGATATGACTATATCGCTAGAGGGTGATGAAGGCTTTACCATCAGCCCCACGACCCTACCCAAGGAGGGTGGAGATATAACAATCGCCTTTGATGCTAAGAAGTCGGGATTATTTACAACCAAGATCCTAGTAAAGAGTGGCGAGGCATCTCTCGCGATTCCCGTACTAGCTACCGTAGAGGGTAACGAGGGCGATGATGACGATGATCCGACCCCAGCCTCCTACCACTTTGACACAACGGCAACACCTATCTCTCTCAATGAGGACTTTGAGTCGGGCTCCTTACCCGAGGGGTGGAGCTCACAGGCACTAGTCGGTACTCGCCAATGGATTATCAAGGAGTACAACAGTAATCAGTATGCCCAGTTCTCAGCATTTAAGAGTGGAGAGCAACTGACCGTAGGACTTATTACGCCTCTTGTAGCGATAGACGCTGCCAAGGAGTACGAGCTGCAGTTTGACCTCAAGAGCGGATTCTGCAATGGTGCAACCCTCAAAGTCTGCCTCTACGATGCTCAGGGACAATTGACTAAGGAGCTTAAGACATTCACCGCCACGGAGCCTGAGCAGGGATATGCTGACAACTTTACCACAGAGACTATCGTCTTGCCTAAGGGCATCAGCAATAGCTTCATCCTCTTCGAGTACGAAGGCGATGATAGCTCTCAAAGCAAGCGAACCACAACCTATCAGGTAGACAATGTCAAGGTAAGCCAAATCACATCACTGCAAGATGTCGTCACAGCGCCTGCCTACACAATTGATGGAGTCAAGTTGATCCTTACGGACCATAGCTCTCTGACACTCTACACAGTAGATGGTACGATGGTGGCTCACGGTGATTACCCTGCTATGAGCCAGCTCACACTTGAGCCGAGCAAATGCTACATACTGCTACTAAACGGCATCACTTACAAGCTTATGACTCGTGAGTGATCACAAGTAGTCGCGACTTAAGATCTAGACAGGGGCAAGTCCCCTTGACAATAATCGGTGACTAGCAGAGAGCCCTCTTGACAGAGTGGCTAAAGAGAACCGCGCAAAGCGGGTTACTCTATCACCAGTACACCTCTAATAGAAATAGCCACGTGGAAAATCTCAATTCTCCACGTGGCTATTTTTTATTTTCCACGTGGGCGCGAATCATTTCCTCCGAAGTTTCATTTGATTCCTCCGAAGTTTCATTTCATTCTTCCGAAGAATTTTTTCTTCTCCACGTGGGGATTTTCGATTTCCTACGTGGGGATTCTCTTTTTCGACCTAGATGCGCCTTAATACAGGCTTTTCGTCACTTGACAGGACGATCTAGTCCGACTATTTCTCCTTCTTTTCACCAAATATCCGAGAATAAACTACACGGATTACACTTTCGTATTGGAAAAAGTGTACCTTTGCGTCGTAATGTAAGACGAAACAGTTCTAGTTTCAAGTCAAAACGTCTTAAATATAGACCGTATGAATACAAATAGTCGCAAGGATAAGTATGTAGCCAAGGCGATAAGCATACTCAAGCAAGAGGGCTTCAGGCTATCGCTCGATGAGATGGCTACCAAGATGGGGATCACGAAGAAGACCCTCTACAATAACTTTAGCTCCAAGGAGGAGCTACTCAAGGAGTGCGTGCACGCTATCTCGGGAGACTTCCAGCGTGTGCTCTCGATACTCGATGACGAGGAGGTGAGTGCCACAGAGAGCTTGACAAGATGCTTCGCACAGCTAGACGAGCTCTTCGTAACGCTGAACCCCGTCTTCTTCTCCGACCTGATGCGTAGCAATCCCGACCAAGCGATGCTGGAGCATGTTATGGGGTCTAACTACTTCGGCGAGAAGATGACGATCAATCTACAGCGGGGCGTCCGGACGGGTCTCTATAGGGCCGATCTAGACATCCCCTTCGTATGCGAGTATATGTCTTACTCGATATTTGGCTTTTACATACAGGCAGTAATTCGCAGTAAGCCGTTGCCCTCGGGCAATTACTTCGCCTCCATACTACAGTATCACTTACGGGCTATCGTCTCGACACAAGGGAATTAGTTTACACACCACAATCATGATAAAATCTAATCGTCGCATCGGGCTGCTCCTCATCAGCCTGCTCCTGCTCGTAGCCTCAGGCTATGCTCAGGAGAGCTACTCGCTACAGCAATGTCTCAACTATGCTGTGCAGCACAATAGTAATGTCAAGAAGTCATCCTATGATCAGGAGAAAGCGAAGCAGGCTCGCAAAGAGGTGATCGGAGCTCTGATGCCTCAAATCAGCGGGTCGGCTGCGCTAAATGACAACCTGAAGAAGGCTAAATTCATCATGCCAAACTTCATGAACAACATGCTCCCCGAGAAGATGCGCGACCCCAACGCTTCGCAGTACATGACCATCGAGATGGGCACGCAGTACAGCGCTAATGCTGGCGTTGCCGTCAATCAGCAGATCCTCAACATGTCGCTCTTCAACACGCTCGACATTGCCAAGGTCTCCGAGCGTATGGCGACGCTGGCTGCGACTTCGACCGAGGAGGATGTGATCGCCCAGACGGCGATACTATATTATGGAGCCCAGGTCACGCAGTATGCAGCCGAGCAGATGGGACATAGTGTAGAGCTAGTGGAGAAGATGCTCCGCACGATGGAAGCTAGCTACTCCAGTGGTCTGATCAAAAAAGTAGACGTGGATCGTCTCAAGGTCAACCTGACCAATCTCAAGACACAGCATGCAGCCATCGAGAGTGGACTGGAGGTGCAGAAGAACCTTCTCAAGCTACAGATGGGACTAGAGGTCACAGAGCCGATCGTGATAGCTCCACTAGACCTAGACCAGCTAGCTCAGCAGGAGATCGCCGAGAGTGGCGCAGCAGCCTTTGACCCAGTGCAGCATATCGCTTACCAGCAGCTACAAGAGCGTGAGAAGATGGCGCAGCTACAGGAGCGCTCTAAGCGGTATGACTACATCCCCACTCTATCCCTCGCCTTCAATGCTCAGTACAACTATACGAGCGACAAGCTCTTTGGCGGTGGCAACACGCAGTACAGTTACCCGACAGCGATGCTGGGGCTGAGCCTGCGAGTACCTATCTTTAGTGGTCTCTCTCGTCTATCCAAGGTGCGCGAGAGTCACATGGATCTGCTCAAAGCGCAGGAGGATCTGCGCTCTCTCGATCAGTCGCTACGCATGGCGCATCTCAACGCTTCGCTCAAGCTACAAGACACTCAGCGGACGATCTCACTGCAAAAGGAAAACCAAACCCTCGCAGCACAGGTCTTCGACCTAGCACAGCAAAACTTCACCCTCGGTGTAGCTTCGCTCTCAGATGTGCTCAATGCGAGTCAGTCGCTCGTGCAGGCGCAGATGTCTTACGCCAACGCCCTCGGCGACTACATCAAGGCATACATCGATCTCAAGAAGAGCAAAGGCGAGATCAGAGACTTAATGAATTAAAGAACAACTCAATAGCATCACACTTATATAGTTATGAAACGAAAAGTCTATCTACCGATAACCATCGTGCTAGCTATCGGACTCATCGTACTAGTCCTAGTACTGAACAAGCAATCCACCACCGCCAAGACACAAGCCCTCCTCGCTGAGGAGTCGGCCGTGGCTGTACGCACAGAGGTAGTCAGCGAGAGCGACTATACCGCAGACTTCACCGCCAATGGACTCGTGGAGGGTGTGCAAGATCTATCCTTCGTCTCCAGTCTCGGCGGACGCGTCGTCTCGCTCTATGCCGACGAGGGCGACCATGTCTCCAAGGGCAAGCTACTCGTACAGCTCGATGCCGAGACGCTCCGAGCCGATGCCGAGTCTAGTCGTGTAGCTTACGAAGCTGCCAAGAAGGACTACGAGCGCTTTCAGCAGGCGCACAGTCAGGGCGGTGTGACCGACCAACAGCTCTCGACGATGCACACGCAGATGGTCGCTGCTCAGGGACGGTACATATCTAGTCGCAGTCGCCTTACCGATGCCTCTATCAAGGCACCTATCTCGGGAGAGATCTACAAGCGCTACGTAGAGGTCGGGAGCTATGTCAACCCAGGCACGAAGCTCTTTGACATCGTTGACGACTCACAGCTCAAGGCTAGTTGCTTCGTGACCGAGCGCCAGCGTCTGCAACTCACCAAGGGACAGACAGTCTCCGTGGAGAGCGAGCTTTATCCTGGTCAGACGATCACGGGCAAGATTTCTATGGTAGGTGACAAGGCAAACCACGCGCTCGCCTTCCCCGTGGATGTGTCGCTAGACAAGCAGGGCACCGACGGACTGCGCCCTGGGATGTATGTCTCCGTATCCTTTGGCAATCAGCAGGAGACGCACGGTATCTTGATTCCCCGCCGCGCTATCGTCGGCAGCGTCAAGGACGCTCACGTTTATGTCGTAGAGCAGGGCGTAGCTAAGCAGAAGGCGATCACCGCGGGTTCTCTCATCGGTGACCGCATTGAGGTGCTGAGCGGACTACAAGCTGGCGAAAGAGTCATCGTAGCCGGACTCATCAACGTATCGGACGGACTACCCATCAAGACCATCAACGAGTGACTTAGCGGACCACAGCATGAAAATCGTAAAGTTATCTATCCAGCGCCCCATCTACGTCACAGTACTCTTCATACTGCTGACTGTGCTGGGGTACTTGAGCTTCAAGAGCTTGAGTGCAGAGCTGATGCCTAAGTTTACACCGCCTCTGCTCAACGTACAGATCATCTACCCTGGCGCATCGCCTAGCGAGGTGGAGAACTCGCTAACGCAAAAGGCCGAGGAGGTGCTCTCCAGCATGGAGGGTATCGACCAGATGCAGTCTTACTCTTTCGAGGGAATGTCAATGATCATGGTCTCCTTTGACTTTGGTACCGACATTGACAAAGCTATGACCGAGGCGCAAAACCGTCTTGCTGCCAAGCGTGCCGAGCTTCCTCGCGAAGTTTTTGCCCCTCGTATCTCTAAGGTGTCGGTAGACGAGAAGCCTATCCTGATCCTCTCCGCCAGAGCCGACATCGGCTCCACAGAGCTCTACGACCTTGTCGACAAGCGTATCGTCCCCGAGCTATCGCACATCAAGGGCATCGCCAATGTAGACCTCGTCGGCGGTGTAGAGCGTGAGATACAGATCAACCTTGACAAGGGACGCATGCAGGAGTTTGGCATCACACCGATGATGGTGCAGGGTGCCATCAGAGCGTCCAACCTCGACTTCCCGACAGGTTACCTGCAGAGCGACGAAACGCAGATGGCCGTACGTCTTTCTGGCAAAATAACCTCTATCGAGGAGCTACGCCAGATCATCCTGCGCAATGTCTCTGGCGCACCCATACGTCTAGAGGATGTCGCTGAGGTGGTAGACGGGGTCAAAGATCCTGTCAAGATGGGACGCGTCAATGGTCAGGAGGCGATCCTGCTCAATATCCTCAAGCAGTCCGATGCTAATGCGCTCCAGGTGAGCGAAGCTGTCGGCAAGCAGATCCAAAGCCTTGAGGAGCAGTACGCCTCTGAGGGACTCAAAGTGGAGGTAGCGCAAGACACAACCACCTTCACACGCAACGCTATCAGCTCCGTGCTGACTGACCTGCTCCTAGCGATCCTACTCGTATCGCTCGTGATACTGCTCTTCCTGCACAACGTGCGCAATGCGCTCATCGTGATGGTCGTGGTGCCCGTATCGCTCATCTCTTCCTTCATCGGGATGCGCATCTTCGGCTTCACACTCAATATGATGTCGCTCCTAGCCCTCTCGCTCGTCATCGGGGTCCTCGTCGACGATGCTATCGTGGTCATCGAGAATGTCTACCGCCACATGGAGATGGGCAAGAACCGTGTCCGAGCCACTTGGGA
>OASD01000382.1_pt1 | contig 18275 bp, 8 predicted proteins | sample 1475531 | NCBI WGS metagenome assembly OASD01 (sample SAMEA3360668, study PRJEB22359) | human gut metagenome | biome: ENVO:urban biome; feature: ENVO:human-associated habitat; material: ENVO:feces | place: Bangladesh | collected 2011
TTGCATTGTCTTATGGTTTGCTTATTCCATACGTTATCGGCATAAAAAGTGAGTAATAATATGCAAATATAGCTGTTTTCTTGCCGATAACGGCAAGAAAACAGCTATATTTACTGCAAAGCCTCAATATTATGTTTAGCCCTACTTCGTCTGTTCTATGTCAACATACATTTCGGGGTCTGGCAAGGATTCTCTACTTTCTCCATATTCAGAGTCAATAATAATTTCTACAGCCTTATCTTCTAAGACGGTCGGTCTCTCGTATTTGTATGAAGTATGGAACAACGGTACTGCCCGGAGCAGGTATTTACCGCCCTTCTTAGTGTTTATTCTTACTCCCCACGATGTCTTGCCGTCCTTCAATTTAAACTTTGCAAGTTGTGAGGTCGCTAATTTCGTACCATCCAGCTTACACAATTCAAAGCGGATACCCCATTCGGTGACCGCACTTGAACCATACTTCTTCAAGACTCCTCTTACCTCATATCCGAACGGTTTCCTTTTGTTGTCGAAATCCGTGTACGAACAGTATTGACCGCATTTGTCTAACTCTAATACGGCCTTAACTCCGAATGGTATCTTGTCGGCATATATCATTCTATTATCCGTATCATCAAAGCCAGCCATGGCATAATATGTATGGTTGTACTTGTTGTCAATTTCGAATTCCTTTTCCCAAATTGTCGTTCCGTTATATACTACTGTCTTCTTTTTCTTCAATCCATCTGTCATTATTAGTGTATGTTGATCATCAAATATCATCAGCCATGGATTGAATTCCTTTGGAGCATTAACAAAAGTAGCTCTTGCACGATAACGTCTCTTGGTTACATTGATATCCGAGATATAGTCAAGCGGAATAATCTCTAAGTTTATCAATGCAGGCGAGACATACCATGTCAGAATTGGGAAGTATTTATTAAATAGCGGAATATTGACATTCCATAATGGCTTACCCTCTAAAATTTGTAATCTTGCTCCTGCAGTTATGTCCAGATTGATGCCAGCCTCTATAGTATTCGGCTTGTTCACAAGTATTCCCAAGTCACTAACGTCTGTATCAGCACTCCACTTAAGTTGAGGTCCCACTGTAACAGAAATATATGCTTTGGCAAACCTATCCAATTTCTTAAAAGCAAGATAACCTTCACAGTTAGCTTTTATCTGAAGAGTCAAATTACCATTACATACATTACCTGCATCAAAACCTGATTTTTCATAGTTTCTTTTATAACCTTTAGGCTCTTTGTCTTTTTCTGTTTTAATCAAGCCAATTTCTTGTACAGTTGTGCTACGATAAACGCCTATTGCCTCAAGTGTTCCTGATACAGAAGCGACAATTGATGGGTTTAAGCCAAATACAATTGGGGTTGAGCCTATAGGTATTTCGATTTTCTTCTTTATTGGAAACGCTGCCACATCACCTTTATTCAATGAGTCGACTGCTAATAAAGTATAATCGAATGATGCTGTACAACCTGCCTTGTAAGACCAGGAGACTACGGTGGAATCCGTAAAGATCCATGTAGAGCGTGCAGGAGGCGAAAGCCAGGGCGGTGAGGATCAGTAAGAATATCTTTTTCATAGTTGTCGGGTTTTATAGATTCGTAACTCCTTTAAACGTCAGTCGAGGTGTAATGTTATCAGCTTGGAGAGCGTGCCGTGCGTCTCGCCGTCAAAGGGCAGCTGCACGTCGAAGGTGCGTAGGCGCACCTCCCGCCGGTCGTAGCACTTGAAGGTGATGATGTCCTCGTCAGAGGCGCTCACCGGACCGTACACGCGGATGACGGCATAAGGCTTGCCCTTTGCCTCCTTCAGTTCGGCTATACCTCGCAGCTCGTCGTCCACGAAGGCAGCCACGGCTATGTCATCGCCGAGCTGTCTGCCGGCTACGCTGATGTCGGCGTAGACGACGGTGTCGAAGAAGTATTGGTTGCGGTTGACGGTCCACGGTTCCATTACGGTCACCACGCAGGTGTCCAGACGCATTGTGGCTGACGACATCGCCGTCACGTAGGCGGTGCCGGGCTGCTGCGCCACGAGTGTGTCGACGCAAAGGCGTGCTATTTCGGGCTGGTCGATGAGCCACATCACGCCCTTGTCCTTCACCTCTGGCGGCGAGAAGGTGACGGTCAGACGCAGCGAGTCGCCCGGCATGATGAAGACGGTGTCGCGGTCCATCTTCATCGTCGCTGACGTTGTCTCGCCCGCCTCGTCCACGTCGAATAGTTCGCCGCAGGAAGTGAGCAGCGGCATGGCTGCCAACAGGCAACATGTAAGGAGTTGCCACATACGCGTCCTGACACCCCGTGGCGACAGAAGCTTGGTTATGAATAGTCTTGTCTTTTTCATTTCGGATGGATGTTGCCTGTGATTTTTTCTGTGATGTTTACTTATTTCGCCTTAGAGGGGGCTTTCGCCGGAGCCGTTATCGTCACCTTGTTGGAAGGCTGGCTGCGTCTTCCGTCCGTGAAGCGCACCACGACGTAATAGCTGGCTGACTCGCCTGGTGAAAGGAGCTGGTCGGTATGGAGCGGCATGTCCGGCTCTGTGGAGCAGAGGAAGGTGTAGTCTGCCTCGTCCTTGCCCTTGCGATAGACGCAGTAATAGTAAGGTGTCTGCTTGCCGTCCACTGCCTTGTGCTCCCATGAGAGACGTGCTTCGTCCTTTACGGGGTCGTATGTTCCGACTGCCTTGATGCCGAGGTCAGCCTCCGTAAAGTCGGCGAAGCGTGCCGAGAAGATGAGGCTTGGCTCGGAAGCTATCTCCGAACGGTTGAACGACACCACCATATATTCGTAGTAGTACGAATTGTTGGTCTGCGGCTTGTCGGTGAGGTGTATCACGCCGTCGGGGCTTGCCTTGAGCACGTCCTCCGCCGTGACGATGGCTATGAGGTCCCACGTGCTGCTGTTCTCCAGTCGGCGGTAGATGCGATGATAGTACATATCGGCGTCCAGACCAGTCACCCAGTCCATGTGTATGCCCGAATTGTCCACCCAAGCCGAGTCGAGGTGAGGCTGTGTAGGCGGTGTGATGTGCGGTCGCTCCACCTGCAGGATGGGCGAGAACTCACCGGTGTTGTTGCTGTAGTCCACGGCACGCACCTTATAGTAGATGAATCGCTGATTGACGGTCATCTGCACCGTGTCTACGAACATCGTGTCCTTCAGCTGTCCCTGGTTGCGCATAAGGAAGTGGTGGGTGGTGTCGTTGGCGTAAGCCAGCTCGTAGTAAGCCACGTCGTCGTCCGCGGGCTTGTCCCAGCGCAGGGTGATGGTGCCGTCGTCGGCCGACACCTCTGCACGGAGATTGGCGGGAGCGTCAGGAGCCTTCATGTCGCTGATGCGGAGCTGCACCGGCATGGAGTAGCCTGAATTGCCAGCCTCGTCGTATGCCACCACGACGAGCATGCCCGTGGAGAGTCCGGTTACGTCCACCTTCACCTGCCTTGCGTCGGCTGGCAACGTCTTTTCGCAGAGCGGCTTCCAGTCGTTGCCCGTGAAGCGTTCGTTGTAGTAGAGCGGCATAAACCCTGCGAGGTCTGCCTCCACAGTGTCCTTCTCCCACTCGATGGTGGCGAAAATCTGCTTTGTGGGGTCTGTCTCGTCGGGACGGTCGATGTTCACCAGTGTGACGGTCGGACCCTTGGGCGGCTTCATGTCGCCCACCTTTACGGTTAGCGTCTCGCTCGGTGCTGTGGTGTCGCCGAAAGCGTCGTGCGCCATCACGCGATACTCGTAGGTTCCGGGCTGCGGCACCTTGTCTACGTACATCACTTCCTCGTCCTTGTCGTCGAGGTCCTGCTTGTACATCGGCATGTAGGGCTTGCTGTTGACGCGGCGCCATTCCTGCGTGCCAGCCACGCGGCGCTCAATCTCGAACGAAGAGTTGTGCTTGTCGGTCCAATAGAGCGTCACGGCGAGCTGTCCGGTGATGCTGTCCTTCAGTCCCACGTTGTAAGGCTGTGGCACGTAGGGCTTGTTCTCCACCTTGCTAAGCTCCTTGCCCTTTATGAACATGTTGTCGTTCTTGAAGCGTCGCGCGGGCTGTATGAGGTAGGTGTAGCGTGCTCCCTTGCGCACGTTGCGGTCGACGAAGCGCATCGCCATGTCCTCTGCCACGTCCTGACGCCATTCCGACGCCAGCACTGCGAAGGCAAGGCTTGTCACCTGGTCGTCATACATCTCGAGCATTGATCCGTACGATCCCGGTTCCTCACGTGTCTCGGTGGACTTCTTCAGGTTGTCGCCGTAGATGAGGCCGTAGCCGATGGTGGCAACGGTATCGGTGGTAGGATACTTCGCACGAAACTCCTCCAGCGTCTTGGGCTTCAGTCCTAACGCCAGCGTGTCGCAGTGGTTTTTCTCGTCCCAACGATAGATGTTATATCCTATGAGGTTAAGCCTCATCCATGCGGCATAGTCGGAGGGTGCCCATCGCAGCACGATGCGGTCGCCGTAGGCACGTGCCATGAACACGATGTCCGATCCTTCGTAGGGCTTGCCCTTGAAAGCCGTGGTGTCCTGCGCCACCTCTCCCGGCAGCATCTTGCCGGCTGTCGGGATGGTGTCGTTCTGTGTTCCTCCATAGAAGGAATATCCGGTTCGTGAGCCGACACTCGCCACCGCTGTGATGGCGGCGAATGCGCAGGTGGCGGCGAATGCGGCTGATAGTCCTTTCATTATCTTCATATTTGTACGTTTTATGGTCTGTTAATAGAATTTCTTTAACGGCTCGCTGATGGTGATGTCTCGCTTACTGCTATTGTGCAATACCGTATACTCCTTCTTCTGTACGTCATAGTCGTCGATACGGTAAGTCCGGACAATCATCTTCTTGAGGTTCTTCATCGCCTCCTTAGCCTTGAACGAAGCTTCGGGATAGCCCTTGTCGCCCGTGAAGGTGAAGAGCACCATGCGGCTCTGACTCTTGCTCTGGCGCGGTGTGGCTCGCTTTCCTGCTCCCTTCATTATGCTGTTGAGCGATACCTTACGTCCTGAGTCGGAGTTGTCAATGATGCCACACCATAGCAGCGTCATCTGATAGTACGGAATCTTTATCATCTGCGTAATCTCGTTCAGACCCTCTCGCGACACTACGATGTCGGTTCCGAGGTGCTGGAGGTTCCATTCTTCCACAGCGTTGGCACGCTTGGTATTGAACGTGGTTCCACCCTTATCGAGCACCACCTTGGCATTCTCCTTTATCTTCTTGTCCACGTCCTCAGCGAGGTAATAGACGTTGGCGATGCTTGTAAGAATGTCGCCTGCCGGGTTCTTGGGGTTATACTCCGGAATGGTGGCGTGGCTTCTGATCGGATTCACGTAGTCGTAACGGTCATTGTCGATGAGCGGCAGCGGATATTCCGAACCGTAACCTCCCGACGGATAGATGGAGTTGCTATGAATCTTCTCCCAGTCGTTCACGATGTTGTAGTTTACGTCGCCTTCTGCAAGGAATCCGCTGTAGTTGCCGCCGAGGTCGCTGTAGGTGAGCGACGTGGTGGTGGTCACCATAGTCTGTATACGGTCTGACTCGATGTTCCATCCGCCTATCAATGCCCAGTTGGCAAGGTAGCTGATGTAGCAGAACGGATCGTAGTAGGCGAGGAGAGTATTGGTGTTAGGATACTTCTTCTGTCTTTCCGAATCAGAAGCCTTATATCCAATCTCCACGTCAGAGATTTTGCTGATGTCAGGACCGTTAGACATGAGCCTGGCGACCTTTGTTCCGATGAACGGCAACTCATAGTCGAGCGGACGGCCGTTGTAGCCGGTTGTCCAGTCGCCGTCTACGGTAGTGACGTTGAGGTCCATGATGTTGGCAGCTACAACAGTTTCTTCGGTCTCGCGGTTGTCGTAGCAGGTGAATACGAACTCCCAATACCATACCTGGCCTTCAGGAGCCTCCTGGTCGTACCCCATTTTGCCCAACAATGTAGAGCCGGGTTTCATCGTCTGTTCGTTGGTCACGCCCGACTGCAGAGCGTCGTCGTCAGTCTTCTTTATGCCTCCCGACAACGTGCCGTTGGGTATTCTCGTCAGGGACTGCTCCTCCTTCTTCACCTCTTCCGTAGACGATGAAGATGACGAATCGTCCGACTTGGGCATTACGCGAGTGCCTAATTTTGTGGATGACGAAGTCTGCGTTGTGGGCTGTCGCCTTGTCGGTGTTGTCTCGGACGAAGAGGTGTTGCCCGACGTAGAGGTGTTGCCCGACGAAGCTTTCGTTATGGCAGACGACTTGGTCACCCTTGTCTTCCTTGTCTGCGGCGACATAGCGTCAGCATAAAGGTCGACGTTCTCGTTGGCATCCATATATGGACCATGGAATGCAGGTCCGAAGCGGAGGTCCTTTTTTATCTTGTCATTTAAGAAACCCTCATTAAAGTTCTTTCCTATATTATCATTCATGGCTGGTCCCGAATAGCGTCTTGAGCTGATAATCTTTATCACCTTATAGCCGCCGATAGTCTTAGGTGTTAAGCCAGGACAGCTTCCGTTGGTGTAATTAGAGTAGTATTTCTCTCGGAACCTAATGGTCTTCTCCGCTACAACAGTCTCTTTCGTCACCTTGGTCTTCTCATAGTCGAGCACGAGGTTGTAGGTGTTACCCGGCAGAACCTTGGTTTTGAATGATGCAGAAGCTCTGTTCTCCCAGCCTGCATACACTTCCTGCTCCTCTATCACCTTGCCGTCCTTCTTCAGCTTCCACTTGAGTTTGCCGTCAGAATAGAGGCGGTTCAGTACGTTGTTCTCCTTGAGCACGATGAGCGGATTCTGCACATCAGTGGCATAAGCAATGACGGGTTCAGCCGACTTCAGCTCATTATACTTCGACGGATAAGCCACAGCCACAAATGACTGGAGGTCGCCTCCGTCCTGAATGTTCATGCCGTCGCTGTTGCCGGTACGGAAGTAGAACGCCTTGGTCTGCTCCCAGGGCACATTTTCATAATCACCATCATCGACATTATATGTCTGGGGATCTTGCCATTTGCCCGCACGAAGCTCCTTGGCAAGGCCCGTAATCTCGAGCTTGTAGAAGCGGTTGGGGTTGAGGCTACGCATTCCTCGTACCGTCACCTTAGTGGCATTGAACTCTATATTATAGTAACGTATCACGCTGTCGCGCATTGTAGAGTCGCTATACTCGTAGAGCTTAACCTGACTGGTGGACGGATTGAAGCGGAACGTACGAGTTGACGTGGTCTCGAGAATCTCTCTCTCGGCTTCCACCTGCTTCATCTGTCTGTGGAGATCGGTCTGGTCGAGCAGCGGATACTGCTCGTTAAGACGTGCCATCGGAGTGATGGTGAAGTCGGTGGGCAGGTCAGGACTGATGGTCATCTTGTGGTTCCATCCGTTCTTTCTTGTCTCCTCGCCAATGGACGATTCGCCCCAAAGCTGGAAGTCGTCAAGCGCATTGCCGTAGAAGATGTCGCACTTCTTGCCGCAAGTGAACTGGAAGCGGCGGTTGAAGTTGATGAGGCCGCCCAAGAGACGGAGCTTCATGCGGAGGTCGCCGGTGAAGTAGCTCGGGTTAGGCAAGCCCATCTGGAGCACGCCGCCGATGCCTGCGTCCACGAGGTCGATGCTTCCCTTCCAGAAACCGAGGTTCAGACGCAGACCCATCTTTGCATAGAGGTAAGCGTAGAGCTGTCCTTCGCCGTACCATCCCTTCCATCCTGCTGCGCCGGGAACGCCTACACAGTATACCTCGTCGCCGATGTGTGTGATGCTGACGTCGAAGCCAGCCTCTGCGCCCATGTCGGCATAGAGGATGCCGAGGTCCACATTGATGTAGCCCCATACGCTGGCGCCGAGCATTACGCCACCCGTGGCGTTGGCGCGGAATTCCCTGATGGCTTCCTCGCGGGCACGCTCAGCCTTGCTTACGTCTGCTGACTGAACGCCGTTGCTGCCGCTGCTACCGGTGAGGAACTGGCGGATGTTCTCCGGGATAGGAGGCAGAGCGCCGTTGTCCGGCAGCTCGTTGCCCACACAGAAGTAGGCATCCGCTCCAATCTTCACTTCCACAATCTTCGCCTCAAGGTCAATGAGGATGAACTGGCAGCGTTCGCTCTTCTGCGGTTTGCCCAGATAGAGGTGCCACTTCACCTTGTCGAAGTTCACACCTTTGTCGCGCCATGTAAGTCCAAAGTCGAGAGATATCTTGGCTCCTGACGTAGCCTTGAAGTTATCTTTCTGCTCGCTCTTGTTTTCATCCTTGCTCTCGTGTTTCTCCTCCGTGCTGTGTTCCTGATGGAGATTGTCCAGACCTGCCATTGATCCCAGCTTGTCGTAAGTGGTCTTTATGGTGTCGTTGAGAGCCTGCATCTGCTTCAGAATCTTGCTGTCCGCAAGCTGTTCCGTGTACTTCGTAATCTCACCCGCATACTTCTTTGCGAGTCCGTCCGCCGTGGCGTCAACCGTGACGTTCAGACGCAGGTACTTCGACTGGTCGTCGTTCTGATAAACGATGGACGCCCTCGAATTAACCAAGCCAGCCATAGCGCTTACGTTGCCGTCAAGCATGAATGTGGTGAGGCGCTTGTGCTCCTTGTCGTATACCACGGTGAGTGAGAATTTGCCGCCGATGACGTTGTCGCCGCCCGACGCTGCTATTCCCAGACCAGCCGTTACGCCGATGACGCCCTTCTGAGCGATGGCCTTCGTTGCGTCCTTCGGGTCCTTTCGGCAGTTGAAGTAGAAGCCGCCGTGGATGTCGTTAATCTCGATTGGCGGAATCTGCAGACCCACAGCCGAGCCGATAGCGATGTTGAAGTAGCCCCAAGTGAAGTTGTTGCCTTCCTCCTTGTGCTCGAAGTAGCCGCCGTTTGAGTCGAAGGTAAAGAGATTTCCGGGGAGCGCAAACTTAAGGTGGCCCTTATATCCCTTGTCCTTCACCTTGTCGTTAGGACGTATGACGTCCATTCTTCCCGAGATGGTGATGCCCGGAAGGTTGGACGAAACCTCGATGGAGTTAAACAGACAGTCCTTATATTCCAGCGAGATGTTGCTGATGTCGTCGAGGTTCTTCACCTCTGCCTGCAACTGAATGCCAGCCTTTGCCACTACGAGGTCTTCCAGCAAGCCAATCTTTCCCTCAAGGTCGAGCGTCATTGCGCCACCCGAATAGCCGAGGTCATAGCGTGTAATGCCAAAGCAGAACGGACCTATCTTCTTCTCTAAAGAAGCCAACGACCATTCGCCCATGTTGAAATAGATGGGCTTGTCCTCAGAACCGAGGTTGCGTTCCTTCTCCTCGCAAAGCGTCTTCCACGCCGAACGTCTCAACTCTTCAGCCTGAGCTGCGTGTGCCTTCTTCTGTGTTTCCTCCTTATCGTAGATTGATTCCCACGTAGAACAGTTGGCAATGCGCATCTTTGTGAAGTGGATGCCGGGGATGCTGAGCTTCAGCGGCAGTCCGTCGAGGGCGTTCTTCACGAAGCTCGAGCGGTTCTTGGCAGCCTCCACCTTGTTGTTCACCTCGTCCAGCTTGCCCTGAATCTCGTCCGCATAGCCGATGGTGATGCTTCCGCCCATCGAGAATTCCAGTCGGGTCTTCGTCGATCCGTCAGCCTGGTCCTCTGCTTCGAGGAAGAAGTAAGTCTGCTTCTGCTCAAGGTTTGCCTCTGCAAGGATGAAGTCAAAGTTGATGTCCTCCACCTGCTGCACCTTAAATATATAGGCGTAGCCGTTGTCGTTGTCCTTCTTGAAGCGCTTCTGGTTATATATATTACATGTATAGGCGATGTCCGAATTGACGAGCGGCAGCTTCATGTTGCCGTCGAAGTAAGCCTTCTCGAAGTTGCTCTGCAGGAACTCCACGCCCACGTTGTCGAGCGTGAACGCCCAACCTCCGAGCTTTCCGGTCTTTGCGCTGATGATGTCCTCCGCACCGAACTTGAGCGAAACGCCCGACTTGTCGAAGAACATGTCCTTGGCAGCGAGAGTAAGGCGTCGGTCGCCGTCGCCGTCTTCCTTGCCCACTTCCATAGCCTTCGGGAACTTTACGCCCACCTTGCTGATGTAAAGGCCCATCCATTCCTTGTCGTTGGTGCGGATGTCAGCCTTGCTCTTGTCATAACCGGCGGGGAACGATCCCATGTTGTTGTCGTTCACCGTTGTGGAGTGGTCGTAGACAATGGCACCCGGGCAGAATGTCCAGCCCGGAAGAGCCTCTGCTTCGAAGTCGTCCATCGCAGCACTTGCCGTCCAGTTGTTCCAGTCCTTGATGTCAGTCTGGATGTTCAGCACGGGTCGCTCGTCCGTAGCGGTGCCGTTAGCCACCTTCTTCAGCTTAGGAATAGCAATGTCGATGTCGATGTGCAAGGCAGCCAAAGAGTCAGCCTGCCAGTTGATGTAGCATCCGTCCGCAGGTGCCTGACCTTCGTCAGCCACCGTGATGTCGGTCGGAGCCTTAAACTTAATCTGGAAACCGGACGACGGTTCCTTCACGTCTATGGTGGAAAGCAGGCACATCGATCCGCTCTCCGGCAACAGACGGTCGGGGCTGATGCATGTGTGCGGTGCACCGAGGATGAGGATGTTGTTGTCCGTATAGCGGCTTTCGGGCAGCGTGAACGTACCGATAAGGTCCATTGAAGCCCACGAAGGAGCGAATGTCACGTTGACAATCTGGATGTCCACCGGAGTCTTGTTTACTGACTTCGGCAGCTTCATCGGCATCATGATGTTGTCAAGCCTGCCTTCCGTGAGGAAGTCCTTAGCTCGATGATAATAGTCATAATACTTGCCGAGGCTGAGCTGCTTGGCGATGTCGCGACCTCTGTTAGACGCTTCCTTCTGCAACATCTTAGCATAAGGTATGCCAGTGTCGCCGATAAGGTTGTCAATGCCCCAGTCGGAGAAGAGCTTGTCCACCTGCTCGCCGTTGTTCGACGCCCATGTGTCGCCCTTCATGCCCTTAGCCTTGCCGGCATAAACGATGTCGTCGGTATTGATGAAGAGCGAATCGAACTCCACCTTCACCATCAGCGACAATCCTAACGGCGACCATTCCACACGACCGTTGCCGCGGAATCCGCCGTCCTTGCCGTTCTCCTTCATCTCGTCGATGGTGAGCTGATACTGTCCGATACCCACCACCTTGCCTATGAAGTCCTTCGCAGACTTCTTCGTAGGCTTGAGGTTTTCGATGTTCACCATTGACGAACACTGGAAGAACTTCTGGCTGATGCGCTGTGCGAGGGCGAAGTCGATGACGTTTACGGAGTCGTTGACGAACGCCACGGACTGTACGTTCTCGCTCTTGGGGAGCACGCGCAGCACCATATAGTCGCCAGCCACCACCTTGTCGCTGATCTGCTCCCACTTGATGGAGTCAGAAAGGTCGTACGTGGAGTGTGTGTAGACCGGCTCTGAGGCGAAGATGTCGGCGCGGTCCATCTCTGGTTCGCCGCGGAAAAGCTGCACCTCATAATTGATCTTCACCGTGTCCTGGCGTTCTCCCACGCCACCCACGAACCATGCCTTCTTCCATTCCACGCCGATGTCGTCGCCCGTGAATGACTTGCGGGCTCCTGCATTGCCGGGGAAACTCGGGCGGATGATCTGCGGATTGCGGAAGTTATATACCGAATCGGTCACTTCCTCTTTGCCGCTGCCGAAACCGAAGTCGAACTCGTCGTCGTCTTCCTCCTCTTCCTTCTTGTCCTCCTTGTCCTTGTTGTCGGGAGTAGGGGGCGTCACCACGGTGGTGGCGTCAGGCTCGAAGCGGAAGAGGCGGAGATCGGATTTGCCGTCGTTCTCCACCATCGAGTAGTTGAGGTAAGTGCTGCCCAGACCTGACTGTTCCGCCGTGACGCGTGCCACGTAGGTCATGTCGTCTATCATGGAGCGGATGCGCTCCTGCGGCAGAATCAGCATCGGCGACATCAGTCCCGACTTCTCGTACACGGCAGGATTATACTCTATGGCTTCGTCAGGCGTCTGACCGCCGACAAGCTGCACCACCTTAAACTTATACGTAAAGCGTGCCGCGCCGGGATTGCACGTCACGATGGGTTCTTTCCACGTAAAGAGAGCATTCTGCTTGTCCATCGTGCATACGGAAGCGTCGGAAGAACTTCCGATACCGGGCATAGGCATGAGGAACTCAGGCGCCTGAGCCTTATAGCATATAGTGAATATGCACTGTCCGCTGCTGGGGCTGCTCACCATGACGGGAGTGTCACGTCCCGGCTCCCAGCGGTAAGCCACGAGGCGCATGCGATACTGACCCTCGGGCAGGAGTCCGAAGGCGCCGCCCTCATAGTCGCTGAACAGACCCGGGGTGGTGGCGATGCGGTCGTTGGGCACATGATTGAAGAGATTCTTCATCTCCACCATGCTCAGAATGTGCGTTCCGCCGGAAGGCACCGTGATGGGCTTGTCGGGCTGATACTGTGCAGGAATCTTGACGTAAAGTCCCGAGTTGGGATTTATCTGCTCAAGGTCCATGACGAGATAGACGTTCTGCGTCTCGCCAGAAGAGTTGATCAGACTTACGTTAAAGTAGTTGCCGGGATTGGCTACGTACAGCATTGCCTGCGGAGGCAGCGTGGGCTGTACCGGATTGACCGTCACCATTACGTCCTGAGCGGCTGCCTGCAGCATGGCACCCAGGATGATGAGTAGTGATAGGATGTGGAATCTCAGTCTGTTCATATCTTGATCTTTATTTTATCGTGGGAATAAAAGTTACACTATAGCGACTTGTTCTGTTCCTTTTCCGCCTTACGCTTTATCTCGAGGAGCGTGAAGGTGTAGGTGTAGTTGAAGCTGAGGTTGATGTCCGTTGCGTCCAGCTTCGAACGTGTCTTGGTGATGTTGACGTCGCCGTACTTGTTGAATCCGGCAGTCATCGAGAAGAGATGCTTCTGCTTGATGCTGTAGCTGGCAGCCATATCGCATCCCATGGACAGGCTCTTCGACTGTCGCTTCACCTCATTGTAGCACATCGAGAACGTGGCTGAGAGGTTGAGGGCATCGTCCTTTAGGAAGGCGCGGTTGGCTGTCACCGAGGCGAGGTCGCTGGTGTAGCGCGTGTTGAATCCCTTTGACGACTGGTGGTTTATGGAGGTCTGGAAGCTGGTCTTCCATGCCTTCACCTCCAGTCCGTAGCTGGCTCCGATGGCGAGGGACGTTACGTCGCTCACGCCGGTGGCGAAGCGGTTGAGGTCCTTGTTCTGCACGAGGCTGGCAGAGAGCGAGAAGGCATGACCGAACTGGTCATTGTCCACGGCGTAGGACGGCGTGAACGTGAAGGTGTTCATGGCGCGACGTACGCGAGTGGTGTCGTTCACGTGTGCCGTGCCGTCAGCCTGCGTCTGCAGATAGCCGTTATAGCCGAACGAGAGGTTGAGGCGGTTGGCTATGCGTGTGGCTATGAAAGCCGAATAGACGAAGCCGCGCGTGGTATAGAGCTGCTTGTTGGAGAGATTGTCCTCCTGAGCGGAGAACGTGGCTGCCACCGACACGCGGCGGAAGAGCGTGGTGCCGAGGCTGGCTCCGACGCTGTGATAGTTGTTAGCCATATAGTAGGTGCCGAGCGACGTATAGTCGGGCTGTATGATGCGATAGAAGAGCGAGGCGTTCACGCCGCCGGCGTTGATGTTGAGGTTGGCGTCGCCCGCGAAGCGTGCCATGGAGGTGTAGCGTGTGTCGAACACCTTGTCCCATCTTGTCACCTTGCTGTCCGTCACCTTCTCCGCGCGTGTGTCGGTGGTGAAGGCTGATGTGGCTACGTTGGCTGTCAGCGACATCCAGTTCTTGATGCTCACGCCTCCCTTCAGTCCCACCACAATGTTCTCCTGCGGCGAGATGCGCTCCTGCCAGTACTCGTCAATGGAGCTGCGGCGGTCGTATGCGCGGAGCAGATAAAGGTCGAGGTAGTTGCTGCCCGTGCCGTAGCCTATATTGAATCCCCATCCTATGCGGCGATACTGTGGATTGCGCGGCGAGGGCGACGTAGGGTCGTCGTTGACGGCGCTGCGCAGCGTGCCATAGAAAGCTCCTACGCGGAACTTCTGCGTGCGATATTCCAGACCCACGCCGTTGTAAGACATACTCATGACGTAGGGCGAGAATCCTGCCGACGACCTTCCGATATGTCCGTGCCATTGCTTGTACGACGGCGAGAGATTGAAGGAGATATGGGGATAGTTGAAGTCCAGATTGTTGTTGGAGTAATAAAGCGAGAAAGGCATGTTGAATCCATACATGCTGATGTTGAGGTTGAGGAACAGCGTATTGCTCAGCGGCGAGGCGTATGCGCTGCCTGCCGTTGAGTGAAAGTAGGTGTTCTGTGTACCTACGGAACCCGTGATGATAAGGGGATCGCTCTTCGCAATCTCCGTGATGTTCTGTGCTGTTGTGCCGCTGGTATGCAGAAAGAGTGCTGCCACAGCCGTCAGTATGGTTATGTGTAAGTGGCTTTTCATCGCTTTGGTTCTTTTAGTGGTTATTTAAAGTTTCGCATGTCTCGAGACATGCGAAACTTTTAGTTATATTAGTATAGTCAACTTACTTGACAAGCTTCTTCGTAACGGTCTTGCCGTCCTTGGTCTTCACCTTCACTACGTAAACGCCTGAAGGAAGGCCGGTAACGGTGGTCTCGCCGGTTGAGACAACAGCACCGGATGCGTTGCATACGATGACGTCAGCCACGTCCATGCCCTGGACTGTGATTTGTCCGTCCACAACGGCGATGCCCGAAGATGCGATGTCGGCTGCTGTGATGCCGGTGACGATGCCACCTACAGTCAGACGCTGCGGAGCGCGGAGCGAACCTGCCATCTTTGCGAACGGCATCTGCTCGTTGATGGTGCGCATCTCGCCGCTGACGGCGTCATGGAGCTTGAACGAAATGGTCTCGCCCTTGTCAGCATGGACGGTGATGAAGCACTTGCCGTCTATCATCTCGCCCTCACCGCGGCACTCGTCGCCTACGAAGGCGCCCACCGTGAAGCGTTCTGCCGAATACTCGTTGCCAAGGTCAGCCACGATGGTCATGTTGTCAGCGAACGGAGCGCTGTTGTATGTCCATACGCTCTGCTTGTGCTGGGGAGCGTTCATCACCGGAGTGCCCTGAGGCATACTGCCCTCACGCAGGTATTCCATGTCGATGGTGTCTGATGCTGCATTGAAATACATATATCCGAGTCCGGCACGCAGAGTGGTAAGGGTGCCTGTCCACTTTTCGCCATTGTATTCAGCGAAACCGTCGTCCTTCGATACGATGCGGTCGCCCACGTTGAATTTGTTTGCGTATGTATCTTCGGTAGAGAACACCGAGTTGATATCGTGGTCGTACTGATAGGGATTGCCGAGCCAGTTCCACATCGGCACAATCTGACGATGAGTCCGCATGTCTTCGTAAGCGCCGGTGTACATGATTCTCAAGTCAAGCAAACCAGGCTCCTCTTCCTTCACCTTAATCTTATAGCATTCGCCAGTCTCCAGCCAGTTGAGGTCGCCGAAGTATCCGTATTCGGGGTCGTTATGGAGAAGGGCGTCTTCTGAGCGGATTTCCTCCACCACGTTGCCCAACTCAATTTCAGGAGAGTTCCAGCCCACTCTGCCGCCATAGAACGAAGTCCACTTCCATCCTGCCTTCTGCATGTAGCGCTGACCGATAGAGACGAAAGATGTTGCCACCTCTTCGCCGTCGAGCTTCACGCTGATAGTGGCTCTGCCCACGCTATGAGGTTTGATGGTATAGTTAAGCATGGTCTCATCCGTAGGAACAATCTCTACTATGCTCTTCCATTCCTCAGAAACATAGCTGTCAGGAGTTATAGTAACCTCCACTCTTGACGGGTCTACCTCTGCGTCAACGGGGTCGGGAGTAAGCACGAAGTCGCGTGTCTCGGTGCTTACCATATCCACGTATTCGTCCACCTTGAATCCCTTAAGAGACTCCAAAATCGTTATGTTGAAGTGGTTTGAAATTCTATACTCATCATTTTGGAGTCCTTCTTCAGTTGCGATGGTGCGCTCAGATGAATAGGAGACATTAATCCGTCCCCCACCTATACTATCGATAGATGCAGAAAGGCTGTCTTTCTCGAAATTATAATACAGTTTTACGGCTTTCGTATAAGATCTGATATCCAAATCGCTTTGTGCTATATCGTACTCTTCATATTCTTCATACTTAGGCCATGACGGTGTCATGATGATGTTGTTACGGATATCCTCAGAGATGTCCCACTTGTCAGTATCCTTTCTTGGCATCAAGAAAGTCATCTCCTCCTGCTTGAACGTGATGTTCGTAGGACCTCTTTTTACGATAACCTCGTATTCGCAATAGGCTCGAGAATTCTGCGTTGAATTTATCGTAACACGAACTCTACCTGGCTTAAGGGCGATCATCTCGTCACCTTCATTAAAATATAAGTCACCAAATATGTCGGTATACTTATAAGCTCCGTCACCATCCTCGTACACTCCCTGATCGCTAAAACTTTGGTTAACTTCGTAATGCACGCTGCGGTCTGTAGCATCCTCCGGCATTACCTTATATCCAGACGGAAGGATGTTGAGAAGGTTCTCGCCTACAAACATCTTAATAGTCTTAACGGAGCCAACCGGCGTAATATACTCTACTGGCTTAATGACTGTGACCTTAAGGTCCACGCTGGCATTCTCGCCGCCAAGCGTCATGGTGTATGTGCCGGTCTTTACTGGATTAAACTTGCCAATATCATTACCTTCCATCGGACGAATGGCAGTCTCGTCGCTGCTCTTCCATGTCAGCTCCTCGTTGCAGTCGGCAGGTGCTGTGGTGTAGCCGCTGCGAAGCACAGTGTTGAGGGCAGCAGTGTCGCCCAAGTTAACTGTGATGCCATTCTTATACTCGTCGCGAAGCTCAATAGAGGTGGCAGGCTGGATGACACGAATATTAATGTCGGAATACTGTCCCGTATTCTTCATGTCCCAAAGCTTAGGGAAAACGCCGACGGAACCATACTTGCCAGTTGACTTAATGGCTGTGAGCTTATTTCCTTCGATAATGACATTTTCACTCTCTTCATACATATTCCAGTTTAATTCTGGTATGTTGGCATTCGCTGGCTCGAATGTAATATAATCCAACAAATTGATCTGCTCACCCACCTTAACTGATACTGTCTCTTGGGTGAAACCATAATATAGAGGCTGGATAAACTTCAGCGGGAAGAGGTCTGACAGCGTACCGGTGGTTTTCTTATTAGTATAGGTTACGGCATCGGCTGCAGGCTGTAAGTCGTAAACATAAGATAGCTGACCACCTGGATAAAGTAATCTGAAAGATATGGCTTTGCCTTCGTCATTAGTATCTCCCTTTACACGAAGAGGGAAATAGTTAATGGTCAAAGCCACCGACAGCGACTTTTTCTGTACCTTCGCAAGTCCGCGGCACTCACCATCGATGAATGCTCCGAGATAAGTGTTCTCAGGTAACTCTTTCTGACCACAATTGTCGAGGCTTCCCTCTGTGAGTCCTACATAAATGACGTGCTCGTCAGGATAGGCATTGGGATTGTAGCCCCAATCGGGTTGTTGTGCCGCCATTCCTACGGCATATAGCAGTAGGGATAGCATTAGTAATAATTGTTTTCTCATATTAAAAATGATTTGAAAGGTGAATAATATGTTATCTATTTAGTATTATGTTTAATAATGTGATGTTTGGGTTTCTTGGTTATTTCCTGTTCAGTCCCCAGCTTTTCCACATGCTCCCTGATTTTGCCCTCGACGTCATCGTATGAATGTCGCCAAGGTTCGTTCTCAATAGTATGGTCTTGCGGTCTCATATTGTACGGTATTTGTGGTTAGTGATATTTACATGAGACGACACGCCTTACGCTATGTCTGTCAGCACTGCAAAATAAGCTGAAATTCGCTCAAGTCAATTGTATAAACTTAACAAAAAATGGCCAATTCTTTACAAAATTAAGGTCAAAGCGCAATTTGACAAGCTAACAGGCAATTTACGCACCTAATTTGACAAAGAATTTAACAGACATTTTGGGTTGGACGGGGAGAAAAAAGAGGCAATAATCACATGCGAATAATGTCCGTTATTCGACGTAAGACATACTCTTTTAGACAAGAAGACATTCATCCTATCTATTCAAAACTGAATAATTCACAATGCGCCTTGGCGCACAATTCAAAAATCAAAATTCAAAATTCCTAACTCTTCGGCGGTTCCGCCGAAGACTATATTTGCATTCCTGACGCTCAATACTCCTCGTTCAGCGCACTAAGAAATCTTTG
>OASD01000384.1_pt1 | contig 18253 bp, 20 predicted proteins | sample 1475531 | NCBI WGS metagenome assembly OASD01 (sample SAMEA3360668, study PRJEB22359) | human gut metagenome | biome: ENVO:urban biome; feature: ENVO:human-associated habitat; material: ENVO:feces | place: Bangladesh | collected 2011
CGATGAGATCGATCGGATCACCATCATTGACCCTGTCTCGGCGGAGAGCCAGGGAACGCTGGACAATCTACGCATCTACCCCGCCAACCTCTTTGTGACGACCGAGGAGCAGACGCAACGTGCTATCGTGGAGATCAAAAAGGATCTGGGCGACCGCACGGCCGAGCTGGAGCGCGAGGGACATCTCTTTGAGGCGAAGCGACTCTACGAGCGGGTCTCCTATGACTTGGAAATGATCAAGGCGGTGGGCTACTGCTCGACGGCCGCAAGCCTGGCGAGCGACCATTCTGCTTGATGGACTACTTCCCCGATGACTACCTCCTAGTCATCGATGAGAGCCACGTGTCGATACCGCAGATACGAGCGATGTATGGCGGAGACAAGGCGCGCAAGACCACTTTGGTCGAGTATGGCTTTCGTCTGCCAGCGGCTTTGGACAATAGACCGTTGGAGTTTAGCGAGTTTGTCAATCTGACGAACCAAGTGATCTACGTCAGCGCCACGCCGGCCGACTACGAGCTCAACATGAGCGAGGGCGTGGTGGTCGAGCAGGTGATACGTCCTACGGGACTACTGGACCCGCCCATCGAGATACGCCCCACAGAGCATCAGGTGGACGATCTGATGGAGGAGATCGTCATACGCACGGAGCGCAACGAGCGGACGCTCGTCACGACCCTGACGAAGCGTATGGCGGAGGAGCTGAGCGACTACCTCATACGAGCGGGCATCAAGTGCGCTTACATACACAGCGATGTGGACACGCTGGAGCGTATTCAGATTATGGACAGTCTGCGTGAAGGCGCTTACGATGTCTTGGTCGGAGTCAACCTCTTACGTGAGGGTCTGGACTTTCCCGAGGTCTCGCTCGTCGCTATACTGGATGCGGACAAGGAGGGCTTCCTTCGCTCGCACCGTTCGCTCACCCAGACGGCGGGGCGTGCCGCCCGCAATGTGCACGGGCTGGTCATCTTCTACGCGGACAGCATCACCGACAGCATGCAGGCGACCATCGACGAGACCAACCGCCGCCGTGCTAAGCAGATTGCCTACAACGAGGAGCATCACATCACCCCGACACAGGTGGTGAGCAAGCGAACGAATGCGCTCTCGCAGGAGGGTTATGTAACAACAAAATCCTCGGCACAAGCCGAAGCTTATGTCGAGGAAGAGATAGCTGTCGCCTCGCCTGTCGCTGAGTATCTCACGCAGGACAAGCTCCCAGAGCTGATCGAGCAGGTGCGCAAGCAAATGTATGCCGCCGCCAAAGAGCTCAACTTCGTCGAGGCAGCGCAACTGCGTGACGAGATGTACGCACTGCAGAGTCGCCTAGAGGGTCAAAAGAAGTAACCCGTTACTTGTCGTCCTCACGGCTAGCTGCGAGCGTGACGCTGGCAGCTTCGATGATACCGGCGATAGGCGGGATCGCTTTCTGGATGGTTATCTCGCAACTGTTCACCAGCTTGTACTTAGTTAGTATCTCCGTAAGTATCTGCCCAGCGACATACTCAAGGAGATTGTCCCGAGAGTGGCCTATCTTGTCCGCGACCACGTCGTAGAGATCCGCGTAGCTCACGGCATCAGCCACATCGTCGCTCTGGACCGCTTGGGTCGCATCGTAAGTAGCCGTAAGGTTGACGATGTATCTATTGCCCAGCACCTGCTCCTCGGGGAGCGCTCCTATATAGGAGTAGAAGTGCGCATTGACTATCCGGATGGTTGCTTTCATGGGAAGGTTGTTTGACTTAGTTCTAGCCTTTGGCTATTCGTGATCTGTATTCATAATCGCCATCGGCTCCACATGCACTACCACATGAGTGTGCTCGCCGTAGTGCTCCTTGAGCTTGTTCTCTATGTGGGTAGCCCGCTCGTGAGCGAGTATGACAGGCGTCTCGTCAGGCAGGTAAATGTCCACCTCGATGGCAACGGCAGAGCCTAAGCTACGGGTATTGAGATTGTGCGGATGATGCCCTGGGTACTCGGCCTCGATGATATCTAGGATCGTCTGCTGCTCCTCCTCAGAGAGACTATGCTCGGTGAGCTCCCGCCAAGGAGTCGAGATGAGCTGGGCACCCGCCCAGACGATAAAGAGACTGACACCAGCACAAGCCACTTGGTCGAGGATAGCCCACTTGTTGCCCAGCAAGGCTGACCCCAGGACGCCCACGAGGACAGCGATAGAGGAGTAAGCGTCCGTGCGATGGTGCCACGCATTCGCCAGCACCGTATTACTATGCACCCGCTCAGCGACCCCTTTGGTATAGCGAAAGAGCCACTCCTTCGACAGGATCGATATAAAAGCGATGATAGCCGCCCAGAGTGAAGGCTTCTTCGGAACAAGCCCAGAGGCAAAGAAGAGATAGATCGCCTCCCCACTCTTGAGCAACATAGAGATGCCGATGCCCATCAGCACGGTCGCTATGATGAGCGTAGCTATCGACTCGTACTTACCATATCCATAGCGATACTTAGTATCTCTCGGCTTGCCCGCAATGCCCACAAAGAGCGTCACGATAACATCCGTACAGAAGTCTGAGAGCGAATGTACAGCATCAGCGATCAAAGCAACACTATGCCCGACGAAGCCCACGACGAGCTTGAGGAGCGTGAGCGTTACGTTGATCAAGGCGCCCACCAGTGTCACCCGATAGATGGTACGGGTGCGCTGATCCGTATGTCGCTGTTGATTCATCAGGCGAACTGGCTTAGTCCTCGATGAGGATCTTGCCACCGTACTTCTCGTGGAGGATAGCGAGTCCACCCTCGGCCGTCTCTTTGTAGAGGCTCGGCAGGTCCTTACCCGTCTGGTGCATCGCTGCGACCACCTGATCAAAGCTCACACGGTGACGACCATCGGTAAAGTTGGCATAGGTATTCGCATCCAGCGCACGACTAGCCGCAAAGGCATTGCGCTCGATACAGGGGATCTGCACCAGTCCGCAGACAGGATCACAAGTCAGTCCCAAGTGATGCTCCAAGCCCATCTCGGCCGCATACTCGATCTGATGGAGCGTCCCGCCGAAGAGCTGACTAGCCGCCGCAGCAGCCATAGCGCAGGCGACACCCACCTCGCCCTGACAGCCCACCTCAGCGCCACTGATAGAGGCGTTCGTACGCACCACATTGGCAAAGAGTCCTGCCGTCGCCAAGGCACGCAGGATACGCTCATCACGGAAGCCACGCGTCTCCTGTAAGTAAAGGAGTACCGCTGGCATCACACCACACGAACCACAAGTAGGCGCCGTGACAACCCGTCCGCCGGCAGCGTTTTGCTCGCTCACCGCCAAGGCGTAGGAGTAGACCATACCACGAGTTCGGACACTATCCTTGTAGCTCAGAGATTTGACCAGCGTGTCGGCCGCTTTGCGACGCAGGCGCAGACCGCCCGGCAAGACACCTTCGGCGGCCAAGCCTTCCTGCACACTCTGCTTCATCACCTCCCAAACCTTAGCAAGGTAGTCCCATATGTCGGGACCCTCGCAGCGCTCGACGTACTCCCAGTAAGAGAGGCCTCGCTGGTCTAGGAACTCCATGATATCAGCCATCGTCGAGAGTTCGTAGACCGGCGTGGTGACCTGCTCGTTAAAGTTCTCGTTGGCGAGCGTACCACCACCGATGCTGTAGACTTTGAACTCCTTGAGCTCCTTGCCCTCCTTGTCAAAGGCTACAAATCTCATCCCGTTCGGGTGAAAGGTGAGCTCCACACGAGGCTCCCAGAGGATCGTCGTTGGGTGGACAGGGTTGAGTACGGAGAGTATCGCTTGGTCAGTCATGTGCCCCTTGCCGGTGGCAGCGAGGCTCCCGTAGAGGGTCACCTCGATACGCTCCACGGGTAGCTCCTTGATCTGCGTCAGAAACATCTCCGAGGCTCGCATAGGAGCTATAGTGTGACTACTGCTCGGTCCGTGACCGATCTTGTAGATTTGCTTGATAGAGTCCATCATAGTTGTTAGGCGTGTAGTCTAGTTGACGGATCAAAGGTACGAAAAAAGGGGGGCATCAGTCCCCCTTAGTCGGTTTGACCTATTTACTCCTCGGTACAGGCAGAGGTTTAAGACAAGCTCTTTTGCTATCGCTACGCCTTAATGCTGGCGAGGTACTGGCCGTAGGTGCTGCCTCGCTGCTGATCGGCAGCGGCTTGCAACTGAGCGAGTGTGATCCAGCCCTGATGAAAGGCGATCTCCTCCAGACAGGCGATCACCAGTCCCTGACGCTTCTGTATGACGCTGACATAGTTGGTCGCCTCCATGAGCGCCTCATGAGTGCCCGTATCAAGCCATGCGAAGCCACGTCCGAGGGATATGACGGAGAGCTGCTGTTGTTGCAGATAGTAGTCGTTGACCGCTGTGATCTCTAGCTCCCCACGCTTCGATGGGGTGATGCTTTGCGCCACTTGGACCACATCATTTGGATAGAAATAAAGGCCCACAACCGCTAGATTGCTTTTGGGATGCTGAGGCTTCTCCTCTATGTCTGTAGGCTTGCCACTGGCATCTAGAGCGACAACACCATAGCGTGTCGGATCAGAGACAGGATAGCCGAAGATCGTGGCGAGGCGATGCTGGGTGACGTTGTCCCGAGCAGCGGCTAGTTGTGTGGCAAAGCTGGATCCGTGAAAGAGATTGTCGCCCAGGACCATACAAACATCGTCCGTGCCGATGAACTCCCGGCCTATGATGAAAGCTTGCGCCAAGCCCTCGGGACGAGGCTGCTCGGCATACGTTAGCTCGATACCGTAAGTGGAGCCATCGCCTAGGAGGCGCTCGAAGCTCGGCAGATCTTGCGGGGTGCTGATGATCAGTATCTCGCGAATGCCCGCTAGCATGAGCGTAGAGAGCGGATAGTAGATCATCGGCTTGTCGTAGACAGGGAGTAGTTGCTTGCTGACCGACTTGGTCAGTGGGTAGAGTCTGCTACCCGTACCGCCTGCTAGTATGATACCCTTCATAGAGTCATAGATTAAAGTGTAGAAACGTAGTGCCTGACCTCAGCAAGCGAAGCCTCCCGCTGTAGCACGACCCCATCGGACGAGATGACATATAGGACAGGCGTGGTAGCTAGGTCATAGAGCGACTCCTCGAGGAGACGCAGATCCCCATTGAAGGCGGGCGTGCCAAAGGGTGGCAGATCTGAGAGCCCTTGCTCCCACTCGCTGCGCTCGTAGACGAGCGAGACGTAGAGTATATCTACCTTGCCAGCTTGATAAGCACGCTGTAGTATCTGGTCATGAGTCACCTCCTCTAGTAGATGCGTACAGCGATCACATCCCGGGGTGTAGAAGATGACCACCTTGGGCTTGCTACGTAGTGCGTAGAGCGTTGTGTCGGCAAAAGTGTACCCCTCAGCAGCTGGCTGTGCTAGGGTTATGGCAAAGTCCGAGGCAGGCGTGCCGACTCGGTTTTGCGACACGATAGAGAGCATGTCCTTGTAGACCACTTGATCCACATACTCTACCTGTGGTGCCGTGGTGGCCCACTGCAGGGCTTGGATATAGAGGTTGTGATTCTTCAGAGGCGATCTGCTCTCATAAAGGTACTTAGTGTAGAGCCGTAGCGCCTCACTCAGCGCTTTGCCACGCATCAGCTTCAGTGGACGGAGTAGATCCTCCTGCGTGACACTTCCTGCGGGCATGTTGCTATATACATATAGGTAGTCCACGAGTCCCTGCTCCATGGCTGCGGAGTCAACGACCTGCTCCATGGCGGCCTCTGGCCAGCGATCGAAGAAGTGCTCCAGAGCATAGTGCGCCCGCTGTAATGGCTCCCGCACATTCTCGGGTATCTCTACCAGCGGATAGGGCTGCGCTGTCCCCTCAGCGAGACGCGTCGTGTCCACGACTTCGAAGGAAGCCTCCAGCGGCACAGGGGTCTGAGCATGTTGCTTGCCAGTAGCGCTACATGAGAAGAGCGCTAGGGTGAGCAGTAGGGTCGTAGAGATCAGTTGTAGGAAGTGAGGCATATAGCTCTTTCTATGAATGGTAGTAAGTGGGTAAAAAAAGAGACGCATCACGCCCTGAGAGAAAAAGGTCAAGTGCGTGATGCGTTTGGGGCGGAGAGACTACTTCAGCGTACCTGCCTTAGCCTCTTCGATCATCTTCTGGCTAGGTAGGATGAAGACCTCTACACGACGGTTCTTGCGCTTACCCTCAGCGGTTGCGTTCGTGTCTACAGGCTCATGGCTACCACGTCCCTCGTACTTCATACGTGTAGAGGAGACACCCTGACCCTCGAGGAAGTCGCGTACGCTCTTAGCGCGATCACGTGAGAGCGGATCATTGATACGATCATTGCCCGAGCTATCGGTGTGACCGATGATCTCTAGGACGGTGTCATGGTTCTTGTTTAGGTTGTCCGCAAACTTACGCAGATCGTTGCGTGAAGAGGAGCTTAGCGTGCTCGAGCTGGTGTTGAAGAGTAGACCGCTGTCGAAGACCACCTTGATAGCCTGACCCTCGTTAACAGACTCGACCTGCGTACCCTCGGGTAGCTGCTGCTCGAGCTCCTTCTTTTGCTTGTCCATGCGGTTGCCGATGAGGGCACCAGCAGCACCGCCTACGACGGCACCGATGGCTGCACCAGCACCTGTATTGCCTGCAACCTTGCCGATACCAGCACCGAGGCCAGCACCGACAGCTGTACCAGCGCCAGCACCAAGTAGCGTGCGATTTAGCTCACCACAACTAGATAGGGAGAGAGCCACGGCTACGATGCCCGCTGTGATAGATAGTTTGTTCATGATTTCTGTGATATTTGAGTTAGTAAATGTATCGTTAGTATGTGTCTAAGCTTTGACCTTATGCCTTACTGCTGAAGTAACGCATAAACTGCGAGCGCATGTAGAGCTCTTGGTCTGACTGCTTAGAGGCGTTGAGATTACCTCTAAACTCGTCGATAGATCTGTAGCCATGCTGAGTCATCCACTGTGTGAGCTCCTCGAGCATCTTCGTCAGATAGGGGACCCCGTGCTGATAAAGTGCGGAGACAACCTGTACAGAGCTAGCCCCGACGAGGAGACTCTTGACGATGCCGGCGTAGTCCATCACACCGCCCGAGGATGAGACAGAGAGCTGAGGGAGCTTGCCAGTGAGGAGCCCCGTATACTTCAGCGTGTTGTACAGCTCGTGGCCCGTCGAGATGACTGGCCCCTGGACGATCTCTAGGGTTTCTATATTGATATCGGTCTGCCAGCTCTTGTTAAAGCAGGTCAAACCCTTGACACCACTCTTGACCAGCTCCTGTGCCAGGTAAAGAATATTGGTAAAGCGGTCTGAAATCTTGAAGACGACCGGTATCTGCACAGTACGGGTGATCGAGATCGCTAGATCTACCAGCTCCTGCTCCAGATCACTGCCACGCTGTGCGGGGTCCGTCTCGATGCGCATCACGTTGAGCTCGAGCGCGTCTGCTCCGGCCTCCTGTATGCTCTGGGCAAAAGCCTCCCACTCGCCACCGCGGTAGCAGTTGATACTGGCGATGACAGGGATGTCAATAGCCTGCTTAGCCTCACGGATCAGGTCTAGGTACTTATCTATCTCATGCTGGCGCGTGTAGTGTAGCATGTAGTCCAGCCCCTCAGGATAAGAGGTGGCCATCTCGGCCTCAGCCTGCAGAGCTGTCGCCTCTATCTGCTCCTCAAAGAGTGACTTAAGTATGACTGCGCCTGCGCCAGCCTGTGCTAACGCCTTAACCTGCTGGAGTGAGGCTGTGAGACCCGAGCTGCCAGCTATGATTGGATTGCGGAGGGCGATGCCTCCGTAGTGTGATGTCAAGTCCACCATGCTATTTGTGCTATGTTACTACTCGCAAAGATACAAAATAAGCTTGATTGCACCATCGTTTGGTCAATTCAAAAAGTTGTCGTACCTTTGCATCACCAAAACGCAGAAAAGACGGTGCCATAGCTCAGATGGTAGAGCAAAGGACTGAAAATCCTTGTGTCCCCGGTTCGATTCCTGGTGGCACCACTCTGATACGATTTTGAGACCTCGCGATGATTCATTGCGAGGTCTTTTTTTACCCGTTTTCATCAACAGAGTTTCCACTGGATGAGACTTACTCCATAAGACAGACGAGCCGTCTAGTTGTCTCTCTGTGAAGACTTTCTGGTGAAGCTCGCCTCAACGATCACACCGCCACGGAGGAAATATCAAATTCCTTCGTGGCTCTTTTTTATTCTCCACGGAGGCGCGAAGTAATTCCTCAGGCTTATGATTTCACTCTTCCGAAGTTTCATTTCATTCTTCCGAACTTTCATTTGACTCTTCCGAAGAAATAGTCTTTTTCCTCGGAGCTATTTCGGCATTTCCTCCGAGAGGTTTCAGCTCTAGTAACAGCTTTCCAGCAAATCTAAGTGGGAATTAGCCGTTTTAACTGAAGCTTTATAGGTGAGGTCTTGGGTAATCCGACATTTATCAGTACTTTTGTGAAAGCGTACCCTAATACTTCAACGATTAACTTATGACACATAGCACACAATATAGATGGGGCTGGTTGATCGCCCTACTCGCTCTCTCCTTTGGGATCATATCTGCACAGCAGAGCACCACGTCTCAGCGGGTGACGGTCGCATTCTATAACTTGGAGAACCTCTTCGACACCATCGATCAGGAGAACAATGACGAGGAGTTTCTCCCCGAGGGAGCCAATCGCTGGACGCCCGAGCGCTACCAGCACAAGCTCCGCAACATGTCTCACGTCATCTCGCTCATCGGCGGTGACGGGCCTGCGATCATCGGGGTGGCCGAGATAGAGAATAGAGGCGTCCTTGAAGATCTGATCGCCGAGGAGTCGCTACGGGACAAGCACTACGATATCGTACACTACGACTCGCCTGATCGTCGTGGCATAGACTGCGCTATACTCTACCAGCCAGAGGTTTATAAGGTCTTTGCATCAGGCGCCAGAGCCGTAGAAATACCTAATGAGCCGTGGATCAAGACACGAGATGTGGTCTACGCCTCGGGACTCCTCGACGGTGAGATCGTACATATCCTCGTGGGGCACTGGCCCTCACGCAGTGGCGGAGAGGCGGTCTCTCTGCATCGTCGTATGGCTGCGGCTAAGACGATGCGTAGCGTTGCGGACTCGCTCTATACACTCTTCCCAGGCAGCAAAGTGATCATGATGGGAGACTTCAACGATGACCCCATCAGCCCCAGTGTACGCGAAGGCCTCGGGGTGCAGAATCATCCAGAGCAAACGAAGCCGGCTGACTACTACACCCCTATGCTACAACTATATAATAAAGGCATGGGGACGCTCGCTTATCGTGACGTGTGGAATCTCTTTGACATCATTGCGGTCAATGGCGAGCTCATCGGTAGCAACCCCACGACCTGGCAACTATACCGTGACCCCGAGACGACCGACATGGCGTTTATCTTCAAGCAGCCCTTTATGATCCAGCAGAGTGGCCAATACAAGGGGTACACGCTACGCACCTTCGTCGGCGGTCAGTGGCAGGGGGGGTACTCAGACCACTTCCCCGTGTATGTCTACCTAGTCAAGGGGGTAGCAACAAAGTAACTCCGCATCGTTGTTGCAATAGACTTTATGTAGTTGCCTCGTAGCATGACCGAAGAGGAACTGCAAGAGCAGATTATGAAGCCTGAGACACGTGCCGCTGCCTTTACGGAAGCGGTACAGATGTATCAGGAGAAGCTCTACTGGTTGATCCGTCGCATCGTCCGACAGCATGACGATGCGGACGACGTGCTACAGGAGACCTTTCTGAAGGCGTGGCAAAATCTTGGTTCCTTCAGAGGAGAGGCAAAGTTCTACACCTGGATCTATCGCATTGCCCTCTTTGAGGCGATCAATTATAATAAAAAGAAGAAGCGCATCACGGACAACGAATACGCTGTCAGTGAAGATACTAGCTACCTCTTGGAGAGTGCCGTCGCAGACCCATACTTCGATGGAGACAAGGGTGAACTAATCTTACAGCAAGCCCTCGACACGCTCCCTCCGAAGCAGCGACAGGTCTTCGAGATGCGCTACTTTGATGAGATGCCTTATCGGGAGATGGCTACCATTACGGGAACATCGGAGGGCGCTCTCAAAGCTTCGTACCACCATGCTGTCAAGAAGATTCAGGACTATGTCTCTAATCTGGATTAAACTTATCAAGCCCATTGATATCCAATAAGGTGTAAGACGAGACCTCCCCGCGAGGTCGCTTTAGACTACGCATACTACATCTCATGCCTACACCTTCAGAAGAATTAATCCGTCAGATCCCCCCGCTCTCGGAGCGACTAGCACATTACCGTGTGCCTGAGGGCTACTTTGATGACCTATCCACTCGGATCCTATCGCAGATACCGCTCGATGAGCAGGCGCCTGCGTCAGACGCTGTGGTGGCACCGAGCTCTCATCGCAGAGCTAAGCTATGGGTGCGGCTACGTCCGTGGACTGCTGTCGCCGCAGTCGTGATCGCTGTGGTAGCTCTATGGGGCGTATGGGGGGGAGATGTCCAGGAGCCTCTTCGCTCTAACGATGAGGTGGCCAGCTCTGTCTATGATCTCAGCGTGACTCCCCTCACCGATGCTGAGTATGCAGACTACCTTTACGAGACTTGTGTAGATATCCTCCTGGATGACTACGCCATAGGAGAGACTATGGGGGCACTCTCTGAGGATGAGATATAAATGATGACAAACGCCTAGACACGATATGACACGACGCAAGCTTTACCGCTTTCTATGGATCCTCTTTCCCATGCTACTCCTGCCCGACCTCGTTGTAGCGCAGCAGTCCCGCAGCGAAACAGACAGTCGTAGACGAGAAGAGCTGGTCAAGCAGCGCAAAGAGTTTTTCGCTCAGGAGCTAGGCCTTACAGCTGACGAAGCTACTTGCCTAGACCGCACCCTGCGAGATGCGGACAAGAAGCGTATACCGCTATGGCGTGAGCTCCGAGAGCAGTACGAGCTGACGAAGAGCGAGACACTATCAGAGGCGCAAGCAGCTAAATGTCTCGCACGTGAGCAACAGATCAAACTGCAACTCGCGGAGATAGACGAGCAGACGATGTCTGAGCTCCGCAAGCAGATACCCGCACGCAAGCTAGTCAACTATCTACAAGTGCAGCGCGAGTTCGCTAGAAAGTATATCAAGCGCAGCCAACTCTACCGCTCAGACCGACGGTAGCTCAGCAATTACAAGCACCGTCTTGTGTATTTGCTCACCTAGGCGCTTGTTTATTCAATTAAATGTCGTATCTTTGCACCACGATCGGCACGAGAAGGGAGTTTTCCCGTATCACGCCAATCAGAAGCTTCGGGGTGTAGCGCAGTCCGGTTAGCGCACCTGCTTTGGGAGCAGGGGGTCCCAGGTTCGAATCCTGGTACCCCGACAAAGAAGCTAAAACGACAGCAAAAACGACAATAGAGTGACCATGGTCACTCTATTGTCGTTTTTACTAATAGCCTAGTAGACTGCAAAGGGCTATCACAAGATCAGGTAAATGGCAACGGCGACGGGGAGCGGGCCGTCAATGGTGTAGCGGACGCGTGAGTCGTAGTCGTAACGCTTGTCACCGCTATAGATGCGGGTGCCGTCCCACGTGGCGATGACTCGTGAGTCGTAGTCGTAGCGCTTGTCACCGCTGTAGAGGCGAGTACCGTCCCACGTGGCGAGGACTCGTGAGTCGTAGTCGTAGCGCTTATCACCGCTGTAGAGGCGAGTGCCATCCCACGTGGCGATGACCCGTGAGTCGTAGTCATAGCGCTTGTCTCCGTTGTAGAGGCGAGTGCCGTCCCACGTAGCGATAACTCGTGAGTCGTAGTCGTAGCGCTTGTCACCGCTGTAGAGGCGGGTGCCGTCCCACGTAGCGATGACTCGTGAATCGTAGTCGTAACGCTTGTCACCACTGTAGATGTATGTCTGAGCGGAGAGCGTCAGGATGCTACTGAGGAGTAGGGTTAGGAGTAAGATGGTTCGCTTCATATTAAGTATGCTAGAGGTTGATTTTCAGGTTGTGGATAGAGGCACTTTCTGAGACTGTCCTTTTGCAGTATGCTCTTCCTCGCGCTTGTACCTTTGATTGATGATGGGCAGGAGCAGGATGGCGATGACTCCTACGAAGATAGTCCACAAAGTCTGTACGGCATGCACAATCAGTGCAAACTGCCCCGCCTCGGCCTCGCTCACACCAAAAGCAGTAAGCGATATAATCACCGCGTAGTGCCACGGTCCTACCCCTGCAGGCGTAGGAACGGCAATCATCAAGGTCGAGATCACAAAGGAAGCAAAAGCGACCCGATGCCCCAGCTCAGCCGTAAAGGCAAAAGCGCCGAATGTGACGTAGAAGAAGTAGTAGTAAAAGGCCCACAAAAGGATTGTAAGCACGAGGAACTGGCTCCAAGCGCGCCACCCTCTCAATGTCGAGGCGGCCTGCAAGACAGATCGTAGCTTGCCTCTGACACGCTGCATGAAGCTACTCTTTCTAAAGCGATAGAGGACCAGCACGATAACAAATAGCACACCGCCTGCTATGATCCATGCGGTGGCGTAGTCTGATGAGAAGAGGCGCCCTAGCCCACCTCCGAGCGACAGTCCCCGTGAATCTAAGATTTGGGACACAGCTCCCGTCTGAAACAGCATCATAGTGACTAGGAGTGCTAAGACGATGAGCGCATCTGACAGACGATCTATCAGGAGCGTGCCGACCGTTGCCGAGATCGCATAGTCCTCTCTCTGCTTCATCTCCGTGCAGCGCCACACCTCGCCAGCACGAGGTATGACAAAGTTGACCGCATAGCTCCCCACTGTGATCAAGATCGGATTGATAGGACGGGCGGGCGGGTTGTAGAGCGGTTGCATCAGCAGATGCCAGCGATAACCTCGCACCACATTGCCTAGGAGCCCCAGAGGCAGAGACAAGAGCAGGTACTCGTAGCGCACGCCATGCTGCAACAAGCGTAGCGTGTCAGCGAGTTCTAGATGGCGATAGAGGTAAAATAATATCGCTAGGCCTATGAGGAGTGGCAAGAAGTTCTTCAGCCACCACTGCCAAGAGTGTCGTACAGTCTTCACGCTTCAAAAGTACAACAAATAGCCCATACGCCAGCGCAACGTCAAATCTTTTATGAAAGAGACTGACCGAAGAGTAACCACATGCATGGTAGCCTGAGCTACTGAGTCGTAGGCTGTGTGACCGTTGCGGGACTGAGCCCACTCTTGTCACTTAAGGCGATCAATGATTTCGTCTTGTGCACGACGCCCCTCAGGAAAGAAGCGAAAGAGTGGATAGCAGTGGCACAGCCCCTCTCCCACACGAATCTCATAAGGGACACCATACCGCACGAAAGCATCCTTAAAGTAGGGGGCACAGGCGTAAAAACACTCGCGAGAGCCGTAGTAAAGGTAGGTCTTTGGGAAGTGCGAGAAGTCTCCCACACAGCTATTGAGCATATAGGCAGGAAGCTTCTGCCCCTTGCTCAGGACAGGAGCAATAGTGCTAACGTAGTGGTAGTCGGTGATGATATCCTCCGCCGAGAGCTTCTCCAAAGAGGCTATCAGATCCGCATCGTCAGCAGTCGCTTCATACCCCTCACATAGCGAGAGCGGGCAGGCTCCAGGAGACACCGCTATGATCTGTCTCGGCATGGGCAGAGGCTCAGGCTGTACATTGTTGTGGAGCCCGAGTCCGATGGCAAGACAAGCGCCCGAGGAGAAGCCAAGGATCGAGATCTCCTCAGCTGCATAACACTCTAGCATACGCTGGTAGAGCTTATAGCACTGCTCGAAGGTCACATCCAGGCGATCCTCTATAGCTAGTGGATAGAGAAACAGCCAAACGTCACTCCCCGTCTGGTCAACTATGCGCTTGGCGAGCTTGAAGTCTCGGCTATCTGGAGGCGTAATGTAGCCACCGCCATAGAGCTGTAGCACAGCCTTCGTAGCGGGCTTCGGAGCAGCTTGTAGCTTGAGACACGAGAATCCATCGACCTCCTCAATGGAGCAGTTGTACCCCTTGAAGCGATTTAGGTCAAGCTTGAACTTGTTACATTGCTTCGTCGCAAAAGCAATGATCTTTTTTTGTGGCATTCTGAAGAGCTTCTTGATGTTGAGAAGTCTCACGATCGTAGCCACCACGCTGTATGTGATACTCATAACTATACTGATTGCGAGAGCGTAGGAGAGTCTAGGCCTCAGCCCCACACCCTGAGGGAGCATCTAGACCAGACACTACAGTCTCCGTCAGTCCAAAGGTAACACATCCACTGATACGCTCACTCGCCGAGACATACCCACAATTTAGTAGAGCGGAGTGAGTGCCTCACAGGAGGGATCCTCCAGAGCTCTGAATCATCACGCTCTTAGCCCCGTCCAGCTATCACCTCTTATTATAGACAACTGAAAAGGTCACCTACCCCCTCACTAGGAGGAGTAGGTGACCTTCATCATGTTTTGTTCTTAGGTTATCTCAGATTCTGAGTGATCTGGAGAAGTTGGTGTTTACTTCTTGATCTGATCAGCAGTCTCCTGAGCCTTGTCAGCAGCGTCCTGAGCAGCCTCTGCGGTTGCGTCAGCAGCAGCGTTAGCCTCGTCAGCAGCTACCTGAGCTGCATCCTGAGCTGCGTTCTGTAGATCCTGAGCAGCTGCGTCAAGATTCTCCTGAGCGTTCTCAACATTCTGCTCAGCATTCTGAGCGTCCTGGTTCTGGTTCTCCTTGTTGCAAGAAACAAGGCTTAGAGCTGCAACAGCAGCTACAAGTACAAATACCTTCTTCATATTAGCTTTAGTATAAGTGATTAGTAACTGGTGCAAAGGTACACATTATTTTCGAATGTGCAAGGGGGTAGGATACCTAGAAATAGTTTTTTGAGTCCATCCCCTATCGAACAACCCGCTTCAAATGCTTTGTAGATGCGGTCAAATGGGATAAGATCACTAACTCGTAGAGAGCTACAATCAAGCTCTTAAATCTTATCGAGAGAGCTTTTTCTGAGTTTTTTCTGCCTCTTTCAGGAGTTTGTCCGTCTCCTTCAGAGCCTTATCCATCTCTTTTTTGCTCATCTTCTGAGCAGCATCTGCAGATTTCTTGATGAGCTCTGCAGCCTGTTTGCTCTGCCTCTTTATTTCGTCTATAGTGGAGCTAGTCTCATCATCTAGGCCGTCCTGATCATCTAGATCGTCTAGATCATTCAGGTCATCTAGGTCTTCGGCCTCACCATCTAGGTCTGCATAGTCCTCCTCATCGTCCTGATCTGTTAGATCCTGAGTAGACTCCACCTCGTTATCTGAGGCGTAGGTGTCTTGATTCTTGTTTTCCTTGCTACAAGAGACAAAGCTTAGCGCTATCATAGCAGCTATGAGTGCAAACAACTTCTTCATAAAACTGTTGTAGTGTAATTGGTTATTAACAAGAGCAAAGGTATCTATTATTTTTGAATATACAAAGGGTAAACCCTCTTGATTAAGTCATCAAGTGTGTAATAAGTATGAGAAACGCCCGGCAAATGACCCGTAGGCGTGATCTGATAGTCAGGGATTCCTGTACTATTGTAGGCGAGTGCAACAAACTCGGTGCAGTAGAGCGTGGACGTATCCCTAAGGTCAAAGTGCGAGTCGAACCTCTTGGGATACCTTCCCTCAGGACTGTGTAGCGCTATGTAGGCTCTCATCTTCTGCAAGCCTAAGCTGTCTAGCACTAAGGCAGGATAGATAGCGACAGCCTCCGACTCCATGAGGAAGCTGTCTAGTGGCTGGCAAAATATGCCGTCAGCACCCAGATAGTCGTCCTGATAAGCGTGCCATACGACCCAGCGATGGCTAGTAGAGTCGAAATCAATGATACCGCAATGGCTGTAACGCTGCCCCTCGGAGGCTACCTTGCTAAAGAATGCCGAGAGCATCCCCTCGCCACGACGCAGTATGAGACTGCCAGGCCGCAGTGTCGTCGTATCAATAGCTATCATCTCCTGGTCACGATGATGAGACGTGCAGGCGACTGTGCCAGATAGAGCAAGCCCCAAGAGCAGTAGGAGGAGAGACCTCACTAGCTCTTGGGGCTTGTGATAGATAGACTTCATCATAAGATTAAGTCTAGAAGAGTGCGTGTCGGAGTGACAGTCGCCTCTGTTACTTCATAGGGATGTCAACGATCTTCCACTTGTTGTCTACCTTAGTGAGGACCACCTTCTGCTTGAGAACACTGGCACTATCAGTAGGATCTGACGGTTGCTCAGTCGTCTCTACATAGCAGATGATCGTGTCTTGGTGATCCTCTGAGCTTGCAATCTTGGTTGTTCGCTCTGGATTGCCCTCTTGAGAGAATACCTTGACACTGTCAGAGTCAAAGTAGGACATAAGATTGACATACGCCTCAGCCTGCTCAGACGCTGTGTAGGTACGAGCCTTGTCGTAGTCGCCAGCGTTGAGCGCCTTGAAGAAGTCCATCGTGACCTGCTCCGCCTTTTTCTGGGGAGTAGAACAAGCTACACACGCCAGCATGCTGACGAATGCGAAACTGATTAAAGCTAGTTTCTTCATATATATAAGGTCTTAAAGGTTAGTAATGATCGCATGAGTCGCTACTTATTCATTGGTATTGAGACGATCTTCCACTCTCCATCGATCTTCTTGAGGATCATCCTCTGTGTACTCTCACCAAACTCCTTTCCATCTTTGTCTTTCGCAATCTTGACGTAACACTCTATGGTGTCATCATCCGACTGCTCTGTTGTGACAACTCGGATGCCTCTGTCCAAGTTTGCCGAAGAGAGTTCAGACAAGTCTACCGCAGAGAGTGCCAGACTAAAAAAGTTTACGTAGAGCTCCGCCTGCGGAGAGGCCGTATAGCTACGAGCCTCATCAAAGTTCTTTTGAAACAGTGCCTTGTAGAAGCTCTTGACAACCTGCTCAGCTTCACTTTTGGGGCTACTGCACGAAGTTATCGTCAGAAGGCTGACGAGTGAGATACATAGGAGCGCGAATCGCCTCATAGTTATATAATTAGTAGAGATTAGAAGGTCTTGTGATAAGGATCGGTCATGACGGGGTGGCTTATATCTCCCCCACCCCGTCAATATCCGCTTATAGTTGCTTCTTAGGCTTGATGTGGTCGAGCTTCGAGGGCTGGGTCATGTGCTTAGGATCCATCACCTCGTCGAGATCCTTCTTGTCTAGGATACCATGCTCTAGGACTAGCTCGTAGATACCCTTGCCCGTCTCAAGAGCCTCCTTGGCAATCTTGGTCGAGTTCTTGTAACCGATGATTGGGTTAAGCGCCGTGACGATCGTGATCGAAGCCTCAATCTGCTGACGGCAACGCTCCTCGTTGGGCGTGATGCCTGTGATACAACGCTCGATGAGGGTCGTGATACCACGCATCATCAGGTCAGAGCTCTCGAAGCAGCACTGAGCCATGACAGGCTCCATAGCGTTGAGCTCCATCTGAGCAGCATCACCAGCCATCAGGACAGTCGTATCATTGCCCATCACCTTGTAGCATACCTGGCTCATCACCTCAGGGATGACAGGATTCACCTTACCCGGCATGATTGAGGAGCCAGGCTGCGTGGCGGGTACGTTAAACTCACCGATACCAGCTCTAGGACCTGAGGATAGAAGGCGGATATCGTTGCAGATCTTATTGATCTTGACCGCGATACGACGTAGTGCGGATGAATAGCCGATCATGACGGATGTATCGCTCGTAGCACCGACGAGGTCAGCGCTCAGCTTGACTGGCCAGCCCGTGATCTCAGCCAATGCCTTGACACAAGCCTCTGCATAGCCTGGCTCTGAGGCGATACCCGTACCGATGGCGGTAGCACCCATATTGACCGTTAGGAACTCCTCGCTGGCACTCTTGAGCCTTGGTAGCTCATCCTCTAGGATAGAGGCAAAACCGTGAAAAGTCTGTCCCAGCGTCATAGGCACAGCGTCCTGTAGCTGCGTACGACCTATCTTGAGGACGTGCTTCATCTCCTCAGCCTTAGCACGGAGCGCTGCAGCGAGCTGCTCGACATGCTTGTAGACCTCCAGCCCCTTGGGGTATAGCCCTAGGTGAATAGCTGTAGGGTAAGCATCATTGGTCGACTGCGAAGCATTGACTCCATCATTGGGAGCGAGATACTTGTACTCGCCAGGCTTGTGCCCCATCTTCTGCAGAGCGATATTGCAGATCACCTCGTTGGCAGCCATATTGGTCGTTGTACCAGCGCCACCCTGTATCATATCCACTGCAAAAGCATCGTGATGCTTGCCAGCGATCAGCTCCTTGCAGGCGAAGACGATAGCCTCGT
>OASD01000386.1_pt1 | contig 18116 bp, 14 predicted proteins | sample 1475531 | NCBI WGS metagenome assembly OASD01 (sample SAMEA3360668, study PRJEB22359) | human gut metagenome | biome: ENVO:urban biome; feature: ENVO:human-associated habitat; material: ENVO:feces | place: Bangladesh | collected 2011
GAAGACAACCATCTCCAGTTCTTCATTCCAAAGGGCTTTGCCCATGGTTTTGCAGTCCTCTCAGAAACAGCCGTCTTCCAATACAAGTGTGATAACTTCTATCATCCGGAAGCCGATGGAGGTATCTCCATCCTTGATGATAGCCTCGGTATTGATTGGAAAATCCCAACCGATCATGCCAACCTTTCAGAGAAAGATACAAGACATGCGATGCTGAAGGACTTTGATTCGCCATTCGACATCACGGTAGGTTTGTATTGACATAAATAACAGATAATACTTGATAGTTTTACCAGATCTTATGTTAGACCAAACCTTTTCCGCTAAGAACTTCATGAATGTCTATGCCCAAGAGAACCGTATGGGAAAAATCCCCGCAGAAACTATGAGACTGGACTTTCGAGTTGTCATAGAGAAGATAAAAACGGTTAACTCGGAGGTGCAAAGACTAAAGAGCTTGAAGAAAGCGGATAAAACCGATGAGGTTAAAAAGAAGATAGATGAGTTGAAGAAAGAAGTGAAAGCACTGAAGGAGACCAAGCAAAAAGTCCTCTTTGAGGAAATGCAAGACTTATCTTCAAAAGTCAATAGTCACGACTTTCACTTCAAACTTGAAAAGGTGTGGATTGGTGACAAGATGGGGTTTAAAATAGGTTCCAAAGATCATGCTCAACTTTTTGCTATGAAGCAACTGCAAATCAACTTGCAGAGGACGTTCAAGGTGAAGCAAGCTAATCGGCACCTCATTATGACGAACATCAAGCTACTGTTGAAGACCAAACGGCCATACTACATCATCCGTACCGATGTTTCCTCTTTTTTCGAGTCCATTCCGCAAGAATTGCTCAAACGCATCGTCATGGACAATACCCTATTGTCTCATAAGTCAAAGGTGTTTGTTAATGCAATCCTCAAAGAATACGAGACAGAGAAAGAGAAGTTGACAGATGAAGAAAGAGAAGGTATGAAGAAAGAATGCGGTGTACCACGTGGCATTGGTATCAGCTCTTTGCTTTCCGAAATCTATATGCGTGATTTGGACAGCAGTATCAAGAAACTTCCAGAGGTTATCTTCTACGTTCGTTATGTCGATGACATCTTTATGCTGTTGGCAGAGTTGCCACAAGGTAATAAAGATTCTGAAAAGTATTACGGTGATTTGTCGAATGAATTTAAGAAGAAAGGACTGAAACTGAAATCTCTAACTGATGATAAATGTTCCATTATAGACTGTACCAAGCATAAAAACACAAAATTTGAGGTAACTTATCTTGGCTACAGATTGAATATCTTTGGAAAAATGTCAGAGTCAGAGGATGAGAAAACTAAACCCAAATGGAAATATACGGATGTGATATTCAGCATGTCTGACAAGAAGAAGGAACGTATTATAATGCGAATAAACAATGCTTTTAAGCATTTCGATGCGACAAACAAATATGATATTCATCAGGCACGTAAGGATTTGGTGGACTCTTTGAAGTTGATAACAGGAAATGTAAGGCTGCATAAGTCGAAGTCTGGCATCAAGACAGGTCTCTATTATAACAGCGATTTGTTGGATGACAAACACGACCTGGAATCTCTTAATACCTATTTATATAGTAAGACGGTTAGTCTTTATCCGTATTTGTTCCACACAGAGGATGAAAAGAAAGCCTATCTTACATCACTATATAGCAGAATCAGGAAGTTTGATTTCGTGACCGCTTGGGAAACGAGGAAGATGTATGACTTGAAAGACAAGCGGATCAAAGAAATTATGATATGGTTGAACGATGAAAAGGAAGAGGATAAAACTGCGCTATAAGAAAGAGAGGGTTGTATTCTCTGATGTGTTGCCATACGAGCTACCAATCACTTTTACTAACCGTTTCTTCTATCGCTTCTTGGTCAAGAATGAGGTGGAATACATCATAGAACCGTTTGACCATAAGAAAAACAAGCTTAAATGGAAAGACGGCATGAGTATGGCTGCACGCCAAGTGCTTGCCATTTTGTTTGGTATAGACACCGAAAAGGTGATGAATGAAAAGAAAACCATTGCAAATGTTGGTAACGAGTCTTCCATCCCTTTCACCTATCGCATCATGCATAAGCGAGGCAAGTATCGTGAGTTGGCAGTGATACATCCTGCCGATCAAATCAAGATGGTCAGTTTCTATGAGAAATACAAGAGTTTAATACTCTACTATTGCCAGCAGAGCCGATTTTCTTTGCGCCATCCTCATGCTGTGGCTTGCTACTTCTATTATCGAGACCGCTTGCACCATACCCTGTTGGGTAAACGTTCCGATGATTTGGAACTCTATTTCAATGAGTATGAGAACTTGAAGACATACTTCAGTTACAAGCGTTATACCCAGATATACCGCTTCTATGAGGATTATCGATATCAGCGAGCTGAGAAGAAATTCGCCCATTTGCAGAAGTTTGACATTCAATCATGTTTCAATAGCATCTACAGTCATTCCATCGCTTGGGCTACAAATGGAGGCAAAGCTACTTACAAGCGATTCTTCAAAGGTGGTGAGGATGGTACGTTTGGGGCTGTTTGGGATAGCTTGATGCAAAAAATGAACTACAACGAGACTAACGGCATTGTTATCGGTCCTGAGTTCTCCCGACTTTTTGCAGAAGTGATCTTGCAATATATAGACAAATGCGTGGAGAAAGATCTCTATGAGAAAGGCTACAAGTGGAATGTTGATTACGAGTGCTATCGTTATGTGGACGACCATTTCTTCTTCTACAACAACAAAGAAGTATTGGAAATAGCCCGGCAAAGCTACGCCTATCATATGAATGAATATAAGATGGCCATCAGCAACGAGAAGACGGAAGACCTCGACCGACCATTCATCACACCCATCTCACGGGCAAAACTTGCCATCGACAAACTGATTCACGACACGATTACAATCAATGTGGATGATGATCTGCTCAAAAAGGACGAATCAGAGGACGATGTCAAAGATATCGCAAAGGAATCTGACGAAGACGAATTTGAGAAAGAGCCAATAGACAAAAACTATATTGAGAAAGCGCTTGACAAGAAACATACGCTCTACTTCCGCTCTTCATTCTTCAGCTCCGTCTTCCAGGATATCTTAAAGACGAATAATGTGGAGGCAAAGGATGTTCTGAACTATACCATTGCTCGTATGGGCAACAGATGCGAACGTATGCTAAAGAAGTTTGAACGACTATACAAGCCTTTGTGCTTGACAGATAAGGTTATGGGCATAACACCAGATATAAAAGAGCAGGCAGAGCACCGAAAGAGCATCATGGAACATGAATTATCCCTGTTTCTCTTCAATCTTCTTGACTCTGCTTTCTTCATATATTCCTTCAACAAACAGTTGAACAGCACCTTGAAATTGGTCAACCTCTTGAACACGATTATTGTGTATCTTGATACCGACTATTTCGAACGTTCTGAAGGCAAAAAGAAAAAAGAGGACAAGAAAGACAAAACCTTTGTCAAATACAAGCGATTTACGGATGATATACGTGCCAATGTATTCAAGAAGATACAAGACGAAATCAATGTGGCTTTCCAATGCAGCCGATATAGTGAGGATACGCAATTGGAAACTCTTTACTTCCTTATCACCTTGCGTAGTATGCGAAGCAAATATCATTTATCTGTTACTTCTATAGAGAACTATATAGGTATTAAGACAAAAGAGGATGGCTCTAAGGAACTTCCAGAAATGAATGCCATTTCCATCACCTTGTTTCTCTATTACTTCGCTGATAAGAAGGAATTTGATGAACTAAGGTCGCTTATTGTGGACAAGGCCTGTGAGCGAATCAAGAGTGTCCCTATGGAACTTCACAAAAAAACAACCGAATTAGTCATCCTATTATTAGACCTCATAGCTTGCCCTAATTTGTCTGTAGAGAGTAAGATCAAAGTAGCCGAAGCATTTGGTTTGACGAAGAAAGAGATAAAGAACCTATTGAAATACTTCAAGAATGGTCGATATATGTTTACCAATTGGAAGAAACTCAATGTGACGAAGGAATTGAATGCGAAGATTTCGCAGGAAGTTTATGCCTGACCAAGTTTTGGGCATGTATAAATAGTGGGCAGACCACAATACCCAATATAAATCCACACACATAGGTCTGTTCTGGCGGATACGAGCCACAAAAGGGACTTTGGGTATTGAGTCCCTTATATTTTTATTAAATATTAAATAATATGAAATTAAAAGAAATTTTAGAAAAATACAATAAGCAGGATTTTAAGAACATTGGCTATGAAGACATTGTCATGGACTTGAATTCAATTGCATCAGAAGAGCAGAAAAATGAAAAGTATGCTTTTGAACAATTAGCATTTAGGTTACAACCACAATATGGAGAGAATCCTTGGGGTAATTATCACTATGGACCTCAATTTACATTTTGTGATGCTAATGGTACACCAGTGTATTCTCCATCTTATGCCGAGGTAACTAAGGAGGCGGTAGAATATTGGAATGACAGGATTGCCGAATGCGACAACCCTTTGCTGAAACTTCGTTATGCGACTTTGGCATGGGATTTTCAACCATCAATTTGCCATAAGCAAAATGACGGGAATCTGTATAACATTATTGTAGATACAGCTCTGGATGTTTGCAATGGTGATTATTTCAAGTATCCTGTTTTGACAATCAACATATTGGAATGGCTGTTTTCCTTTACGAGGAATCGAGAAGATAGTTTTGCTAAAGTAAAAACTGCCTATGCCGATTTTGAGAAAAGACATTCCGAAGATGATGCCATACGCTATTGGGCTTCTCGTTTCCAAATAATGCTTGATAACAAGAAATGTTTTACAGAAGAAGAGAAAGAAAAATTGGTTGCAGAACATGGAGCTCGTTTAAGTAGGCTTGCCAATCCTGGCGAAGACTCAACCCTCAATCCTTGGACTGTTAAAGCACAAGCATGTTTACTTGCTGATTATTACACATCCAAGGCAGAGAGAGAGGAAGTTAAGCGAGTTTTGGCTGTTATGGAAAAGTCGTTCCATGATTACAAGGAGTCTATGACGGGAATGCAATATGCTGGCAATCTCGAAAATATCCAACACTTGTATCGCCATTACAATTTGGACTCTGAGGCAAAGCGAATGATGATAGATGTGCAGAACGCTTATAAAAAAGCTTTAGACGAAATGCAACCTCAAAAATTTGAATTTGAAATACCAGAAGAGGTGAAAAAACAAGCCGACTTGATGTTTGGAAAGGGAGCAGAGAGTGATCAAGCTCGTTGGGATAACTTTACGCTTTACTTTATTCCCCTAAAAAATAAAGAGGAGAAAAGTTTGAAAGAGTTGGCTCAAAAGTTTCCTTTCCGGTATATGATGGGGAGTCATTTCTTAGATGCAAAGGGAAGACCTATGGCAGAAGTCGGTTCTTTGGAATCTGATTTTGATGGAAATCTTGCATTACATATTGTCGAAAACATGAATCTGAAATTCCATTTCTTAAGCATGGCTATTCAGAACATGTTAGATTGCGATGCCATTTCTGTGGATAAGATTATGAATAATAGAATAATACCATGTCCTATATTCGAAGAAGACAGATATGATATTATCCGAGAGGCTCTACAATATTTTATGGATGAAAAGTATGTTTTGTTTTCTCATCTAATTATCCCGCAGTTAGAGAACGCTATCTGCAATTTGGTTGAGATGTCAGGAATGAGCGCACTTAAATTTTCAAGAAAAGGTAAGGGCTACCAACTCAAAACACTGGATGATTTACTGAGAATGCAGCCTGTGATTGATGCGTTGACAGAAGATGGTGCATACTATTTACGTTTGGTCTTGACCAACCAGTTAGGTTTAAATCTTCGTAATCTTATGTGTCATGGAATAGCTGCACCTCAATATTTTGGTTATAATGCAGCAGCATACTTGCTCCATGTGTTATTTATGCTTAGTGCAATAAGAGAAAATGGTTGTCAATAAGAAATAGCAGATAATGCCTCAATCATCATATAATAACAATCGAATAGCGAAGAATACGTTGCTTCTATATTTCCGAATGCTGTTCTTGATGGTAATATTGTAGTAAATGGGGAGATGTATAAGCAAGGATGTTTAATGATAGAAAATATTATGTCAGAACAACAATACAATGAATTGCTGAAAGCCTACACAAAGGAGGCTTTTGTAAATATGATAAAGTCAGATATACGACAAAGGTTCCCTGAGCCTTATGCCAGTATGTATTGCCAGCAGTTTGACAACTTTAAAAATGTTGCTTATTTCTTTGAATTTGCAGCAAAGTTAATGAGGAGATAACATTTCCGTAATACTCCATTCTATATCAATGTTGATTTGTATAAGAATAGGGAGTTGTAAACAGCCCACCCCAGGCGGTCCCAGCCCGCAAAATCTGGCGTAGACCTTTGATGGTCCGCCAACCTTAGAGCGTAGCGGTCCCGAGCACCGAGTAGGGCGGTTACATCCCCGCTTCCTGAGGAAGAGGGGCTTGGGGAGAAAGTGGAGCTCTCCTTGCAGGAGAGACGGAGAGGTAGAAAAAACTTCTTTAACGGTAAGGAAGGACGGGTAGGTTTTCGAAAAGCTGATATGATAACACCGGTAGGCGAAGCATCAATAATAATTTTAAAGCTACTTTTTCTGTTGATATGGAGCCTACCTTTAAAAAACAAGATAAATGAAGGAAAACAAAAACTATCCTGGTTATGTCAGGAAAGTCTTCTCCTATTTTGATGGATGCAAACAAGGAGAAGGTTTATACTTGTACAGGACTCTTTATACTGAACGTACTAAATATACGGCTCAGGATTATAATCAGATGCTGTTTACCATTTATAATCTGGTAGATCAAGGCTATTTGATGGATAAGGAAGGGGATTTTATAGTCCTCACACAAGATGGTTATGACTATATGCAAGGTGGAGAGATGCCATACAACAAAGTCAATTTCAACCATTTGGTAAAGCCGAGTGCTGATAGTTCCCAGACCAATGAGGAATCTGATGATGAAGAAATGGCATTGGCTTTGGGAGATGGTACATTAGCTTCGGCACGACTCCCAAATCCCCATTACTTAGGTAATCGCAAAGGATTAGATATGAGAGATGACTCTAAATATAAGGAGGCATTGAAAGAATTAGTAGATAATTTGGAGAAATATTAATTTAGCAACATAAAGTTTAGAAGAAAACTGATATGTCAAATCAAACATCAGATAATAATAAAAGAATAGCGAAGAATACCTTGCTTCTTTACTTCCGAATGCTCTTTATGATGGTAGTCTCGTTATATACGAGTCGTGTCATATTGAATGCATTGGGAGTAGAAGACTTTGGTATATATAATGTGGTAGGTGGAGTAGTGGCGATGTTCACTGTCATATCAGGATCGCTTTCAGCGGCCATAAGCCGATTTATCACATACGAATTAGGAAAGGGAGATCAAAGTAAACTCAACAGGATATTCTCTGCTTCTGTAACCATACAATTGTTACTGTCTCTGATAATCGTTGTATTGATAGAGTCGGTAGGTGTGTGGTTCTTGAATGCTAAGATGACGATACCTGAAGATAGAATGGCTGCTGCCAATTGGGTGCTGCAGTTCTCTATCATAACCTTTGTCATCAACCTGATTAGTGTACCCTATAATGCGGCAATCATAGCACACGAAAAAATGTCGGCGTTTGCCTATATCAGCATTCTGGAGGCTGTATGTAAGTTGGCTATTGCTTTCCTTATTATAGTTTCTCCAATAGATAAGTTGATATTCTATGCGATATTGATGTGCGCAGTCTCTATTATTGTCCGATTTACCTATGGACATTATTGCAAAAAACACTTTGCAGAATGCAACTATCATTTCCGTTGGGATAAGGAAATTCTGAAAAAGATGTTTGGGTTTGCTGGATGGAATTTTATCGGGGCATCATCTGTTGTATTGCGAGATCAAGGTGGCAACATCGTGATAAACCTCTTTTATGGTCCTTCTGTGAATGCAGCTCGAGGAATTGCCAATCAGGTGAATGGAGCCATCATGGGATTTGTCTCTAATTTTATGACGGCATTAAACCCTCAGATAACCAAGTCGTATGCAGCAGGGGATAGACAATATATGATGACTTTGATATTCCAAGGTGCTCGATTGTCTTTCTATATGCTCCTGTTACTGTCGTTGCCAGTATTGGTCAATACACATTATATCTTGGTCATTTGGTTAAAGTTGGTGCCGGAGCATGCTGTACTATTTGTTCAGTTAATATTGGTATTCGCTATGAGTGAATCAATATCGAACCCTCTGATTACAGCAATGCTTGCCACTGGTAAGATTAGAAACTATCAAATTGTGGTTGGTGGTTTGCAAATGATGAATCTTCCCATCTCATATATTTGCTTGCGGTTGGGATGTATGCCAGAGAGCGTATTATTAGTTGCTATAGTCATTTCTCAATGTTGCTTGGCAGCTCGCCTTTATATGCTGCGTGGTATGATTGGTTTGTCTTCTCTTCTATATATGAAGAAGGTCTATCTTAATGTCATTATAGTTACGTTGCTATCGCTTGCTGTTCCTGGTTTACTTTCTAAATATATGGAAGAATCTTTTGTCTCGTTTGCAGTATTATCATTAGTTGCTATAGTTTGTACGCTAATAGTAGAATTCTATGTTGGCTGCAATGGTAAAGAACGTGAGTTCGTAGTTGATAAGGTTAAAGAATTAAAGAATAAAATTATAAAGAAATGATAGATATAAAAAATCCTGCAGATTGTTGCGGATGTACTGCGTGTGCTAGTATATGTGCACATAACGCAATAACAATGAAGCCTGATGCACTTGGCTTTCTATATCCAGAGGTGGATAAAAGTAAGTGTGTGGAATGTGGTTTGTGTGAGAAAGTGTGCGCCTTCAATGATCAATATGATAAATCTGATAATGTTGCCCCTGCCACTTATGCTGGTAGGAATAAGAACATTGAAGAATTGCGTGAAAGTCGTAGTGGTGCTGTGTTTATTGCTTTTTCTAATTATATATTAGATAATGGAGGTGTTGTGTATGGTGCAGGTTATACTGATCACTTTCGGGTAGTTCACAAGCGAGCTACAACAAAAGAGGAACGCAATGAGTTTAAGGGGAGTAAGTATGTTCAAAGTGACTTGACTGGCATATTTAAAATGGTCAAAGATGATTTGAAGGCAGGTCGAATGGTATTGTTTTCTGGTACACCATGTCAAACGGCAGGACTCCATTCGTTTGTTCCTAAGAGATTGCAGGAGCAATTATTCTTGGTAGATATCGTATGTCATGCGGTGCCGTCTCCGTATCTTTGGAGGGATTATCTAGATTATCAAGAGAAAAAGCATAAAAAGCGTATTGTAAAAACCGATTTTCGTGATAAGACTCATGGCTGGTATTCTACTTATTTGGAAAAATTTACTTTTGCAGATGGTACTTCTTTGACGGATTTTGGTCACCGCTATTTTTTTTGTAGCGGTCTAAGTGTTCGTCATTCTTGTGCAGAATGTAAATTCTGCAATATGACTAGACCATCAGATATTTCGATTGGTGATTTTTGGGGAATTGAGAATGTTGCTCCTGCCTTTAATTCAGACAATAAGGGAGTTTCTTTGGTAATTGTTAATACTGAGAAAGGAAAACGATTGCTTTCTGGATCAGAAAGTGAACTGAATCTTTTGGAAGTAGAAACATCTCAAGTTCTGCAACCAAATTTGATTCATCCAACACCTGCCAATCCGTTGCGTCAAAAGTTTGAAGATGACTACAAGAACAAAGGATATCTGTATGTGTTGACGAGATATGGAAATGTAGGATGGAGATATAAAATGAAAACTTTAAAAGATAAAATAACCCGTAAACTTTCATTGAGATGAAAATAGGTATATTAACATTTCATAGAGCACATAATTATGGAGCGGTGTTGCAAGCTTATGCACTTGTAACCTATTTTATCAATTGTGGTCTTGAAGCTGAAATCGTCGATTATAGACCAGAAGCGATAGAGGGAGCGCATGGTACAATTCCTTGGGGACGTATCAAAAGAATGTCTGTCAAAGGTAAAATTAAATTTCTCATTAAAATACTTCCTTTTATATTTTTAAGATATAAACGAGCTAAAGTTTTTGAGAAATTCATAGATGCCTTGCCTACCTCTTCAAAGACATATACATCAAAAGATACAGAAATATGCAATTATGATTATTTGGTTTCTGGAAGTGATCAAGTATGGAATCCGTATATAACAAGAGGATTTGATCCATTTTACACTGGTCAAATTAAGACTGATGCAAAATTTATATCTTATGCTGCAAGTGCAGAGATAACGCCAAAGCAGAATGCTATCGAGGAGTACAAAAGCATTCTTAATAACTTTGAGCGCATATCTGTCAGGGAATCAATATTTCAAAAACAGTTGTCTAGCCTGACTGGCAAAAAAATAGAGCAGGTCTTAGATCCGATATTCCTATTGACACCTGAGCAATGGAAGGACTTTTCGGTTAAGCCATTTAACGATGAACCGTATATTTTGGTTTACCAAGTGAAAAGAGATGCCAACGTGTTGCGTTATGCACACGAGTTGGCTGCAGCTCATCATTGTTGTGTTAAAGAAATAACAGCAGAAGCTGAGTTCTTCCCTAATTCAGAACGTTATGTCTCATTGTCACCTCAAGAGTTTGTTGGTGCTTTTGTTAATGCAAAGATGGTCGTTACGACCTCATTTCATGGTACAGCTTTTTCTGTAATGTTTGAAAAACCATTCGTTACAATGATGTTTGGTACTCCAGGCGATTACCGTGCTTTGGATTTGATGAATACATTAGGTATTGAAGGTGCTACTATCACTCCTAGCAGCAAAGGGGCGGATTTTGTCTGTAAGCCAACTGTAGCTATGAATCTTGATAAAATGTTAAATGTTTCAAAGTCATATTTAGAATTCAATGTTTAGTTCAATAAATACTGATGATAATTATAGAAGCTATCCTTTTATAGTTCTATTATTGATAGGATTGTATCTATGTGAGGGAATGTTTGGCTTATTGCCAATGACAAAATTCTTCTTTCCTGTTTACTTCTTGTTCTTTCTATCGGGGTATAAAAACGATACTCCATTTTCTAAGCCATTGTTATTGTTGATGGTTAGTATGGTGTTGAGTATGTTTTCTTGTTTGATATTTCATAATCAAGATATAATCTCTTCATTTGGAAGTAATGTCACTTACGCTGCAATTGCTATTTTTTTTCTTTTAAGAAAGATGAATATTAATCCAAATACTATTGAACGAGTCTTGTTTTGGATGTTTGTAATTTTTTGTGCTTGTTATATATACCAAATTATGGTTTTACCCAAATTGTTTTTTCTGTCTAGTGACAAGTTTGTAAATTATGATCTCCCGATTTTTTTAAGGAGAATTAGATTGCCAGGGATGAGCTTAGTTGGATTGGGGGCGTTATTTTCTTTGAATCAGATTTTAGTTGGACAACGTAAGTACATTTTCTCTTTTGTGTTGGCACTTATTGTAATCTTACTGTTTGGTTTCAGAACTTTACTTGCCTTTATTGCAATCTTTTCATTTGTAATGATAATAAGAATTTATGGATTTTCTTATAAGATTTTGCTTTCTTTTGTCTTTTTATGTTTAGTAGCATGGGGCTTTTCTGTAACAGAATTTGGACAGGAAATATTTGGTGCAATGTTGGAAAGACAAGATAATGATCAAACATTTGCAAATAAAGACTATATCAGATATACTACTCTGTTCTACTACTATGGACAGCATTACCAAAATCTTTTGGAAATGTTTTTAGGATCAGGTCTTCCAGAGAGGGGAACTGGTAGTATCTATGAAGCATACTATACAAAATTGGAGAGTTGTGGCATTCATTATTTTGATTGGGGATTATTAGGCATTAGTTGGATGATGGGTATGTTGAGTCTTGTTGCTATGATATGGTATCCTATTCGAGCTTTCTTAACAAGAATGCCTAATGATAAATTATATCTATCAGTTTGGTTCGGGTATTTGTTTGCATGTGCCTTTACTTCTGCGGAATTTGTACGACAGGGTTGTTTCTTGGTACAGGGTATAGCATTATATCTTATTACGATATATAGTAATCAATATAGTTATGAAAAGGATTATAATTGTGAATAATGGTACTCTTCCTTTGCCAGCGGTAAAGGGAGGAGCGGTTGAAACGTTAATAGACTTGTTGGTAAATGAGAATGAAAAAAGAGGTTGTTTTCATTTTGAAGTCTATTCGATCTTTGACGAAGAAGCTATGAACGCTTCTCGTAAATACAGATATTCAACTTTTCATTTTGTTAAGATAGGTAGCTTCAGATACAAAATGAAACACCTGTTTACAAGAATTTTTAATGCTTTATGTAATCGGCTAGGTGGTTATTACCATTCGTATCCACTTCATAAGCAGATAGTGAATGATGTAAATAAGGCTCCAGATGAATATACTGCAATTTTATTGGAAGGAAGTGGCCTTGATGCTTGTTTTTTGAAGAAAAGAACAAGACTACCGATCATTCAACGTATTCATAATGTACCCTTTCGTCCAATGCGTAAATTTGATAAGCAAAGTGCGCAATGTACTGACTTGTATTTAGGTATCTCTAAGTATATTTGTGATGTACTGAAAAAAGAGGAAGGTAATTACTGTAGCAATATAGAATTGTTGTACAATTCAATTCCTTTTGATAGATTCAATAGAATTGTAGATGAAAAAGAAATTTTAGACTTGAGAAAAAATCTTGGTTTTGATAAAACGGATTTTGTCGTTATGTTTTCTGGACGTCTAAGGGAGTATAAAGGTGTTAAGGAGCTTCTGATGGCTATTGAAAAATGCAAAGAATATTCTTCGATTAAACTCCTTGTTGTTGGTAGTCACATTTTCTCAAGTAATCAAAAGACTGATTTTATAGAATCATTAACTCCTGTTGTTGAAAGACTAGGTGATAAGGTTAAATTTACTGGCTTTGTTAAATATGAAGATATTTATAAATATTATAAAGTAGCAGATATATGTTCCTTCCCTTCTACTTGGGAGGAACCTTTCGCCTTAACTTGCTTGGAAGGAATTACTTGTGGAAAACCTGTTGTTATCACTGAGTCGGGTGGTATGCCCGAGATTGTAAACGAGCAATGTGCAGTAGTGGTCCCTAACGACAATTGGCTGGCTGACAATCTCGCCCATGTGTTTGTAAATCTCAGCAAAGATAGGGACTTGATTTCTAAAATGGGGATTGCTGCTAAGAAAAGAGCAGAATTGTTTTCACCGGAAAAACAATACAATCGTTTTGTAGAGCTTATAAATAAACATATAAAATGTACAACATATTGATTCCTTTTGTAAATGCCATCGATCCCACATCTGGGGGAGTAGAGCGCGTTTATCACAATCTTGGTCCTGCCTTAAAAAGGTTAGGATGTAATGTTTATGCTTCATTCAATATTAGAACGAAGTATGACTTTTCATCTGTTTATACAGAAGCTTTTTATTTGGGTGATATTACAGGTAGAAAATCTTATAATAAACAATTAGAGAAGATCATTCGTAAGAACAATATCAATATAGTAATTTGCCCGTTCCCAAGTTGGCAACTATTTGATTTCTTTTCAAGGCAAAAGGCGTTAAAGGTGTTTTTCCACGTTCATAATGTGCCATCAAAGATTATGTATCCGGATGTGTCGATAGTGCCACCCTGTCTTATTGATACATTTGTAGGAGAATGGGCGAAAAAAACACGCTATGCTATTCGCTTTAAATCATCTTTCAAGAGAATTGAGGAAAACGGAATGAAAGTGGTTTTGTTATCTGATAAGTTCAAAAAGGACTTAGCTTCTTTTTGCTCAATAGACGATCACAATATCCTTTCTATACCTAATCCTATAGAACTGGATAAGAATTTTGATTTAGTTCACAATAAGAAGGGTAAAACATTATTGTATGTAGGTCGTATTACGACCAAGCAAAAACGCTTTCAGTCACTACTCAATATTTGGGAGAAGCTGCAGAACTTGCTGCCTGAATACAACTTGGACGTTGTAGGAGGAGGACCTGAAAAGGAGTTTTATGAAAATAAAGCCAAAGAAATGCATTTGAAGCGTATCACTTTCTATGGCTTTCAGTCTCCCAAAGAATATTACAAGAAGGCTCAGGTACTCTGTATGGCTAGCAACTATGAGGGATTCCCTATGGTGCTGATTGAAGCAATGCAATATGGGTGTGTACCTTTTGCCTTTAAATCATTTGCTGCCGTATCTGATGTTATTGATGACAAGCATGATGGCTTTCTTGTTAAACCCTTTGATGAAGATGAATATGTTTCTCGTGTTTTGAGGTATGTCAATGAAACCGAAGAATATAAAGACAAGATGCGAAAAGAGAGTGTTAATAAGGCTTCTTCATTTTCTGTTGATAATATAGCAAGAGAATGGATTAAGATGTTTGATAATTATTAATAAAGAAGATTTATGAATACGATTAAAAGACTATTAGGAGCTATACTTCAATATTTTTATAATAATATCATAACCTATATTCCCTCACATTATGTTCGTAAGATTTTTTTTCGTATGATTGGTGGTAAGATTGGCAAACGTTCCAGGATGGATATGGGCTGCTTTGTTGCATGGCCTCCCAAAATGAGAATAGGTGCCAATACCCACATTAATAGAGGGTGTGTTATTCAGCCATTTGCTCTTATAACAATAGGAAACAACGTAAGTATCAGCCATCGATGCAATATTATAGCAGGTGGGCATGATTTAAATTCTCCAACGTTTGTAGGGGATCATCGTCCTATCCAAATAGATGATTATGTATGGGTGGGAGTTGGTGCCACTATCTTGCGAGGAGTGCATATTGGTGTGGGGGCTGTGGTGTGTGCAGGTGCTGTTGTGACAAAAGATGTCGAGCCATTTGCTATTGTTGCAGGTGTGCCTGCTAAGAAGATAGGTGAACGTAATCGTAATTTGAATTATAAGTGCTTGACACATAATTGGTTTTTGTGGCAATAAAGATTTGACGTTAGTATAGATAACATTCATTAGCTTTGTCTGGTAGCTAATGGTATTAAATGCATACAATAAATTTGTATGCATATTGTTCAATCGAAGAGACAGATGATTATCAAATAACCAGCAATGCATATGAAGCGCATCTCTTTCCATGGCTTTCGGTCTTCCTAAGATTATTATAAAAAGGTTCTGTGGGATGGTTAGCAACTATGAGGAATTTCCTATGGTGTTGGTTGAAGCTATGCAATATGGATGTGTAACTTTTGCTTCATTTAAAGCTTTATCTGATATAATGGATGATATTGTTTCTGGTTTTAAAGTTCCACCATTTGATGAAATGCTCTACGCTCAAAAAGTTGTTGCTTTCGCAAATATGGTCGATAAAGATAAAGAAATTTTTTATAAAGCCTGCAGAGCAAAAGTTAATCTTTTCTCCGTAGATGGTATTGCTAAAATATGGTGTAAGCTTTTTGGTACCTATTCAGATAAATAATTATGAGCTCACTTGAAAAAGTCAGAGTACTATCAAATTAAAACATAGATAGGTGATAAGCAGACAAAAACTATGCACTATTTGGCTACTTGTTCACTTTTTAAAGTTCAAAATAGAAAAGCTTTGTTCTTTTGCTTGCGGACCGTAATAAAAAATATTAATTATTTTTAAGCCACTTTCCCAAGTTGGCTCAATTGTTAAATTATGATATCTTCTCCTAATACGGCTAAAGATTATCTAGAGTTATCTCAAAGGTAATTCTTTTTGCGTATAGGAAATTCATATTATCGGATGATATAAAGAGAATTTTAATAATAGATAAGATGACAAAGAAGAAAATAGCTTGGATTACCCCATCATGTTTTGTTGATGTGGATCTTCCTATCATTAAAGAACTTCAAATAGTGTATGACATTCATTGGTATGTAGTTTTGCAACCTAAGGATGGAGAAAATACGAAAGCTTATATTGAAGAAACGCTAGGTAAAGATAAAATAGTGAGTATTACATATGAATGGCAAGTTTATAGAATGCGTTCTTTCAAGAATGCTTTTTTTATCTATCGCTTGATACGGAAGGCGAAGGAGGGAACCCCTTCTGTATATTATACATCAGAATATGCACTTCCCTTTGGAGTATGGCTTTACAAATGGTTATTGCCGCTTAGAAAAACTGTTGTCGCATGTCACAATGTGACAACGCCTAAAGGTGCAAGTAACGAAAAGTTTACGCGCTTTTATACAAGTAAATGGCTATCAACTTTTAAGAATATTCAAACCTTCTCATATAGTCAATATAAGGCTCTTGTTAGTGCGTATAACAATAAGAACGTATTAATGGCACATTTGGCTCTGAAGGATTATGGTGAGCCAACGAAAGCAGTAAAGAAGACTGATGTTACATTTTTGGTGTTTGGTAATATCATAAGGTATAAGCGTATCGACCTGTTGTTGAAGGCTGTTAATATATTGAATAGAAAAGGAATCTTTAATTTTAAAGTGAAGATTGCGGGTAACTGTAAAGACTGGGCAAGTAATTATGCTCCACTTATAGAACATCCGGAAATCTATGACTTGGATATTAGGCGAATACCTAATGAGGCTGTTGCAGATTTATTTGCAGAAAGTGATTATTTCGTCATGCCTTATCAGGATATTGCACAAAGTGGTGCTATAACAGTAGCGTTTAGATATAATCTCCCAGTATTGTGTTCTGACATAGAGCAATTCTCTGAATTTGTCACAGACGGGGTTACGGGATTTACCTTTAAAAGCCAAGATGAACAGGCTCTTGCTGATAAGATGGAGTGGATACTGAACAATCATCAGCAAATCTACAATTCTGTTAAAGCCAATGAACAGAAGTTTGTTGATGAAAACCTGACTTTAGCATCTATTGTCAATAAATATAAAGCTTTTTTTGATGCACTATGAGTAAACCTAATTTAGCAAATAAAAAAGAGTGTACGGGCTGCCTTGCTTGTGTAGCTTCTTGTAAAAAAAATGCCTTGAGCTCATCTGTTGATGAAGATGGTCATTTTGCTGTTCTCTGTGATATGGATAAATGTGTTCTTTGTCATAAATGTGAGCAGGTTTGTCCTGTAGTTTCTGATTTTGAATATAAGGGTGACTCCGAGTCTGCTATTTTTGCTGCGTGGAATTTAGATGATGACGTAAGAAAACTAAGTGCCTCAGGAGGAGCATTTTCTGCTTTGGCATCATACATCTTGGATCAAGGTGGATACGTTTTCGGTGCAGCTAACGTAGGCGTATGTGACATTAGACATATTTGCATAAATAATAGGGAACAGCTTCCCTTACTGCAAGGTTCCAAGTATACACAATCAGACGCATCCTTGTCTTATCCTCAAGTTCTAAATCTGTTAAGGCATAGAAAAATCGTCTTATTTTCTGGTACAGGTTGTCAAGTGGCAGGCTTACTGTCATTTCTTCGTTTTTACAAGTATGAGGGTAAATTAGTTACTGTCGATATTATCTGTGGCGGCGTACCTTCGAAAATATTGATAGAGACGTTTGTTGCTAATGAACCTTATAGAATAAAGAAGATAATTTCTTTTAGAACAAAAACTAATGGTTGGAAAAGTCAAGGATTCAAATATAATTTGCTGGTTGAAGATTCCGAAGGAAATAAACATGATTATACAAATAGAAAAAATTTAATAACGGATGGTTTTTGTTCGGAACTTACTAATCGATATTCTTGTTATAATTGTCGTTTTGTTGGATTAGAACGCAAGAGTGATTTTACCATTGGGGATTTATGGGGTGATAAAAAATTTCCACGAGAGCACTATAATGGTCTTTCTTTGGTTGTTGCGCATCAGGAAACTTCAATTCAACTTTTGAATCAAATGAGTGAATATTTGCATTGTGAACCAATTGAAGCTAATGATGCCGTGAGACATAATTATCGACTTGTTTCTGGGAAGATGAAAGGCTCTAAATGTATCGAACGACGATGTTTGTCCATTCTGTTTTCCAAACTCTCTTACTCTTTGTTAAAGCATATTTATGCTAATGATATTAAATTATGTAGTCCATGGATATTATAT
>OASD01000389.1_pt1 | contig 17973 bp, 10 predicted proteins | sample 1475531 | NCBI WGS metagenome assembly OASD01 (sample SAMEA3360668, study PRJEB22359) | human gut metagenome | biome: ENVO:urban biome; feature: ENVO:human-associated habitat; material: ENVO:feces | place: Bangladesh | collected 2011
TCTATGCCTTGCTTGCCGCTCATGTGTAGCCCCTGATAGAGCGATTATAATGCATCAGCCCTGGCGGGGGGGAAGATGTTGCTCAGTCTTAAAACATTTTCATACCTTTGCCAAGCATCTGAAGCTCGATCGAATGTGAAGATTACAAAGCCAATTCATACGATCACACTAAGTGTAGATATGAGCCTGCCACCACTAGCCTCTGTGCGGTCGCTAGAATGCGCTAGAGCCACATCTCTTCTGAGCTTCACCAGATAGCTTGACACTTATTAAACAACCACAGATATAATACTAACGAAAAGTAATGAATCACCTAACGAATCGACTGATCTTACTGATCCTCATACCGCTCTGCCTCCTCACTGGAGCGAGTAGCGGTATCGCACAGCAATCCTTCGGAGGCACACCACAGCTTCTCGGGGAGGGCACACTACGCACTGCGACAGCTGGCATATCGCTTGCTCCAGACTTTAACCCTCAAGACCTCATGCGCCGAGAGTCATGGCACGAGGGGAGCTTGCAGCGCAAGCCTTACAACGTCGGCAAGGTAGTCCCTTGCTCCATAGACTTCGCCACTGAGGCAGAGCTGATCGGCTCCGTAGCAGGCACTGACATCTACCGACTAGAGATAGATATGGAGCAGAGCCCTGTAGGACTAAACCTGTACTACTCCGACTTCTTCATTCCGCAAGGCGGACGTCTCTACATCTACACCCCAGGTGGCGAGCAGCTCCTCGGAGCCTACACACACGAGACGCATCCTAAGCATGGAGCCTTCGCCTCTGAGCCTCTGAGCGGTAGCAAGCTCATACTAGACTATGAGGCTCCTCGTGGCTCGGCTATGCCCTCTATCCAGATCAGTGGCGTGGGCTACCTCTACCGCTCGGTAATGCAGGCTAAGGTCAGACCTACCATAGAGAAGGAAGACGCTTCAGATCCTGGTAAAGATCGGTACTGCCAAATCAACATCAACTGTCCTGAGGGTGACGACTGGCAGGAGCAAAAGAGTAGCTCGGTCATCTATATGCCTGTCTTCGCTAACGGCAAGATGAGTTTGTGCTCAGGCAACCTGATCAACAATGTAAAGGGAGACTTCAAGCCCTATATCCTTACAGCAGCACACTGCTCAGGCGAGGAGGGTACGGGAGACCCGATCGTGGGAGCGTTCAAAGGAAAGTTTGGCATTGAACAGGACAAGATGGATCAGTGGGTCTTTGGCTTTCACTATGAGAAGCCTCGTTGCAACAACAGCGACTACGGCTTCCAGACGACCAAGACACTCATTGGTGCTACTATCTGTACCTACACATCTACCTATGGGTACTCTGATGGTATGCTCCTAGAGCTCAAGAAGGAGATACCTCTCGACTATCGTGTCTACTACTCAGGCTGGAATGCTAGTGAGACGACTTGGCGCTCTGGTTCTGGCATCCATCACCCAGCAGGAGATGCGACCAAGATCGCCCTTTATAATGGAGGTATGAGTCTCGGACAGTGGGTCGAAGGTAGTGAGAGAAACCCTAAAACATTAGGCGGAAAAGATGATCACTACAAGCTTATGTTTGACAAGGGAAATACTGAGGGAGGCTCCTCAGGATCGCCACTATACAATGAAAACAAGGAGCAAATCGGCACACTCACGGGAGGATTTATAATTACCTGTTCTCAAGATGGGTACTATGGTCGCCTCAGCGCACACTTCAACAAGTACAAGGACAAGGGGGATCTATACCACATGGACATGTTCCTCGACCCCGACAAGACGGGAACTCTCAAGGTGGCTGGCACCTGGCGTAAGGGCTACAAGCCTTTTGCTCCTGTACATGCGCTACGTGGCATGCTAGACCTCAAGAATCACCTCAAGGTAGAGCTAGAGTGGGATGCCGTACCTGCACACGCACAGGGCTACCCTATCAGCTATCAGATATACCGCAACGGCACACCTCTCATAGAGGTCACAGAAACTAAGTATACAGACCAGCTCACATACGATCTCACCTCTAGAGGCTCTGTCCAATACGCTGTAGAGGCTCGCTACGATGTCGAGGGTAAAAAGGAGTCTACCCCAGCAGCTTACCGGACTATCTATACGGGCAAGCTCGTCAAGGAGGTAAATGCTCAGGTCAAAGCGGAGGAAGCTGGAGGCGTAAAAGTCTCTTGGGCACACCCCGTCAATGCGCAGACGATCTCTAAAATTGCTGATAGAGCAAAGATGCATCTAGTCAAAGCTTCCTCTAAGTATGTAGGTACACTTGCTTACAATGGATATTCTGAGATACGCTACTTGGACAAGTTCCGTCTAGGGCTGTCTCCCTTTGAAAAGCCTCTATACGTACACCAAGTCAATGTACTGCCAGTACGAAAAGACAAGGGATGGGCACATACCATCTATCTGCGCCAGAAGCGTAACGGGAGCCGTGAGTATGCTCAGACCTTTTCAGTACCCAAGGAGGGAGAAGGCTCCAGTGAGTGGCTGTCTATACCGCTCAGAAAGACCTTTGAACTACACATGGATGAGAACCTTGAGGTAGGCTTTAAGGTTCGGACAAACTTCCCCCACGAAGTGTACGTCGATACGAACTCTAAGGATGAGTATATGGGGGTAGATGGCGGTCTTGCTTTAATTTACGTTGGCTCGCCCTTTAACCAGTTAGTAGGACAGCCAGAGCCCACCTTTACTACAGACGGCTATATGGCTATCGAGCTAGTCGTATCAGATAGTCCTACGCTCAGCGGTGACACGATCCGTGAGACCTTCACGCGTGGCCCACTGCCCGTACCCTTCCCAGAGGTCAAGGGCTATGTGATCTATCGTAACGATCAGAAGGTCGGAGAGACAGCCCCCACCGTACTCTCTTACAAAGATGCTGCGGGCAAGGAGGGTGACAACTACCGCATCGAGGTGCTATACGATGCTCCCGAGAAGCTAGCGATCGATAAGAGCATCAAGAGCACGCAGCAGCCCTATCTCTACCCCTCTGTGATACAAGACAAGGCGACCCTCGCTGAGGCAGACGAGGCTCTGTCGCTACAGCTCTACGATCTCTCAGGACGCTGTCTCCTGACGCTACAAGGTGATGCACTACGTAGCTCTATCGACCTGACAGATCTACCCGAAGGCTCATACATCGCGCTCATACGTACTATGCAAGAGACCTTTACGCAGAGAGTTATGATTAAACGAAATCAGCTCTAGGCTCTCTAAGCAAGCAAAGGTGACTGAGGCGGAAGTAACTCGCCAAGAGACTTCTCCTCAGCACCCTGCTTAAACAGATTACGAACCCTAAACCAACAATACCATGATGAGGCTTACAAGATCTATATCTCTACTCGTGATCGTCGCCCTCTCATCATATATATGGAGTGCGGCACAGGTAGACTGGGATGACGACGTATACTACGTCCCCTCCAAGACTTCTCAGCAAGATAGTCGCTCTAACAACTTGTGGGGCGACGATGAGTATCAGTATGACAATCAAGACCCTCTCGACGCTTACAACCGCCGTGGAGAGGAGTATCAAGGTGCGCGAGGACAGAGCTACTCCTCATCACAGCAACCTAAGAAAGGGGTCGGCAAGTATAGCCGTCGCATCATGCGCTTTCACAACCCCGCTACAGTATACATATACGACTCTGACAATGTAGATGTATACTACGACAAGGATGGTACCTATGGTATCTACAATTATCCCGATCGCTATGACTACGTAGCTGATCGCTACAACCCCGTAGGCATCTCTATCAATCTGTGGAGTCCTGGATGGTATCCCTCGTGGGACTACTACTATGACTACATGTGGTACAGCTCCTGGTATCCATGGTACACGAACCGCTACCCCTACCCTTACAGCTGGGGCGGATACAGCTACTGGGGACCTTCTATATGGTATACCAACCCCTGGTCATGGGGCGGTAGCTATTGGTACGGATACTATCCACACTACGGAGGCTATGGTTACGGTGCTGGCTACAACAATGGCTATTGGGACGGATACTATGCTGGCTCGTACGGCATCTACGACCCATACTATGGTAGCTATGTCAAGCCCTCGACCTACTACTCCAATGGTCGCCTAGGCAGTAGCTACTATGACAAAGGCAATAGCAGCAATCCACGCGCTACGCGAGGCAACCAAGGCACACTTTCGGGCAATGTGCGTAGAGGTTCGCTAGATCAGTCTACTTATAGTCGCAGTGAGGTCACAGACAGAGGCAACTTCTGGAAGGACGATCGCAATCGTGTCTATGACAATACGCAGGGACGCAGTGCTCGTGGATCATACGACCAGTCTACTGGCACACGCCGTGGCTCCTCTGAGCAGTACCAGATGGGTTCCGCCCGCTCACGTCGTGGCTCCTACTTTGAGGATAGTAGCACGATAAGACAGGAGCGACAGGTCTCCCCAACGAATCGCAACTACAACTCAGGCTCCGCTCGCTCACGTCGTGGTAGCTACGACAGCCCCAGCAATAGCAGTTGGCAGAGTAGCTCCAGCACTACATCCTCTAGCTCATCTCGCAGCTACGATGCTGGCTCCGCTCGCTCACGTCGTGGCAGCTACGACAGCCCCAGCAATAGCAGTTGGCAGAGTAGCTCCAGCACTACATCCTCTAGCTCATCTCGCAGCTACGACACAGGCTCCGCACGCTCTCGTCGTGGTAGCTACGATACTCCCAGCTCTAGATCATCCTCTAGTAGCTTTGGGTCTTCGTCCTCCTCATCACGGAGTAGCAGCTCGACTGGGAGCTCCTCTTCTTCTGGCCGCAGTGCTAGAGGACGCCGATAGTAGACATTTCTAAAGTATGAGACTTGTATCATTAGCCACCGCACGCAGGTTCTGACTAATGGTCAAGTCTCATTCGTTTATACACCTATACTTATAAACTATGCTTCGACACTATTTCATTCCCCTCATAAGTTCTGCTCTCCTACTCATCACGGGGAGCTATCTATCCGCACAGACTCATGATAATGCGCTACGCTTTAGCACCGAGACCCTCGACGGGACGGCTCGTTACCAAGCTATGGGAGGAGCCTTCGGCGCAGTAGGTGCTGACTATAGTAGCTTACGACAAAACCCCGCCGGACTAGGGCTCTTCCGCAGTAACGAGATACAGGGTACCATTGCTTTCGGACAAAACCTGGACCAAGCTACTTGGTACGAAGAGCACTACAAGAAGGGACGCACTGCCTTCAGTGGCAATATGTCTGTCGTGCTGGCGACTCCACTCCGAGGGTCTGGCCTAACCTTCAATCTGGCTCTAGGCTTCTACCAGCGTCAGAGTTTCGCCCGCTCCTTTGATATAAGCAACCATCAGATTACTGAGAACTCGCTAGCAGACTATGCTGCCTTTATCACACCGACCAATGTCTCTTCCAAGGATCTCCTCAGCAAGAACGCTTATGGGAGCGTCCCCGCACCGTGGCTCGCCATACTAGGACATGGAGCTCGCTGGACAGTGCAGCGTCCAGAGGGTTTCTACGAGAGTGCCTTCAACTACAGCGACAAGGGTGGTCTCTTAGGGCCGAGCAATTCGCAACTACGAGTCAACGAGCGTGGAGGCATCCAGGACTTCGACTTCACTGGTGGACTCAACTACAACGACCGCCTATACTTCGGTCTAGGGATTAAGGTCAGTGCGCTAGACTATCGCATGAACTCTTACTACGGCGAGGACTTCATAGACAAGGATTACCTAGAGCTCGCCAACGAGCTTCGCACCTCTGGCTCGGGCGCATCGGTTAGCTTCGGTGTGATAGCTCGTGTCTCAGACCATCTGCGCCTGGGAGCTGCCGTACAGACACCCACATGGTTCACACTGCAAGACAACTACGTAGCAGGAGCCGAGTCTCGACACCCACGAGTAGACAAAGAGGGCAAGCCTCTACCCGAGAAAGAGTGGACCGTCAAGGATGAGACACCTAGTGATGCCGCTTGGCGTTACCAGTTACAGACCCCAACGAAGATCGTCCTCAGTGGAGCCTTCGTCGGGCGGCATGGCATGCTAAGCCTAGACTATGAGCTAGCCAACTACTCGGGCATCCAGCTCAAAGACACCTATGGTCCCTTTGTCAATGACAACAAACTGATGAAGGAGTACTTTACCCCGATGCAGAGTACCCTACGTCTCGGTGGTGAGCTGAGAGTCTCTCCTCAGTTTAGCCTCCGTGCAGGTGGCTACTGGAGACAAGCTCCTATGAAGGCAAGCTTCGACTCCGATCCTAAGCAGAGTGCCAAGATACCTGTCAACGAGGCTGGCACCGTGCCACACTACGAGATCGTCGGTATGGGCTACGGCGTCACGGGCGGACTAGGCTGGCGCTTCTCTCCCTCCTCTTATATAGATCTAGCGGTCGTCTATCAGGGACAAAAGTCTCACATGTACCCCTTTCCGACACGCTACTATGCGGACAATGGAGAGCAACTCACGACGCCTCAAGCTATCCAACTACAGAAGCACCGCATCTACGGGGTAGCTACTTTCGGCTTTAAGTTCTAATCCTCTTTATATCCACAGAACTATGTCACTTTCTTCCAAAGCTTGGGATCGCTTCCTAGACCTTGCCCTCGGAGCCAATATGGCGCAGATCAATCGTGTCGAGTGGCTCACCGATGCACTCTACCCTTTTCTCTCCATCACGGAGCTAGAGCAGCTCGCCACGGAGCCTCCCCACCGCTTCCTCTCGGTCAAAGTGCTCAACCATATAGCCAATCAGGAGATACGTCGTCACACCGAACTCCTAGCTATGGGCTCGGCAGGCAGCAGTCTCACAGGTTGCATAGCTACATGGGTCGGCATACCGACAGAGCTAGCACAGTACAGCGTCAACCTCGTCCTCCTCACACAGAAGCTCGCCTACCTCTACGGCTGGGATGACTTCTACTCTTATGGAGCCGTAACGGCAGAGACTAAGGCGCGTATCACCTTTATGATGGGTAGCATGCTAGGCATACGAGAGGCCGACGCACTCCTGCGCAACGCTTGTCGCTCATATCAGGGTCAGGTCTCCATAACGCCTATGCCCTACGTAGGCGACCGCTCCCCCATCGACAAGGTCATTGCAGAGATCTCAAAGCGTCTCCTAGTCCTCTCTGCCAAGGGAGGCGTCACCGCTTGGATCGGGCGCAAGGCTCCGCTCATCGGTGTAACCCTCGGAGCCAGTACATCTTACCTCCTTGTCAAGCCTTCGCTCGTACGTCTCAAGGTGCTCCTACGTGATCTCATGCAGGAGTAATCTCAGAGACTTCGGCTCTTGGGTGCATCTCAATAAATCCGTACCTTTGCCCCACATCAATTCACTTTTTAGACGAATAGCAACTATATGGCCAATTGGTTTGAATGCAAGGTGACCTACGAGAAGATGGTCGACAACGGAACGCCCAAGCGTACCTCCGAGGGGTACCTCGTACAGGGCGACACCTATACGGAGATAGAGGAGAGACTCACCAAGGAGCTCACGCCCTTTACCTCTCTAGGCGAACTCATCATCAATACGATCAAGCGGATCAAGCTCGCTGAGCTCTTCCTCTCTGATCACCCCGAGGACGATCGCTTCTATCGCTGCAAGGTCAACTTCATCTCTCTAGACGAAGCCAAAGGCATCGAGAAGCGCACCGCTGCAGCTATGATCGTGCAGAGCGACAGCCTGCCCAACGCCCTCAATCGCCTAGAGAAGGAGATGTCTACGACCCTCTCACCTTACGAGATAGCCTCCATCACCGAGACCATCATCATGGATGCGTGGCCGATAGACTTCTCTAAGCCCAACGAGTAATAAATCCCTACTTCGAGACTGTTACCTAGAGACAGGTAGCAGTCTCTCTTTTTGTATTGTACCAATCTCAAATTCCCCTACACATCATGATCGCAGAGCGTCTAGCAGAGATACGGAGTCAGATACCAGAGCAGGTGCAGCTCGTGGCCGTCTCCAAGTTTCACCCCGTCGAGTCCGTCCGTGAGGCTTACGAAGCAGGTCAGCGACTCTTCGGCGAGAATCGTGCACAAGAGCTTGCCGAAAAAGCTCCCCAGCTCCCCGAAGACATCCAGTGGCACTTCATCGGCACCCTCCAGCGCAACAAGGTCAAGTATATCGTCCCCTACGTCTCCCTCATCGAGAGCGTCGACTCCGAGTCACTTCTCAAGGAGATCGTCAAGCAGGCAATTCGCTTCGACCGCCAGCTGCGCATCCTCCTGCAGTACAAGATAGCTCAGGAGGAGAGCAAGAGCGGACTAGACCACGCAGAGCTCCTAGCACTCGTAGAGCACTACCTAGCGACTCCCGAGTGGCGAGAGCGCATCACCATCTGTGGCTTGATGGGTATGGCGACGCTGACAGAAGACAAAGAGCAGATACGCCACGAGTTTGACACGCTCCGTGCGCTACAGACGGAGCTGCGAGAGCGTTACCCCGACATCTCATGGGACGAGCTCTCCATGGGCATGAGCAGTGACTGGCCCCTAGCCGTAGAGGCGGGCTCCACAATCGTACGCATCGGCACCGCCATCTTTGGCGAGCGACAATACTAGTAGTAGCCCAGCCCTCCCCCATCATTCTCTGACGAAAGTCAGACGCCCCCCACGCAAGGAGACTTAATCGCTGATTAAATGCGGTTAAGTCTCCTCTCTTTTGTCGTCTTCTCCCCTGAAAAACCTCTACTCCCCGAAAAGGGATCAGACTAGCATGATAAGCTGCTAAACAAGTCAAAGGGCCCCCCCACACAAACGAATGAGTCTAGTTTATCAACCTACTGAACCTTTGGGATACCAGCAGAAGGTCTTGATTCATACCTGCTTAAAGTCGTAAATTTGCATCGAAACATTTCTTAAACCTGTACAAGACTTATGACTCGTCTCTTGACCCGATGGCGACAATTGCTCGTCCTCACCCTCTTACTGCTTTGTAGCGTAGGCACTCTATCCGCACGCCCCTTAAGTGAGCGTCAGGCTCGACACCTAGCCGAGCAATTCTTCCTCCAGTCGACTCGCACGACCATGTCTCGCCCCATATCACAGCAGAGACTACAGCTCGTCTCAGCACCTGTACGAGACGCTAAAGGCTTGCAACTACGCTCACTCACTGGCGAGGAGGCTCGCTACTACTACATATACAATAGGGGGAGCAATGAGGGCTTCGTCATCATCGCTGGCGATGACGAGCTGACACCTTATATAGGATACGCCACTACGGGGCGGTTCATCGTAGAGGATATGCCCGAGCAACTAGCCGCTTTTCTCAAGGCATGCCAAGAGCGTATCGATGAGCTAGTCTCTAGTATCAGCTATCATCAGGCACTACAGCCGACACGCCCCAGAGCCTCCGAGCCGACACAGATTGCTCCTCTACTGGGAAACATACAGTGGAATCAGAGTGCCCCTTGGAATAATCAGACACCCGTCGTCGATGGTGAGCATACACCCGTAGGTTGTGTCGCAATCGCCTATACACAAGTGATGCGCTACTACCAGTGGCCTACACAAGGCGAGGGAACCTTCTCCTATACAGAAAAAAGAAGTGACCGCCAGCATAGTGTAGACTACGAGTCTACTACGTATGACTGGGCGCACATGCCTGAGCGGTATGCTGATCCATCACAAGCCACCGAAGAGGAGACCAACGCGCTCTCGACGCTTGCTTACCATGCTGGCGTTGCTGTTGAGATGATGTACGCACCTCGTGGCAGTGGAGCTTCTATGCCCTATGTAGACCGTGCTTTACGCGAACACTTTCGCTACGACAAGCGCGTGAGCTTCAAGAACCGAGTAAACTATACGCAGGCTACCTGGGAGCAGCTACTACGTAATGAGTTAATTGCCGCTCGCCCTATTGTCTATAGTGGCTATGGTCATGGTGGTCACGCCTTTGTCTGTGATGGGTATGATGCGAATGGTCTCTTTCACATCAACTGGGGCTGGGGAGGCATGAGCGATGGCTACTTCAACCTCAACTACCTGGTTCCTTCAGATCTAGGCATCGGTGGTGGTGCTGGTGGTGGCTATAGCCTAGGGCAGGGAGCGGTCGTCGGGATTATGCCTGATCGTCAGGGCACCTCGCAGCGACCGGAGTCTTCCGTAGTCACCACGTGGCGCTTCAGTATGCTCTTTGACAAAGGCACACTAGATGCCACAGCAGACTACATAGTAGCTCTCGTAGACGATGCAACCCCATACGATGACCTCATTACCTATGGTGTCACACGCCTAGGCTCTACCGATACGACTTACCTCGATCAGTACGCACGCAACGCTCATATAGAGAGTCTCTATCAATCTGACACTATTACATCTCAAAAGCTCCAACTCAGTGGCTATATAAACGAGGGTACGTGGGACTTCTTCCTCGCCTATCGAGCTAAAGACGTAGCTGGTACTGCTTCTTGGAGACCTTGTGGGCAGCATGAGCGTGCTAAGGATCAGTATCGTCGCACCTTTACCATCTCACGAGAGGGCGATGGCTCCTATACAGCTACTGAATATGCTAGTGCTAATCAACCTAAGCTAGAGCTCGTCGCTGGATCTGCTCAGAGCAAGATCGCAGGCTATGAGAAGAGCCAAGTCTCCCTCCAGCTGCGGAATACAGGACGTGTCGAGTACTTTGAGCAGTTATACCTCTTCGCCCGTAAGTCTGGCGAAAAGATGTTTCAACCGCTCCTCAATCTCCTTCCAGCCATTGAGGCTGGTGGTCAGAAACGTATGACCTTTGACATAGAGCGCTTCCCCTATGGTTCAGGATATGTAGAGCTACTGGTTGGCTATTTCGAGGGAGAGCGCTTTACCCCCCTCTGGTCTAATACGGTCTCCGTCCAGCCAGCGACCGATATACGCACGGCTTACGTCCTCTCATCGGATCAGCCCGTCACGGCCAACCTATCTACTGGAGCCCTCTCGCAGATACGCATACGCAATGTCGGGACGACAACGGCTCCTTTGCAAGGAGACCTCTACTATCGCTGGGAACTTAGCAAGGGCGACAACAAAGCTTCATCAGAGTGGACAACGATAACTCCTATCTCAGCTGGAGGCGAAGCCACCTTCACACCTAATCTAGAGCGCGAGCTTCAGAAAGTCAATGCTCAGGAAGGCGATGAGATTACGCTCACAGCGACCTTTGTAGTGCTTTACAATGAGGGAAAGTCTTACAGCTACATCCCTTTGCTAGAGCAGGGCTCACTAGCAGTCACCTGTACGAAAGGCCACATCATCGGCGACGGCATCATCACGATGACCACGACGAAACTAGTCGGAGAGACGATTCAGCTAGGTTACGAGGCAGACAAAGATGTCTCCGTTGAGGGGGCTGAGCTGATAGATGATTCAGAGCGGTTCATGCGACGATACAGAGTCACCAATCAGCAAATAACTCTGCGTGGAAATATCACAGCATTATTTTGTTTTACACAGGGATTGACTGATATAGATGTTTCCCAGTGTAGCTCCTTAAGCGAACTTTACTGCTTTGCCAACGAAATCAAGGGGAAGTCAATGCTACAACTGGTCAATAGCTTACCTGATCGTACAGGACTAAAGAATGGCACCTTAGTTGTCTACTCAGATGGCTCTCTCGGGGCAGAAGGCAATGTGTGTCTGAAAAGCGATGTTGCCATAGCTAGGGCTAAGAATTGGGACGTAAAACAACTGGTGATGGAGTATGATGATAAACTAAAACTCCCCCCCTACGACGGCGAGGACCCGACAAAGACCTTTGCCGTAACACTGACTCAGGGCGACAATGGATCCATCTCAGCCACCGGCGCAGACGATCTTAATGCCGTACTAGAGGGTACCGAGCTAACCATCACAGATCACCCCGACGAAGACTACCTACTAGTCGCTCTGACGGCCAACGGCGAAGACATCCTCTCTACGAAGAAGCTGAGCGTCCGGGAAGACACCGAGATCAAGGCAACCTTTGCGAAGAAGAGCTATACCGTGACATTCACGCCAGAAGGCGAAGGCGAAAACAAGCTCACAGCTACTAGAAATGGGGAACCCTTTACCTCTGGAAGCCCAGCTCATGAAGGCGACAAGATCGTCATCACAGCTCAGCCTGCTGAGGGGTACCAGATAGACAAGTGGCTCGTTGGCAAGGAAGAGATAGAGTTCACTCCCTATACGGGTCAGACGACCTTCGAGTGTACCGTCGGCACGGCAGATGTTTTAATCAAGGCGACCTTTGCGAAGAAGAGCTATACTGTGACATTCTCGACGGAAAGCGAAGGCGAAAACAAGCTCACAGCTACTAGAAATGGGGAGCCCTTTACCTCTGGAAGCCCAGCTCATGAAGGCGACAAGATCGTCATCACAGCTCAGCCTGCTGAGGGGTACCAGATAGACAAGTGGCTCGTTGGCAAGGAAGAGATAGAGTTCACTCCCTATACGGGTCAGACGACCTTCGAGTGTACCGTCGGCACGGCAGATGTTTTAATCAAGGCGACCTTTGCGAAGAAGACTTACGCAGTGACACTGACATACAATGAACATGGGACAATTTCCATCGTGGAGCCTGTGGACCTAGAGACAGTGCCATACGGTACGACTCTGACGGTCCAGGCTACGGGCAAAAATGCACAGTGCGAGCTGACCGCTCTGACAGCCAACGGCGAAGATATCCTAAGCTCTAAGAAATTCACCGTCAAAGAAGCCACCGAAGTGAAGGCAACCTTCGTAGACCATACGAGTGTAGAGACAATCGCTGGGCACGCCGTCCGCATCTATCCGAATCCAGCACAGACGTTTGTCCTCATCGAGGGCTTGCAACCAGCTAGCCAGGTATCGCTATACAGTATGAATGGCAAGCAACTGTACACGGGTCAGACAGACCTGCAAGGGACTCTGCGAATTGACCTAACCGCTCTGAGCGATGGTGTCTACCTCCTCGTAGGTGAGGGGTGGCAAAAGCGTTTAGTCGTCAAGCAATAGACGATAAACAGCTACTAAGAGGCTGCTGCATTACGATGGACTCCATCACCGCAATGTAGCAGTCTCTTTTTGTGTCCTCCCACTTGGCACTGCAGTTTCTCCTAGGTGACACTGGAGTTTCTCCTAGAGGAAACTGGAGTTTCACACCTAGGAAACTAAAGAGGGAGACCCACTAGATGGTGGATCTCCCTCTTATTGTAGTATGGCGCGACGGACTAGACGAAGCAGGAGTTCGAGTCTAGCGAAGCCATCGCCGTGATGTTGACGATGTCCTTGACGTCGGCATCGTGGTCAGCAAAGTAGATCGGCTTAGCCAGTCCGATCTGGATAGGCCCAATCACATCCTCCGCTATGTCTAGGTGCTTGAGGAGCTGATAGCACGCATTCGCAGCCGAGAGACGGGGGAAGATAAGCACATTGGCTGGCTCACCCTTGATGCGATTGTTCGGAAACTCCTCATCGCGTCGCTGGTAGTTGAGCGCGGTCTGTAGCTGCATCTCACCATCCACCACGAGGTGTGGGTAGTCTCTGTGCAGTATCTCCACCGCCTTACGCGCCTCCACCGAGGACTCGGCATCGGTGCTACCAAAGTCTGAGAAGCTCACCATAGCGATGACCGGCTTGATGCCAAAGCAGCGCACCTTTTCGGCAGCTAGGAGCGCAATGTCTACCAGTGTCTCAGCCTTGAGGTTTTGATTGATCAGCGTATCAGCCAGGAAGAGCGGTCCACTCTTCATCATCACCAGGTGCATCGTCGCAAAGTGCTGGTGACCTGGGGCTATACCCACCGTATCACGAGCTACATTGGAGAGGTAGGCATAGTTCGAGTAAATGCCTGTGATCAAGCTGTCAGCATCACCGCACTGTACCATCATCATGCCGAAGTAGTTCGGACCAAACATCTTGTCCTTAGCTTCACTCAGGATACCGCCCTTGCGCCAGTTTTGCTCTGTGTAGCGGCGGGCATACTCCTCTCGCTTAGCCTTCCACTGCTCGTCATGCTGATTGATAATCTCGATCGTGGAGAGATCTAAGTCATGCTCCTTGGCTATCTCTCGGATGACCACAGGATCACCCAGCACTATCGGATGAGCGATACCCAGCTGAGCCACCTCAGCAGCAGCACGTAGCACGAGTGGGTTCTCACCCGCAGCGTAGACCATACGCTTGGGGGACTTTTGCGCAGCCTCGTGGATGCGACGTAGCAGGTGACTCATACCTCCCGTACGCATCAGGAGCGACTGCTCGTAAGCCTCCCAGTCGGTAATCTCACGACGCGCCACACCCGTACGGATAGCTGCACGAGCCACAGCCATCGAGACTCTCGTGATGAGACGTGGGTCCACAGGCTTGGGGATAAAGTAGTCAGGGCCGAAGTGCAGTGGCATGTGTCCGTAGGCACTCGAGACCTCATCGGGGACAGGTTCCTGCGCTAGGTCTGCGATGGCTATCGTGGCAGCCATCTTCATCTCCTCATTGATCGCCGTAGCACGCACATCGAGTGCCCCTCGGAAGATATAGGGGAAGCCGATCACATTATTGATCTGATTCGGATAGTCCGACCGGCCCGTAGCCATCAGTACGTCAGGGCGTGCCGCTTTTGCATCCTCATACCTGATCTCAGGCTCTGGATTGGCTAGCGCAAAGACAATCGGATTGGGAGCCATCTTCTGCACCATCTCAGGCGTCAGCACACCAGGCTGCGAGAGTCCGAGGAAAAGGTCAGCCCCTTCGATTGCATCGGCCAATGTGAAGACACCCTCACGATCGGTCGCAAAGAAAGCTTTGCGCTCATCTAGATTGGGGCGGTCGGTGCGAATGACTCCCTTGGAGTCGATCATCACAATGTTCTCCCGCTTAGCTCCCAGAGCTATATAAAGCTTGGTGCAGGACTGTGCTGAGGCACCCGCGCCACTGACCACGATCTTAGCCTCTTCGATCTTCTTGCCGACGATCTTGAGTGCATTGAGCATACCCGCAGCGGAGATGATGGCGGTGCCGTGCTGGTCGTCGTGCATGACGGGAATGTCAAGCGTAGCCTTCAGCTCCTCCTCGATCTCAAAGCACTCGGGTGCCTTGATGTCCTCGAGGTTGATACCGCCGAAGGTAGGTGCCAGCGAGCGGACGATCTCGACAAACTTCTTGGGGTCCTTCTCGTCGACCTCTAGGTCAAAGACATCGATACCCGCGTAGATCTTGAAGAGCAATCCCTTGCCCTCCATCACCGGCTTGCCTGCCATAGCACCGATGTTGCCCAGTCCTAAAACGGCAGTGCCGTTGGAGATAACCGCAACGAGATTACCCTTGGAGGTGTAGTCGTAAGCACGCTCAGGATCGGCCTCTATATCCTTGCAAGGCACCGCCACGCCAGGGCTGTAAGCGAGCGTCAGATCCTGCTGTGTATTGTGCGACTTAGTGGGTCGCACCTCTATCTTACCAGGCTGTGGGAGCGCATGATAGGCTCTCGCAGCCGCTTCTAGTTTTTTGTCCATTATGCTATCTTATAGTATGATACATAGTTCTCCGTGGCAAGTATTTCGCCTCACTTACTGAAGAACGCATACAAAGCTACAACTTTTGCGCCACTCTAGAGCGCATCGCTAGAGAATTGTCCAGTTGTTGCGAAAGGTGAGTGTCAGGGAGATCATGTGGCTCAGCTGGCTCCGTATGGCGGTGCGCTGACTCCACCAGAGCGCACCCTCTAGGTGCAACGCCCCGAAGCTGGGAATGGGTACTTCTAGTGCTGGATAAACGCCTAGTCGCCACTGCTCCTCGGCTGTACGAGCGGACGCTAGGAGCGGCCCCCCATAGGGTGCATAGTAGCGGTGCCCGTAAGTGGCATCTGTCGCTAGTCGCAGCATCTTGTGTCGCCAAGCTAAGCGACCATAGAGGGCGTATCCGAGCGGAGGATCAGCCTTGCCGTCACGGAGCGAGGAGCCTAAGATGTGCAAAGCGCCTTCGACTGCCCCCTGCGCGGCATACTTATATTGTGTAGTCACCCCAGTGGCACCAGCTAAGTATGTGTGTAGCGTGTCTGGAAGCGACATCTGCTGTATCTCTCCTGCCCGATGATGCGCCGTAGCTTGCAACTCTAGTTGCGTCTTCCAGCTTTCACTGCTGTGGAGCTGATAAGCTGTGGATAGTAGGGCTGAAAAAGCCTCCTGATGAGTCTCTCCAGGGAAGATAAAGCCTTGCCAATCCACAAGAGCTTCTAGCGCAAAGCGAGGATAGCGCAGCTGAATCATTGCCCCCTGCGCAGGGTCGCGTGTGAAGCTGTACTCGGGATCGTAGAGCGGTGAGACGAGCGAGAGCAACCCATCTTGATCGATCGTAGAGGAGGCGACACCTCGCAGTGCCAGCGTCTGCGCTCCGAGGAGTGTCCCCATCGAGACGAAGACATGGTCATTTGGCCTGTATTGTAGGGAGAGGATAGGACGTAGATGCACGCCACTCCCCTGCTCCTTAGGGTCACCGCTCCAGTGTGGCAAGTGGTCGTACCACCCACCTCGTGGATAGCGCTGTGCACCTAGTAAAGTAAGGTTGTAGACGCCCCCCACGAGACGCACCTGACGATGCTCGAGTGCCACCGTGGGAGCCAATTGCCACCCGGGGAGCGTATAGCCGAGCTGGTAGTCGGCGTGGTACTCATTATTGCGAAAGAAGGTCACCGCATCTACCCCCACACTCAGACGCAGGGAGTCCGCACCCCGCTCTGCGGCATTGCTGGCAGAGAGTACGGAGATCGGGGCTAGCAGTAGGAGGAGCGTCCCCAGTAGCTGTCTCGCTTTCATCACGCCTGACGAACGAAGTGGTAGAGCAGTGCACTCGCTCTCATCGGGGTAAAGAGAGAGCGTATGTGGTAGGAGAAGCCGACGCCAAAGGCTTTGAGCCAAGTGATGAAGTTGATACGCCCCCCCTGGTTGTAGCTTTCGCTCAGCAGTGCAATGTAGTAGACATCTAGTCGCTGCGGGCGAATCTTCTTTAGGGTGAAGTGGTGCGCCTCCACCGTTTGTCGCATAGAGTGTGGCGTAAAGTGCCACAGGTGACGCGGCACATCGTAAGCGGCCCAGAGCGCACGGTAGTAGCTAGCGTCAAAGCTCTGCGCATTAGGCACAGCGATGCAGAGCGTCCCCCCAGGCTTGAGTAGCTGTTGGTATATCTCCAGTTGATCGGCAAGATCTGGGAGATGCTCTAGGCTATGCCACAGGCAGATAAGGTCTAGCTGACCTGATAGTTCGGAGTGGTACGCCACAAACTCTTGGGTCGTGGCAAAGAGTTGCTCGCTGGGGATCTGCTGAGCGCACAGCTCTCGTGCTGCCTTGCTCTGCTCCACGACATACGCCTTGCACCCTCGCTCCTGCATAGCGTGGGCAAAGGCTCCGACGCCCGCCCCGACCTCCAGCATCATCTGCGGAGCTGTCGCACAAAGCTTGCGAGCGGTCCGAACCCGCCGTCCCGTGCGGTAGCGCTTCACCGCACGATAGATGCGAGCCATACCTCCCCGCCCCTCTGTCTGATGACTCAGATATTCGGAGCTGTCGTAGTAGTGCCCTAGCTCCTCTGCGGGAGGTGGCGTCAAGGTCTGTAGCAGTCCACACTGGTTGCAGCGACCTATGGCATACCGCTCGTGCGATACGAGGTGGTCCTCACACTCCCACAGCTCGGTATAGCTGCTATTATGGCAGTGTGGGCAGGTTTGATCGGAGAGACTACATGCTATCATAGCTAGACGAGACTATTTGCTGGTACCCTTTTTGGCCTCCTGCCATAGCGTCTCCATCTCCTCTAGTGAGAGGTCGGTGATGCTTTTGCCATGCTCCTTAGCAGTCCGCTCAATGTACCCAAAGCGGTCGATAAACTTACGATTCGTCCGCTCCAGCGCATTGTCGGGGTTCACACCATAGAGACGAGCTGCATTGACAATGCTAAAGAGCAAGTCCCCTATCTCGGCCTCTAGGTCGTCAGCACTCCCCGAAGTCATCTCCTGCTCGACCTCCTGCAGCTCTTCGCGCACCTTCGCCCAGACCTCCTCACGCTCCTGCCAGTCGAAGCCGA
>OASD01000391.1_pt1 | contig 17963 bp, 6 predicted proteins | sample 1475531 | NCBI WGS metagenome assembly OASD01 (sample SAMEA3360668, study PRJEB22359) | human gut metagenome | biome: ENVO:urban biome; feature: ENVO:human-associated habitat; material: ENVO:feces | place: Bangladesh | collected 2011
ATTCTCCACGTGGGGATTTCGAAATATCCACGTGGGAATCACTTTTCCCCGACACTGCGCCGTCTCAATATGTAGCCAGTTCTAAATTATTGTAGCGATCCGGCGTCTAATTTTGCCCAGACAGGTCTGATGCATCATAATCGCTCTTGCAGGAGCTACACATGAGCGACAAGCGGGGCTTGGATGAACTCATTATTATAATGCGTCAGCCCTGGTATGAAACTCTAGTTTCCTACCTATGAAACTTAGTTTCACCCGTATGAAACTTTAGTTTCACCCAAGTGGTACTGATAGTTAGCTCACTTCTGCAGAATGCTCTACTCGATACTCCCTCAAAAAGCTTTCACCAGACAGCAATAATTACATATAATGTGTCAGCCCTGCAACGCCCTCGTAATTACCTTACAATTGGGAGTGAATTGTCGGTCGTTTGTACCCCCCTGTACTGTGCGCGGCTCACTCCATCTGTTTAGCTATCCTAGAGGCTGTAAAATACCTAAAGATAGGGTTGTAGAGCGTCTGTAGGGTCTCTACCTTTGCAAAGGATTTCGGTGGGGTAACGGCTTAACTTGAGCACATGCTCGCTGAATCTAGAAGTTTATAAAGCACCAAATAAATCAATCCTAAGACAATGAGAATACCTAAGATTACATCAATCACACTAGTGCTGATCGCACTCTCCGCCCTCATACTGGGTGGCTGTAAGGAAGATCCGAATAACCCCGAGCCCAATAAAGGTACACAGTGCAAAGTGACTGTGCAGCTGGGGCTAGACAAGGAGGTCGAGCTCGCCAAGCTCATGCTCACCGTCACCGATAGCCGCACGCTCAAGAAGAGCGAGACGGAGGTCGACAAGAAGAGCCGTACCGTAGAGATTACTCTCGACAAGGGCACCTATAGCTTTGCCGTATCGGGTGAGACTGCGGATCACCGCACGCTCGTGGGTGCTAAGGAAAACGTCGTCGTCAGCGATGCTATGACGCTCTCCATACCAGTCCAGATAGGTGAGGCTCCTACTCCAGAAAAGTCTCAGCTCATCTTCGGTGACATCTTCTTCAATGGCGAGACCAATGCTCGTATGATGCACCCAGATCAGTACTTTATGATAGTCAACAATGGGGAGAAGACCGAATACCTCGATGGTATCTGCTACGCTGTGACAGCTCATGGTAACCCAATGCCGAAGTCTCCCTGGGCTAACTATCTAGCAGATAAAGGGGAGCTACCCGTGGCTGGTATCTATCAGTTCCCTGGTAGTGGTAAGGAGTATCCGATTAAGCCTGGAGAGTTCAAGATTGTTGCTGCTACGGCTATCAATCATCATACTGAGGATAAGCCAAACTCTGTAGACCTCTCAGGAGCTGACTTTGAGTTCCTCTTCCCAGATGTAGAGCTTCCTGGTAGAGATGGTAAGACAGCCAAGATTACAGATACAGACAATCCTGATGTACCCAATATGAATATCATCGTAGACTGCTTCTCTAGTACGGGTATCGCACATCCTAGAGGTTTTTGGCCACCACTCCTCTTCAAGGTGGAGGGCGATCTAAGAGCATTCCTTAAGGATCATGTCATGCAGGTACCTAATAAGAAGGGCGAAACGGAGAACTACTACACCATCCCTGTAGACCTTATCCTAGATGGCGTGGAGACGGGTTGCGAAGGACAGTTCGAGACGCGTGCGCTGCCGATTACAGTAGACAAGGGGAACTTCTTCGTGACGGGCTGTCACTGTCAGGAACTAGCACATCGCAAGACCGAGATGCGCAATGGTCGCACCTATTGGATTGACACCAACGACTCGACCAACGACTACGAGCGTGTACAAGGGCAAAACGCTTATCCTAAGAAGTAGGGGGCTCCTTAAGTCCACCATATCGTAATTATCTACCGTAGGGGGGCGTGCATAGATACGTCCCCCTACCTAACCTTACTGACCGCACACACACTATGAGACTGTTGCATAAAGGCGAATCGCTGCGTTGCTTTCGGGATTCGGCTTCGGTCACATACGGAGGTATGCTCCCTTCAGACCTCACCCTCAGCGCCTTGCGCTTCATCCTTTCTGCAAAGTCAGGACAATCTTGCAAGCAAGATTGTGAGACTGTTGACTTTTGCAACAGTCTCACTATGGCTATGCTACACAGACATACGCTACTGACTCTTATCACGCTTTGGCTCTTGCTCCTACCTGAGCTTAGCTTTGCCATGTCGTATACGACTCCTCCGCCAGCAATCGGCATCACAGGACGTGTACGCAATGCTAAGGACCACGCTCCTATCGGGTGGGCTACAGTAGGGATCAGCGAGACCAATCAGGGTGTAGTCTGTGATGCTGATGGTCGCTTTACCCTGCCTCTCCGACAGGGCGGTACCTACACACTGGTGGTGCGCTGTGTCGGCTTCGCACCGTATAGTCGCACGCTATCGGTTCAGGGGCTAGAGCAGGTTGACATCACCTTACGTAGGCTGAGCATTGAGCTCCCTGAGGTGGAGGTGCTGGGTGCCTACCGTAAGGACAAGAGCGAGGTGGTCATCGGTCAGGAGGCTATGCAAAACATACAGCCAGTCTCGATAAAAGATATCTTGCTCCTGCTCCCAGGTGCTGTGACCACGACGCCTGGCATAGGAGACTTCAAGGGGGTGACCAATCGTCAGGTAGGACAGGACGACAATAGCTCCCTCGGCACCTCAATCATGATAGACGGTGCTCCTATTACCAACGATGCCTCTCGTGTGCAGATGCAGGGGCTGACTGGTATGAGCCGCTTCTCGACCTATCTGCCTGATCGGGTGGTCACGAGGCGTAGCTCGCTCAACTCGGGGATAGATCTGCGTACGCTCTCAACCAATCACTACGACCGTGTCGAGGTAGAGCAGGGTATCAGCTCCGCCTCTGAGGGTAATCTAAGTAGTGGAGCGATCAAGCTACACCCTAAGCGAGGTGTGACGCCCTGGGAGGGTCGTGCCAAGGTAGACCCGCTCTTCAAGTTGGCTTATATAGGCAAGGGTATAGCTCTCGGCTCTACGGGCTACAGCAGTCTACACATGGGCGGCGATGTGGTAGACTATCGGAGTGATCCTAGAGAGCGCCTAGAGCGCTATACAAGAGCTACAGCGCAGCTCTCCTACGCCTATCATAGAGACCTGGGTGATACTGGAGGTGTGCTAGACGTGACCGCCACGCTACACCAGACCGCCTCTATACAAAACAGCCGCACGGACGAGCTGGTAGAGCAGCAAGATGAGCGATACAATACAGAGTACTACCGCACGACACTGGTGGCTAATGCTCGCTGGTCGCCTCAGTTCTCGTGGCTCAGGACTTTGTCGTGGAGATCGACGGTGGACTATACCTACGATCTCCTCAGTCGTAAGTACCTCTATCTATCTGGGCGAGGTCCCGCTGTTATGCCTATCAGTAGGGAGATGGGACTACAAGAGGGTGAATTCCTCCCCACCTCTTACTATGCTTACTACAAGATGGACAATCAGCCCTTAGCACTTCAGACCACACTATCGGGTGAGAGTCCTATGGCCTGGCTGGCTCCTCTGCAGCAGACACTACTATATGGTGTCGACTACTCCATTGCTAAGAACTGGGGGCGAGGTGCAGTCATAGACCCTTCACGCCCTCCTTATCCTGGTGACAATACGTTTATATGGGTTCGCCCTAACTATGCCATCCCAGCTCTCTCGAATATAGCACTCTTCCTAGAGGATCGGCTCTACGTCTCACTAGGTCGTCACCGCATAGATGGCAACGTGGGGCTACGTGCCACGCAGATGCTCAACCTACCGGACAACTATCGTCTAGCGCACGAGATACTACTCGATCCACGCATCAAGCTCTCGTGGACCTATACAGCACCCTCGGGCTTTGCCACGGCTGTGCGCCTGGGATATGGTGTGGCTCACAAGCTGCCTACGCTAGACTACCTATATCCAGACAACGTCTATCGATACTTCTCCGCTCTTAATGCCTACTACAGCGACCCTAAGAGAGACCACTTGATGACTTACGCGATCAAGCACGACCCCTCCAACCCTAATCTAAGGGCTATGAGCAATGAGAAGAAGGAGATCGGCATAGATCTCTCTTATCAGCGCTATACGCTCGCTGTGACGCTCTTTCAGGAGGATATGAATAGCGGGTACGCCTACGCTCCAGCCTATTATCCGATCACTTATCCTACCTACCGCCGTCCTATCGGAGGCTCGCTCCCGGCGGGTAAGAGACCTGTCAAGGAGGACTTCTACGAGGAGCTTTACCAAGACTTTACCTCGCTCTCAACGGTGCAAAACTCTGAGCGAACGGTGAAGCGTGGTGTCGAGTACCGTCTGCGGACTCCTTACTTTAAGGCTATCCGCACGCAGTTTGAGCTCAATGGAGCTTACTACCACACGCTATACTCCTCTGCTATACCCGTTATGTACCGCCCGGAGATTATAGAGTTCAACGTTAAGTACCCTTACGTAGGTATCTACGGCAAGGGTGATCATCGTCACTACCACCGTGTCAATACCAATCTATGGGCTACAACGCACATCCCCGAGTGGGGGGTGATACTAACCAACTTCTTTCAGGTGATATGGTTTAGCAAGTCTTACTATGGGCGTGAGCAGAGCCCTTATCCCTATGAGCTGATGGACCTGAATGGCCGCAAGCTACCTGTCGGTGAGAAGGAGATCGCACAGATGAATGACCTCTCCTCTCCGATGCGCTATCTCAATAGATCTCTCGATGAACTCTACTATCGGGCAAATATAAAGCCGATATCTGTGCGTATGAGCTTCAAGGGTACGAAGCAACTAGGCGAGCACATCCGCCTCTCATTCTTTATCGACAACATTATAGACATCTCTCCGAAGTATCTGCAAAAAGACAAGACGACGGCTCGTGAGTGGGTCGTACCTTACTTTGGACTAGAGACCTCCGTAAAGTTTTAACACACTATGTATTTACACGCCTTGACCCACGCCTCTCTATCTATCCGTAGCTTCGCCCTTTGCTTACTACTGCTCGGCTATGTAGCGGTTGCAAAGGCGCAGACGCCCGCTTCCCCCTTTATCATAGGGCAGGGAGAGGTCTATAGCTCTGCGCTCCAGAGGTACTATGAGGAGATCACACCACGAGTTGAGGATAAGCTTGCTAAGGTGCGCTACACAATCCCGACGGAGATACCGCAAGACACGACCTATGCTCTCGTGGGGCTACGGAGTAACTACCTCTCTCAGGACGGGATCAGAGCTCCTTACGAGGGAGCCACGGAGACGGCTGGAGAGCTGGTGGCGATGGGTGTGGCAAACTTCAAGCATCGAGGTCGTCTCAGTGGCTATGTCTCTGTAGGCTTAGGCTATCAGGGAGCGATAGGCTACTCAGCCATACGACAGCCTGAGTACTACCTACCATACCTTGTCGCTGACACTTCTGGCGGTGACTATCGCTATGAGCATTATATCGCAGGCGCTCTCTATGCGCTCAGACGAGGAGCCTCAGAGCTGGGCGCTGGGCTACACTTCGCTGGGGAGATAGCCTATAAGTACGAAGACCCTCGTGTCTACAATACAACTGGTACTCTCCAAGCGACCCTAGGCTACAAGCATCACTTTAGCTCGCTAGATCTATCGGCTACGCTACATGCGCTCTATCATCGTAAGTATATGAACTTATGGCTCTGGAGACCCTCACAGCAGGACAAGTTCCCGCTAACGTACGGCTTTGGGATGGTGGATGTGCAGAATACTAAAATCTTCTTTGGCACCTCTCGTATGCACTATATGGGTGGTGTGGCAGTAGACCTATTATTAAGGAGTAGACAGCGTGAGTTTGGAGCTCCTCACTATACGCTCTTACTCTCTGACCAACTTTACAAGATGCGTACGGAAGAGTCGTCCGCAGCTGGGCTCTTCGGACTCCTTAATAATAATGTGAGACTGCTCAGTAGTGTGGGGTGGGGCAGGTGTACCTTGGCTCTAGAGAGTAGCATACTACATCGTCTAGGTACCGAGTATATCTATGCGACCCATCAGCCAGACCAAGAGCATCTCACCATCACAGATCTACGCCAGATCGGTCAGCGACAGACCTATCGGCAGGCAGACTACGACGCTCAGCTCAGAGGACGCTACCAGATCCCGCTCTCCTCTAGACATCAGCTAGCTCTCTCCCTCGGCGGGGGCTATCACTATCATCAGGAGCTTTACAAGGGGAGCTCTAATCACATAGATTATAGTGTCGTGAGACCCTGGGCGGGTTGTGACTATCGGTACAGCGATCGTCTCTACACGGCTCTCTCCGTGGCGTATCGTTTACCGCTCTCATCGACCTATGTCGTGGAGCGTGGCTACAAGGATCAGCTCGACTACCAGCTGGCTTACCTGCCTCTACTGAGTAAGCTCAAGTCTGGTCTAGAGCTTAGATGGCATGGTCAGCTATCCATACCACTGCCACGTAGCCAAGCGATGACCATAGGCGTGGATGCCTTCTACGCTCCTAATCGACTAAGCACAAGACGACCTCTCTACGAGGGTAGGCCGACTACTATCTCGGGTATATTTAGCCATCCAGAGCTAATCGGGGAGCAGGCACGCTCCTACGGAGTGCTCCTCTCCTTGACTTACCATATCTAATTCCTTTGCTTCTTGCTCGTCACACCTATGAAGAGCGATTACTAATCCAATAAACCAACTATAAGCTATGCACAAGTATATACTCTACTTCGTCATACTCCTTCTACCGCTGACAAGCTTTGCTCAGCAGCGCGAAGCCATCAAGATTACGACAGACAAGAAGATAGGCGAAACCATTACCCTCAATATCATTGCCAATGGAGATATCACCATCGAGGGACTAAAGGGTATCTACGACCCAGCCGAGGATGTCTCTTATGAGATCCAGTCTCAAGAGATTACTTTCACAGGACCAATCACTGACTTCAACGCCAATGGGTGTGGCATTACAGACATAGATTTGTCTCGCGCCTTGTCGCTGGAGTGGCTCGCGATCAATGACAATAAGATACGCAAGCTGAACCTATACTACTGCGACTATCTAGCGCAGCTCCAGTGTGCTAACAATCTTATTAAGGAGTTAGATCTCACGCTAAATGAGCAGCTACAGCAGGTCTTTGTGGACAATAACTATCTCAAGCAACTAGATCTAAGCAACTGCCCACAGCTCTCCACGCTCAATTGTAGTGGCAATATGATCTCCACGCTAGACTTTGCTGATTGTCCCTTCCTCAACCAGCTCTTCATCTACTCCAATAGGTTTATGGCCGAAGGGATAGACAGCCTCATCGCTCATCTGCCCAATCTCACGCCAAACGCACAGCGCGGCTCCATCGTGGTCTTAAGTAAGGTGGATCCTTACGAGCAGAACACCATCACCCAGGAGCATATCAACCAGCTACAAGCTAAGGGATGGACCGTCAAGTGTCGTACTAGTAGTGACATCTACCAGCCCTATGACAACAGCCTCCCTGCAGATCGCTCGGATCTGTCCTTTACGACCTTTTATCCAGAGATAGAACTCGGCGAGCCTATATCCTTCACCGTACGAGTCAAGGAGGGGACGGAGCTCCTCATGCGAGGGGTCAAGGGGGAGTGGCGCAATGGAGAGCGCATCCAGTATATACTAGATAAGCCCGCCATCACAGTGCGAGGAGCTATCGAAGAGATCGTAGCTGACAGCTGTAAGATATCAACGCTCTTTCTGGATCAGCTACCTATTGCTACCCGTCTAAGCTTTGCGGGCAATCAAGTAGAGGATATGTGCTTTAGGGCTATGCCGAGACTGCGCTCTTTCATCTGTAGTCAGGGGCATCTATCAGAGGAGCTCGTGCAGCAGATCGTAGATGGGCTACTGATGATCCCTGAGTCTGAGAGTCCAGCTATACTAGGTATCTATGATGACTCGGTAAGACCTGAGACGAATCAAATGCGCCCCAAGCAAGTCACTGAGGCTAAGGCTAAGAGATGGCAACCCTCCCAGTGGGATGCTTCCTCTCACACATGGATACCCTACGAGGGTAATCACAGAGCATGCGAAGCTCCACTTCAGACGGAGCCTTACCAGTGCTTTGTCGAAGGTGCTGGCATAAGGGTCAGAGGAGAGGAGTTGCTCTCCAAGACACTCACCATCTACACGCTAGATGGTACACAGCTCTTACAGACTACACTCACCCACACCGATAGCTACATACCTCTATCTAAAGGTGTGTACATATTGCGCATAGGTAGTAGTAGCCGTAAGCTCATCATCTGAAGTTGGATTTTTGACTTATCATATCTAATTCCTCTTATGAATATTCTCAAGCAATTATTCTTCCTTGCCTCTCTTGGCATAGCAACCTGCGTCACAGCTCAGAGTACCGCGGAGTCCATAACTATAACTCCTACGGGACAGTATAGCGAACTCACTGGCTATATCTCTGGTGAACAACTGTGGATTGACTTAAATGGCAATAAAACTCTTGACTCTGGCGAAGCTGTCCAGTCTGGTAAGAAGATGGTCAAGGCATTGCAAAACAACCATCTCCCCTTGACAATCTATGGCAAGACGATAACAGAGCTGATACTACAAAACAGTGAGACCCCAGATCAAATCAAAGCCATAGATCTGACCGCAGCTCACTCTCTCACTAAGCTAAACCTCAGGGGAAACCCCATCGTTGGTGAGCTTAGTCTCCAGTCTTGTCCAAGCATTGCTGAGGTCAATCTGAGAGAGACGATGCTAGAAGTGATCAATGCGACAGCTTGCTATTCGCTCACCCATCTATACGCCTCGGATAGTCCTAAGCTTCACAGCCTCCTCCTCTCAGATTGCAATAGACTATCGTGGCTCGAAGCTGATCGATGCGCTCTCCAGAACCCGATACTCAGGGAGGCCATATCGCTTTCCTCCATTCATCTAGATGACAATGAGCTGACGGAGCTAAATATCCCGATGGCTTGTACCAATCTCAAGGTCGTTAGTGTATCCAATAATCCGAACCTAAAGGAGCTGTCTATCCGTGCACTCGCTACCGTGACTGGGCTCTACGCCTCTCGTTGTGGGCTTACTGCTATAGATCTCTCTCGAGGTGCTCTGCTAGAGAGCGTAGATCTCTCTTGCAATGAGCTTCGCGAGCTTACCCTACATGTCAATCCGACACGCCTCAAGGAGCTTCGGATCTACCAAAACAACTTCTCGTTAGAGCGTATGAAGCAACTCGTGTCTACGCTTCCTGCAGATGATAAGTCTAGAGAGGAGAAGCGTTTCATAGCTATCAATACGCAGGGTATAACGCCCCGAGAGGCAAATGTCTGCTCTAAGAGTGTTGTCTCTCTGGCGAATAGTCTAGGATGGGATGTCTATGACTATCACGGTGGTGTAGAGCAACTCTACGCAGGCTCTAGTGATCCAAAGATTGACCCGACCAAGGAAGGGTTTATTATTACGACTCAGCAGCAACCTGGGGGAGAGCTCTCTCTTGACTTGAAGGGGAGCAATCTCTTTATAGATCTCAATGGAAATAACCTCTGTGACCCTGGCGAGAGTCTCCAGGTGGGACATAATCGCATCACTCTCTCGGAGCGAAACATCGTAACCATCTACGGATCTGACATAACAGAGGTGCGTATCCCCAATGGTCAGCTAAAGGGTGTCGATCTTGCTCAGGCTCCTCATATAGAGTCTCTAGATCTTAGTCATAACCTGCTGGAGTTTGTTGACCTATCTGCACAGCAACAGCTCAAAGAGCTAGACCTAAGTCACAACTACCTGAGAAGCCTCCTGCTACCCTCGCGAGCCCCAATGAACAAGCTCACACTAGCTTTCAATCAAATCTCTTCAATAGAGCTTCCCGCCTATCACGATCTGCAGGAGCTTTGGCTTAGCAACAATAGTCTTACCTCCTTTAACCCGCTAGCCCTCAAGTCGCTTCAAGAGCTACATGTTGAAGTCAATAAGATAGATCTCATAGCAATGCGAGAGCTAGTCTCACAGCTACCTACCAAGGCGACCTCAGAGACTAAGGGTAAGCTGTACGCAGTTGATACCACTGCCCCCGATGAGGGTAATCACATCTCCAAGAGTATGGTCACCTCTGCACGCTCCAAAGGCTGGTCAGTCTACAATGGTCAGACAGCTGATTACGAGGGTGAGCCAGACCAAAAGCTCGGAGAGCATGCAGAGCGCATTGCCATAACTGTCAGCTCCGAGGATCCCACGCTACTCTCATTCTTCCCTAAAGGCGAGGATTGCTGGGTTGATCTCAATGGCAACGATAGCTATGACCCAGGTGAAGAGATTGACGCAAGCACAGGACGTAAGCATCAGATTAAGGTCATCAGTAAGCAGACCTTCACACTCTATGGTCGGCAGATTACAGAGCTGCGGATCAATGACCAAGCACATGTTTCTAAGGTAGATGCCTCCGAGGCTCACTCGATAGAGCTACTATGGGTTCGAGACAACGACCTATCGGAGATTATACTGCCTAAAGGCAAGACACTCAAAAATCTAGATCTCTCCAATAATAAGCTCTCTGGAGATATAGACCTGCGTCCCTACACTGCTCTGGAGAAGCTATTTCTAGTCACCAATGCTTATCAGAGCGTTGCTGTGTCAGGTCTGCAGCAACTAAAGGTCCTGTCTCTGAGCGAGAACAAGCTCTCTACGATAGACCTTACAGGTTGTGATAACCTGCAGGAACTGTACCTAGCGTCTAATCAATTCGCAAGCGTGGACTGTAGTCACCTCCACAAGCTGGAGACGCTTTCGGTCTTTAGAAATCAGATCAAGCGTCAAGCTATGCAGCAACTCATTGATGGCCTAAACGACATCGCTCCATCGTTCAAGATACGCGGCAAAATCTTCAATGTCCTCTATGTCACCAGAGATGGTCAGCCATCTCTAGAGGAGCACAACGAGCTGACGCCAGAGCAGATCAAGCAGGCCGAGCAGAAGCAGTGGACAGTCAATGGCTGGAAGGAGGGTGGTGGCGTCATCGTCATCACAGCTCTTCAAGAGTGTGTCACTCCATCAGTGGATGCCTTGACTTGGTACCCGATAGAGAGTGGATGGGTTATTGCTCCACAGCATCTAGATGGTACAGCTATCCTCTCCGTCTTCTCACTTGAGGGGGCACTGATATATAGAGGTCATGCAGATCAAACGCTTGAGATACACACGCCACTCCATAAGGCATTACTAGTCTATGGAGATCAACGATATCTACTGATACGATGAGAGACTTATAGACAACTATATCATAACTTACATTTCAACAAATACAATCTATGACAAAACGAATACTTTACCCGATTGTCTTTGCCCTGCTGCTCCTCTTGGGAGGATGGGGCAGTAAGGCAAGTGGTCAGTCTAGTGGAGCGACTTATGCCGTCCGCTACACCCTACCCAAGGGTGTCTCTGACCTAAGATGTGTTACCCACTTCCCCCCAGAGGGCAAGGTGGTAGTGACCTCAGGACGCAAGCTTCCTGCGGGTGCACAGCTTACCTTCACGGCAACTGTCGAGGATGGCTATGAGATCGACCACTGGATGGTCAATGGTGAGCTCGCCCAGCATGAGCCTGAGGGCTATGGCGGTGCCAGGATGATGAAGATGGAGATGCCCGAAGAGGACATCGATGTCGTCATCGTTATGAAGTCGTCTGCGACAAGGCTCCGTAGCTCAGAAGAATGTATCGTCACATTAGAGAGCTCCGCTGGAGGACATCTCTCGGCACTCTATGTTGACTTTGATCCATTCGAACAAGAAGAACAGGAAGTTAATGTAGAGAGTGGCGATGCTGTACCTAAGAACATCACGCTCGAAGTGAATGCGATACCTGATATGGGGGCAAAGATCGGCAAGTGGTACCAAGATGGTGTCGCTATAGATGGATCAGAGGGAAGCACTCGACGGAACTTTACAATTCGTAAGGATACAAAGATTAAAGTAGACTTTGAGGCTTCAGCCAAGCCTTTTGAGGGCTATACTGTAACACTCCCAGAGGAGTCTCCTGAGGGGACCATAACTGCCTATTATGAGGATGGCAACTATAATCATGTATCTCTTCAGGCTGGAGACAATAAAGTCCCAAAGTGGATGTTTGTCTTCCTTACAGCTACGCCTAAGGCTGGATACGAGTTCTCCTATTGGACCTTTAATGGACAGCGGAATGATGATCTCTTTATGAAGTTGTCAGACAATAGCTGTAGGTTTGAGCCTGACGCAGACGTAACAGTCGGAGCCGTCTTCAAGCGGACCGCTCCTGCAGGGCACAAGATTACGCTTACAGCTGGTGAGGGAGGTACGCTCCAGTGCTCTCTATCTAATGGTACAGAGGTACAGTCTGGCAGCACTGTCGATGACGGTGTAGCTCTACGGTTCACCGCTAAGCCTAAGAGTGGCTACAAGACTGATCAGTGGACGATCAATGGCGAGCCATTTGCAAAGGGCAAGGGCAAGAACACTATCATCCAAAAAGCTGACAAGCCACTCAATGTCGAGGTCTCCTTCCTCAAGGACATCGAGCTTTACACGGTCGAGTATGTCGCAGAGGCGGGTGGTACCATCAAGAGTGCCACATACTATGATCGTACTACTTACAACTACGTAGACTTCCAGAGTGGCAAGGAGCTACCCAAAGACACCGATGTTGACATTGAGGTCGAGCCAAAGGCGGGCTATGTCGTAGACCTTTGGTATCTCAATGATCAGCCTATTGATGCCTCCAAGGGCAAAACTAGCCAAACCATCACGATCAGTGAGAATAGCAAGATCCGTATCACCTTTGCTACTAAGCCCAAGCAGACCGTAACGTACACAGCTAGCACTGGTGGTACCATCCAAGGTACTCTACTAGGCACCGCCTTTGACTCTGGATCTAAGCTCGACGAGGGCTCGTACATTATATTTACCGCTACACCCGATGATGGATATGAGGTTGATCAGTGGCGTATAGATGATGAGGTTATCACGCGCTATGCTGGCAAGAAGGAGATAACGGAGCGTCTTGGCAATAAGCCTCTCAAGGTGGAGGTCTCCTTCAAGAAGCTCCCTGTCACCTTCCCCGTTTTCTTCACTGCTGGTGAGGGTGGTACTATCGTAGCTACTGTAGCTGAGGGATCGGCTCAGAAGGGTATCTCAAGTGGTGATGCCATCGTTCAGTACAGCCAAGTCACATTCACCGCAAAGCCAAAGAGTGGCTATCATGTTGATCAGTGGACTGTCAATGATCAGCCTCAGAAATACTTCGCTGGTAAGCCAGAACTCACTCGCACTGTTCGTGATGCTCTCAAGGTACATGTAACCTTTAAGGAGGACAAGCCAGCTAAGCTCTGTACGATCAACTATACCAAGGAGAATGAGTGGGGTACGCTCGTCGCTTATTATGACACGCAAGCCTCTGGACGTATCAATGTCAAGCCTGGAGATAAGGTAGAGGAGGGATATATGATCACCTTCCTAGCTACGCCTAAGGAGGGCTACACCATTGATCACTGGACATACAATGGTACCAAGACTCCTCACGTCAAGCCCGAGATGCTGACCGTTACGGCAAGGGAAAATATGACTGTCGCCGTGGTATGCAACAAGGCAAAGCTATGTACCGTAACCTTTGATGCTGTCAGTGAGGGTGGCAAGATGACTGCCTCTTACCTCAAGGACGAAGGGTTCAACGGCTACAAGGATGTCTACATCAAGTCTGGCGAGCAGGTGCCTGCAGGTACCGAAGTAACCTTTGTCGTGACACTCACTGAGGGCTACACGCTGGAGCATTGGCTCGTCAACAATACGAAAAAGGCCTGCGACAAATACAATCCGCTCCGCCTACGCGAGCTTGTGATCAACGAAGATACAGAGGTTAAGGCCGTCTATAAGGCTCCTCAGAAGCCTCAGCATGCCGTTACCTTTACCGCTGGTGAGGGTGGTGCTATCGCTGCCACGGTTGGTCCCGATGCTAAGGCTATCCAGAGCAATGATCAGGTAGAGCAGGGCGCTGTTATTACCTTTACCGCTACGCCTCAGGATGGCTATGAGCTAGACCAATGGATGGTCAATGACAATCCTGCCGTCGCTGGTGCCGATACGAAGATTGAGGGCAATAAGCTGATCGTCACTCTAGGCGACCAAGACCTCAAGGTCAAGGCTACCTTCAAGAAGGTCATCGTCACTTACGAGGTTACCTACTCTGCGGGTGAGGGTGGAGATATCGTCGGAGCTACTTTCAATGGTCGCGAGGTCATACCTAGTGGTTCAAAAGTAAATGAGAATATCTACATGCGCTTTACGGCGAAGCCAAACACAGAGCAGGGCTATAAGGTCGATCGGTGGTTTATCAATGGTGAGGTACAGAGCCAGCTCACAGGAAGACCTTATATCACCTGGCAGATTAAGGCAAAGACCGATGTCAAAGTCACTTTCAAGAAGGAGCAGATGTATGAGGTCAACTACAAGCCAGACAATGAGTGGGGAACTATCGAAGCCTACTATTATGACCGTGGTCGTAAGGTGGCTGTAGAGCCCAAGGCCATGATCAAAGAGGGCACCTTCGTAGAGTTTCAAGCTACGGTCAAGGATGGCTATGTCCTAGATGCATGGACCAACAATGGTGAAGAAATCCCAGTAGCTGATATTGAGACCCTCAAGGCCAGCATCACACTGCGAGCTAACGCCGTCATTGATGTCAAGTACCATAAGCTAGTTGTCAAGCATACCGTCACCTTTACCGCTGGTGAGGGTGGCACTGTCGCTGCAACGGTTGGTGCCGAGGCTAAGGCTATCCAGAGCAAGGATCAGGTAGAGCAGGGTGCGGTCATCACCTTTACCGCTACACCTAAGGAGGGCTATGAACTAGACCAATGGATGGTCAATGACAAGCCTGCCGTCGCTGGTGCCGATACGAAGATTGAGGGCAATAAGCTCATCGTCACTCTAGGCGACCAGGACCTCTTGGTCAAGGTAACCTTCAAGAAGCTCATCGTCAAGCATGCCGTCACCTTTACCGCTGGTGAGGGTGGTACTATCGCTGCAACGGTTGGTGCCGAGGCTAAGGCTATCCAGAGCAAGGATCAGGTAGAGCAGGGTGCGGTCATCACCTTTACCGCTACACCTAAGGAGGGCTATGAGCTAGACCAATGGATGGTCAATGGCAAGCCCGCCGTCGCTGGTGCCGATACGAAGATCGAGGGCAATAAGCTCATCGTCACTCTAGGCGACCAGGACCTCAAGGTCGAGGCTACCTTCAAGAAGCTCATCGTCAAGCATGCCGTTACCTTTACCGCCGGTGAGGGTGGTGCTATCGCTGCAACGGTTGGTGCCGATGCTAAGGCTATCCAGAGCAAGGATCAGGTAGAGCAGGGTGCTGTCATTACCTTTACTGCTACACCTCAGGAGGGCTATGAGCTAGACCAATGGATGGTCAATGACAAGCCTGCCGTCGCTGGTACCGATACGAAGATCGAGGGCAATAAGCTCATCGTCACTCTAGGCGATCAGGACCTCAAGGTCCAGGCTACCTTCAAGAAGGTCATCGTCAAGCATGCCGTCACCTTTACCGCTGGTGAGGGTGGTGCTATTGCGGCAACGGTTGGTCCCGATGCTAAAGCTATCCAGAGCGAGGATCAGGTAGAGCAGGGTGCGGTCATTACCTTTACCGCTACACCTCAGGAGGGCTATGAGCTAGACCAATGGATGGTCAATGGCAAGCCTGCCGTCGCTGGTGCCGATACGAAGATCGAGGGCAATAAGCTCATCGTCACTCTAGGCGACCAGGACCTCAAGGTCGAGGCTACCTTCCGCAAGGGGAATGCCATCTCTCAGATCTCCGAGGCCGAGCTAGCTGTCTATCCTAACCCCTTTGCAGAGCGCATCGTCATCACGATACCAGCAGAGCGTATTGGTCAGACAGCCTACCTAACCTCTATGCAGGGAGAGGTCGTCATGCAGATGACTCTAGAGCAGACTGAGACCGTCCTCTACACCGACGCACTCAGCCAAGGCACCTATCTGCTACGAGTAGGTAGTCACTCACAGCTACTGATCAAAGAGTAATGATGCCAGACAGGCACCTTGCCGTCTAAGCTCCTGAGACTGCTCTCCTGAGACTGTTGACTTTTGCAACAGTCTCCTCATAGTAGTCTCTACAATGCGAGGGAGGAGATATCATAAGGGTATCTCCTCCCTCTTGCTATATGCCCGTCTGTGAAAGGTTCAGCACCACGTCTCTATACGCTAGAGCAGACTGTTGCATCAGTCTCCTCTAGCGAGCGGGTACCCGTTGCAGTGCCGCGGGTTAGTCATCGTCATACTCAGTCGTATCATGCTGGCTCCGTATTACATACGAGTTCCAAAAACGGTTCCCCTCTTGGAACTTTTTAGTTCCAAGGGGGGAACTTTTTAGTTCCAGCGGAGGAACTCTTCGTTTCCAACGGAGGAAAGAAAAGTTTCCAGCCTTGGAAAACTTCTTTTCCACCGTTGGAAATTTTATTTTCCAAGGCTGGAACGTTTTTTGGAAAGTTGACAAAACGGTCGGCACCTCACGGCTGTCTCGGGTCAGATGGCACGACAAATAACGATGCGTCTCGGCAAGAGGGCTAGTTCTTACCGAGACGCATCGCTGTCTGAGACTGTTGCATAAAGGCGAATCGCTGTGTTGCTTTCGGGATTCGGCTTCGGTCACATACGGAGGTATGCTCCCTTCAGACCTCACCCTCAGCGCCTTGCGCTTCATCCTTTCTGCAAAGTCTGGACAATCTTGCAAGCAAGATTGTGAGACTGTTGACTTTTGCAACAGTCGCTGTCTGTGAGGGAGAAAATGTGGCTAGATCTGTAGCTTGTAGCGCCCGTCGGGCTGGAGCGAGACGGCGCCTTCGCTCTCGAGGAGGAAGAGTCGGAAGCTCACTTCGTCGACGCCCATGAGCGTTTGGTCACAGATAGCATCGATCGAGAGACCATCGCCACTCTCTACGATCAGATCGAGGAGGGGACGTGTCTCCGGCTCTAGGCGAGCTCGCAGAGCATTGAGCTTGCTCTCGTGAGACATGGAGCCGACGGCACTGCGCGCCTCATGGTCGGGCTTCTTCCACTCGAGGTCTTCGCAGAGGTGAGTGGCTGAGGTGATGAGCTTGGCGATATTGTTGTAGATAAGGTCGTTGCACCCTTCGTTTTCACGATCTGAGGGACGACCCGGGAGGGCGTAGACGGCACGGTCGTAGTCGAAGGCTTGGTGCGCCGTGATGAGTGAACCGCCACGCTCGGCAGACTGCCCGACGAGGGTCGCCTGCGTGAGCCCCGCTACGATACGATTGCGCAAGACGAACTGATGTCGCTGTGGCTTGACACCCGCTGGGTACTCGGAGAGTAGAGCGCCACCGTGGGTTACGATATTGCGAGCGAGGTTGCGGTGATTGCTCGGATAGATCATGTGCAGTCCGTGCGCCAGCACGGCAATGGTGGGCAAGCCCGCCTGAAGTGCTGCCTTGTGTGCGACAGCGTCTAGCCCGAGAGCCAGACCGCTGACGATGGTCACGCTGTCGGTCACGTTGGGCAGGTGGCTGATGATCGCCTGCAGATCCTCGACACCATGCTGCGAAGGCTTGCGCGTGCCGACGACGCTGAGCGTCTGCTCCGCATGGAGTGGTGCTAGGTCGCCTAGATAAAAGAGTATCAGCGGCGCATCGGCACACTGGAGGAGTAGGGGAGGGTAGTCGGCATCGTAGATGCTGACCATTCGTATGCCTAGATCGGCGGTGCGCTGTAGCTGCGCTTGCGTTTCCTCAAGCCTAGCCCGATCCCGTAGGAGCGGGTAGAGATGGGTGTAGACGTGGCCGTTGAGCCTTGCCAGAGCTTGTGGGTCAGCCCATAGTGCTGAGGCTGAACCAGCAAACTCTATCAGATGGCGAGCAAGCTGTACCGATACGCCCTTGAGCTGTGTCAAGGCGTAGATACAGAGATGCTCACGGCTTATC
>OASD01000393.1_pt1 | contig 17929 bp, 14 predicted proteins | sample 1475531 | NCBI WGS metagenome assembly OASD01 (sample SAMEA3360668, study PRJEB22359) | human gut metagenome | biome: ENVO:urban biome; feature: ENVO:human-associated habitat; material: ENVO:feces | place: Bangladesh | collected 2011
GGAGCTTCTCGGTGAGGGTTGTTTTACCCGCATCTGGGTGCGCTATGACGGCAAAAGTGCGACGACTGCTTATTTCTTTTTCTAAAGGGGTGGACATCGTAAGATGATTAGCTATTGTACTTGTAAACGAGCTGACGAATGACCTCGACAACCTCTAAGGTGCGGGCGCCTGTCAGCGTGCTATCGTTGGGCAGGTAGAGCAGATCGGGTGCCATGCTCTGCGCTACACCACTGACTACACTGCTGTAGGACTGGAGTGCGGGCAGCTCGCTGAGACTCTCTAGTGGCGGTAGGAGCGGGACGAATTGCTCCTCCTGCAGCGCCCGCCCGAGCTCGTGACGAGAGAAGTGCAGCATCGTGGGCTCGATATGTATCGGCTGACTACTATAATTAGGTCGATAGCTGTGCGGTGCGTCATCTGGCCAGCTTAGATAGCGAAGGCCGAAGGCTTGCGTGAGGTACTTGCGGTAGAGCTTAGCCATGAGACGCTTTTTCTCTATGACCTCTTTTAGTTGCGCTAACTGAGGCAGTAAGACTGCCGCCTGCAGAGGGGCTAGCGGATAGGGGCGTAACCAAGCTTCGATCGAGAGCTTCTCCTGAGCACTCCAACTGTGATAAGGTGCATCGATGGAGAGACTGCGGTTTTCGGACCAACTAAGTGCGCCGGCCATGCCAGCCTGTATGATCTCGCCCGTGGAGAAGGAGAAGAAAGAGAGCTGCCCCCAAGTACCACACGCTCGCTCATCGATAGAACTTCCAAGCGCCTGCGAGCAGTCCTCGATGATGGTCATATTGTACCGTTGCGCCACTTCGCAGAGGAGCTCCATATTGGCGGGGATGCCGTGAGCGTGCGCCACGATGATGGCGCGGGGTAGGGGAGTGCCCGCATTGGTCATACGCTCGAGATGCTTGCCGAGGAGGAGCGGATCCATCGCCATGTTGAAGGAGGTGACCTCCACAAAGATCGGACGCAACCGCATCGCGAGCAAACAGTCGACGTACTCCTTGCGCCAGTAAGCTGGCACGAAAAGAGACTCGCCCTCTCGCAACTGCAACATGCGCAGCGCAGCGGTAAGTGCTACTTGTGGCGAAGAGGTCAGATGGATCGTTCGCTCGACACCCAACAAACGGCGGAATGCTTGCTCAAATCCCGTACAAAGTCCCGAGTCGGTCAGAAAATCGTCAGGAATTTGCGCTTTAATGGCCTCTTGTGATGGGTAAACGCCTTGATAGTTAAGTTGTTCTGTCGATATTGGAGGCATCTTCTGTAGTTTCTCGTTTTGGCTAGTTTCGGGCCGTTTGGCTCTGTTGGTGCTCTCTTTAGCTTTGCGGTGAGCAGATTTGGCAAAAAGCTATGCCCCTCTCCACTTTCATCGGTGTGGCGGGGCATAGCTTTTTAATTTGTCTCTTATCCCTCGATCGCCTTGAGGAGATTCTTGCCAAGACTGCTAGCACCTAGACGGAAGAGCTCAGGGGTGAGCCACTCCTCGCCAAGGATCTCCTTGACGATGCAGTAGTACTTGACCACGTCCTCTGGCGTACGGACACCACCGCTCGCCTTGAAGCCACGACGCTCACCGTGCTGCTCGTAATACTTGCGTAGCGTCTGACACATAACGTAAGCGGCCTCCAGTGAAGCGCCTGGATACTCCTTGCCTGTGGAGGTCTTGATGAAGTCTGCGCCTGAGTAGAGCGACAGGATCGATGCGATCTGTATCTGACGTGGATCAGCGAGCAGACCTGACTCGATGATCACCTTGAGGTGCGCTCCACGCGCTGCGTCCTTGAGCTCCTCGATCTCGGTGCAGACGCCGTCGTAGTCTTCTGATAAGAAGCGGTTTAGGTTGAGGACAACGTCTACTTCGTTGGCACCCTCGGCGACAGCCATAGAGACCTCAGCGACTTTGATCTCTGGGAAGGTCTGGCTAGCGGGAAAGCCTGCAGCTACCGAAGCGATGCGTACATCGGGACAGGTGAGCGTAGCCTTAACCGTAGGCACCAAAGCGGGATAGACGCAGATGGCGGCTACGTTGGGGATGTCGGGATGGGTTGTCTCGAAGTCGTTGACTCCAGCGACCATCTTGGTGACGCTCTCGTCTGTATCGCCTCCCATCAGCGTGGTTAGGTCTATACAGCTGTAGAGTAGCTTGAGGACTTCTGGTGTGTAGCACTCCTTATAGTGCTTGTCGATGATTGCTTGTACCTTGGCGGTTACATCGCCCTCGATAGGTTCGTAGAGCGAGATTGCTTTATGGTATTTGTCTATCTGATGCATCAGTATCTATTGTTTGAAGGTTTATTATTCTGTTGTATCTAAGGGGTGAGTAGTAAGCTTGCTATTGTTTAGATGTCGGGTTGCGTCGCGTTTTGTCTTCTTCTGGAGGTTCTTCTCAAGTGCCTCCTGTAGATTTACTCCGCACTGGTTGGCAATGCAGGTGAGTACCCAGAGCAGGTCTGCCAGCTCGTCCGCAAGGTCGAGATGATCGGACGCTTTGGCACTCTGCTCGCCATAGAGCCGTGCCATAACACGTGCCACCTCGCCCGTCTCCTCCGTCAGGATCGCCATATTGGTCAGCGGGTCGAAGTAGCGCACACCGTAGGTGCGTATCCACTCGTCGACCAGCTGCTGTAGCTCGTCTAGCGTCGTCTCTTTTGCTTTGTTTGTAGCGTCCATTAGAGCGTGTCGGTGTCTAGGATGATGGTCACAGGTCCGTCATTATGTATCTCTACCTGCATATCGGCTCCAAATTTACCGGTTTTAATTGAATCTGAGCCCATGATGAGACGCATTTTAGCGACAAACTGCTCGTAGAGCGGCTCCGAGACCTCACCCTTGGCGGCCTCGATGTAGCTCGGACGGTTACCTTTGCGGCAGTTTGCCATGAGCGTAAACTGGCTCACGACGAGCGCTTCGCCACCAATGTCCAGCAGTGAACGGTTCATTACGCCCTCCTCGTCGTCGAAGATGCGTAGCTTGCACACCTTCTGGCAGAGCTTCTCGATCTGCTCGGAACCATCTTCGTAGCCGACGCCGAGGAGTAGGACGATGCCTTGCTGGATGCTCCCAACGCAGTTGCCGTCGATCGACACAGAGGCGTGGGTGACTCGCTGTAAAAGTGCTTTCATACTGTTTCTTCTCTAGGTTGTTTCTGTAGATTCGTCGGGGTGTAGGTGATTGTACAGCTTGTTGCCCTTGCTCGTGCCGAGTGTTGCGATCAGTTCGGCACGACTAGCCTTGACGACTCTTTGGGGCGTCTTGAAGGCTTGCAGTAATGTCTCCTTGCTCCGTGCGCCAATCCCTGGGATCTCGTCGAGGATGCTCTTCGTCTGCTGCTTCGAGCGACTATCTCTATGGAAAGTGATACCAAAGCGGTGCGCCTCGTCACGTATATGACAGACCACTTTGAGCGTTTCCGACCTACGATCCAAGACCAAAGGCTCTGACTCACCAGGGCGGTATAGCTCTTCGAAACGCTCCGCAAGACCGAAGACGCATACTTTGTCGTAGATGCCTAGCTCCTTGAGCGTCTCGCAGGCGACATGCAGTTGCCCCTTGCCGCCATCTATGATGATCAGGTCTGGGAGCGATTGCCCCTCGTCCAGCACACGGCGGTAGCGTCGATAGATGATCTCACGCATCGTCCGATAGTCGTCAGCCCCGACGACTGTTTTCACATGAAACTTTCTGTACTCGCTCTTCGCCGGCTTACCATTCTTAAAGACCACGCAGGCGGCCACAGGATTGGTGCCTTGTATATTTGAGTTGTCAAAGCACTCCATGTGGCGAGGTAGGCGATCGATGCCTAGATCCTTCTTCATCGTAGTGAGGAGACGCGTAGCTCGCTGCTCGGGGTTGAGCTTCTCCTGACGCTTGTAGCAGTCCCAGCGATAGCGTGAGACATTGCGTTGAGCTAGCTCGAGGATTTGCTTCTTCTCGCCTCGCTGAGGCACTGTGATCCGATAGTTGTCGCTCTCCCATTCGCCAGGCTCCGCCAGAATTACCTCACGAGCTGTGCTGCCGAAGCGCTGCCTTAGTTCCTCTATCAGGTAAGTGAGCAGGTCGCTTTGCGTGGAGTCGACCGTCTTCTTGAAGGTTAAGTTGTGCGCTAAGACGACCGCCCCGTGGCGTACCTGCATCATACAGACGAAACCATTGACGTCGTCCTCATCATAAGCAAAGACATCTGCCTCGCGAATGTTTGGCGCGACAACATGCTTGCCCGAGTAGCGACGCAGCGTCTCAATGTTCTGACGATGCTGCTCGGCTCGCTCGAACTCTAGTCGCTCGCTCATGCGATTCATCTCCTCCACTTCCTCCTCTATGAGGATGTTTATCTCTCCCTTGAGGATGCGTCGGGCTAGTTGCACCGCATGGGCGTACTCCTCAGCCGATACCAATCCTTGACAAGGGCCGCCACACTTCTTGATGTGGTATTGCAGACAAAGGTCTACTCGTCGCTCTCGTACCACCTCGGGGGTCAAAGCGTAGCGACATGAGCGTAGCTGGAGGACCCGATGAATTAGCTCAATGACGGTGTGCGCCATCGCCACGTTGGGGTAGGGACCGAAGTAGTCCCCCTTGCCCACCTCTTTTCTTGTGGTAAAAATACGGGGAAACGGCTCGTCCGTGATGACAATACGAGGGTAGGACTTGTCGTCCTTGAGTAGTATGTTGTACTTCGGCAGGTGGGTCTTGATCAAGTTATTCTCCAAGACCAAAGCTTCTGCCTCGCTGTTGACCACAAAATACTCTAGTTGGCGAATTTCGCTGACCAATCTCGTCGTCTTTGGGCTCTTTGGCGAATTGTTGAAGTAAGAGGAGACGCGGTTGCGCAGATTCTTCGCTTTGCCCACGTAGATGATCGTCCCGTTCTTGTTGCGGTACTGATAGCATCCTGGCTCTTGCGGAATGGTTGGGAGGATAGCTTTGATTTCGTCTCGGTTCATTTTGATTGTTTCACGTGAAACGGTGAGCTATCGTCCCAATAAAACTAGGAGTATGTTGATGTCGCTCGGGGAGATGCCTGGGATGCGGGCGGCCTGAGCGATGGTGGCGGGGCGGATGCGAGAGAGCTTCTCGCGAGCCTCTATGGGGAGTGCGGTAATCTGCTGGTAGTCGAGCTTGTCGCCTAGCGTCAGCGACTCGAGGCGGTGAAGCTTCTGCGCGGCTTGCTCCTCTCGCTCGATGTAGCCACGATACTTGATGGCGGTCTCAGTGCGTGTGAGGATCTCCTCGTCATCACCAATCAAAGTTGCCACCTGCGTGGCGAAATCGTTTAGCTGGGCGATCAAACCGGTGAGCGAAACGTGCGGACGAAGGAGTAGGGTGGTGAGCTTGGTGCCGAAGTCTAGTGGCTTCTCGCCTAGAGTGGTGAGGTAGCCGTTGACCTCCTCTGGCTTGACTGAGTAGTTAGCACAGAGAGTGTCTAGAGCTGCTATGCCCTTTTTGATCTGCTCGAGGCGATTCAGTCGCTCTGCGGTTGCTAATCCTAGCTGCTCCGCATAGGGCGTCAGTCGCAGGTCGGCATTGTCTTGACGCAGGAGTATACGGTACTCAGCACGTGAGGTGAACATACGATACGGCTCGTCGACTCCCTTAGTCACGAGATCGTCAATGAGGACACCTATGTAGGCTTCGTCTCGTCTTAGCACGAGCGGAGCCTTTTTTTGTAGGGCTAAGGCAGCATTGATCCCTGCGAGGAGACCTTGTCCGGCTGCCTCTTCGTAGCCGGTGGTTCCGTTCACCTGACCAGCTAGGTATAGTCCAGAGACTAACTTACTCTCCAGTGTGTGGTGCAGGTCGCGAGGGTCAAAGAAGTCGTACTCGATCGCATAGCCCGGACGGTAGAGCTGTACATCTCGCAGTGCGGGGATCGTCTGTAAAGCTCTGATCTGCGTATCGATAGGGAGCGACGAACTAAAGCCGTTGAGGTAGTACTCGTTCGTCTCCTCACCCTCGGGCTCGAGGAAGAGCTGATGGCGCGTGCGGTCGGCGAAGTTGACAATCTTCGTCTCTATGCTGGGGCAGTAACGCGGGCCGATGCTCTGTATCTGACCGTTGTAAAGTGGCGAGTCACTGAGCGAAGCGCGGAGTATGTCGTGGCAAGCTTCGTTGGTATAGAGGATGTAGCAGGAGCGCTGTCGTAGATGACTACGCTGCATCGGGAGGAAGCTGAAGCGTCCCGTCTCCTCGTCGCCTGGTTGCTCCTCTACGAGCGACCAATCTACGGAGCGCCCATCGATGCGAGCAGGTGTGCCCGTCTTCATACGATCCGCATGATGCCCCGCTGCTACGAGACACTCTGTGATGCCGTGGCTGGCCGGCTCTGAGATGCGTCCGCCAGGGATCATCGTCTTGCCGAAGTGCATCAGCCCCCCGAGGAAAGTCCCTGCCGTCAGAATCACCTTTACTGCTGTAAATGTCATACCCAACTGCGTCACTACCAGATGCTTGCCATTCTCTGCGCCAAACTTTATATCTACGACGAAGTCTTGCCAGAGTGCTAGGCGCTCCTTCCGATCTAGCTGACCTCTCCATAGCTCCATAAAGCGCATACGGTCTAGCTGTGCCCGTGGGCTCCACATGGCTGGTCCCTTGCTACGGTTGAGCATGCGCCACTGTATCGTAGCGGCGTCAGATATTTGCCCCGTGTAGCCACCGAGCGCATCTATCTCTCTCACTATCTGCCCCTTGGCTATGCCACCCATGGCGGGATTGCAGCTCAGCTGCGCCACTTTGTTCATATCTCCCGTGATGAGGAGCGTCGAGGCACCCATGCGTGCAGTAGCGCACGCCGCCTCGCAGCCAGCATGCCCTGCACCAATTACGATAATGTCAAAGTGAGTCTTCATTGTAGATCCGTAGCCTCGGCTGACCTGTATCAGCCTCATGCAAAGGTACGAATTTAGAGGTTAGAGATTGGCTGTTAGCTGTTGGCTGTTGGCTGGAGAAATTCAACGCCGGCTCGTTGCAATAATTTAGAGTTGATTACATATCGATGCGGGGCTGTGTCGGTGAAAACTGATTTCCACGTGGATATTTCAAAATCTCCACGTGGAGAATAAAAAATTCTTCGGAGGAATGAAATGAAACTTCGGAGGAATGAAATGAAACTTCGGAAGAAATGATTCGCCCCCACGTGGAAAATAAAAAACATCCACGTGGAGATTTGAGATTCCCCACGTGGATATTCGAGAAAGGAGGGAATCGGACGAATTTCCCCGTAAAGATATGTAAATAGAGATTAGAGGTTAGAGCTTAGAAGTTAGAGATTAGAAGCTAGAGATTAGAGATCCGATCACTCTGATAGCTCCGATGGTTCCGACAGCTAACAGCCAATCCATGGGTGACACACCATTATAGTGAACTCATCCAATTCTCGCTTGTTGCTCATGTGTAGCTCCTGACAGAGCGATTGTAAGGCGTCAGAGATTAGATGCGCTTTTGTGTCGCTAGCTGGGGTGGGGTGCGTCACGAATCATTTTCGTAAGTTTGCGGAGTCAATCGATATAGGCAACGAATAACAAACTATGAGACGACGCTTACTATGGATAGTTATGCTACTGGTAGGGTGCGGAGCCCTCTTTGCTCAGCGTAGCTACACACCGTCGCCATGCAATCTGCAGGCGCGAGAGGCTTTTGAGGAGAGCCGACTAGGCATCTTCATTCACTGGGGGCTGTATAGTATGTATGCTCAGGGGGAGTGGTATCTCAACTCTGGCAAGCTCAACAAAGATGAGTATGCTAAGGCTGCTTCATGCTTCTACCCGATACGCTTTGATGCTACGGTGTGGGCTCAGGCTATCAAGCGCTCAGGCGCACGCTATGTGACCTTTACGACGCGGCATCATGATGGCTTCTCGATGTATCATACGGAGACGAGTGACTACAATATTGTCGACGCTACCCCCTTCGGGCGAGATGTGCTAAGTGAGCTTGCCGAGGCGTGTAAGGCCGAGGGTCTCAAGCTGCACCTCTACTACTCGATCCTCGACTGGATCCGCCCAGACTATCCGCTAGGTAGGACAGGACTGCACACGGGGCGAGTTATGGCGTCTGACTATGACTCCTATTTTGCCTTTATGAAGGCGCAGCTCCACGAACTATTGACCCGATACGGCGAGGTAGGGGCTATCTGGCTAGATGGTTATTGGGATCACGACAGCGACTCGATCCCGTTTGACTGGAGGATGGAGGAGCTATACGCATACATTCATAAGCTTCAACCCTGCTGTCTGATAGGCAATAATCATCATATCTCGCCGCTTGAGGGCGAAGACTTTCAGATGTTCGAGCGCGACCTGCCAGGCGAAAACAAAGCGGGTCTCTCGGGACAGCAGATCAGCCACTTGCCTCTCGAAATGTGCCAAACGATGAATGGCATGTGGGGCTATAAGGTCGCTGATACAAACTACAAGAGTACTGCCGAACTGGTCGAGCTACTAGTCCGCGCCGCTGCCAAGGGAAGCAATCTGCTACTCAATGTAGGACCACAGCCCAATGGCGAGCTACCCGAGCAGGCCATCGAGCGGCTCAACGGAATTGGGGACTGGATGGATCGCTATGGAGAGACGATCTACGGCAGCCAAGCGGGGCTCATTGCCGAGCAACCTTGGGGTGTCTCCACAACAAAGGGGGCGAAGCTCTACCTCCACATTTTTGAAGATGTGGAGCAGATCGAGATCTCTCTGCCGCAGACCCCAACGGCAGTGGTGGACTATATCACACGTGCGCCGATAGCCTATACGCGTACTGATAGTGGCGCACTGCAGCTGACCATCCGTCGCCCCGCAGGTCTCATCGACTACGTGGTCGAGGTCGCGCTGTGAGCGAGTCCCTGTGCTAGTTAGTCTGGGTAGCCAAAGTTCAACAAGGACAGCATAATGTATAGGGATGCGACTATATAGGCCCACTTGACTACACCGACGCACACAGAGAGTATGATCCATATTAGTGCGATGCGACTGGAACGGGTGGCCTCATCGTAATCACCAGCACGATAGCGCGACAAGACTCGGGAGGAGTAGACGATAGCAACGATGCCACAGATGATGCTACCGAATATGGTCACAACTAAGCTCCAGTCTAGACGATCCTTTGGCATAGGCGGTTGCTGAGCAGGAGTACTCTGTGAGACGCCATCATATTGCGGAGCTGTTGGGGCACTATCGTGAGGGGTGGTCTGTGCATGGGGGGCAAAGAGTGTACTCAGTCCATCTACCTGATAGGCAGGTGTCCAGTCCGTCATCTCCTCACTCCAGACCATCGTGTCGGGAGTGATGCTCATCGTGGCAAGTTCCTCCAGTGTATAGGGACCAGCCTGCTGGTCATTTTGGATGATATAGTATTGAGTCATGATCTCGTTTGATTGAGGCTTTGGTCTAGCTCATTGTCTTTAGCTTTTAGATGCTAGCCGACAGCCTATCGAAGTAACCTAATTCACTCATATAGAAAAGGACAAACGCGCATAGAGCCACAGCCATCCACTTCAATATCCCAATGCAACCAGATACGATGACCCATGTTCGTGCCTGACGACTGGCTCGAGTGGCACCTTCGTAGTCACCAGCTATATAGCGTGAGGAGACTTGCGAAGAGAAGACAATCGCCACGATACCTCCGATGAGAAAGCCGAAGAGTGTCACGATGATACTCCATGTATGGTAGGTGCGAGGCATAAGTGGTCGCTCATTAGGCGTGTAGGGGCCAGTCTGCTGACCATTGTGAGTGATATACGGTTGCTTCATGTGAAGTAGATTGATTTGTACGGCCAAAGGTACTTATTTTTTAAACTATAGTCTCTAAGATAGAGCTCTGTATATGAGGCGCCAGGCACCCGCTGGGCTAACTACTTGTTTCGACGTGCTGAGGCCGCTCGAGTGGCAGTGTTCGCTTGACAATCAATCAGCTAGTATAGCAATGTCCGATGAATGTAGTGACCCCTGCAGGAATGCTTTAGTATGCACTCCTACAGGGGTCGCTCTATAGATGGAATCTGCGTGTGTTAGTCCGCAGTCTGGGAGACGATGAAGCTCATCGGATAATCACAGGCATTAGTACCGTCTTACCATCACGCTCGGTGATCCGTGCTACGTAATGTCCTGCTGGCAGCTGTGCTACGGAGATGGTAGTTTCTGGCATGTCGGTCTGCGTTGTGTCTACCAGTGTGCCATCGCTAGCGAAGATCTCGATAGTGCTGCCGATAGCCGTGCGGACGGTAATGTAGTCTGTTGCGGGGTTCGGATAGAGCGCGACAGAGGCGTCTGTTGGGGATTGCAGAGCAGTCTCTTTTTCGAAGATGACCTCTACGTTAGTCTCCTGAAGCACTTCGAACTCCATCCCCTCTAGAGGCTTTCCATTGACGAGTATCGACTGAATTTTGTAGCCAGCCTCAGGTGTTACGGATAGTTGTAAACGGACACCCATTGGAACTTCATTGTAGGGCTGATAGTTCACAATAGAGGCAGTGCCATGCTCTCCGACTGTGAGGTGTACAGGACACATCGTATAGCCCGCAAATTCGATATACTTTGGCTGAGTCTTGGTGCTTTGGAATACTTTCCAAGACTTTTGAAGAAGAGTCACTACTTGATCTGTGGAGATGGCATTACCATAGAGACTGTCTTGGGCGACTACATAAAACTCTCCTACACCATGCTCTAGGTTAGGCAGCTGATCGATGAGAGCTTGCATCTTATCACCTCTGATCTGATTGCCTTCTATATCTAGAGCTACAAGCTCCTCGCACTCAGTAGGCAGGGTTAGCTCGGTGAGCTGATTATAGGGGAGATATAGCATAGAGAGGTAAGATAGAGAGGTGACATCTACGCTACTCAGCCCGCATCCAGATAGATTGAGCCAGAAGATGCTACCGCAGGGGGTTAGGTCTAAGTCGGTTATGGGGTTCTCTGCAAGGTTGAGCTGTGCTAGATCAGGACAGCCTGTGAGATCGATGGTGGATATGTTATTGCCAGCTAGGAGTAGCTTGGTCAACCAATCGAGACCTTTTAGATTGATGTTGGAGAGATGATTGCCATTGAGATTTAACTCTATAAGCTCAGGTAGGTTTGTGGGGTCAAAAGCCTTAAACTGGTTGTTTGCTAGATATAGGAAGCTCAAGTTCCCGACAGGCGAACCATCGAAAGTGCTCAGTTGATTGTCATTACAGTTGAGCAAGGCTAGATGAGGCGTATTTGATAAGTCTATAGACGTCAGTTTGTTGTTAGACAGATCGATACGATTCGTTGCTGACTGAGGAGCGAAGGTTATCTCTGTGAGCTTATTATTCGATGCATTGAGATTATCGAGAGCTGGCTGGTGTGATAGATCGATCGTTGTGAACTGATTGTTTTGCATCCACAGCTCCTCAATGAGCGGATTGTGAGAGAGGTCTATCTGAGTCAAGCTGTTGTCACTAATGTTTAGGCTCTTCAAGCTTTGGAGAGCGGATACGTCTATGTCTGTCAGGGCGTTTTCATAACAGAATAGCCTCTCTAGATCTCCATATATTGTGATGGTTTTAGCCTCTACGTCATGTTTGCCATCAGGGAGACCTCGCTCATTGTCTTGACAGATGCCATCGTTGTTCCAATCGATCCATACCTTGTCTTGTTGTGACTCATCAGCTAGCTGTGCAGATATAGTCCACTGAGAGACACCGCTAGTCGTCAGGGTCGCATGGGGCATAGGTAGTGTTATCTCATCATATCCCTTGTAGATGCGCCAATTTTTGCTTTTAGCCTCTCGGATGGCTTGCGTAGACACTTGATTTCCTTCGGGGCTTGTAGTACTTGTTTTGACAGCCTTGAGGGTACCAGACTCTTGTCCGGATAGATCGGGCAGGCTCTTGATAAAGCTATTAAAAGCATCCTCTGAGAGTTGATTGTCATAGAGTTCGATCTTCTTAATAGGAGCCGATGGATTGACTAGAAGCTTGGTTAGGCTGTTTTCGCTACAGTCTAGAGCGTTGAGAGCAGTTGCTGTAGAGAGATCTAGCTCAGCTATTTTATTCCTCCAGCAAGAGACTTCCTCTAGCTTGGTCAGTCCAGACACGTTGAGTGTCGTGAGTTGGTTTTTGTGAGCAGACACCTTGACAAGATCTGCACAAGAGGTGAGATCCAGCTGTGATAGCTTATTCTTGTAGCACTCCAAGAGCTTGAGGTGTGTCATGCCACCCAGATTTAGCTGTGTTAACTCATTGCCATCACATACGAGCGTATCGATTAGGGTCAGACCGTTCATCTGAAGGGTCGTCAGCCCCGCCTCTGTGGCATCTAGTATGCGTAGCTTAGGACTACCTGTCAGGTCTAGAGAGGGTATGCTATTTGTGTGGCAGATGAGTACCTCTAGCTCTGGAGCGTGGAGCGTGAGAGACGTAAGCTTGTTCCAAAAGCATCGTAGAGCCGTCAGGTCGCGGCCGTATACTTTGACCGACTTGCCCTCTGTCGTGTAGCTGTTGATCTTCGTCGGCATGTTAGGGTCTGTAGAGACCTGTCGCTCAGTGATTGAGCCATTGCCATAGTCGACTCGGATAGAGCCAGAGCGAGATGACACCCATAGGTTAAGTTCTGATCCCGTCGCATAGGTGCCATTCATCTCTGCAACAAGGTCTTCTTGAGCTGTCAGAAGCATGCTTTGCGATAGTGACAGGCAAATAATTAGGACGTATCCTAATAGTAATCTAATCCGTTTCATGTTTGTTGGTATTATGGATTTATGTTTTCTCCTATGCTTGCTTAGTGTCTTTTGCTACACGAGATAGCAATTGTCGAGGTGAGTCGTCGTACTAAACTCGTAGCATCTACTGAGTTGCGTCAGCTCTAGGCAAAGATATTAAAAAAGAGATTAGGAGTTAGAGATTAGAAATTAGATGTTGGCTAGTGCCTCTAGAAGATCAAGGGATGGTAGTGAGTCTAGCTAACGGCCAATCTCTACGAGGAGATTAGCTTCTTGTGGTTGGATTAGAATATATTATGTACCTTTGCGGTGCATAGGTGTACGAGGAACAACCAATCTTGTCACCCCGTCTGAATAGGGAACTTGGTGCGAAGCCAAGACTGTACTCTCAGCTGTAACTCCTGAAGTGCGCCCCTGCATTATGATGTCACTGTAGCACGACCCCTACTAGCCTTCGCGTGAAGGTGCCGTAGGTAGCTATGGGAAGACCCAGGGTATCGCCCGTTTTGTACGACTCGATGTGAGCTATACGAACTAGGGAGAAGTCAGAAGACCTGCCTGTGCCATAGGACTTTTGTTTTCAGAGCTAGAAAATAAAAAGAATGACAGCGGGACATATATGGCTTCACATAGTGCGTATGATAGAGTCCATAGCAGTGAGACTGGCTATGAGGCTCCCTCTCGTTGTGTCTACACGCATCAGTCACACTCTACTGCCAGCCGGGAGGTCTTGGCAGGCTCCGAGCTGTAGGGTAGTACTGCCATCCGTGACTTCTGCTCTGTATCTCGATCGTCCTACTCTGACGCACGACGATTCTATTCACTTTATACAGAAAAGAAGTTATGAAAACACGCGAAGAGTACATCGAGAGCCTTAGAGCTCTCCATCTCAATGTCTACTTCATGGGCAAGAAGATCGACAACCCCGTCGACCACCCCATGATCCGTCCATCGCTCAATTCGCTAGCGATGACCTATGAGCTGGCGCAGCAGGAGGAGTACAAGGATCTGATGACTGCTACCTCCAACATTACGGGCAAGACGATCAATCGCTTCTGCCACATTCACCAGAGTGCTGAGGACCTCGTCAAGAAGGTCAAGATGCAGCGTCTCCTCGGCCAGAAGACCGCTAGCTGCTTCCAGCGCTGTGTGGGGATGGATGCTTTCAACGCTATCTGGTCTACCACCTATGAGATGGACGAGGCGTGTGGTACCAACTATCACCAGCGCTTCAGAGACTATGTACAGTACTGCCAGGACAACGACCTCGTCGTAGACGGTGCTATGACCGATCCTAAGGGCGACCGTAGCCTCTCACCCTCACAGCAGGAGGATCCCGACCTTTACGTACACATCAACGAGATACGCCCTGACGGTATCGTCGTCACGGGGGCTAAGGCTCACCAGACTGGCTCGGTCAATTCACACGAGCACCTGATCATGCCTACCTGCTCAATGCGTGAGGATGACGCAGACTACGCTGTTTCCTTTGCCATCCCCAGTGATGCTGAGGGTGTCACGATCATCTACGGTCGTCAGTCTTGCGACACCCGCAAGATGGAGGAGGGCGCAGACATTGACCTGGGTAACTCCACCTTCGGAGGTCATGAGACGCTCTTCATCATGGATCACGTCTTCGTACCTATGGAGCGTGTCTTCATGTGCCGCGAGTATCAGTTCTCCAATATGCTTGTCGAGCGCTTCGCTGGCTATCACCGTCAGTCCTATGGTGGCTGTAAGGTAGGTGTGGGCGACGTCCTGATCGGTGCTGCAGCTCTGGCTGCTGACTACAACGGCGTGCCCAAGGCTTCGCACATCAAGGACAAGCTGATCGAGATGGTTCACCTCAATGAGACGCTCTACGCTTGCGGTATCGCTTGCTCGGCTGAGGGCAAGAAGACGAAGTCGGGCAACTACCTGATCGATATGCTTCTGGCCAACGTATGTAAGCAGAATGTAACCCGCTATCCTTACGAGATCACACGTCTCGCAGAGGACATAGCCGGCGGTCTGATGGTTACGATGCCTAGCCAGGCTGATCTGAAGCACGAGGAGGTCGGTCCGCTCGTACGTAAGTACCTCGCAGGTGCTAAGGGTACGGACACGGTAAATCGTATGCGCATCCTACGTCTGATTGAGAATCTCACGCTCGGTACGGCAGCCGTAGGCTACCGCACGGAGAGTCTCCATGGTGCTGGCTCGCCACAGGCTCAGCGCATCATGATATCTCGTCAGTGTAATATGGAGGCAAAGAAGGAGCTGGCTCGTCAGATAGCTCATATCGACACCTCTCTAGATAAGCCTCAGGGCAAGTAGTCCCTATCTCTTATGACAGATCTATCCTCTAGGGTAGACGAGATCACGACCATCATCAGTAGCTGTGTGCGTCCTCAGCTCCAAGCACACGGGGGCGACATAGCACTGCTGAGGGTCGCTGGCGAACAAGTTTTCGTCAAGGTCTCGGGGAGTTGTCAAGCATGCCCCTCGCTCAGTAGCACGATCCAAGAGGTGGTGCAGGAGACGCTACGCAGCGAGCTGGGGCTCCCCACCCTAACGGTAACTGTAGACGACAGTGTCAGCGACGAACTCATCGCCGAGGCGCTGCGGATCATACGAAAGTAACTTTTGATGGCTGTTGGCTGTTAGCTTTTGGCCATTAGCTCTTAGCTAGAGTCACTAGACCACTAGCTAACAGCCAACAGCTAATTTCTAATCTCTAAATTCTAATCTCTAACCTCTAAATTCTAATCTCTATCTATGTCTATCCCATTTAGCAGTATCTCTCCAGACGAAGCGGTCTCCCACATACAGGACGGTGACTTCGTCGTACTATCTCATGCGGCCGCTGTACCGCAAGCGTGCGTCGCTGCCTTGGCGCGAAACTATGAGCACTTTCACAACGTCCGCATCTTCCACATGGTCACCCTGGGCGAAAGCCCCTACACAGCACCCGAGATGGAGGGGCACTTCAGACTCGTGACCAACTTCGTCGGTGCCAACACGCGTCCCGCTGTCGATGAGCAGCGCGCTGACTTCGTCCCCTCCTACTTCTACGAGGTGCCCTCGATGATGCAGCCCGGGGGAGTCTTTCACCCCGACGTGGCTATCGTGCAGCTCTCTTATCCTAACGAGGAGGGCTACTGCAGCTTCGGCACCTCCTGTGACTATAGCAAGCCCGCCGCTGAGCAGGCGCGAGTCGTCATCGGAGAGCTCAATAAGCAGATGCCATTCGTAGGCGGAGACAACCTCATACATATCTCTCAGCTCACACATATCGTCGAGGCCGACTACCCACTCTACGCGCTTGACCTGCCACGCATCGGAGAGGTCGAGGAGGCTATCGGACGCAACTGCGCAGAGCTCATACAGGATGGAGACACGCTCCAGCTCGGTATCGGAGCAATCCCCGATGCTGTCTTGCTCTTCCTCAAGGATAAGAAGGATCTAGGCATCCACTCCGAGATGGTCTCTGACGGTGTGGTCAAGCTCATCAAGGCTAACACCATCACGGGCAAGCGCAAGACGCTCCACCCCAACAAGGTGGTTGCTACCTTCCTCATGGGTACGCAAGAGCTCTACGACTTTGCGCACAACAACCCAGCCATCGAGATGCGTCCCGTCAACTATGTCAACGATCCGCGCATCATCGCCCAAAACGATCACCTCGTGAGCATCAATAGCTGTATCGAGGTAGACCTCATGGGGCAGGTGGTCTCTGAGGCTATGGGCTTGCGACAGTTCAGCGGTCCAGGCGGACAGGTAGACTTCGTGCGTGGTGCCGCTTGGTCTAAGGGCGGGCGCAGCATCATCGCTATACCCTCCACGGCACGTCGAGGCACCGCCTCTCGCATCGTACCCCTACTCACGGAGGGTGCTGCCATCACTACCTCTCGCAACGACGTAGACTACATCGTCACCGAGTATGGTGTAGCGCACCTCAAGGGCAAGTCGCTCCGTGAGCGAGCCTTGGCACTGACAGCTATCGCTCATCCCAATTTCCGCCCCGAGCTAGAGGCGGAGTGCAAGAGAAGATTCAAACTATAATAATACATTCTTACTATGCAACTATTCAAGCTCAAGACGGTCATCGACCAGTTCGAGACCTTTGCAGACTTTGCCAAAGCCTTTGCACTCGGGGAGCGGGACCTAGTCATCACCAATGACTTCCTTTACGAGCCCTTTATGAAAGCCTCTCAGCTACCCTGCCACTTCGTCATGCAGGAGCACTACGGCACGGGAGAGCCCTCGGAGGAGATGATGAATCAGATCCTCCACGACCTCCAGGGCACGGACTTCGATCGTGTCATAGCCGTAGGCGGTGGCACGGTCATCGACATCTCCAAGCTCTTCGTGCTGCGTGGCTTGACAGACGTGATGGACGCTTTTGACAAGAAGATCCCGCTCGTCAAGGAGAAGCAGCTCATCATCATCCCCACGACCTGTGGTACTGGTAGCGAGGTGACCAATATCTCCATCGCTGAGATCAAGAGCCGCCAGACGAAGATGGGACTCGCCGATGATGCCATCGTAGCTGACAATGCGGTCATCATACCTGAGCTGCTGAGGGGGCTGCCCTTCAAGTTTTACGCTTGCAGCGCCATCGATGCGCTGATACATGCTGTGGAGTCCTTCCTCTCGCCCAAGTGCAATCCCTACACCGCCATCTTTAGCGAGGCTGCGTGGCAGATCATCATCCCGGTCTTCCAGAAGATACGAGACAAGGGTCCCGACTACCGCTTCGACTGTATGGGCGAGATGATTATGGCGAGCAACTTCGCGGGCATCGCCTTTGGCAATGCGGGTGTTGGTGCCGTCCATGCGCTTTCTTATCCGCTCGGTGGTACCTACCACGTACCGCACGGAGAGGCAAACTATCAGTTCTTCACCGAGGTCTTTAAGGCTTACGAGCGCAAGGCTCCAGCTGGTCAGATGCAGCTCCTCAAGGAGAAGCTCGCCAAGCTGATGGGTTGTACGCCCGCCACGCTCTTTGACGAGATCGACGCACTACTCTCAGCTTTGATCGCTAAGAATTCGCTCCGCACCTACGGGATGAAGGAGGAGGAGATCGAAGGCTTTGCCGATGCGGTCATCGCTACGCAGCAACGCCTCCTAGCGAACAACTACACCCCCCTCACACGGGGCGAGATCAGAGACATCTACAAGGCTCTCTACTAATAAAGCTATCACACAATTCAATTTATAAACAACCATATCATGGATATCAAAGAAATGGTCTCTCTAGCACGAGAGGCA
>OASD01000400.1_pt1 | contig 17694 bp, 17 predicted proteins | sample 1475531 | NCBI WGS metagenome assembly OASD01 (sample SAMEA3360668, study PRJEB22359) | human gut metagenome | biome: ENVO:urban biome; feature: ENVO:human-associated habitat; material: ENVO:feces | place: Bangladesh | collected 2011
CTGTTTCTTCTGCTTCTGATATGCAGAATCCAATGCTTTCTCTAATTCCTCAGCTGCTACCTCAATAGTAAGCTTCGCCATATTATGCTCTAAATTCTCAACCTGTACACTCATGTCAATCGTTATCCTCCTTAAAAATATATATGAATGGTATGTACATCAAATGTAATGTGGGGCATGCTTTTTAAACTGCTAAGCCCAGTCATTGGATGATTATAACACAACAAATCCACTATTTCCAGTGTTTTTTACATTAAATTTGCTTTTGTGTATAATTCCATAAATTGTCAGCAATACCAAAACATATTTTTGTCATTTTACGGCATAATATTTCCATACACATACAGCTTGTGTATAACGTTTTAAAAGGAGGTATTGCATTATGGCAGCATCAAGTAGTAAAAAGGCTTCTGTACCGGAGGCAAAAGAGGCTATGAGCCGTTTCAAGGAAGAGGTTGCTTCAGAGCTTGGAGTTCCTTTAAAAGAGGGCTACAACGGTGACCTTACTTCTAAGCAGGCCGGTTCAATCGGTGGCGAAATGGTCAAGCAGATGATCATGAAGCAGGAGCAGCAGATGAAATAAGCTCTGCAATAGCAGGCTTCAAATGTACGCTTCAAATGCAAGCATAAAAAGAGGCCGCGCACCATGGGGTTGGTGTGTGACCTCTTTTGTTATAATACTAATAATATGATTATTTGCTGAACGTTGTATTAGTATACCAGTCCCTGTCGAATATGCTCTACTGTGGCATCGTCTGTGAAGTATCTGACAAGCTCGAGTGCAAACGCAATAGCTGTTCCCATTCCACGACTTGTAATCACATTGCCATCCACAACTACAGGCTGCTCAAGCCACTGTGCACCGAGCAGCTTTTCCTCAAAGCCCGGATGACAGGTAGCTTTTTTGCCCTCAAGTATATGATTCTCACCGAGCACGCTAGGCGCTGCACATATCGCTGCAACAAGCTTTCCCTCAGCGGCAAATCTCTTAATTGTCTTTACTACGGTCTCATCCGCGCCAAGGTTTAATGTACCCGGCATGCCTCCCGGCAGTACGATTGCATCGTAGCTGTCAAAATCAGCCTGTGCCTTTGTGGTATCTGTCTTAAATGTCACCTGATGAGAGCTTGTCACCTCGGCTTTTTCCGTGATTGATATGGTTTCAATCTCCAGCTTTGCTCTTCTAACTATATCGACTACTGTAAGTCCTTCAATCTCCTCACAGCCATCTGCCATAAAAATTCCTACTTTAATCATATTTTTCTCCTTTATTTTTCTTTGATAATACTATGATACCTTTTGACCCTTTAATCATACTATAAAAAGCTGCGGTTCGTCCTTGAATTTTTAAATACCGGTCATTATAATCATATATAAATGATATGAGGGTAAAACAAAAGTATAAACCGTAACTATAAATCTACCAGTAACCTGAAAGGATATACCATGGAAATCGAAAGAAAATACTTACTTAAACAGCTTCCTTCCAATTTAGACAGCTACGCGAGCAAAAAAATCGCCCAGGGCTATCTGTGCACCTCGCCTGTTGTCAGAGTCAGACGCTCAAATGACAGCTATTATATGACATACAAGGGAGCCGGTCTTATGGTGCGCGAGGAGTACAATCTTCCTCTCACAAAAGAAGCCTACGACCATCTTGTCCAAAAGATTGACAGTCGTCTCATCGAAAAGACACGCTATCTCATACCTCTTGACGGTGGTCTGACCGCAGAGCTTGATGTATTTGAGGGTGATCTGGCTCCTCTTACACTTGTGGAGGTTGAATTCGACTCTGTCGACGCAGCAAATGAATTCACAGCGCCTGACTGGTTTGGCGAGGATGTCACTGAATCCGGCAAATATCACAACAGCTATCTGAGCCGATTGGAAAATTCATAGTACTGCCTGGTCTTTATCGTATTCTTTAAATCATCATACCGCTTTTGCAATGGACCCTCAGGAACTACAACATCCATAACCACCGCTATGTCATCTATAAGGCGGTCGGTTATGATATCCCTCATTGAGACAAGTATATTGTACTTCTCTTCAAAGGTATCCGCATCAAGAAACTCCATCAAACGCGGATCCGGTGCCTGGCCTTCATCTGCATCCGGTGCCGGCATATCCTCCGGCTTATCCTTAAGTGTGATCTTCTCAAATCTGTATTTCTGCTTCACATCAGGATATTTCTCATGGTCCACCTCGCTTACAAACATATCGAGTGGTCTGGCGTATATCCCAAAATCATCATATAAAGCCTGATAAATCACAAGCTTTTCCCCTGTCTCTGAATGTGTTGCCACTGTAACTATCTGATACAGCTTATTCTTAAAGTGTCTGTAAAGCTCTCCTGGCTTTGGTGTTCTGTCCATCATTTCTGCCTCTTTTCCTATTATTTAAAAGTTGTTGATCATGTCTAAGCCTTCCCCAAGGAAATCTCTCTCAAACTCCAGATTACCGCTGTATCCCATGGCAATCAGATCCTCAACACTGCCAAACATGCTCTGTGTCTCAGCCTCTATAATCTTTGCACCGTCTGCCGCTTTGGTATGCAGTGTCTGGCAGTTTCTTGAGTGCTCCTGCGCCATTCTCTGCTGTGCCTCGCTATGTCCGTGCATAGCCTCAAGCTCTTTTTGTGTCGTATCATCCGCAAAGCGTGCGTTATTTTTCACGGCCCTCTGCACTATATCCGGATTGCTCTGCTGCGGTCTCTGCTGTGGCTGTACTCTCTGCTGCATCTGTGGTCTCTGAGGCTGCTGTGCTCTCTGCTGCATCTGTGGCTGTGATTTCTGCTGACATGTCTGGTTCAATGCATTCATACCCGACTGAACTGTATTCTGCATGCTGTTCCATATCTGCTGCATCTGCTTCTGCTGCGGTCTCGGTTTGTTTGGCTGCGTATTTTTGCTTCCTGCGCTCTTTGATTTTTTGTTAATGTAAAAAATAGCTCCTAAGATAATTGCCCAAATTATAACATCCATATTCTGCTCCTTTTCAATCTGCATTTTCTATGTCAATCCCTGAATATCCTGCACATATCGCGCAGTATGTACTCTGCTGTCTGTTCCGGCTCCCATTGCTTTGTAACACCCACAAGCAGCGGCTTAAGCTCTGACAGTATCCTTGCCGTGCGCCGGTCTGTCGTGCCCTCATACTTATCGTTTATGGCCTCAGCCTGCTTCACACATGCCTCAAGCTGCTTTAATATATCCTTCCAGAACTCCTCGTAATATATCTCATGCACTCTCTTAGTCTTTTGTGTGAAATTTAGCTCTGCAAGCTCTTTGTTGCTGTGCCCCAGATAGAAATATGACAGAGCAAACAAATCAGGCTTTTTTCTTTCAAGCCCCTCATTTGTCAGGTGTATCAGATTCTCTATCTCACTCTGCAAAATGATACCGTTGTCAAAGGATGACAGATATCTCTCCCCCTGCTTTACAACAGAGTCCAGAGTCGTGTGAAAATCCGTGTCCACCTTGCTGATTAAAAATTCATCGTCAAACATGCAGCTTTTCGCTTTGCAAGCCTTTATCAGCTCTCCAAAGTGCTTCCGGTCGGTTCCTGTGAGCTCACAATACCCGATAACTTGTTGCTCAAGCTCCTTTAAATCTGAAAGCAGGCTGCTTAAGCCTGTCTTCACGCCATAATATCGCTTTGCAACACCGGAGGAATTCTTTTTGGTTTTGACATACAGCTTAAGCCAGCTGTTGACCACTGTCATGTCGGCACCTGCCGTATCCATTGCTGTCTTAAATTTCTTTTCCGTATCACTTAGTCCTAAAATCATCACACACCCTCAAACATCATTCTAAAACTATATAATAACAATTCTACACCATTATCATATTTTTTTAAAGAGCCTTTTTTCGCTCTGAAAAGCCCACTTTAAACGCAAAAAAGGAAGCCATACAATAGCTGTATGACTTCCTATATACTCTACATGTTATTCGCATCGTCGTGCGAATGGCACGAGCGGCTTTGTTATGATAGCAAAATCAGATTAACGACCGAACTGCATATCGTTGTTACCTGATTTTGTTGTGAACATCTCAAGCATGTTGATTGGATCGTTGTAATCCATAAGCCATCCCTCACGGGCGAAATCAAACTGTCCGTCCTTACGGCTGTTAAGGAATACGTTCCACTCCTGCTGCTCAACCTTTAAGTTGATACCTACCTTTGAAAGATCAGCCTGAATAGCCTCACCAATCTTTACATTTGACTCTGAGTTGTTTACAAGGTATGTGAACTCGACAGTCTGGTTTACCTGGCCTGTGCTCTCATCTAATAATCCGATAGAAGCAAGAAGCTCTTTAGCCTCCTCAAAGTTCTTATCGTAATCTGTGCCGTAGTAATCTTTGTTCTTGAACTCGCCACCGTTACCATCTGTAACGCCCTCTGGGATAAATGTTGTGGCAATCTTCTGTCCGCCCTGGGCGATTGTATCGATAATGTACTGACGATCGATAAGAAGACAGATTGCTTTTCTGAATACCTTAGCCTGGTCAGCATCTAATCCAAGTTCTGAGTAGAGCTTAGAGTTAATGTTGAAGCCTACGTAGTATGTTCCAAGGTTGTCAACTGTGTAGAACTCGCTTGTCTTCTTAGCTGCCTCAATCTCGGCTGTAGGAACTGTATCGATGAAATCAAGGTCACCGTTCTGGTAAGCTGTGTAAGCTGAAACATCATCAGATGTAAGCATTACGTTCATCTCATCAACTGTTACATTGTCAGCATCCCAGTAGTTAGGATTCTTAACATATGTCATGCTTGAATCATGTTTCCACTCCTTGAGTGTGAATGCACCGTTTGTAACGAACTTGTCGCTTGCATCGTTTGCCCAGTCATCATTTCCCTCTACTGACTTCTGGTTTACAGGGAAGAAGAATGGGAATGCACATAAGTCAAGGAAGTATGGTGTAACTGCCTTAAGCTTGACTGTAAGAGTCTTTCCATCATCAGAAGCAACTACATCATCAGCAGCAAGCCCCTTTGTATCATCATATCCTGCGAATACTGCGCAAAGGTAGCTGTAATCTGCAGCTGTCTTAGGATCTGCAGCTCTCCTCCAAGACCACTCGAAATCCTTTGCAGTAAGCTCATCACCATTTGACCACTTAAGACCGTCACGCATTGTGAATGTGTATGTGAGGCCATCCTCAGAAACCTCATAGCTCTCTGCACATGCAGGCTCAAGCTTGCCCTCAGCGTTGTAACGCATAAGACCCTCAAAGCTGTTTACTGCAAGACATCCGCCGTCAACAGTACTGTTTAATGCAGGATCGATATGATCAGGCTCTGATGCCATGAAGATGTTTAACTTTCCAGCATTCTTTGTGTTCTTTGCATTGTAGAAGTATTTCATACCCTCTACTGTTGAGTATACGCCTGTGACATAATCCTTGAGCATATACTGGTCATTGTAGTAGTAAAGTGGAATAACACACCATGTATCCATAAGCATATCCTCTGCCTGGTGCATCATCTCTGCACGCTTTGCAAGATCTGCTTCTGTACGGATAGAATCTACTAACTCATCATAGCCTGTCCAGTCTACGCCTGCTGATACAGCAGTATGAGAAGTGCCGTTAGCAGATGTGTCGTTAGTAGATATTTTGCCCTCGCTCTTGCTTCCACAAGCAGTCATGCCAAGTGCCATAGCTGCAACAAGAGTAAGTGCTACTAATCTCTTTTTCATCTTTCTTCCTCCTAATTAATTAATATGAAAAATAAATTTATGTTAGAACCGGCACATGTGGCTTAAGCTATATGCCGGTAAAAACCTTATATTAGCGGTTGAAGCATGCAACCATATGTCCGTTTCCTCTGTCTGTAAGCTCCGGACGTGCTGCTGCACACTGTTCTGTCGCATATTTACAACGCGAACGGAATGGACAGCCGCTAGGCATGCGAAGAGGCGAAGGAACATCTCCCTCAAGCACGATTCGCTTGCTGTGTCTGGCAGTCTCAGGATCCGGGATCGGAACCGCTGAAAGCAACGACTGTGTGTACGGATGGATTGGATTGTCCATCAGCTCATCCGCATCTGCAAGCTCCATCATATGACCTAAGTACATAACAGCTATTCTATCAGAGATATGCTGCACTACAAGCAGATCGTGCGCTATAAACAGGTATGATAACCCTCTCTCCTTCTGCAGATCCTCAAACATGTTGACTACCTGGGCCTGAATTGAAACATCAAGTGCCGATACCGGCTCATCACATACGATAAACTTCGGATCTACTGCAAGCGCTCTTGCTATTCCGATACGCTGTCTCTGTCCACCCGAAAACTCATGTGCATAGCGTGTGGCATGGTCTGCGTTTAATCCAACTGTCTCCATGAGATCCATAATCATCTCATGGCGCTCTTTCTTGCTACTGTAAAGCTTGTGCACATCGAGAGGCTCTCCAATGATATCCTCAACCGTCATACGAGGGTTGAGTGATGAATACGGATCCTGGAATACCATCTGCATCTGCTTACGGTAAGGATGCATATCCACATCTATCTTCTTCTCACTGTCAAACAATACATTGCCGTCAAACTCAATGCGTCCCGCTGTCGGCTGGTACAGACGTAAAAGAGTACGTCCTACGGTTGTCTTTCCACAGCCCGACTCGCCAACAAGTCCAAGCGTCTCACCCGGCTTTATGGCAAATGACACATCATCGACTGCCTTTAACTCCATCTTTTTAAATCCGTCATGAACAGGGAAATACTGCTTCAAATGGTCTACCTTGAGCAGGTACTCGTTGTTATTTGTCTCATTACTCATTTGATTTTCCCTCCTCCATCATATTCTTTATATTCATCCAGCATGATGCGAGATGATCTTCTCCAACCCAGATTTCCTCCGGCTTTTCGGTGAGACATATCTTCATAGCGGCATCACAGCGAGGGCAGAATGCACAGCCCTTTGGCATGTTGAGCATATTGATTGGTGTGCCTCCGATAGGAACAAGCCTGGTTTTTGAATTGGTCTTTGTAGGGATTGAACGAAGCAGTCCCTTTGTGTACTCATGCGCCGGGCTGTAGAATATGGCATCTGCTGTTCCTCTCTCACACACACGGCCACCGTACATAACTATGATCTCATCACACATTGAAGCAATGACACCCAGATCATGTGTAACCATGATGATTGCCATGCCGAGCTTTTCCTGCAGTGACTGCATAAGCTCAAGAATCTGTGCCTGGATAGTCACATCAAGAGCTGTTGTCGGCTCATCTGCGATAAGGATATCCGGCTCACAGGCTAATGCCATAGCTATCATGACACGCTGTCTCATACCACCCGAAAGCTCATGAGGGTACTGATTTACACGCTTCTCAGGCTCATTTACTCCTACAAGTGTGAGCATCTCTATAGCGCGCTCCTTTGCTTCCTTCTTTGTACGATCTGTGTGAAGAAGCACTGCCTCCTCAAGCTGGTAGCCTACCGTAAATACCGGATTAAGCGATGTCATAGGATCCTGGAAAATGATTGAACAGCATTTTCCTCTGAAATCTGCCATTTTCTTTTTGTTCCATTTGGTGATATCCTCACCCTTATATTTCACTGAGCCGCCTGTGATGGCACCATTCTCAGCAAGAATCTGCATGATTGAATATGCTGTAACTGACTTTCCTGAGCCTGACTCTCCTACGATTCCAAGAGTCTTTCCCGGCTCAAGCTTAAAGCTGACACCGTTTACAGCTGATACGTCTCCGTTATCGGTCTTGAAGGTAGTGTGCAGATCAGATACTTCAAGAACAAACTTATTATCTTCCATCTTACTCACTCCTTACTATTTCGATAATTTAGGGTCAAATGCATCTCTTAAACCGTCACCGATAAGATTCAATGTAAGAACAATGATACAAATCGTAAGCGCCGGAAAAATAAGACGCAATGGGTAGCTCTGGAGTCCGCCACGCGCTGTATTTGCCAACGAACCAAGTGAAGGCATAGGAGCCGAAACACCAAGTCCGATAAATGACAGATAACTCTCAGTAAAGATGGCTGATGGTATCTGAAGCGCTGTAGTAATGATGATTACTGACAGACAGTTCGGTAAAATGTGTTTTCTGATGGTGCGGGCTGATGATGTTCCGATACACTTTGCTGCGAGAATGTACTCATTCTGCTTGATGGTAAGAATCTGACCTCTTATAAGTCTTGCCATTCCTACCCAGTAAAGCAATCCAAACACTATGAAAAGTGCAATCATGTTGACACCGAGCTTTGAAAGCACTGTACCCTTTATTACAGGTGTCAGCACCTCATTTAATACAACTGCGAGTAAAATGATGAGCAGCATATCCGGCAATGAATAAATGATATCTACTATTCTCATCATAACCATATCTACCTTGCCACCGCAGAAGCCTGATACGGAACCGTAAATGATACCGATTATAAGCACAAGCAGTGATGCAAACACACCGACTCCCAGCGAAACACGAGCTCCGTAAACAACACGGATAAAATAGTCTCTTCCGAGCTCATCTGTGCCAAAAATGTGCGGGAACAGCTTCTCACCTGCATCAATCTGTGCCTGCTCAGCATCGCTGTACTGGAAAGGTCCTAAGTTCTGTGCACCCTTAACGATATCTGCATAGCCGTAAGGCACAATCTTTGGTGCCAGAAGAATAACCAAAATAAGTAAAACCAAAACTATAATAGAACCCATAGCCAGTGGATTTTTACGGAGTCTCTTAAGACCATCCTTAAAGAAGGTAGTTGACTCACCCATAACCTCCTGCTGGCGTTTCTCTTCATCTGATGCCTTGGCAAAATCCTTCATATCGAACTTGCTAAGGTCAATCTGTGTGGAGAAAGGAGCTCTCTTCATATTATCTTTCATCTTTATCTCTCCTTAATCAAGCTTAATACGTGGATCAATCACTTTGTATACAATATCTGTAATGAGGTTCGCGCCTACCATGATGACAGCAAGGAAAAGCGTTGTAGCCATAATCATTGTGTAATCACGGTTTGTGATACAGCTTACGAACTTGGAACCGAGTCCTCCGATATTGAAAATACTCTCAATAACCATTGAACCTGTGAGGATACCACCAATCATAGGTCCCACATATGTGATGACCGGAATGAGCGCATTACGAAGCGCATGTACAAATATAATCTTGTACTGATGTACACCCTTGGCCTTTGCCGTACGGATGTAATCCTGTCCGAGTGCATCAAGCATTGAAGTCTTTGTAAGTCTTGTAATATATGCCATCGGTGAAAGTGACAGTGACAGCACCGGAAGTAATATCATGTTGCTTCCTGAGCTGAAGGCCTGCACCACGCCAAGCTTTATACAGAAGAAATAAAGTAATAACGTAGCGATGACAAATGACGGCATCGACGTAATCAGTGTGACGAAGAATACTATAACTCGATCCGGCCACCTGTTTCGCATCAGCGCTGCTATCGAACCGAGCACCACTCCGAATACTATCGCAGTGAGCGCCGCTAAGAGTCCAAGCTTCGCTGAAATCGGGAAGCTCTCCCCGATGATATCTGAGATCGGACGGTCTGTCTTAAGACTAACACCGAAATCTCCGTGCAGCACGCCTGCCATGTAGTTCTTGTACTGGACTATAAGTGGCTGATCCAGTCCGTAGCGTGCCTCAAGCTCTTTCATTACCGCCGGACTCTTTGCCTTCTCCGAATTGAATGGACCACCCGGAATTGCATTCATGGCAAAGAATGTAATAAGACTGATAATGAAGATTGTAAAAATCGCGAGAATAACTCTCTTTACAATGTACTTACCCATATTTTTCTCTCCCTCTTGGATTTGTATCGATAATGCATTATTTTTATTTTTTAAAGCATTATCACTGCACCACGTCAAAGTATTTTGTCTAATACGCAAAAAAGTGCGAATGACCTCATTGTCATTACACACTCCCTAATCTTGCTGTCTGATACAACTGTCGTTCTGACGCGAACAATTCTTTTTTATTATACACAGAAATCATACTTTGTCAATTGGATATATTTTCCTATATAATTTTCATTTCTGCATAAAAATTAGTCATTTTTTATAATACTCATTAATAAGGGTAATTTATGCAGTGTATAAGCATTATTTATACATTTTTATTCATTTTTATTTTTGCATTAAAATATTAATTTTCAGTGCATGATTGCTTTGAATTGTTAAGTACCGGCGTTATTCTGGCATTAAACGGATATTTGGTGTATAATTACATATCATTATATATCAAGGAGCCACCTATGCTTACATACGACGATGCACTCAATCTCAACTACTATAAAAAAACAACCTTTACCGGCTGGATGAACGGCATGCGCTTTCTCATAAAGCGTGAGGAGCCAGTCATAAAGGAAGCCACCGAGGATACACCCGAGGAAAAGGGTGAGCCAATATTTCATGCATGGATATGGCCGGGGCCGTATATTTTTGACCTGACTGACGACAGCAAAAAGACTGACAATACCTTTCCATTTACAGATGACGGAAAAAAACAGTGTGTAGACTGGATTAATGAGGTCATTAGTGCGCACTCAAACGAATATCCGAAAAATAAAACAGATGGAGAAAACCTCTAAAAAACTCTTGACTTCTCACCAAAAATATTGTAGTATACGTTTTGTGAAAAAACACAAGGGCTTGTAGCTCAGCCGGTTAGAGCGCACGCCTGATAAGCGTGAGGTCGGAAGTTCGAGTCTTCTCAAGCCCATCCTTGTAATAAGCGTATTATGAAAGCCACGGATTGCTCCGTGGCTTTTGTTTTATGTGTATCTACACCTGCACAATGCGTCCGTGTCTGCCTATTCCTTTAAAAAATCCCGCATTTACTCCATCATACTTTTTGGCACTGCACTCAGAAATCATAAGCTGCTGCTTGTATTTGTAATCATCCCACTCTAGAATTGCTGTGACGTAGGGCTGTTCCTCCATTACACGCACAGTCGTTTTTTTCTTTGAAAACACAGGGTATTTTCCGCAGTACCCCTTTTGAAGCAGCTCCTGTTCAAGCGCTTTACGCTTTTCTTTTATGCGTTCATTTATCTGTTTTCCATAATTTCTCTCCGGATAATCCTTTGATGCCTTTATCACAAGCTTATAAATATACTGATAAAGCGGTACTCTTTTTGCATCGGCTAAATGTCTGCTCAAAAGTTTTTCCGTTTTCTCACATGGATTTGCCCTGTAGCGTGCAATGAGCTTAAGATAATCAGTGTCCGAACCCTCCCTGCAAAGCCCCTCCATAATGTCTATTCCCTCTACACGGGCCGGAAAATGATACTCCATCAAATCGCCGGGTACCGGTGTCCATCTGCGAAACGGTGCAAAGTAAATAAGGCTCTGGATAAAGCATTCTGTCTCGTTGCAGTATTCCTTTCCCATGTACATATACTTGTCCGCGATGGTTCCTACCATATATACAAGCATGCGCCACTGCTCCTGTCCCTTTACCCAGAAATGTCCTATTTCATGGTATTTAAAGCATGCCTCATGCACATGCAAATTATCAAACCAGAGTGTCATCACATTGTCCTGCTGGTGAAGAATGAGTCCATAACCTTTTTCACTTCCTAAAACCAACGATGCCGAAATAATTTCTTCCTCGCTATGATAATCGCCCTTTAACACTGCATTTTCCACAGTCAGATAGCATTCCACCGCGTCATTCATGATATATGGGATTATATATTTGTCGTCACTTCTGCATATATCAAATGAACCGTAATCAAAGAGCTCTGCGAGCATGTAAAATGCGCGTGGCATATCCTCTTTTAAGCCGGGAAGAGCTTTTACTAAATCCTTGTAAGCCTTCATTGTGGTATCCTTTCGTATAGGAAAAATGATAAAAAAATAAGAATTTCAGAAGTAATAAAAACCTCTGAAACCCTTGTAAACAGTACGGGCAACAGGACTTGAACCTGCACGGTCTCCCACTAGAACCTAAATCTAGCGCGTCTGCCAATTCCGCCATGCCCGCAAACACTTTGACAGTATATCATTTTGTTTCATGTGTGTCAATATTATTTATCACATTACAAAAGTGAACTATTCACATTCAAACTGTATTTCCACAACAAACCGCTTCCCCTCAAGCCTTGCTTCAATACTCCCGCCCATTCTCTCCACAAGTTCCTTTGCAATCGAAAGCCCAAGCCCGCTCGATGATATGCTCCTCGCCTCATCAGCCTTGTAAAAGCGCTCAAACACCTTGTCCACGTCTATATCATCAGGATTTTTTACATCATTTGAAACCAAAATATGGACAATCCTATTTTTTGAAGTACGCTCGTCATCTGAAGCCCTGCAATTGCACGAATCCTGTTGCTTCATCTGTATGCAGATGCTATTCTGTCCATGCACCAGTGCATTTTTTATTACATTCTGAAACACCCGCCTGAGCGCCTGCACATTTGCAGTGATAAATATCGTGTCCTCACATATATCAAGCGACGGCTCAATGCCCTGCTTTTTCCACTCCTCATAATACGAAAACACTGTCTGCTTTAAAAGTCTGCTGACACAGCAATTAGACAGCTCTAGCTTGAAGCTGTCATTTTTAAGCTTTGTGAACATAAAAAGCTCCTCGAGCATATCCTTGAGGCTTGTGATGCGCTCCTGGATAATATCTATATAATGCTCCTGCGCGCTCTTGTCAGTCTCATCCCTAAGCAGCTGAAAATAGCCGTCCAGTGAGGTAAGAGGAGTACGGATATCATGCGACAGGTTTGTGTACGTGTCAGATATCATCTGCTCCTTTTTTGCCGCCGCCTCACGCTGCCTGTGCCATTGCTCTAAAAATCTGTTTATGCGCTCCTTAAGCCTTCCGATATCAACCATGTTGGTATCGGTTAAAAGGAGCATATTTGTATCCTTTTCGCATAAAAAATCAAGCTGTTCATTAATGTCACGAAGCTGTGCCCTTATTTTTACGAGCACAGCTATTAAGACAGCTACCGAAACTGCAAGTATTACAGTCAGTATTTTCCAAATCATGTTTTATTCCTCATTCAAAACACATTATATATCCCTGCGTTTAAATACACCGTACACTGCAATCAGTGACACCACTGCCCACACAGCGGCTACCGCAAATGCACCGCCTACGGTCTTTGCAGACGCACTCAGATCAAGCTCAGAAATCTGATTAACAATAAGGTAATCATTTATATCAAAGTTCTTTACTCCGATTTTTTCAATAAGTATATTGATTCCACTGAAAATCAGTGTAAAGATACCTGTACACATGCACACAGCGATAATCATGCTGATTACATTGTTTTTTATAATGATTGCCATTGCCATGACAAAATATACAAATAAAAGTGTGACCACATACTGGCTGCCAAGCATCTTAAATAAATCTGCTGCATCTCCGAATTCTGCTCCATGTAAAAACAGCGGAGTCGCAATACACTGTACAATCACATCAAGTGCCATGGCCACAAAGGTAAATACCGAAAGCGCTATCATCTTTGAAAACAGCAGCACTCCACGGCGCTTCACCTGTCCGCCTACGCTCTTTATATAGCCGCTGTTTAGGTCTGCTGTTGAAAAGAGCACCGTAAATATCGCAAGTAAAAGTGCCAGGTCAAGACCCGCTATATCGCTTTCAACCATATCTGCTATGGTCGGTACCTCATCTGACATGTCTGAGTCGTCCACTTCAAGCCCGACTGTTGCCGTTGGTCCATTTGACGATTCCGCTGATGCTGTATCGTATTCATCTGCTATCTCACTGTCTGACTCACTTACCATAGTGACATCATCAGTTGTTTCCACGATGCTCTCTGTCGCCATACTTCTGACAAGAGCGGTCATACCGCTCATAGCTATTGCGAGTGCCATAGCTATTACAAGTATAACATAAGCTGACTTTGTATGTATCAGTCTGTAAATATCCATTCTTACCGCATTAAACATTTGTCGCACCTCCTGTGATACTAAGGAAATATGTCTCAAGCTCCATTCCTGTGACCGCTAGCTGTGCCACCGAAACTCCTGCTGTGACCAGCGCTGTATTTAAGGCGGCGCTATCATTCAGGCGCTCATAGACATCTATATGATTTTTGTCCACTATCATGTAGTGCACAAAGCCCATCTTATCGAGCACAGGCACTGCTTTATTTGGATTGTCCACTGTCAGTGTAATCTTCTCACTGCACTTGGAAAGCAGCTCCTCTCTGGTAATTTCCTGAAGCAGGGCTCCATTATTTATAATGCCGTAATCTGTGGCAAGCTTTGAAAGCTCCTCCAATATATGGCTTGAAATAAACACAGTCATATCCTGCTGTGCACACAAATTCTGAATCGTATCACGCACCTCTGCAATTCCCTGTGGATCAAGTCCGTTGATAGGCTCATCAAGCACTAAAAGGTCAGGCTCTCCAACCAGCGCCATGCCGATTCCAAGCCTCTGCTTCATACCAAGTGAAAAATTCTTTGTCTTTTTCTTTCCCACATTTAACAGACCTACCTTATCCAGTATGCCCTCTGCATAGCCCTTTTTACTGATGCCGAAGAGACGGCACTTCATCTCGATATTTTCCTTTGCCGTCATGTTGGGATATACACCCGGTGCCTCAATCAGGCAGCCCACTCTTGAGCGTACCTTCGACAAATCCTTTCCTGTGTATCCAAACATAGATATTTCTCCGCTTGTCGGCTTTGCCAGACCGCCGATCATTCTCATACAGGTAGTCTTGCCGGCACCGTTTCTGCCGATAAATCCATAGATTGCACCCTTTTTGATGTGGATATCCACATTGTCAACTGCCTTCTGGTGCCCATACTGCTTGGTCAGTGCCTTTGTCTGCAATAATATTTCACTCACAATCAAATCTCCTTTTCTTTTATTCCTTAGCAACCCTTTAATCATAATATAAATGTAAAATCCTAATACATCGCTAACAAAAAGTAAAAAAAGAGTAAAGCTTGTTTACCTTTACTCTTTCATTTTGTAGCCGATGCCCCACACTGTCTCTATGTACTCGTCATCGGTCAGCTTTTTTATCTTCTTTCTGATATTGCTGATGTGCACATCAAGAGTCTTTGTCTCGCCAATATACGGCTCATCCCAGGCATATTCAAATATGTCCTCCTTGGCAAACACCTGTCTGGGATGCGCCATGAGAAGCTCGAGTATGGCAAACTCCTGCTTTGTGATGCCGTCAACAGCATTATCTATTTTAACGGGTCCCGCTATGTATGTATTTGCAGTATCTCCCTGTCCGGTATCATTTTCTGCTTTTGTCTGATTTTCTCCTGCCTTTCCCGACTTTGAAGGCACATCTGCCACCGCATGACGCAGCTGCACAGCCACTCTGGCAACGACCTCCTTTATCTCAAACGGCTTTGTGATGTAATCATCAGCGCCTGCCACGAGCAGATTGATTTTCTCATCCAGTTCATCCTTTGCCGTAAGGATTATCACCGGAAGTGACGCATCCATCTGCCGTATCCGTGCCAGAAGCTCCTCCCCCGAAAGCCCCGGAAGCATCAGATCCAATAGCACAAGCGCATAAGCTTCCCTGTCCAGCTTAAGCAAAAGCTCTCCCTCTGTGCCTGACCATGCCTGTCTTGTCCTATATCCGGCTTTTGAAAGCGCTGTCGCAAGCAGATCATTAATGTCCTTGTCATCCTCTATTATGAGTATCTCCCCGGATTTGTTGTCTGTCATAATATTCCCTTTCTCTATCCATTGTACCACTTCTATAATAACACCTCTATACTGACAAAATCATACCGGACGCATTTATCTCACTATGCGTCCTATTCATTTGAATCCGCTATTCAGTTGTTTTTGCAAACTTTAGTTTAGTGCCAATACACACAAAAAAACAACAGTAACTTTTTTTATTCTAGAAATATCCCTCGACTCCCTGCACCAGTCCGTCTGCCAGATTTTCAAGTGTGGCATCGCTGTGGTCAGAGCATGCGTTGCCAAGCTCTACATCCACTGACGGAACTGTACTGTATGAGGTCTGTGTCAGGTCTATTGCCATAGAGCCATTACCGTTTATCTTTGCTCCATGAGCACGCAGTCCTTCTATCAGGCTTGCCCCAAGTGCATCATGCTGCTGCCAGTGTGATGCAACCGGCTCCATACCCTTTATGCCGCCCGGCACTGATATGTAAAAGCAGCCCTTATCGTAGCTTAGTCCGTCGCCATCCCAGTGCAGAGCAATATGACAGTCTGCCGCATTATTGCAGATGACAGTACGTGCCACATTGTCAAGCTGCACATCGCTTCCGTCTCTTACCATAAGCACATCATAGCCTGCCGCAAGCAGCTTGTCCTTTAATATCTGCGCCATACGGAGTGTGACAGAGCTCTCCGGTGTACCGTCATTAAAGGACATACCACCTGAAACTGCTACTGCTTTTGTTGCGCCTGCGCCTGTTGTACCGCCTGTGGTCTTTGCTGAGCCGTCCGGATGACAAAGTGTCTTCACCGAAGTTCCTCCGCTTGTACCGTGTCCAGCATTGACACCTACTACTATGTTTTTGCGGTTTGCTGTAGCCTTGTACATGACCGCACAGCCTGAATTTATCGCTGAATGGTCTGCATACTGCCATGAAGGATTTAGTGATACTGATTCTCCATTCTCATAGGATGCTCTTTCTACATACTGATAAGAGGAATTATTATCACCTGAATTGTTCTGCTCCTCGTCCGGCTGTTCGGCAGTCTGTTCTTCCTGCTGCGCTTCTGTCTGCTGTGTTTCTTTTGCGGCCTCTGTTACCACCTCTGTCACAGCTTCTGTTTCCGTAGGCATCTCAACCTTCTCTGCAGCCTGTGTCTCTGTTGCAGGCTCTGTCGGTGTATCCTGTGCTTTTTTGCCGCATGATGCGAGGGTAAATATCATCATGCCTGTAAGTAATATTGCTGTAAATCGTTTCATTTATTAAAACTCCATTTTCTTTTTACTACATTATAGACAACCCCATGATATTGTTCAAGTATTAGGCAACATTACTTTCATTTTAGGGTCAGTTTTAAATAGTCAATAGAAATTGTAATTCCTCTAAAAATCAGTTATACTATATGTGAATGTATCGAACATATTTTAACCGGGGAGGCTCACATGGAAATATTAAAACTGCCTGTTGGAATCGAAAATTTTGAAGATATACGAAGGTCTGGATTTTATTATATAGACAAAACTATGCTTATCGAGCAGACTTTAAACAATTGGAGTAAAGTAACGCTGTTCACCCGTCCAAGGCGCTTTGGAAAGACTCTTGGCATGAGCATGCTGCGCTCATTTTTCGAGATTGGCACGGACAAATCACTGTTTGACGGATTATATATTTCACAAAATAAATCTCTTTGTGATGAGCATATGGGCAAATATCCTGTGATATTTATTTCACTTAAGGATGTCGAGGGTTTATCATATGATGAGGCATTTCAGGTATTCTCCAGAATTATAGCAAATGAAATCAGCAAATTCTCCTTTTTGGCAGAAAGTGATAAATTGACAGTTTTGGAAAAAGAACAGTTCAAAGGATTACTTCATATAGAAAAGGGAAAGTTTATTTTTGACAAGGATACATTTACCGCTTCATTAAAGCTTCTTTCCCAGCTTTTATATAAGCATTACGGCCAAAAGGTAGTCATCCTGATAGATGAATACGATGTGCCACTCGACAAGGCATACCAGAACGGCTACTACCATGAGATGGTCTCTCTCA
>OASD01000402.1_pt1 | contig 17599 bp, 15 predicted proteins | sample 1475531 | NCBI WGS metagenome assembly OASD01 (sample SAMEA3360668, study PRJEB22359) | human gut metagenome | biome: ENVO:urban biome; feature: ENVO:human-associated habitat; material: ENVO:feces | place: Bangladesh | collected 2011
AGGTTCAGACTGGAACTTCTGTCTGAAGAAGGTGTATGTTGTTGCTTTGCTTAATTATAAGATGAGCGATGAGGCTTTCGACAGTTCGGACACAATCCATACTATCGCTTTGATGGATACGAAGACCAATAAGGTGTTTAATGCCAAGCTGATGTTTAAGTATGTAGAAGTAGGACGATTTGACAAGACCGATGAAGAGCTTACGTCATTGTCTGACAAGTGGATGTATGTGCTTAAGAATCTGTCGCGCCTTGACAACCGCCCGGCGTCTCTACGTGAAATAATATTCACCAAGCTGTTTGATGCTGCGGCTATAGCCCGCTTCACTCCTACAGAGTTGCGCGAATACGAGGATAGTCTCAAGGCATATCGCGACATTAAGAACTCATTGGATACAGCGAAGGAAGAGGGCAGGGCAGAGGGCCGTGCAGAGGGTAGAGCTGAAGGCAGGGCAGAGGGCCGTGCAGAGGGCCGTGCTGAAGGCAGAGAAGAGGGAATAGAGGCAGGAAGAGCGGAAGGAATAGCAATGGTGGCAAAAACAATGTATGCTAAAGGAATGGATATTGAGACTATTGCGTCAATGACGGGTATGGATAAGAACGAACTGGAAAAACTGCTTGGATAATGCCTTAATCCTAAAGAAATGAGTAACTTTGCATCTGCATTATATCCCTTTTTTACTGAACATCTAAATTTAATTATATATATATTCTACTAAAGCTAAAGCAATGAAGAAAATCACAGTATTGCTCTCTGCTTTGTGCATGGCTGCTATGATGCCAGCCACGTCGCAAGCACAGGGCCAGTTTAAGCTTGTCGAGCAGTCGCTCAACGATCCTGACAACACGCCTCTTCCCGTCTTTCCCGTTCCGAGCGAGCGTCAGGTGAAGTGGAACGAAACAGAGTTTTACGCATTCTTCCATTACGGTATGGACACATATACCGGTGAGGAGTGGGGTAGCGGACTTGAGAACGAGTCGACGTTTGCACCCACCAAGGTGCCCAACCCCATGCAGTGGCTCAAGGCAGCACAGTCGGCAGGTATGAAGGGCGGCATTGCCGTGGTGAAACACCATGACGGCTTCTGCCTTTGGCCTACAGCCACCACCGACCATTGCGTAACCTCCTCTTCCAGCGAGAATGCCAAGAAGACCAACGTACCTAAGGACTTTGCTGACGCTGCCCGTCAGTTGGGCATGAAGTATGGCTTCTATATCTCGCCGTGGGACATGTCGAGCAAGTACTGGGGCGAGTCAGACGGCAAGGGCGGCTATACGGACAACTATGCCAAGAAGGTGTTCCTTCCGCAATGCGTGGAGCTTGCCAAGTATGGCAACGAACAGTTTGAGATGTGGTTTGACGGTGCGACGGGTGGCGACCACGCAGGTGGCTACGGCAGCAAGACCAGCACATCCAAGCGCACCATCGACGACGCGCAGACATATTATGACATCCCCAACCTCCGCGACTCCATCCATAACCTCCTCCCCGACGCCGTTATGTGGGGCGTAGGCGGCGAGGCACGCTGGATTGGCAACGAGGAAGGTCACGCCGGCGAGACCAACTGGGCTATGGGCGATGCTGAAAGCGGTGACGAGAACGGATGGAAATGGCATCCGGGCGAGAGCGACGCAAAGGCCACCACGGGCGGTTGGTTCTGGAAGTCGTACGAGCAGGTGCTCTCCGCCGAGCGTCTTTTCCAGATGTATCTGGAGACAGTAGGCCGCAACGCCACCCTCATCCTCAACCTTCCGCCGGACCGCAGCGGCGAACTGCCGCAGGCAACGGTCAACCGTATGGCTGAACTTGGCAAGCTGCTCACAGACCGTCTCGGCACCGACCTTGCGCTGAAGGCAAACATCAAGGTGAGCGAGACACGCGACGCTGGAGCAAACCGCAACTATGAGGCCACGAACATGATTGACAGCGAGAAGGACACGTATTGGGCACCCAACGACGGCACCACCTCTGCCACCATCACACTCACATGGGATGAGGCGCAGACCGTGCGTTACGTGTCGCTCATGGAGTATATCCGCCTTGGACAGCGTGTGAAGAGCTTCACCGTGGAGACAAGCGAGGACGGCGTAAACTTCACGCAGCGTGCCTCTAACGTCAAGACCACAACCATCGGCTACAAGCGCATCATTCCGCTTAACGGCATGACTGCTTCAAGCTACGGCACGGGCTACAAGGCAAAGGCTGTGCGCATCACCATAAACGACAGCAAGGCTTGTCCGCTTATCCACACCCTTTCTGTCTACTAATCCTTACATAACTCAATCAAGCTAACAAATCATGAACTTAAAGAAATATATATGCATGGCGGGAATAATCTTCCCGATGACCATCGCAGCACAGCAGGACAAGACTCTGTGCGACTTCGAGAACGCCGACTCATACGCGTCGGTTGGCGTATACGACACTTGGGAGCAGTCGCCTTTCCGCACCGGTAAGCTTACGGGCAACTGCCAGGTGGTCAGCAATTTCCTCAACCAGGAGGACGAGCAGCTGGGATTCGCGCCTAACGAATCGTCAAAGATTCTGGGCGTGCAGCGCTCACGCTATGGCAGCAACACGTTCGGCGCCCTTGTGGAGCTGAAGGAGCCGGTCGCCTTGACCAAGAAGACGCAGTACGTACACGTGATGATGTATTCGCCTAAGGACGGCAATGTGATGCTCATCGGACTCGGCAACCGCGACGACCGCCCGTGGCAGTCGAAGAAGACGGAGCAGTTCTGGAGCACGCCGTCCAGCAAGGTGCAGGCTGGCAAGTGGGTGGACATCGTATTCCCCGTTTCCGGCGCCAACGGCATCACCATCCACAACCTCCTTGTCGTTGTAGACCGCAACTCTCCCCACAACCTCATGGAAGACTACGCCGTTTACGTGGACAACATCGTCCTCAGCTCACAGCGCGATCCGTTCTTCTCTACGAAGGTTTATCCCATCAACTATGAGGACAACACCAAGCACACACGCACAGACCGTTATCTCAGCACCATTGGTCTTACGAGCAGCCACGGAACGCAGACGGTTGATGTCAACCAGTCGTCTGTCGGTACGCTCTACGTGCAGAAGATGGACAACTGCCTGCTTGCAAAGCCGGGTGACGAAATCACGCCGAGCTTCACGTGGAAGGGCAGTTGGATGTGCGGATACGTTTATCTGGACAAGGGCAACGACGGCGCGTTCAACGTGTCGTACGACGACAGCGGCATAACAGACATGGGCGACCTCATGGCATACTCATACTTTAAGAACTATAACAGTGCCGGCAATTACGTCAGCGGTGAGCCTCAGGTGACGCCGCCGGCATTCGACATCCCCGCAGACCTCAATTCTGGCTTCTATCGTATGCGTTATAAGGTGGATTGGGACTGCGTAGATCCGGGTGGCAACACCAGCTCTTCCAATATGATAACCAATAACGGCGGTGCCATCGTAGACGTGCGCATCAACGTGCATGCCGACAACGTAAATCTCTTCAGAGCCACGGAGGCCAACGGTGGCGGTCTGAACGGTGACATCCTCCTCGCCAACGGCAATGCCGTGACGGGTCAGACCACTCCGTTCAATAAGGCATTCACCATCAAGGCTTCGCCTGCACCCGGATTCGAGTTCGATTATGTGAAGATTCGTCATGGATATAACCTCGAAGGACCTGCTACGGTATGCGAGAACCTTCAGTGGGAGGAAGTGACGGTTAAGGCGTCGCAGTTCACCAACGGCGAGTACACCGTTCCTGCCAAGCTCGTTGACGGCGACATTCGCTTCGTGCCTTACTTCAAGAGCACCACAGCCGTTACAACGGCAAAGGCTGACGAGGCTCTCACACTCGACACTCTCAAGGGCAAGCTCGTAGCTAAGGCAGCAGCGCCGCAGGAGCTGAGCGTAGTGGACGCTGCCGGACAGACCGTCTTTCACGGCACGGTTGACGGCAGCCGCATCATCCCGCTCAATAAGGGAGTGTACGTTGCCAACGGCAAGAAAGTGATGGTGCCATGATGAATTAGGAATAGCAAACCGTAGGAGTAGCGGGCAGGAATGCCCACAGCTCCTACGGTTTGCTTTTTCTTTATTTTTTCATATCTTTTTCCTAAGTTTGCTTATATTTCTTTCCTTTACGATGTTATTTATCAAAAAATATTTAAAAAACGGCGAAAAGGACGCTTGTCTCTTTTTCTTTCATTAACTTTGTATGGTATATGAGAGCTTGTGCAGTGTGATATTGCGCAACGAACGTAATTTGTAACAAACATATCTTTATTTATAACAATTATTTTAACAATGCAGAAAAAGAACTTATTATTCCTCTCAGCAGCTTCTTTGCTGTTGATGACATCGTGCTCTAAGCTTGGACCTCTGTCAGCAGACAACTTCACAGTAGTTCCTAATCCGCTGGAGACACAGGCAGGACAGGTGCCCGCTACCATTAACGGCACATTCCCTGAGAAGTACATGAAGAAGAAGGCTGTCGTTACCGTAACACCGGAGCTGCGCTATGCAGACGGTCAGGTGGCTAAAGGCCAGAGCGCCACATTCCAGGGCGAGAAGGTAATGGGCAACGACCAGACCATATCATACAAGGTGGGCGGACGCTACACCATGAAGACTGCTTTCGATTATGTTCCCGAAATGCAGAAGAGCGAGATGTATCTTACTTTCGACGCTCGCATCGGCAAGAAGCAGCAGAAGGTACCTGCAGTGAAGGTGGCTAACGGCGTTATCGCTACATCTGAGCTTTACCGCAAGACTCTCGCTTCTGAGAACGGATGCATCGCTCCCGATACATTCCAGCGCGTTAACGAGAAGAAGCAGGAGGCTAACATCAAGTTCCTCATCAACCAGGCCAACATCCGCAAGAGCGAGCTCAAGAACAACTCAGTGAAGGAGTTCGTGGAGATGCTCAAGAAGATCAATGCTGACCGTGAGGGTTTCAACGTACAGAACGTAGAAATCCAGGCTTACGCTTCACCTGAGGGTGGCGTCAAGTTTAACGATAAGCTCGCAGGCAACCGTAAGAATCAGTCAGAGAAGTATGTTAAGAACACTCTGAAGCAGACCAAGGTGAACGCTGACATCGACGCTCACTATACAGCTCAGGACTGGGACGGCTTCCAGAAGCTCGTTGCAGCCAGCAACCTCCAGGACAAGGAGGTAATCCTCCGCGTGCTCTCTATGTACGAGGATCCGCAGGAGCGTGAGCAGCAGATCCGCAACATGTCAGCCGGCTTCCGTGAGCTCGCTGACGGCATCCTCCCCGAGCTTCGTCGTTCACGTCTCATCATCAACTATGAGACAATCGGTCGCTCAGACGAGCAGATCAAGGCACAGTACAGCGAGGACGCTTCTAAGCTCAGCGCTGACGAGCTTCTCTATTCTGCTACACTCGACGAGCCGGTAGCTAAGCAGGAGGAGATCTACAAGAAGACAGCAGAGACATATCCTAACGACTACCGTGCTTACAACAACCTCGCTGCTCTCGCTCTCGCTAAGGGCGACACAGCCAAGGCTCGTGAGTATGCGCAGAAGGCTGCAAGCCTCGGTGCCAACACTCCGGAGGCTCAGGCCAACCTCGGTCTGCTCTCTCTCATCGACGGTAACGTACAGGACGCAGAGCGTGCCATCGCCAAGTCTTCAGGTTCAGAGTCTGTAAACCAGGCCATCGGTACTCTCGCCATCGCTAAGGGCGACTACGCTCAGGCTGAGAAGGCTTTCGCTAAGGTGAACAGCAACACAGCAGCTCTCGCACAGCTCCTCAACAAGAACTATGACGCTGCTGCCAAGACTCTCGACCGCGTGGAGAATCCTAACGCTATGACAGACTATCTGCACGCTGTAGTTGCTGCACGCCGTGGCAACAAGTTTGCTGCTTCTTCATACCTCAAGGAGGCTCTCCAGAAGGATCCGTCTCTCAAGCAGTATGCTGAGAACGACCTCGAGTTGCAGCTTCTCAAGTAATGACATCACTCTTGCGGACAACCGCAAAGTAAAACAATAACAGACACAGAGGACGAGCAGACAAGGAGATAAGCGAAATGCCTCTCCCTTGTCTGCTTGTCCTTTCTTTTTATATATTAAAGCGAAATGAAGACCATCACACACGCCCTTTTTACCCTTATAGCTGTTGCCGCCATCGCTGCTCTTGCGTCGTGCGGTACGGACGGCAACCACTTCAAGATAGACGGCCGCTTGCTCAATCTCAATCAGGGCGAGTTTTATGTCTACAGTCTTGAGGGAGGCGAGAAGGCTCTCGACACCATAAAGGTGCAGGCTGGACGCTTCACGTACAACGTGGAGTGTACGAGTCCGAAGACTCTGATGATTGTCTTCCCCAACTTCACCGAGCAGCCCGTATTTGCGCAGCCCGGCAAGTCGGTGGACATAAAGGGCGACGCGTCACACCTTAAGGAGATGACCGTGAAGGGAACGAAGGACAATGAACTGATGAACTCCTTCCGCGAGCAGATACATAGCGCCTCGCCGTTGGAGCAAGCCAAGTATGCGCGTCAGTTCGTGGAGGACCATCCCGCCTCGCTTGTCAGCCCGTATCTCGTCCGTCGCTACTTCATCGCCAATGTCCGACCGGACCTCCGTACTGCTGCCGAGCTTCTCAAGCGTATCGAAGCGGCACAGCCTGACAACGGTTACGTCCATCGTCTGCAAGGAATGATAAGCGGAAGAGCCATTATAAACGTCGGCTCCAACCTCCCGCAGTTCCGCACATCCACCATTGACGGCTCCTTTATATCTTCCAAACAGCTCCTTGCTGCCCCCAATGCCGTGGTTGTGGCATGGGCATCGTGGAACTTTAACAGCCTTAGTATGCTGCGTATGCTCTTGCAGAACCAGCAGGGCAAAGCCGAAAAGCCGCTCATCGTGAGCATCTGTCTCGATCCCTCGGTGGAGACTTGCAAGAAGACAATGGAGCAGAACAACATCTCTTGTCCCACAGTCTGCGACGGTAATATGGTGGACGGCACGCTCTTCAAGAAGCTCGGATTCTCCTCCGTTCCTGACAATATCCTTATTCAGAACGGAAAGATAACGGGAGTGTCGCTCAGCAATGAAGAGTTGAGCAGTCGCTTGAATTAATTTAATGTAGGATGTACGGCTTCAAACCGTACCACTCAGCCTAAAAAGCATATATAATGATATTCCTGAAGCTCTTTATCATCTTTACAAAGATAGGCACATTCAATTTCGGTGGAGGCTATGCAATGCTCTCACTCATCCACAACGAGGTGGTGGTGAAGAACGCATGGCTCACCAATTCCGAGTTTACTGACATCGTAGCCATCAGCCAGTCCACGCCGGGACCGATAGGCATCAACGCCGCCACCTACGCCGGCTACGTGGCTGTGCTCAATCAAGGCTATCCTCAATGGCTTGCTGTGGCAGGCTCCGTCATTGCTTCGCTGTCAATAATCTGGCTGCCTTTCATCATCATGATTATCATCTCGCGTTATCTTCTTACGCATAAGGACTCGCCCGTGGTGAAGAGCGTCTTCTCAGGACTGCGCCCTGCTATCATCGGACTGATTGCCGCTGCAGCCCTTCTGCTCATGAACGCCGACAACTTCGGCTCGTGGCAGACCGACCATCTGCGCTTCGGCGTAAGCGTAGCACTCTTCGCTGCCGCCTTCTTCCTGACGCGAAAACTGAAAGCCAACCCCATACTTGTGATGATAGGTTGCGGACTTGTCGGTCTTGCAGTATACTAATCACAAAATAATTGTGTAACTTTACATCCCGAACTATATATACTTTACATCCCAAAATCCTATACAATGAAAAGAAACATAGCCGTTATACTTGCCGGTGGCGTAGGAGAACGTCTCGGCATGTCCACACCAAAGCAGTTCTTCAAGGTGGCTGGTAAGATGGTAGTGGAGCACACTGTCGACGTCTTTGAGCGTAATCCGCGCATTGACGAGATTGCCATCGTGTCTAATCCGATGCTCATCAGCGACTTCGAGAATATCGTCTTGCGAAACAAGTGGCGCAAGGTGAAGAAGATTCTTAAGGGCGGTAAGGAGCGTTACGACTCGTCGTTGTCTGCCATCCGCGCCTATCAGGACGAGGACGTCAACCTCGTCTTCCACGATGCCGTGCGCCCGCTTGTCAGCCAGCGCATCCTTAACGACGTCATCGACGCGCTTAAGGACCATCGTGCCATCGACGTTGCCATCCCTTCTGCCGACACCATCATCGAGGTGGACGACAAAGGCTATATCTCTTCCATTCCCGACCGCTCGAAGCTTCGCCGCGGACAGACTCCGCAAGCGTTCGACCGTCAGCTCATAGCCGACGCTTACGAGCGTGCCCTCAAGGACCCGCAGTTTAAGACAACGGACGACTGTGGCGTAGTGCGCAAGTATTCTGACGAGCCTGTCTTCGTGGTTAGAGGCGAGGAGAGCAACATGAAGCTCACCTATCGCGAGGACACATACATGCTCGACAAGCTTTTCCAACTGAAGAATACGGAGCCGCAGGACATATCGCACGTCGGCGATATCTTCCGTGACAAGGTGGCTGTGGTATTCGGAGGCAGTTACGGCATCGGTAAGAACATCGTGGAAATGCTGGAGCAGAGCGGCGCCCGCGTATTCTCTTACTCGCGTTCCGAGAACCGCATCGACGTGGGACAGCGTGAGGACGTGGCACGTGCACTTACCGAGGCGCACGAGCAGGCAGGACGCATCGACTATGTTATCTGCACAGCTGGCGTGCTCAACAAGGAACCGCTCACCACTATGGACTACGCCACCATCCAGGCTGCCGTACAGACCAATTATCTCGGAACGGTGAACGTGGCGCTTGAGGCTCATCCTTACCTGAAGCAGACCGAGGGCAAGCTCGTCTTCTTCACCTCCAGTTCATACACACGTGGTCGAGCTTTTTACAGCATCTATTCTTCCACAAAGGCTGCCATCGTAAACTTCGTACAGGCTGTAGCGCAGGAATGGGACGGCGACGGCATCAAGATAAACTGCATCAACCCTGAACGTACCAAGACTCCGATGCGTCAGAAGAACTTCGGCATCGAGCCGGACGACACGCTCCTCATGCCCGAACGTGTGGCAGAGGCAACGCTTCGCACCCTCGCATCAGACTGTACGGGTCAGGTGATTGACGTGAGAAGAAAGGTTGAAAACTGATAATTGTGTGAAATCTATGGATAATCTCGAACAGTTTAAGCTTACGCAGTTGCGACGTGCGCAGCTGAAGCAGCTCTCCATTCTGGAGGAAATTGACCGCATCTGCCGCAAACACTCCATCCGCTACTGGCTGGACGGTGGCTCGCTGCTTGGTGCGGTGCGTCACGGCGGCTTCATCCCTTGGGACGACGACATCGACATTGCCATGCCTCTTGAGGACATGCAGCGCTTTGTGGAGATTGCTCCGAAAGAACTGCGTGAGGGTCTGCGCTTGCAGACTCCCGAGACGGAGGACACGAGAGAGCCTATTGTGAAGGTGCGCGACCTCAACTCCTTCTATGTGGAAGGCAATGAGGACTTCTCGCTCAACTACAGCAAGGGACTGTTCGTGGACATCTTCCCGATGATTGACTATCCCAACGTGTCGAAGAAGTTCTGCAAGAAATATGGCAAGGGAATGTCGAAGTGTTACTCCATCCTTCATCATTCCCATCGCTATTCATGGCGAGCCGTAATGGAGCTGTTCTATTTCGGTGCGAAATACATGTATTATAAGTTGATGTGGAAGTTGGCGTTTGCCACTCGCAAGACGGGCACCTTCTTCTCCAACGTCCTCATCAACAACGGTTATGGCATCATGCACCGCCGCGACCAGCTTTTCCCTCTCTCCACAATAACCTTCGAGGGTAAGACGTTCTCGGCTCCGCATGACACCGACGCTTACCTCCGCGACCTTTATCGCGACTATATGGCTATTCCGCCAAAGGAAAAACAAAAGGTGCATGCCGTGTTTATTCTGCCGGAATTGATGAAAGAATAAACGTTTTTTTGAACTGATATTTAAGCATACAAGGCAAACATAGGAGGCTATGGCGTCCTCGCCGTAGCCACGCAGCCTCCCATATCAATATACCAACCATCTTATACAGCAGTTTGGTTGTTCGTGGGTGCGTGGCTATGGCGGGAAGCCATATCCTCCTATGTTTGTACTGTATGCTATGGCGTCCTATGTTTGCCTTGTATGCTATGAATTCTGGGCTTCCCTTTTCCCCTTCATCGCCCTAAACACAAACCATGCGTGCATGGCGAGGGTAGTGAAGAGTCCGTAGTGGTGTCTCATTACCTTGAAGCGTTCTATCAGCGATGCGCGGTGATTCTTGTTGGTCATGCCGCCGTCCAGATAGTTAGCCACCACTTCCGGCAGACGGAGGAGGGGCAGGTTGTTTTTCTCTGCACGCTTCATCACACGTATACACCAGTCTACGTCGGCAGAGAAGCGGTAGCGCAGGTTGTATGGCTCCGCCTTGGCGATGTCCGTGCGGGCATAGAAAGCCTGATGGCAGACCAGCATGCCGTGCTTAAACGAGCGCCATGTCAGATTCTCCGGCGGTGCCAGTCGTCTGGGATGGAGCAGTGTGCCCTTGTTGTCCACGATGTTGGTGTCGCCGTAGAGCACACCGGGCAGCTTTCCGTCCGATCGCTCGTTCACGTCGTTGGAGATGTTCTCCAGTGTGTTCTCGTTGGGGAACACGTCACCGGCGTTGAGGAACACCACGTAGTCGCCGTTGGCATACTTCAGTCCCTTGTTCATAGCGTCGTAAAGACCGCGGTCAGGTTCGCTGACCACCACGATGTCGTGTTCTGTTTCTTCCTCTGCATTCCGTTTTCGGTAGGCTTCCACGAGTTGCAGGGTATTGTCTTTGGAAGCCCCGTCAATTATCACGTGCTCTATCTGCGCCCACGACTGGGACAGAACGCTCTCAAGAGTGCGCTCCACCACCTCCGCGGCATTCCACGTGCAAGTTATTATGCTGAATTTTATCATGATTTTTTTGATTGAGGCTGAGCCTAACTGGGCCTTTCTGGGCCTATTTAAGCCATTGGAAATTATACAATGTATCTCTTCAGTGCTATCATTTCGTTATACACCTCGATGTATCTCATAGCTACGCTTTGCTGCGAGTAGTCGTGCGCCACCTTGTGTAGGCAGGCTTTGTGGAGGCTTTGCTGGTCGGCTTCGTTCAGCGTATTCCTTCTGCGAGGTCGGCTGTGTCCTTGAACTTTGCGAGATAGCCGGTGCGGCGATGCTCTATCATTTCCGGTATGCCTCCCACGCGGAACGCCACGCTTGGCACGCCGCATGCCATCGACTCCATTATGGTGTTGGGCAGATTGTCCTCCAACGACGGCAGCACGTATACGTCGGCAGAGTTGTATATGCTTACGATGGTGTGCTCGTCGCTGACGTAGCCGAGCGGGAATGAGCGAACCTTCAGGCGCTCGCATATCTCCTCTGCTGCACCTCCGAGCATCGCCACCGATGTGTTTTTGGCGAACTCCGGGTCCTTGTCAGCGAGCATATTGATGGCGTCAATGAAGAAGGCGGCGCCCTTTCTTTCGTCCGTCACTCGCTGCGACACGAAGAGGATGATGCGTCCTTCGGCGGGCAGACCAGCCCGGAGACGAGCCTCCTTGCGGTCTGTCGGGCAGAACACGCGCGTGTCGATGGTGTTGGGGATGGACGTGATGCGCTGTCCGGTCATCAGAGCGCTCTGCTTAGCCTGGTCTTCCAGCCATCTGCTGCACGTCACGAAGTGGATGTTGGAAGAGTGGTATAGCCGTTTCTTCTTGTCCCATATCTTCTTCGAGAGGTCGTTCATCGAACCGCCACCTGGCAGCAGATGACAGTTATGACATCCCGAGCGGAAGTAGGGACACGTGCGGGCGTAATGGCAGATACCCGTAGCCGTCCATAGGTCGTGCATGGTCCACACCACCGGCTTTCCGCTCTGCACAATCTTGCGTATGTCGCTGAGCGAGAGCATGCCTTGGTTAATCCAGTTGAGATGTATGATGTCAGCCTCCTTAAACTCCGGCAGTCCCGTAATGTCCGTACCGGAAGAGGCTGTATCTATTTCGAAGAGATGCTTTCTTGAGAAGTACAGTCGGCAGAAGATGCTCAGCCGTTCCCAGAGAAAGTGGAAGCGGCGCAGTCGTTGGTGGGGTAGCGGCACCACTGTGAGCGTGTCGGTCTGTTTCTCACCCACCAGCATCTTCGCCTTCACGCCGTTGTTGTTCAGCGCTTCCATGAGGCGGTTGGCAGCCACAGCCGCCCCGCCCGTCTTCTCGCTTGTGTTTACGATAAGTACTCTCATTTGATATTATGTTTTTATTAGATTACAAAGATAATGTAAATAATTGGACATCGGGCAGTTTTTGCTATTTTTACATTATCGCCAGTATTGAATAAAGCGGATAATTGGTCATCCAGTCTTGTTCGCGATACGGCGACATGGACAGTCGGACACCATGCAGCTCCGGGTTCTTATCTATGAACGAGCGCAGACTCTTGGCTTGCAGGTTTTCTTCCGCCTTTACTTCTATGGGTATTATGTCGCTGTCGCGCTGGACGAGAAAGTCAATCTCGCCACGTGAAGAATCGGCAGACCAGTAGTAAACGGACAGCTTCGAGCTGGTCTTTAGTTGTTGCATCACATACTGTTCTGTCAGTGCTCCCTTGAAATCCGTGAATAGAGCATTGCCGTTTATCAGACTTTGTGGCGGCAACTTGCTCATGGCTCCCATCAGTCCGATGTCAGACATGAAAATCTTGAATGCGGCGAAGTCTTCGTAAGCCGCCAACGGCATTTGTCCCTTCTTGCATCTGTTGACCTTATATATCAGTCCTGCGTCCTTCAGCCATTCTATGGCAAGTTCGAAGTCCTTGGCTCGTGCTCCTTCCTTCACTACGCCATAGATGAATTTTCGGTTTTCCTTTGACAGCTGTGCAGGAATAGACTGCCATACCATACGAATCCTCGGCACCTCTATTGCCGGAGCATGCTTCGAGAAGTCGCGCTCGTACGAATCCAATATTCCGTTCTGTAGGGTTCGCACTCTTTCCAGATTGCCGTCCTCAGCAAAAGCCGCCACCACGGCAGGCATTCCTCCTACAAAGTAATACTGGCGCAGACGTTCCTCAAACTTGGCGCGGAACATAGTTATGGTCTGCCAGTCCTTCGACATCAGAAGGTCTACCATCCGCTTCTCGCCGACCGCTTCCAGAAACTCGAAGAACGAGAGAGGATAAAGATACATGAAGTCCACCTTGCCGACGGGGAACGAGTCGTTGTGGTGCATGGCTATGCCCAGAAGCGAACTGGCTGCCATGACATGATATTCAGGGGCTTTCTCCTTAAAGTATTTCAGTGCGGTTATTCCGCGCGGCGCTTCCTGTATTTCGTCAAGGACAATCAATGTGTCGGTGTCAATAGTCACGCCCGTTGTCCATTGGATGCTGTTGATGATACGTTGTATGTCGAAGTCGTGTTCGAAAAGTTGACGCAACATATCGTTGTCCTCAAAGTTAACGTAAGCGCACTTCTTGTAGGCTTCTTTGGCAAACTCTTTCATAAGCCATGTCTTGCCCACCTGACGTGCTCCTTGCACGATGAGGGGCTTTCGGTCAGCGCTCGCTTTCCATCTATACAGTTCTTCTATCGCTTTTCGTCTCATAACTTTCTGATATTCTTAATGTTCCGTATTGCAAAGATAAGGTTTTTATTCTTATGACAACAAAAAGTGCGACTAAAAAGTGTGAAGTTCCGCAAAAAGTGCGACTAAAAAGTGTGAAGTTCCACAAAAAGTGCGACTAAAAAGTGTGAACGTGCAAGAAATGTTTCCTAAAGGTTCTGCTATTGCGTTAGGCAGGGCTTTGACAAAAACCTTTATCCACAAGCCTTTTGTTGGCACAGTGATGCCGAAGCATCACTGTGCCAACAAAAGAAAAACATAAAAAACACAAGGTTACACAGTAAAGGGATTCAAAAAAAATTAGAAGAAAAGGGTAATCGATGGAGCTGCGGGCAGGAATGCCCTCCTCCTACGATTTGCCTTTTCTCGCTATTTTTTTAGTTTTGACCACACCCTCGTGATTTTATAAAAACATTTTGTAATTTTGCACTTGCTTATTGAATTCACATACTATTTCCTAAGTATTTTTGTCAAAGTCAAGTTCTTAGACTTATATATACTTTTAGCTTCTTTTGGAGTTACATAATAAACATTGAGTATGCTTAGTTTTTCCTTCAAAACATTGCAGCCATAGGATTTCTTCCCAACATAGGCATTTATCATCCATGTTGTATTTACTTGCTTTAAGTCATTTAGGTACAACTTTGAAGCTCGGGAAGCAAAATGCAATTCTTCTGTAATTCCAGTAAAGTTTAACTTAAAACTGAGGACATGATAATCACCCATTTTCTCATTAAACTCATTGATTGTATAAATCGTAGAGTCATCAACGATTGATTTTTTACAAGGATAGCATCCTTTTTTATTAGAATTACGAGATACGAAAGTAAGTGTTAAAGGAGTCCCTATCAAATTGGCAACATTCTTTTTATGCTCCTGCATAAAAGAATCATTCTGCCATTTTTCCTCATCCAACACTTTTCGTTTTACGTCTCTCTTCCCGTTGGAATCTGAAATTGTATAAACAACAAGAGCGGTACGTTTGTAAGCTTCTGTGTCTTCTATCAACTGCGTAGTTTCTTCCAAAGCAGTAACAATGGAAATCTTTTCAGAATTAGCATCATACTGCTTGTTTCCAAGCACATCGAACAAACAAACTCTGTTTGAGTCTGCTTTATTATTGATTACTTGCGCCTTTGAATTGCCAAAGGCAAAAAGGAGCAAAGCCAAAACTAAAAAATTAATCTTTTCCATCTTTCCAAAGTTTAGAACTTGCATAACCTACAACAACACCAGCCTTCAAGGATTCCTTTTGGCTATCATCAAGATTGGAATTAGAAATAATGCGAACTAAATCTTTACAATATTTATCCCATTCTTCCTGTGTAGAGACACTCTCCATACCATTTAGATACAAAGAAAGAACATCTATAGAATTGGATAAATTAGGATAATTCTTCTTTGTTAAATCCAAAAACTCTTGTGCAGTATTAGCTTGTGACAATGTAGTTCCTACAAAACTACAAAAAGTCGCAGTAGATTCAATATCATTATCACCATTAATTTTCACAGGAACGAACTTCTGCACTTCTTCGTTTATTTTTAAAACCAATCCCTTGTCATCAAGATTTGCCCAATAATTAATATCATTATTCTCTATATAGGCATCTTGTATTATTTTATTGTGGAAATAGCCTAAACTATCTGCCAACGTCAAATTTGATTTATCTTCATTTAATATCAAATCGTCCATTTTCACATCCGTATTAATAAGAGACGTTATGGGGGTATTTGATAATTGCGCTCTTGTTGAAATCATATCTTCTAAATCTTTTAGATATGGCTTTGCTTCTGTTGTCGCAGCCTTAGATGAAGACGAAACTGCTGAATTCCAAACATTATTGCCGTTTATCAAACCATTAAAAGCACCCACACAATCAGAAACGACCACTTTAAAATTGATTTAAAGAGTCTACCAAAGAAACTTCTTGACTGATTCTGACCTAATTGCTGATTAAGCAAAGATATGCTATCCTTCACGTCAATTAGTGCATTTGACTCATGAACTGTTTCAGTTCTAACGCTATTGGCAATAGGCATAGTTTCTTGTTGATTACAAGAAATCAAACTAACAAACAGAAAGCTCATGAATAAAGATAAAATTAAAACTTTTCCTTTCATAATTGTCAATCTATTATTAAACAAAAAATCAATTTATCTTGGAAATCTATCGTGCTTCTTAGAAGGTACGCCTTTTTACCAGTAAGGTCTGGATATAATATGACCGTCCTATTAATATCATCACAAATCGAAGACTGTTTTCTTCACCTACAACAAATTTAGTTTGTTAGACTTTCGACTGCAAATATAATGAAAATTTGTTTAAGCAACAAGAAAATCAGGTCTAAATTATTAGTCAAAACAAATATGGAAGTGTTGTTTTGGAAGAAATAATTTATACCACAGCTTTAATTGAAGATATCAGTGTTCGAGATGCGATTGAACATTATTACCCCAATTCGGGATAAAATAGCGATTAGTTGCATGTTAAGACAGATACATGAATTCTCTTCCCATGCCATCAGACATGGGCTATATATAAAGAATCGAAAGAGATTATTCTGTCCTTAGAACAATGTAAGTTGCTTCGTGTCTTCGATGCAGTATCCTTGCAATGCCTTTGGCTTGTTATCAAAGAAACAATATGCTCCCAAGGCTGAAATAAGGTTCATGATAAAGTTGCTTACAGATATATGGCGTGAATGTACAATCTGTGCCGTATTCTTCAGCATGTCGTTAATGGTTTTGATAATGTATCTCTTGCGCAGCATCATTCTGTCATAGAATGCACACCCTCTCCTACAATTTGCCTTGTTAATCACAGAATTAAAGTTTGTGTTTTTCTTTGTTTTTTCCGATTATGGGCGCGTGCTGTGCACAAATAAAAGGCTTTACATTAGGTTGTCGAGAACTGGTTCTCGTAAAACCTAATGTAAAGCCTTTTATTTAAATCCGATAGGATTTGCGCCCATAAGCGGACTGTGGAGTAAGGTTTTTGTCAAAGCCCTGCCTACTTCGCAATCCTCTTCACCCCATTCCTTATATACACCCCGTGGTGCTTTGCAGGATTAATGCGTCGTCCGGAGAGGTCGTAGGCTTTGCCGTTTTTGAGGGGGTCGGCGGTCGGCTGGTTGATGCTGCTGGTGGCAGGGAGAGAGAAGTCGGTATTGGAGAACACCTTCTTGCCGTTGTCGTAACACTCCATTAGCATCGAGTATTCGCCGATGTGTACGGCTATTGAGGTGAACCATAAGTCGACGTTCGATCCTATGCCCTCCACCCATATAATCGCAGACTGTGCATCATTGCCGATCGTGATGCGCTTCCTTGCTATGCCGTCCACGCAGATGGTGTCCACGGCGCTTACGTGACGGCAACCGTCCAAAATCGGGTCGCCCACCTTGAGGTTCATGTCAATGAGGAGAATGTCTGGACCAACATCGTTGTCGCTGTCGTAGGCATGCAACCTTCCGCCCTCCTCGTATGCGCCAATGTAGCGCGAGTAGAATCCCTTGACGCCTTCTTCGTATTCTATGTGCAGCTTCTTCATCGTTCTACCGTCGCAGATGGTGTCGCCCACCACCTTCACCGTGAAGGGCGTGTCGCCCTCGTCATGCAGCGGACTATAGTTGCTGGTGACGCACTTCCATTCCTTTCCTTCAGTCAGAAACTTCTTTGCTTCCTGCGCACTGAGCAATGTGGAGAGCGAGAGAAGCATAATAATGAGTAAATGCTTTTTCATACGCAAAGTCTTTAAAGGTTGTTTTTGCAAAGATAGTGTTTAAAGTAATGCAAAACAAGTTTTCTTGTCTGAAAACTCTTCCTGTCCACCATGCAAATATTGTCTAAAGAGTAAAAACATGTTACAAAATAAAAATTGATTCTAGAGTTCTGGTTTGCTG
>OASD01000404.1_pt1 | contig 17594 bp, 9 predicted proteins | sample 1475531 | NCBI WGS metagenome assembly OASD01 (sample SAMEA3360668, study PRJEB22359) | human gut metagenome | biome: ENVO:urban biome; feature: ENVO:human-associated habitat; material: ENVO:feces | place: Bangladesh | collected 2011
CACACTGTGTATAAGTACGTTATCTCAAAACGCTCAAAACTCAAGAATTTCGCACCAAAGATTTCTACGTGCGCTCAACTCATAGTATTGAGCATCAGAAATGCAAATATTGTGTCGGACGGCGTCCGCCGTCCGATACTACATTTTACTTATTAACGCTGATCTTCATAGCCTGACGCTTGCCGTCCACCTTGTAGCTAACTACGTAGACGCCGCGCTGGAGACCACTTGTATTGACAGTGCCCTGCTCTGAGAAGACGCCAGTTGCCACTACTCTGCCAGCCACGTCAGATACGGTGTAAGCGGTGCCGGCAACGGCTGCGGTGTTGGCAGAAGTAATGCCATTGGTCTGGGCATCAGTCATGTAAATCATGATGCTTGCAGTGCGTGAGTAGTAGTTCTGATGACCAACCTGTGTGAAGTCGAACCACTGCTTAGCGTAATAGCTGCCCCACTCATAAGCGGCGTTGCCCTCGAGCGGACTGATGTACTGTCTGAAGCTTACGTAAGGACAATAAGTGTCGCAGTTAACTGCTGTGAGGACAGCGAGGTTCTTGCCTGCCTCATACTTGAACAGCTCGTCAAGAGCGATGGTCAGATCACCAGTGCTCTTCTGTGCGATGCTTGTGATGCCGTCGTAAACGAGAGTGAGCTGTTCCTCAGGAATCCATCCGTCCTTAGTGTTGGTAAGGTCGGTGTTGGCAAGATAGATGCGTACGGGGATTGTCTCCACGTCGCTGTACTGATAAAGGGCGTCATACGGCCAAGCCAACTTCTGGATGAGCATGTCCTTATTTTCACCGATTTCGTCAGCAGAATAGATGTTGAGGGCTGCTGCATACTGGTTAGAGAGGTCGAACGGTGAAGAGCTGGCTGTTGAAGAAGACTCAAGGCCGATACCTACAACGTCACCATCAAATGCCTCGCGTACGATGACAGTCATATAGTCTGTAGTGTTGTCGTCTGCATACTCGTCGTCTGGCCATGTGCGAACCACGCCACAAACGGCTGTAGTGTCGGCCACCTGCGGTGTCCATGCCACCTCAACGTCTGCGTATTCGCCGCTGTTAAGAGTAACGGCAACGTCCTTATGATTGAGTTCCTCACCGTTCTTGTCGACGAGAGTGACGCGATAAGCGTAAGCCTTGTCTGTACCACGGTTCTCAACGCGAACAGTATAGACGCTTTCCTTCTTTGCCATCGGCTTATCAGGACCGCTGATTGAAACGGCAGCGAGATTAGACTTCTCTGCCTTCTTCACACTAAGATTGAACACCTCGAGCCAGTCGGCACGCATCGGAGAGAGAGCGTGGATGCCAAGGTTCTTATAGCCGTCAGACTCTGCCTTGAAGACAACGCCGATACGCTGCTTGTCGCGGTTGCCCTTGATGGTAACGGTGTCGAGGACCTGAGCAGGCTTTACTGTATACATCTCGTCAAGGAGAGCAAACTCGAGCTTGTCAGCGCTGTAAGCGTGAAGCTCCATCTCTGCGCGGTATGTGGCGTCCTTCTCGAAAGGCATGTAATAGCTGATGAGCCAGTCGTCAGAAGCGGCTGTGCTGGAAGCCTGGTGTCCCATAACACGGTCGCCGGAAGAAACCTTGGTCCACATCCATGCGTAACCATCCTTATTGGCATCCATAACTGTCCAAGAGTTGTCAGCATCGAAAGCCGTGAAATCGAATGTCACGGGCATTGAGTAAGCAGGACCGAAGACGCGGGTCTCGGTCTCCACAGCATTGCTCTCGCCGTCGGCGTTGGAAGCCACAACAGAATAAGAATACTGACCTACGGGCGAGATGTTCTCGTCAGATACGGTGGTCTGCTTCAGACCATCGGCGATAACTCGACCGTCGGGCTTACGCACTACCTTATAAGAAAGAGAAGAAGCGTCAACGTAACCTCCGTTAGGACCTAACTCGGGCTGATTCCAAGAGATGACAGCCTTGTCATAACCGTCATGCTGGAGAGTAAGAGTGGTGATGTCAGCAGGAATGTCGCGACCCACGAAGATGCGTACCTTCTCCTCGGCACCCTCGCCTACAGAGTTGGAAGCCACTACAGAATAGAAATGATAGCCACCCTTCACGTCGCCGAGGTCGTCAGTGTAAGACATCTCCTCGCCCATTTCGGGATTCTCGAATGTCTTGATGAGTTCGCGGTCACGATAAACCTTGATGTCGGTAAGAGAAGAAAGCTCCTTGCCGTCGAAGGTCTGTGTGGGGTTCATCCAATAGAGCGCGACGGTGGTAGCGCCGTTCGCACCGGGAACACACTCGAAGTCGCTGACTGCGGACGGTGTGCCCTTTGCAGAAGCAGCAAACGGAACGTAGAGACCGGCAATCTGCGGGCTGTTGCCAACGGCAGCCACCTTCTGTGCAGCACCTGTATTAATATCGACTGTAGCGATGCAGTCATCGAAATCGGTTCCGCCCATTAGGTTGGCAGCCCAGTAGAGAGTTTCGTCAGAATGGTCGAACTCCATACTCTGATAGTATGTGGGATGCCATCCGGTGGCGCCCACTACAGTGACGTTGCCATTGGTCTTGTCAATCTTGCATAAATCTCCCTCGAAAGAGATGCCGTAAAGCTGTCCTTCATAGGTGCAGGCAAGCGTGAAGAAGCGACGGTCAAGGTCGGCAACGAGCTTGCTCTCGGCAGTGTTGAGGTCGATGGTGAAGAGCTGTGTGTATGCGTCGTTGAGAACAGAGATGGCATACATAGTCTTCGTGCTATAGTCATACGACATATCGTTGATGTGGCTGGTGTAGCCCGAAAGCTCGCCTACCGACTCAGTAACATCCTTCTCGATGTCGTAACGAACCAGTTCCACGGGAATCATCTTCTGCGTGGTAAGGTCGGTCTGCGTAAGCTCTGCATAGTAGTAGCGCTCAGCGTATGCACCGGCGGTGACATCATGGTTGGCATCGCCAAAATACTTTACCAGACTGAAGCGGGCACCCTCTGTGAAGGGGAAGCTGACGAGTCCGTTAAGCATATTGCCGTCGGTCAGGTCGAATCCGAGCACACCGTAAGCGGTCTTCGTGGTGCCGTTCGCCTTCTTGATGACGAGGGGCGCCTGACGATTAGGAGCCGAAGCGCTGGACGCTGGCTTACGTGTGTTCAACTGAGCGAGACACTGCACTGCAGGCATCACTAACAAAGCGAGCAACAGACTTGCAGCCTTGTGGAGAGTTGAAGATCTTTTTCCCATAAAATACTGAATTTTGTTAGAAATGTTTAAAAGCACGGCGACAAATTTAGGAAAATTAAACGATACCACCAACAAAATATCAACATTTCACAGAACAAAACATACATTTTGTTAGAATTATATTATAGATATTGACAAATGTATAGCAACAAAGTAAGGTTGTTAAAAATTGGATATCAATATATTAAATAAGATTATTCAACAAGAAGATGGTAAATAAGTTTTTTCGGATATCTCTCTCACAATCGTTTTCCCACTAATATGGCATGATTATATGAGGGGGAAAGCGGCAAAAATTCCAGTTTGTGTTTTTATATGTTTTTGTCAAAGCCCTGCCTCCCATAACCAATTATTATTTTTTAATTAGTAGTTATTAATTGGCGGCGCTTCGCCGCACGCCATATCTGCCAGCTATTGATGATGTTCTGCCAAAGAATGTAGCAGCCGGGACCTACAGAGGAGAGTGGCGAGAGATAGGTGCAGGCTATCCAGATGGCGAAGGCAGTGTTCTTCTGACCCAATCCCTGACCCGCATTGACCGTAACACCGAAGCGTCTGCCAATGGCACGACCGCAACCGAACTGGAAGAGGCAGAGCACGAGGGAGAGGAGGGCTATGAGGAGGAGGAAGGAGACGGAGGTCTGGGCGTGAAGGATGTTCTTCATAGTGGTGCCAGAGACAATGAGCAGGGAGCAGCCCCAGAGATAATAAGAAAGATCCTTTACGGAGACGATGCGACGGCAGAGGCCGTGCATGTAATGCTTGACGATGTAGGCAAGCAACATCGGGATGACCAGCACCGTGAACACCTTATATAATATAAGGGAGAAAGCGGTGATGAATCCGATGTCGGCTCCCTCGTCGAGCATCGGGAAGCAAATGGGGATGAGAAGGGCGGTGATGAAGTTGGAGAGGAACGTGTAAGTGGTCATCTCCTCAAGGTTGCCGCCAAGCTTCTGCGTCACAACGGGGGCGGCAGAAGCACACGGACTGATGATGCACGTCAGCAATGCCTCGGCAAGAACTAAAGTGCGACCATGCAGACCCAAGGCAAGGATGGCAGCCATCACTGCCACCACGCAGAGCATCTGAAAGACAGCCACCCACCAATGCCATGCCACGGGGCGCATCTTGCGGAAGTCCACCTTGCAGAACGTCACGAAGAGCACGCAGAACATAAACACGGGGAGGAGCGTGGCGAAGACGGGAGAGGCTTTGGTGGCGAATCCGTCAAGGGCAGGGATGAGCGCAAAAATGAGATAGACCCCTATACCCGTGCCGATAGACACGGGAAGGGTCCAGTTCTTTATGAAGTTAAGGATGTTCATGGCTGAATGAATTACGTCCGGGGGTTAGTAGCTGGTCGGAGGTTATTGTCCTCCAAGTCGGTCGAAGAAGACGATTATCTCCTCCCATGTCTTGAAGTCGTCGCTGCCCCACTCTATCGTGGTGCCCATAAACTCTGATTGCGGTGTGGAAGCAACGAGGTAGTCGCCATAGATAAGCTGGCGTTCATTGGTGAAGAGTACGTGTCCCCAAGCCGGAGCACTCAGATATTCCTCCACCCATGCCATGTCTGCCACCATCTGTTCGGGAGCGTTGGAGGGCGACGGGGCAAGGATATAGACATTGTAATGTTCGAGCAATGCCTCATAAGCCTTGTGCATGGAGGCAGTGGCGTGTCCGTAGCTGTCGCGAAGAGTCTGGATGTCGATATAGACAACGGGGCGCTCACGCTTCTCCTGGCGGTCGTCGATGTAGCGGATGAGCGGCAGCAGATAGTGCATGGCTATCTTGTCAGTCAGACGATGTTCGCCGTGGAAGGTGATGGCGTTGGGGTAATGGCTGCGGAAGAGGTCGAAGGTGTGGACCACGGGATCGGCGTCGCCGAAAAGACCGTAGACGCGGTCAGGTTCAGCTAATGATTCGGGAGAGAAGCAATGCGTGGTGGCTTCTGAGTATTCCTTTATCAGACCCTTTGTGACCATGAACTCCTGCACGCCGTCAAGACGGGGATTCTGGAAGACCTGCTTGCCGGTGAACTTCGACATCGTCTCGCCCATCTCGAAAGCGGGATTGACAAGGATGCGGTCGAAGCCGTGGAGCTGTTCGGTATACATACCGCCCATTGACGTGCCGATGATAAGGTCGGGCTGCTCCTCGTCCGCCATGGAGCGGAGCATAGCCATCGCCTCCTCGGGATGGATGGGGATGTCGCGTGCCACAACGGTGGCGTTAGGCATGAGATGGCGGAGCATCTCTACTGTGCCGGACTGTGCCGAAGAGGCAAATCCGTGAACGTACATAATCTTCTTGCCCGACATAAGGTCGGGATATTGCTTTTCCATAATGATTTTATATTAGCCTATTAATCCTAACTGATTGAGGAAGATCAGCATGATACATATTGGACAGACGAAGCGGACCAACAGCAGATAGAGGCTGAAGAAGCGTCCGGAGAGGGTGCCCCAGTTAGTAAATTCGTCGCGAACTGTCTTTCTTGGCGCAAACCATCCGAGATAGATGCAGGTGAGGAAGCCGCCGAAGGGGAGCAGGAGCTGACCCGTCACGAAGTCGAAGACATCGAAGAGCGACTTGCCGCAGACCACAAGCCAGTCTCTGCCGCCGATGGAGAGGGAGCAGAAGGCGCCGATGACGCTGCACACTACGGTAATGACAAGGGCGGCGCGAGGACGAGGCATACGGAACTCCTCACTGAGGAAAGCGGTGCTGACCTCGTGCAGGGAGATGAGCGACGTGAGGGCTGCAAGCGACAAAAGTATATAGAACAGCACAGCAACAAGCGTGCCGATGAGGGGCATTGAGGCGAATGCCTGCTGGAAAACATTGGGCAGGGTGATGAAGATGAGCGACGGACCGCTGTCGGGGTTGATGCCAACGGAGAATGCGGCAGGGAAAATCATAAGGCCGGCAAGGATGGCGATGAAGGTGTCAATGGCGATGATGTTGGCAGCGGAGCGCACTAAATTGGTCTGGCGCGAGAAATAAGAAGCGAAGGTGCAGAGACAACCCATACCGATGGACAGCGAATAGAACGACTGACCCATGGCGGCGAGGAGCATGCTGCCGTTCATCATGGAGAAGTCGGGACGGAAAAGAAACTCGACACCTTTGGACGCACCGGGCAACATACACGAGCTGACTACGACAATGAGGAGGAGGATGAAGAGCGTTGGCATCATAGCCTTGGACGCACGCTCAATGCCTTGACGCACGCCACGGATGATGATGAAGTGGGTGGCGGCAAGGATGGCTACGGTCCACAAGACGGGACGCAGCGGGGAGGAGGAGAAGTCGGCGAAGTAACGCGATATGTATGCAGGATCGCCATTGAGTTCGCCCATAAACGAGGCGAAGATGTATTGCAGACACCATCCCGACACTACGGCATAATAGCCCGTGATGAGGAAACCGGTGAGCACGCCCATATAGCCGACGAAACGCCAGGGGCTGCCGCCGGAGATGCGCGAATAGGCACGGGCTGTGTTGGCAGCGCCGTGTCTGCCGATGATGAACTCGCCGAGAATGCAGGGCAAGCCAAGCAGGAGAACGCAGACAATATAGATGATGATGAACGTGGCACCACCGTTCTGACCTGCCATATATGGGAAGCGCCACACATTACCCAATCCTACTGCTGAGCCGGCGGTGGCGAGCACCATGCCCAGCTTACTTCCAAAATTTACTCTTTGTTCTGACATAATAACTTGATTTTCGATGCAAATGTATGAATTTTTATTTACTTTTGCATCATAATCGAAAGTAAATATGGAATATCTGAAACATTTAGTAAAACACTACCCCGTCTCTTCTTTCTACATTCTGATAATATGGGTGCTCTGCTTCGCAACCGTACCTTCCACGCCGCTTGACGATGTCACGATGATAGACAAGTGGGTGCACATAGCGATGTATGGCGGCACATGCGCCACGATATGGCTGGAGTATATCCGCCGCCACGACCCGCACCGTTTCTCGCAAAAGGTGGTGAGCATCGAGGAGGGCATGACAAGCAAGCCCCCAACCTCCAGACTAAAGCTCTTCCTCCTCGCATGGTTGGCGCCGGTGGTGATGAGTGGAACGATAGAGATTCTGCAAGCGAACTGCACGGGTGGCAGACGCAGCGGCGACTGGATGGACTTCGCCGCCAACAGCCTCGGAGCAACATTAGGCGCAGTAGTGGGAATCGGGGTGCTGGTATGGCGTGCGACGAAGCGTGGCACGAATTGATTCCAACAAAAAAGGAGAATGGGCTGTGAGAGTTTTGTCTCTCATGCAGCCCATTCTCCTTTTATTATAATATATCCTTTGTGAAATTACTTCACAACCTTCTTGCCGTTAACGACGTAAACGCCCTGCGGGAGAACGTCGAACTCTGTGCCTACGTACACACCAGAAGTGGTGTAGATGCGGCCCTTGAGATTCGGCTTGTCAACGGTAACACCGCTGATGCCGGTAGTGCCCTTAACAACGAGAACCTCGTCGAGGAAGTAACGTCTCTCGCCCTGGATGACGAGGCGAACCTTACCCTTACCCTTCAGAGTGGTCTTGAAGTTGGTCCACTGGTTGTAAGTCATCTGGAAATCGTTCTGACCGAGCGTTGCCTCACCACCATCGACACCCACAACAGTGATATTCAGCTTGGTGCCGTCATCACCGTAAGGAGCGCCCTTGAAGGTCAGGACAGCTTCGCCTCCATCCTCAAGGTTGATGATAGGAGACTTCACAAGAGCCTGTGTGGAAGAGCTGTAACCAAAGCGTGCACACATGTAAGCACCCTTCATGTAAGTGCCTTCCCAACCCGGTGAACTCGGCTGGAAATCACTATTAGCAAACTTATTAGCCAACTTCGGCGGGATGAAGCCCTTATCGTCGTTACCGCCAATGCCGGCGCAACGGTCGAAATTCTCGTCAAGGAGAGTTCCCTCCTTAATTTCGCCACCCTTATTATAGTTAGAGAACTTGAACGAAGCAACACCATCCTCAACAGCCATATCGGTGATACCGATGTTCATCTTATTGAAGCCATTGTTATCGTTGAAAGCCTCGCAATAAGGAGAAGTGGCGTTGGTAAGGTTCTTCTTGGTACCATAGGGCCAAGCATCGCCTTCCTCAGAACCTGACGAACGGTTGTTGTCAGCAGGAATCAGGACAACACGCTCATGGTCGTTAACACCGCTAACGATGGTGTTAGGACAGTTGTTTGCCCATACCACCGGAGAATAGTCGATGTGGTTGATGATGATACCAGTGGAGGCAATTGTGGCGTCCCATCCTGTCTGCTGACGGTTCTCGATGAGATAATACTCGTCTTCCCATTTGGGGTTGTGGAAGATGTAAGCATTGCCACCATCGTTAAGCGACTTCATGTCCTTAACATCACAGTCGGTGTCGAGGACGATGGGGTCAATCCATCCTGCAACGTAACGCTCGTAAGCGGTGTAGCCTACGGGCTGGAAGCCGTCGCCATTATAGTTGCCTGAACACATAAGGTCCCAAGTTCCCATACCGTACTTGCCACCATAGTTGATGTCGTAGAGGTCAGGATAGCCAAGGCAGTGAGAGAACTCATGGCAGATGGTGCCGATACCAGCCACATTGCCCTTGTCGTCCTTCAACTCGTTGGAGCAAGCATATACGTAAACTGTGGTGCCGTCCTTGCCAAAAACTGTGGGCTTGGAGAGCTGAGACTTGTGAGGCCAGACGGTATCGGTGCTACCGCCAGTGGCCTGTCCCTCGCCGGCATAGATGACATAAACCTCCTCTACCTGACCGTCGCCGTCCCAGTCGTACTGGCTGAAGTCTACTCCATCAGAGGCTGCCTTACCACAAGCTGCAGAAATCATACCTTGGGGGTTGGTATCATAGCGCTGACCATTATGGTTCTCATCCTTTCCGTAAGAAGCTACCGTACCAAGTGTGTAAGGACCTACTACGTCGAAGGTGATATTGAGCTTGCCAAGACTCTGGGCAGAGAAATAGTCGCTGACAGAACCCCGGAAGCTGCCCTCGCTGAAATTCTTCTCATTGGCAACACGATTATAGAAAGCCTTGGGGTCAGACATTGAGAAGCTCTGATCTGAGAACTGAACGAGGATGATAAGACAGCGCTTATTGCCCTCATAATTGTTAATGGAGCGTCTCTTTGCCATAGCACGGCGAGCATCGGCGACGGTAGCGCCTGCCTGACTGCGAAGCTGAACAGCAGCCTGCTTAAGAGCCGGGAAATTAGCGGGAACAATGTAGTCGTCCTGCTGTACATAACGATTGCCGTTGGCGTCCTGCCAATAGCTCAAGAACTCGTCGCCCTGGAGCTCCACCATCAGCGTGGTGCCGTCCTGAAGCTTAAGTTGCTTCCAGATGCCTTTCTTGGCTGGAGCAGCAACGGCGCTGACACCAGCAAGAGCACAGAAGCAGAGAGTAAGTAATCCTTTCTTCATTTTGTTATAGTTATTATTGTAAAGTTGTCTAAAAATAATTTAAGAACTCTTTATGCCACTCTTTAAAACACGAAAAAGGAGAGAGGCAGTCCTACCAGTTTGGCAGGACAACCTTGCTCTCCTTTATGCGTGGTTATCTCAAAATGAGAATCAGTGGCATAGTGCCCTATAATTTTTCAATATTCGTTAATTACTTAGACTTGGTAAGTACGATGTCAGTATATTTGCCTGCAAAACCTGCTAACGCACCAGTTGACTTCGGGTATACCGACAACATAATACCTGATCCAGGAGTGAAGGTAACAGTTGTGAAGTCGCTATCCCAGCTACCGAACAACGGTGAGTTGCTATCATCAGCATTTCTAACCTTCACATCAGCCTCACCGATTCCAGTGAATTCATTAGTAAACCATGTATAAGACTCAGAACAGTCGAATGCAACATAACCCTGCATGGTCGTCTCATTATAAGAGAATTTCAGCTTTATCATGTTGATACCATCACCAGCATTGAGGCCCATAAAGCCATCCATGTAGAGAATCTTACCATACTCGTGGTTTTCAGTTCCATCCTCATTAAACTGAGCAGGCTCAGTGATGGTGACAGTGAAGCTATCACCCTGACCATCTGCATCCTTAGCAGAGAGTGTCCACTCACCCTGAAGACGGTCATAAGGTGCATTGTCATTGTCGACAATGGTTACAGTTGTAGTGTTCTGTGCACCAATCTTGGCACCCTTTGCCTCCTTAATCACGAACTGGAATGTGCGGTCCTCATTCATCTCCTTATCATCAACGGCTCTGTACTCAACATAGCCAATCTCGTCAGAGATGGTGATGGTCGTGTCAGCTACGTAGAAGTGTACATCCTTCTTTGCAGGATTTTTGCCACACTCCTTAACTTCCATAGTGACGTATACCTTGCCATTAGTCTTGCCGGTCACCTTGATAGGTACCTTTACAGAACCAGCACTTTCCTTAGCAGAGAATGTGGGGCTCTCCATTTCAACCACCACATCGCTATTTGTGTTCTGCGTCTCTTTGTCATCACTGCAAGAGCCGAAGAAGGCAATGGCAGCTACGAGCAAAAATAACTTGAAATATTTCATATCTGTTTATTTGCTAATTGTTATTATGAACTTTTATTAATAGCCAGGATTCTGCTGACCCTTAAGGTTCGGGTTAGAATCGAGCTCTCCCTTAGGAATAGGCCATGTGAGGCGATGATCGCCTGCATCGTAAACGATGCCATCGGCAGAAAGAACAACCTGAGAGTAGATTGGATAACCATCCTCATCCGGGTTAGACTTATAACGCTGGAAGCCAATGTTGAGACGACGGAGGTCGCTCCAACGCATACCCTCACCTATGAACTCCTTGTTACGCTCTACCAATACATCATCCAAAAGCTTCTTGGCATCTTCGTATGTATGTGTCTCATAGCCTGAGTAACGGTTTGCACAGAACTCATTCAGACGAGCAGGATTGTTGTTACCCAAACGAGCGTCAGCCTCGGCAGAAATAAGATACATCTCAGAGAGGCGGAGCGGCTTCATCATGTTAACGAAGTTCTTCGTCTGACCAACCTTCAAAGCATCATTGCCAGGGTACTTGTTGAATACATATGAATCGAATCCTTCGCCATCAATATCAATATTATCATACTCGGTGAAGAAAGCTTCAAAGCGTACGTCGCTACCCTTCTCGGAATCTGCATAGGAAAGCACGGTGCCGAAAGTCGGGATATACTGCGCTGACTTTTGGTTGTCACTGAGGAACAGCTCACCAGTGGAACCACCAATCTCTGAAGGAGAACTCATGAAAGGACGGAAGATAGGCTCAGAACTGTTTTCATCTTCCCACATTTCCTTATAGTTAGAGATATTAGCGAGTGAATAGTTACCATTTTCGATAACGTCCTCTGCCTTTGCCTTAGCTGTAGCCCAGTCACCAGTAAGAAGAGCAACACGAGCCTGAAGAGCCTCCACAGCGTAGCTTGAGAGGTAGATAGCACAGGGCTGGAGCAAAGCAGCAACATCCTTGTTGTTTGTAGCCTCGTAAGCCTTGAGTGCAGTGTAAGCCTCTGAGAGGTCCTTATTGATGAGATTGAATGTCTCCTTCAATGTAGAACGGCTCGGATACTTTGTAACATCACTTGTAGGATTGTAAGTGGTCACGATAGGCAGACCGGTAGCCTTAGCCTCAGGACCACCCTTAACCTGCGTGTATGACTGGCAGAAGTGGTCAGCAAGCCAAAGGTACATATAGGCACGTGTGAACTTAGCCTCGCCCTTGTAACGCTCAACCAACTGCTTGTCACTCTCTGAGAGATCTGGCTTGGCAGCAAACTCATCACACTTTGCAAGGATGGCATTGCATGTGGCTATAGAGCTGTAAGAACTTGCCCAGAAATGTTCTATATCACCGTCTGTCGGCAAAATGTTACCGGTTGAGAACATACCAAGAATATTACCGTTCGTAACAAGACCGATAAAGTGATCCAACTGGATGTCTGTGGTATAAACCCACGAGCCAGCTGTAACACCGCGGAGTGTTCCGTAAAGCTGATCACGGAACTTTGTAAGGTCCTGCATCTCTGAAACAGCGGTGTTCTCGTCAAGTGAGCCATACGGAAACTTGTCCATGTCGCATGACGTAAAGGTCAACGCGCCGAGAAGCATCATCAATGATAAATATATCTTCTTCATTATTTTATCCTTTTTATAATTTGAATGAAATTAGAATGTCAGCTCAGCACCAATCATGAACTGGCGAGTATTAGGATAGTTGAACTGAACAATGTTGATATCCGGCTCCGGATCGTATCCCTCGAATGAAGTGATGGTGAAGAGGTTTCGTGCGATACCGAATACCTTCACACCCTTGATGTAGCGAGTAGGAGCAAGCCACTTCTTAGGCAGGTCATACTGCACGGTAAGGGTCTTCATACGGAGGAACGAAGCGTTCTGAATCAGGTGGTCGTCGAACTGAATCTCATATCCATAAGCTGGGATGTCTGTCACCTGACCCGGTGTGGTCCAGATGTTGAGCATCTCTACGCGCTGGTTCCATGTTCCAGCCCATTTAGCGTTTTTGATGAAGTAGTCATCGTTCTGCATCATCCACTTGTCTGCTGCCCATGCGAAGTCAGCGATAACGCTAAGACCCTTCCATGTGAAGTTGGTGCCGAAACCACCGATCCAAGGTGCATAGCGGTTCTTGCCAGTAAATACGGCGTCACGCTCTTCATTGTAGATTTTGGTGATGTTGCCGTCCTTGTCATACCACTGAGGCTCACCGGTACGGGGTCTACACCAGCATTGCGTACAGAATAGAACTCACCGTAAGCATGTCCTACCTTGAGCTTAAGACCAGTGTTAGCGATCGTATACTCGTCACGACCCTGGAAAAGCTCCGTAATCTCGTTCTTGTTATAACCTACGTTAGCAGAGAATGTCCAGTTGATATCCTTTGTAGCAATAATCTGAACGTTAGCGTTGATCTCAAAACCAGTATTGGTCATGGCACCGATGTTACCAGAACCCGAGCCGAAACCTGTGGTGTATGAGTAAGGAATATTCATAAGCATGTCGCTCGTCTTGTTGCGATAGAAGTTGAAGTCGAGGTCGAGACGACGGAAGAGGCTTACGTTAAGACCGACATTGAGCTTGCTAACAGTCTCCCATGTGAGCTGATAGTTAGAAGGCTGGGCAATACCGATAGACTTATTGCCGTTATACATGCCACCATCACCGAAGAGACCGAAGTAACCGTATGTGCCAGCACCTGAGTCGTTACCAGTGGTACCATAGTTGACACTCAGAGTAAGGTTGTCAAGCCACTTAACGGGAGCGAGGAAGCTTTCCTTCTTGGCGTTCCATTTACCACCTGCTGACCAGAATGTACCCCAACGATGGTCGGGAGCGAACTTAGAGCTACCGTCGCGACGGAGCGAGCCGTAAACGAAATACTTCTCCTTGAAGTTATACTCCGCATTACCGAAGATAGAGTTAGCGACAGCCTCTGAACGTGAGTCACCCATATCACCGGGATTTGCCTTTGTACCTGAAGTGAGGAGCATGAGGCGATCGTCAGTCTGACCACTTGTAGTAACGCTGAATGAGCGTGAACGCTGGATGCGTGTCTCCTCACCAACGAGTACGTTTACGTAGTGATCACCAAAGTTCTTCTTCCACTCACCGGTGTGTGTGAGAGTGTAGGCATAGTAGCGTGAGAAGCCGTCAGCAAGCGAACCGTCCTGCTTTTTTATAGTCTGACCCATAGGAGTAACAAATGCATCGTAAGGAATGTTACCCATCTCCTGTGTTGTGTCATAACCATAAAGCGACTGCTGCGCTGTGAAGGTAAGACCTTCCATAGGAGTAAGCACCTCATTGAGGCCGATATTGAGAGTTACCTGCTCAACATCCTGCTTACGATGCTTGTCGTAGAATTCAGGAGTAACCAAGCCGGTCTTGCCAGAATAAAGCAAACCATCAGCCTTTCCGTCCTTTACGATGTTGCCGTTCTCGTCGTAGTGATAATAGTAAGGAGCATCATAAGGCAGAGCCTGACGTGCGAATACGAGCGGGTTGGCAGAGTAGATACCGGAAGCATTCCACTCACGGTTAACCTTATAACGCTGGTTACCGAAGTTAGAGCTGAAGCCAACCTTGAAGAAACGGTTCAGACGAGCATTGATACGTGCTGCGAGAGTGTTACGCTGCATGCCAGAGCTCTGGATAAGACCCTCCTGCTCGTGGTGGTTGAATGAAAGATAGTAGTTAACTGAGTTGCCACCGCCCTGCATTGTAGCGTTGATGTCTGATGTAGGAGCAGAATTTGAGAGCATCTCGTCACGCCAGTTAGTGTTGATGTGCTGAGCTGCCTTACGAGCCTGTTCACTAAGGGGTACACCGATCTTGTCGAGGAACTCAACATACTGCTGTGAGTTCATCATGGTAACACCGTCGGAAGTCGGTGTAGAGATACCATACTGAGCCTTTACAATCACCTGTGCAGACTCGTTGTACTTACCGTTGCGTGATGTAATAACGATTACACCGTTGGCAGCACGCGAACCATAGATGGCTGTAGAAGCGGCGTCCTTGAGGACTGTGATGTTAGCAATGTCAGACGGGTTAAGGGTCTGGAAGAAGCTTGAGGTAATAGGAGCACCGTCGAGGATAAACAAAGGCTCGTTAGAAGAGTTCATTGAGTTGACACCACGAAGACGGATGCTTGCTGCCATAGAAGGGTCACCGGCTGAAGACAAAACCGAAAGACCTGACACCTGGCCTGCAAGAGCGTCGGTAAAGTTAGGAGTAGCGACAGTCTTCATCTTCTCACCGCTCACTGTAGAAACGGCGCCGACAACCGATCCGAGCTTCTTGGCCGAACCGTAACCGGTGATGATGACGTTCTCGAGCATGTGGCTGTCAGCATCGAGGATGACGGTCATCTTCGCAGAAGCCTTCACCTTCTTAGTTGTCATACCAATGTAAGAGAACTCCAATTCTGCATTGGCGTTCTTCAGTTCAAGTGAGAAGTTACCGTCGATGTCAGTGATTGTACCGACTGCGTTGTTACCAACAACCTTGACAGTCGCACCCATGATGGGTTCGCCGTCTTCAGAAGAGGTGACCGTACCAGTAACTCTTGTCTGTGCCATCGCCAGTCCTATACTTAGGAAAAGGCAGGCAAGAAAGGTCATGAGTCTTTTTTTCATAGAATCTCTCTCTTAATTAATGAAAATAATATTAATGTTTATTTTGTTTCTGATTCAGCCATAACTACCATGGACGAACCGAATGGCTCATTTTAAATCTATGTATGAATGGATTTTGTAGCCAAACGATAGCATAAACGCACCACACCCAACAAGGGCGAGGTCGTCGGTCGTCATTGTGTGATTTGTCCAGCGAGTTGCGATTTACGCATTATCCTGAGTAGTTATTATTTTGTGTCTTTAATGATCCTTCATTTATTCACATCTTTTACGAAACCGTGCAAAATGTTATACAATTTGAATATTGTTTTGCAAATTTAGATGTTTTTTAGAAGTTGGCAAAATATTTATATATAAAAAATTAGCTGTTTTGTCATTTTTCTTCTAAATCGTATGAATATGAATAATTTTTACTGAATTTTGCAATTATTCTTCTCTATTTGTATATAAACTGTAGTTTTTAGTTTGTTAACGTTCACAATATGTTGTGTGCCCACACTAACAAATAGCATCAGTATTGTAAGGAATAACTTTGTCACAAAACACGCCCTCATTAGTCGATAATTCGCTTCAGGTCAACAATAAAATGCAGCATTTATTTTGTGTTCTGACGTTTTTAATGTATTTTTGCAAAAAATAGAGATTTACCGCTAATGTGTATACCAATCAGACTAACACCTTAATATATACATATACATCAGCACTGTCTCAGAAAATCTAAAGTTATGCAAACAAGATGTCACTTGTCAGTTCTCGCCCTTAAGCAGGCAGAGAAGTATGGAGAGCGCGAAGCCTTCACGTATAAGGATTTCGGCGGTTCGGTATGGAAGACCATGAGCTATAGTCGCTTCGCCACTCTTGTGAAGGAGGCCAGCAATGCCCTCCTCAATCTCGGCGCCAAGCCTCAGGACGCCATCGGCGTATTCTCGCAGAACTGCATCCAATACCTCATCACCGACTTCGGTGCCTACGGCGTGCGTGTCATGTCCGTACCGTTCTACGCGACCTCTTCCGAACAGCAGATACAATATATGATTAACGATGCGCAGATTCGCTTCCTCTTTGTCGGCGAGCAGGAGCAGTACGACAAGGCACACCGCATATTCCCGCTCTGCCATTCATTAGAGCGCATCATCGTATTCGATCGCAGCGTGCGAATCAGCTCGCACGACCCCGCAGCCCTCTACTTTGACGACTTCCTGAAGCTCGGTCAGGGACTGCCGCGCCAGACAGAAGTGGAGGCACTTTACAAGCAAGCCAACAATGAAGATATATGCAACATCCTCTACACGTCCGGCACAACCGGCGAGTCGAAGGGCGTGGTGCTGACATACGGACAGTATGACGCAGCCTTGATTGCAAACGACGAGGCTGTGCCCATCCGCGACAAGGACCGCGCCATACAGTTCCTGCCCGTTACGCACATTTTCGAACGCGGATGGTCATACCTCTGCTTCTCGGAAGGATCGCATATCATCATCAATACCGACCCGCACGAGATACAGCAGTCTATGCGTGAGACCCATCCCACCAGCATGTCGTCAGTGCCACGCTTCTGGGAGAAGGTTTATCAGGCAGTGAAGGACAAGATTGACCGTTCGAGCTCCATGCAGCAGAAGCTCTTCCGCCACGCCCTTGAGGTGGGCCGCCGCTACAATGTGGACTGCAAGAGCCAGTGCCGCCGCCCGTCTCCGATATTAGCGATGGAATACAAGCTCATGGACAAGCTTGTCCTTCGTCTCGTCCGCAAGCAGATTGGCCTTGAAAACTCACACATCTTCCCGACAGCAGGAGCGACAGTATCGCCTGAAGTGGAACGCTTCGTACATTCTGTAGGTATCAATATGGTTGTGGGCTACGGTCTGACAGAGAGTCTTGCCACCGTATCGTGCGACCGCGACAATATGCCTTACACCATCGGATCAGTGGGTCGCCCCATCAAGGGCATCGAGGTGAAAATCGATGAAAACGACGAGATTCTGCTCAAGGGTCCGACCATCACACGTGGATATTACAAGCGCGACGCTGCAAACGCAGCCGCCTTCACCGAGGACGGATTCTTCCGCACGGGAGACGCCGGCTACATGAAGAACGGCGAGCTGTTCCTCACGGACCGCATCAAGGACCTCTTCAAGACCAGCAACGGCAAGTATATCGCTCCGCAAATGATTGAGTCGCTCGTCCTCGTGGAT
>OASD01000405.1_pt1 | contig 17563 bp, 17 predicted proteins | sample 1475531 | NCBI WGS metagenome assembly OASD01 (sample SAMEA3360668, study PRJEB22359) | human gut metagenome | biome: ENVO:urban biome; feature: ENVO:human-associated habitat; material: ENVO:feces | place: Bangladesh | collected 2011
AGAAAGGTTATTTTATTGATAATCAATAGGTTATTTACTTTTCAAGGGACGACTAAATAAGATATGGACAAAAAAAGATGTCTGGACATTATTATACAGACATCCCATACTTATTTGTTTATTACATATTATTGTCTGTCAAAACTCTTATTAAATGAATAGACAATTAATAATACTTATCGGGCATCACGCATCTGGATTAACAATTCCTTTTGTCGATCAGTTAAGGATGTAGGCATTTTTACATTGTATTTTAATATTAAATCGCCAATTATTCCATTTCCTTTATTATATCCCTTTCCTTTCAATCTCACTTTTGCCCCATTCTGTGTATAAGGTTTTACCTTTAGTTTAACCTTATTTCCACGTGAAAGAGATATGATTACCTCGCCTCCTAGTATTGCAGTATAAAAATCCAAGTCAATGGATACATTCCTATCTCCCGAAACATTACTACTTGACTTATGATTGAATTTACTGGATTTTACACCATTATCGCCTCTTCCGAAGAGGTCTTGAAAGAAGCTGCTAAAGCCGTCTGACCTGATATTACCGAAATCAAATCCGTCAAAAGGATTTTCAGTCCCTCTTCCACTCCATCCTGAAGTTTGTCGATTAAAATTTTCAAAAGAGTCAGCATCCTTCCACCTTTCTCCATATTTATCATACTTGGCACGTTTCTCTGGATTCCCTATAACATCAAATGCCTCTGACAAAGCCTGAAACTTAGCCTTTGCCTTAGGATCATTGGGATGAAGATCGGGATGAAACTGTTTGGCACGCTTTCTATAAGCTGCTCTCACATCCTTTTGCGGTATGTTTTTATCAACACCTAATATTTTATAATAGTCAATGAATGCCATGTTTTTGCTAAATATTTTATTTGTTCATAAATTTATGTAGCAAAATTTATGCCATTCAATCCATTCTCGACTTGTAATCTTCGTATGTATAATTTCTTAACGTCTCCAACTGATTGTCACTATGCAACAATGCTATCGAAGGATGAGAAACGCCATTGAACATATTTGTTTTCACCGTCGTGTAATGAAGCATATCTTCAAAAACAATATTCTCACCTATTTTTAATTGATGATTAAACTTCCAGTTACCCATCCAATCACCACTTAGACAAGTATTGCCGCCAAGACGGTATGTATAAGGCATTCCAATCCCATCATCAGAAACCACCTCTGCTCCTCTGACGTGGGGGTGATAAGGCATTTCCAGACAATCGGGCATGTGGCTCGTAAAACTTACATTCAATATTGCAGTTTTAATATTACTATCCTCCACTATATCAACAACTTGGCATACTAAAACTCCGGCTTGCCACGCAAAGGCACTACCTGGTTCTAAAATAACATGTAGCCACGGATACCTCTTCCTAAATCCTTTAATCGTTTCAACTAATTCAACGACATCATAGCCTTTCCTAGTTATTAGATGGCCACCTCCAAAGTTTATCCACTTAATTTGCTCAAACCAAGATGAGAATTTGTCTTCAATATGTTTTAAAGTCCTTACAAACACATCACTGCCACTTTCGCAATGACAATGAACATGAAAGCCCTCAATTGCATCGGGTAATTTGATGGGTAATCTTTCATTTGTCACTCCAAAACGAGAACCAGGCGCACAGGGATTGTAAAGTAATGTCTCAATTTCAGAATACTCAGGATTTACTCTCAATCCGATACTGACATTCTTATTTGATCGTTTCACCCGATGATGGTATCGTTCAAATTGTGATAACGAGTTGAATACAAGATGAGAAGAGCATGTAGATATTTCATCTATTTCATAATCAGTGTAAGCAGGAGAAAATGTATGGGTAGGTGCTCCAAACTCATAGAAACCGAGTTTAGCCTCATACAACGATGATGCTGTAGTTGCTTGGATATAGTCTCTAAAAATGGGGAATGTTTTCCACAATGCAAAGGCTTTATACGCTAATATGATTTCAACTCCAGCTTGGCTCGCAACATTAGAAATTAAAAACAAATTATTACGCAACTTTGTTTCTTCCAAAACATATACGGGTCTGTTTATTTGAAGGAAAGTAGATGAATTTATTTTCATTTTGCAAATATAGTAAAAGATTTGTAAAATTCAAAAATAATTTCTACCTTTGCAATCTAAACTTACATAGGGGTTATGAAGTTGGTCATCATGACTAAGTCCACTTTTTTTGTGGAAGAAGACAAGATTTTGACAGCACTCTTTGAAGAAGGCATGGACAACCTCCATATCTCAAAGAGAGACCACTCGCCCCAGTATGTCGAGCGTTTGCTGTCGTTGATTCCTACTGAATATCATCGTTTTATATCAATTCATCATAATTTCTATCTCAATGAGAAATATTCTTTGGCAGGGATTCACTATGATGCTGACGAGATGATCCATGGAATGGTGAATAATCGTGGGAAAATTAGCAAAACATGTACCGATATAATGAAATTGAAGTACATGAAAAAGCAATATAGGTATATATTCCTGAAAAATCTGAATGACAGTATAGAGTTTCCCAATGAGAAAAGGACAATTTCTACATCAGAACTCTTCGAATTAAAGAAACAGGGATTATTAGGACGGCATATTTATGCAATGGGAGGAATTGTTCTTGACGATATTCCCAAATTGAAAGATTTTGGATTCGAAGGTGTTGTAATATGTGGGGATCTATGGAAGCATTTTGACATCCATTGTGACAAAGACTTTCATAATGTCATCACACACTTTAAAAAACTTCAACAAGCAGTTCAATAAGATAAGAGTATAGAAATCTTAAATATAAAAATATATAAACAACGTGTAGAAATGAGTGAGAACAACTCCTTTTTGGTTTTCTCTGGTACAAAAACAAGGTACCTGGCAGAAAAAATTTGTGCAAGTTTAGGTTGTCCATTGGGAAACTTAGTAATGACAAGATTTTCAGATGGAGAATTTGTTGTCTCATACGAACAGAGCATTCGTGGAAAAGATGTATATCTTGTGCAGAGTACTTTCCCCAATTCAGACAATCTCATGGAATTACTCCTGATGATAGATGCTGCCAAACGTGCTTCGGCAAGAAATATTATTGCAGTTATCCCCTATTTCGGCTGGGCACGTCAAGACCGTAAAGATAAACCCCGAGTAAGCATTGGCGCAAAATTGGTAGCCGATCTTCTAAGTGTGGCCGGAATTGACAGACTGATTACGATGGACCTGCATGCAGACCAGATCCAAGGATTCTTCGATGTTCCTGTAGATCACTTGTACGCAAGCGGTGTTATGTTGCCTTATCTTCAGGGGCTGAAGTTAAAAGACTTGGTGATAGCCAGTCCAGATGTTGGTGGCTCCAAACGCGCAAATACATTTGCAAAATATTTAGGGTGTCCACTTGTTCTTTGCAACAAAACACGTGCACGTGCAAATGTTGTTGCCAGTATGCAGATTATTGGTGATGTGAAAGACAAAAATGTCGTTATCGTTGACGATATGGTCGATACTGCAGGAACAATAACCAAGGCTGCAGATATAATGAAAGAAGCTGGTGCTAAAAGCGTAAGGGCTTGTGCTTCACATTGTGTCATGAGTGGTCCTGCAACAGAACGTATAGAGTCATCAGCTCTTGAGGAGATGGTTTTTACTGATTCTATTCCCTATACTGACCGCTGTTCAAAAGTAAAGCAAATTTCTGTTGCCGATATGTTTGCTGAGACTATCAGAAGGGTTGTTAACAATGAGAGTATCTCAAACCAATATCTTGTATAAACGAAATATCAAGTCATAACAACAAAGCAGTTTGCAATGTGCAAACTGCTTTGTTGTTTTCAAACAATCTTATCAATAAGGTCGTTGGCGGATAACATACATTGTTCCCCAGACGACATATCTTTAAGGGTTATTTTTTCTTCTTTAATTTCATTTTCGCCAACTATCGCAACGTATGGTATAGACTTAGCGTTGGCATAATTCATCTGCTTTTTTATTTTTACAGCATCGGGGAATATCTCTGACCTTATTCCTGCTTTCCTTGCTTTGTCAAGAATTGGTAGTATATAATCAGTTTCTTTCTCTCCGAAATTAACAAACATAAGTTGAGTTGCACCACAAACACTTTTCTTTGGGAAAAGGTCTAACGCATTCAATACATCGTAAATTCGGTCTGCTCCGAAACTCATTCCCACACCCGACAAACCTGGCATACCGAAAATACCTGTTAGGTTATCGTATCTTCCTCCACCAGTAATAGAGCCAATTTCAGAATCAAGTGCCTTTACTTCAAATATCGCACCAGTATAATAATTCAAACCACGGGCTAAGGTCAAGTCTAATATAATATCATTCTTCAGTCCAGTCTTTTTGAGCGAATCGAGGATATATTTTGATTCCTCTATACCCTTCACTCCTATTTCACTTTTAGCCAAGACTTTACTGATTGTATCAAGTTTTTGTTCATTTGTACCATTTAGTTGAATAATGGGTTGCAACTGCATGATTGCCTGTTCGGAAAGCCCTGCTGAAGCCAACTCTTCATTCACCTTATCCAGCCCAATCTTCTCAAGTTTATCGATTGCGGTTGTAATATGTACAATTTTGTCTTGTTCGCCGATAATTTCTGCAATACCAGAGAGTATTTTCCTATTATTCAGTTTTATCTGAACCCTAATTCCAAATTTTACAAATACAGTGTCAATGATCTGCATTAGTTCCACTTCATTCAATAAGGACTCAGAACCTACAACATCAGCATCACACTGGTAAAACTCTCTGTATCTTCCTTTCTGAGGTCTATCAGCTCGCCACACCGGCTGAATTTGATACCGTTTGAAAGGAAACTGTATCTCGTCACGGTGCATTACAACATAACGAGCAAAGGGAACGGTTAAATCATAACGCAAACCTTTTTCAGACAACCTTGTCTGAAGTTTAAGAGTATTGCGTCCTACCAATTCTTCATCGGTAATTCCCTTGAAGTAATCTCCAGAGTTTAATATCTTGAAAAGAAGTTTATCACCCTCGTCTCCATATTTTCCCATTAAGGTCTGTAAGGTTTCCATCGATGGAGTCTCGATTTGTTGGAAGCCAAAAAGAGAATAGACTTCTTTTATTGTATCAAAAATGTAATTACGTTTTACCATTTCCTCTGGGCCAAAATCTCTTGTCCCCTTTGGAATGGAAGGTTTATTTGCCATAAATTTTAATTTCTAACTATTGTTTGGTCTCTATCTGGACCCAATGAAATAATACTGATTCTTGTGTCGAGGAATTCTTCCAAGAATGTCATGTATTGAATAAATTCTGTTGGTAATTGGTCCTCGGTTTTAAACTTGCTGGTTTCAGTGTTCCATCCCTTGAATTCCTTATACACAGGTTGAACACCACTGATGTCATAAGGCATTTCTTCAGTATAATCACCATTTGGAAGCCTATAACCGACACAGGCCTTGATGGTATCAAAGTTATCCAATACGTCACTCTTCATCATGATAAGTTCAGTAACACCATTTACCATCACGGAATAGCGCAATTGGATTAAATCTATCCACCCACAACGACGTTCTCGTCCTGTTACAGCGCCGAATTCATGTCCTAATTCTCTGATGCGTGCGCCAGTTTCGTCGAACAACTCAGTCGGGAAAGGTCCTGAGCCTACACGTGTGCAATAGGCTTTCATTATACCATATACATTTCTTATTTTATTAGGGCCTACGCCCAGACCTATACATGCCCCTGCAGAAATAGTGTTTGAAGAAGTCACGAATGGGTAAGAACCAAAGTCAATATCGAGCATAGTACCTTGAGCGCCCTCACATAGAAGCGACTTTCCTTCATGGAGAATATGATTAATTTCATGTTCAGAATCAACAAACTTGAACTTCTTCATGTATTCCACTCCTTCAAACCATGCTCTCTCAACATCTTCAAAGCCATCGAAGTTTGTCCATCCCATCGAAGTCAAGATTTTCAAATGACGTTTCTTGTGTAGTGTGTATTTTTCTTCAAAATTCTCAAGTATATCACCAACTCTTAAGCCGTTACGACTTGTCTTATCGGTATATGTGGGACCTATTCCTTTCCCTGTTGTACCGACCATTTCCTTTCCTTTGGCAACTTCATTGGCTTTATCCAAGATTCTATGAGTAGGCATGATTAGGTGGGCCTTCTTTGAAATATATAGCCTTTCGGTCAACGGATGACCGGAGCTTTCCAGTTCTTTAGCCTCATTCATAAAAAGGTCTGGTGCTAATACAACACCATTTCCAATAATATTTACCTTACCACCTTGGAAAATGCCAGAAGGGATAGAACGCAGTACATATTTCTGTCCTTCAAACTCTAAAGTATGACCAGCATTTGGGCCACCCTGAAAACGCGCTATAACATCGTAGCGAGGAGTTAACACATCGACAATCTTGCCTTTTCCTTCATCGCCCCATTGCAATCCCAAAAGGACATCAACTTTACCTGTTTTCATTAGATTTACCTTGTTTCTTTTGTTTTATCTTATTACGCTGACGGGATATTTTAGCCTGACAACGCGAACATACACCGTATAAATAGAGAGAAAAACCATCTTTACGAAAACGATGCAACTTTGTATTTCCAATAGCATCTGTTATCTCGTTGGCTTCAATCTCCGTAACTGAGCCACAGACCGTACAAATTTGATGAATATGGTCTTCATTGTTAAAACAAGCCTCATATTTCGTTTGACCAATAAAACGATGCCTTACAACCAGACGTAACTCAATGAAGAGACGCATTGTATTGTATAGTGTCGCCCTCGATACTCTGAAATTAATAGCTTCCATCTTTGCACCCAAATCATCCAAAGAGAAATGACTTTGCATGTCATATACCGCATCAAGAATTGCGAATCGCTCTGAAGTCTTGCGGTGATTATTCATTTCGAGATACCCTTCAAGGATGCCTTTAACTTTTGTTTTGACAGATTCTTTAGTCACGACTAACTGATTAAATTTCTACAAAGTTAATCTTTTTTAGGTACATAAACTCAAGACACTGACAAAAAAAAGTTAAAAGAAAGTCAAAGCAATACTCGGCATCAATAGTGTCATAAATATGTCTTCATTCCTCCACACAAAAGCTTAGCTCTTACTTTCTAAAAGCTTACCTTTTGCGCTGCAATAGGTCATGAATTGGAATGCAACTAATCAAAAAAAATGAAGAAAGGTCGAAGTTGATGTAAACTAACTGATAATGAGCAAGAAACGAAGCGATTTGCATAGAAGTTCCCTTTTCAAAAAGGGCAGGAATATGCAGATTTAGGCAGAAGTTCAGTTACTAAACCGTTACCCGATTTCGCCATAGGTAACGATGGAGCAACACTCGGTAACTGAATTATTTTCGCTCGTGTGGCTGTTGCTGCGGTCGGCAGTTTTCTGCATAAGTGAGGAACGCTTTAATTCAGGTAACTTTACCCATAAAAATTAAAGCGTATGAAACAAGAGAAAATGAAGGTGTTGCTCTACCTCAAAAAGAGCGGTCTGGACAAGTCGGGTAAGGCACCGATTATGGGACGGATAACCATCGGGCGTTCCATCGCACAGTTCAGTTGCAAGCTCTCCTGCAATCCTGACTTGTGGAATCCCCGTGAGAGCAGAATGGACGGCAAGAGCCGTGAGGCTGTGGAGATAAACGGTAAATTGGAAAATCTGCTGTTGTCTGTTCAGTCAGCTTATCAATCTCTGCTATCCAAAGGTTGCCCATTTGATGCAGCCGATGTGAAAGAGCTGTTCCAAGGGAGCGTACAGACACGATGCATGCTCATTGAAAGGCTGGATATGCTCATTAAGGAGAAGGAAAGCCATGTTGGTATAGACATCAAGGAAGGAGCCATACACGGCTATCACTCTACCCGAATTCATTTGCAGAAGTTTATTCAACGGAAGTACAAAGTAACAGACTTGGCTTTCTCACAGCTCACAGAGAACCTTATCTATGAGTTTGGGCAGTATTTCTTAGATGAGTGCGGTTTTCAAGAAAGCACATTCTATAATGCAGCCACGCATTTGAAGACAATATGCAGGTTGGCTTACCGTGAGGGATTGGCTGATGTTCTTCTATTTGACAAAGTCAAAATCAGCAAGGGTAACAAGAAACTCCCCAAAGCACTTGACAGAGGGGCATTTGAGAAGTTAAAGGCTCTCCACTTTGAGGACTTGGAGGAGGAAATGGAAACGGCAAGGGATATTTTCCTCTTTGCCTGTTATACGGGTGCTGCATATTGTGATTTGATGGAACTGGACAAGTCCCATCTTGTGCGTGATGACGAGGGTAGCCTTTGGCTGAAGTTCAACCGTCAGAAGACAGGTGTGCCTTGTCGTGTTAAACTGCTGCCCGAAGCCATATGGCTGATGGAGAAGCTCCACAGCGATGAAAGGGAAACATTGCTCCCTTTCATGGGATATGCCACTTACCAATCTTATTTGAAAGCCCTGCGGCTTCGTGCAGGCATCTCGTTTCCTTTTACCACACATACAGCAAGGCACACATTTGCCACGCTCATCACGCTTGAACAGGGTGTCCCCATTGAGACCGTGAGTAAGATGCTGGGGCATTCCAACGTGAGCATGACCGAGCGTTATGCAAAGGTAACACCGCAGAAACTTTTTGAGGAATTCGACCGTTTCCTTTCTTTCACCGAAGAGATGCAGTTGGCTATCTAATCCTTATTAAGTCATTTGATTTCTTATCTATTCATTTAATTAACTTCAAACCACCAAGACAATGAGAAGTACATTCAAGATACTGTTCTATATTAACAGACAGAAAACAAAGGCAGACGGCAATACCGCCATTCTCTGCCGTATCACCATAGACGGAAAGAACACAGCCATTACCACAGGCGAAGAGTGCCATCCTGCCGAGTGGAACACCAAGCAGGGGTTGACAACCAACAAGAAAACAAACCAAAGAATCATTGAGTTCAGGGAATTGGTAGAGAATACCTATCGGGACATTCTTGTAAAGGATGGAGTGGTAAGTGTAGAGCTTGTAAAGAACTGTTTACAGGGTATTGCCACCAATCTGACCACGCTCCTTGCCATGAGCAGAGCGGAACTCCAAGCAGTCAAGGAAAGTGTTGGCAGATCAAGGGCAGAGGGAACTTATCTGAACCTGTTCTATTCTGACAGAAATCTCCGTGAATTTGTAGAAAACAAAGGAGTGCAGGATATACCCATCGGAGCCATTACAGAGGACTTGTTCGAGGAATACCGTTTCTTTCTGAAAAAGCGTGGACTGAAAGCATCCACCATCAACAGCAACCTCTGCTGGCTGAGCCGACTGATGTTCCGTGCGGTCAGCAAGAGGATTATCCGCTGCAATCCGTTTGAGAATGCCAAGTATGAGAAAGAGGAAAAGAAGATACGCTTTTTGCAAAAGAGCGATGTGATGAAACTTATGGCAATGAGGATGAACGACAGGGAAGCGGAACAGGCAAGACAGATGTTTGTCTTTTCCTGCTTTACAGGACTGGCAATCTCGGATATGGAGAATTTGCAATATAGGCATATCCAAACGGCAGCGGACAGACAGCGGTATATAAGAAAGGAGCGTCAGAAGACAAAGGTTGAGTTCATCGTGCCGTTACATCCCATAGCTGAAGCCGTCATCAGCCATTGTAGGAAAGAGCAGGAAAGAAGCGAGGAACATCTGACGGTGAAAGAAATGGGTGACAGACTTGTCTTCCACCGTGATTGCAGCCGCAGTGTCATGGATACCAAGCTGAGCATCGTGGGAAAGGCTTGTGGTATCCGCCAAAGACTATCCTTCCATATGGCAAGACATACATTCGGCACAATGAGCCTAAGCGCAGGTATTCCCATTGAGAGCATAGCCAAGATGATGGGGCATGCCTCCATATCAAGCACTCAAGTTTATGCGCAGGTGACGGACAAAAAGATATCAGAGGATATGGACAGGCTCATTGCCAAGCAATCGGCAAAAGAAAAGGAAACTTCGGAGAGAGAGGCTTGTGAACCTTCGGATATTGTAACCTGTAAAATGGAGGAAACGGCATGAAGACAAACAACAATCCAAACATAAGAACAAACACTGCCAATCATCGTAGTTATTTTGATTGGGGCAGCAATATGCAGGTTATCCGCAAAGGAAACGGAGAGATAGCCATGACAGAGAGTGAACTTGTGAGGTTCTTCGGGGTAACATGGAGGAAACTCAACCATAGGCTGAAAACGATTATGAAATCTTCCAACATGAATCCTGATGAAAGGAGTGCAGGTGAAGAGCCTGTTTTCATCAGCGGACAGTTGAAAGGCTGTGCACCACTCTATCCACTTCCAGTCATCATCGCCCTGTCCTTTCTGTTGGACAGTACGGAAGCGCATTTGTTCAGAATGTACATCAGTAGAAGATTGCAGACAGAGGCTGCCATTGTAACGCCAATCTTCCTGTTGGGCAATACCAAGAACTGATGAATATATTTCTTTTTTCTTTCACCGATTATATCTTACTACATTACTACAATAAGAGTTAAAGCGGTGAAAGAAAAAGGATTAAATTGTAGTTGGTAAGTGTTTATGTGTATTGCTACGGTATAACTACATACTACAATCCCATAAACGAAAAGAAGACATTTCTGTGAATTGTGAAATGCGATTAGAGAGGATGATATTGTAGACATACATTACGATGCATGGTTGTAAGAGAAAAGTAAAATTACTTTGCTCAAGGAGGATAAAATACGCATATAAGTATGAAGATTGTCATCAATGAACTACTTAAAATATAAAGTAAAAATTCCAACAAAGGGATGTTTATTACTTTAACATACTAAGAAAAACCAAATTGACTCTGCCATTGATTGAAAAATACTCCTTGTTTTTGCATAAGTTGCTTATATGTCCCTGTCTCTTTTATTTTTCCTTTTTCTATAACAAGAATATTGTCCACATCTTTTATTGTTGCAAGGCGATGGGCAATGATTATTATTGTTTTATGTTGTAGCCTTAGTTTAGCAATCACTTGTTTTACATACTGCTCAGAAGTGGCATCCAAAGAAGAAGTGGCTTCATCAAAGATGATAATTTCAGGATTTCTATATAAAGCTCGCGCAATTGCTATCCGTTGTTTCTCACCACCAGAAAAAGTGGCACCTTGTTCTCCAACTTTTGTTTCCACTCCTTGAGGAAGTTCGTCTATGAAATCTCGAAGCCCCAAATCAGAGATTATTTTTGTTATCCTTTCAATGTCTGGGTTAATAACGCCCAAAGCTATATTAGAAAGTATTGTTCCTGAAAAAAGTTCTACTTTCTGAGGAATAACTCCGATGATTTGTCGTAGACTCGTGGTGGAAACTTCAGCTAAGTCATATTTGCCAATGTAGATATGTCCAGATTGAATAGGATAAACTTTCTGTAAGAGGGCTGTAATAGTCGTCTTTCCACTGCCACTTGCACCTACTATTGCTGTCGTCTTTCCTTTTTCAATTTGGAGATTAAAAGAGTCAAAAAGAGGCTTTCTTGAGCCGTATTGAAACATTATGTTCTCAAAACAAATGTCCCCAACAGACTCTCTGTTAATAGATATTTGGTTATCATCTGGGGGCTCTATTTCTAAGTCAAGGATTTGAAAGAGACGATCCGTTGCTATCAAAGCATCCTGTATGGTGCGGTTTGCATTTATCAGCGTAGCAATTGGAGAAAACATCATTCCTATAAGAGAGTAAAATAACATTAATGTACCGATACTCATGGAATTCTTTGTAATGTAAAAACCACCAATCCAAAGGATAGATATTGTGCATATGGACGCTATCAAGTCAAGTGCATTGGAGGTTACTATCTTCATCTTTGAACTATTATAAATACCCTTAAGCATCTTGGATAAATTGGATTCAGTCTGAATACAGGCATGGTTCTCCACATTGAAGCGCTTTATGGTAAATATGTTAGAAACCGATTCTACAAGTTGTGATTCAAGTTCAGCTGTAGTTTCCATAATTCTGCGTTGATACTTTTTGTTCATTTTGTTGAAGAACCAAAAGACAAGTATGAAAAGAGGCACAGAACCCATTGTAACCAATGTTAGCCTCCACGAAAATACCAGCATAAATACTATTGAGGAAAACAAGATTAGAATGTTTACAATAAGTTCGACAGCAATATCGTTGATGAACACACGTATTTTAACTGCATCGTTTACTCGTGAAATAATCTCTCCAACACGCATTGTGTCAAAGAAAAACTGTGGCATGCGAAGAATATGCTTATAGTATCCCAAAATGAGAGTGGAGTCAATGAGCTGACTGGTTTTGAGAGCCATTAGGCTTTTAATAAATGAGAGTAGAACTCTAACAATAATAAGTATCGTTACTCCAACACCCAAGGCATTCAACAGACTTACATCGCCTTTGGGTAGAGCAACATCAATAGTTTTTCCAATATATAGTGGAACAGCTAATCCAAGTAGACTGCAACATATCGCTCCAAACAATATTTTAGACATTACAGAAAAGTGAGGGCGAAACAGGTTATATAGATTCTCCCAATTACTTTTCTTCATATTTCCTTTCTGAAAATGTGCATTTGGTTCTATTAGAATAAGAACGCCTGTCCACATATTTAGAAAACTTTCAATATGTGTCTTATGTATTTCACCATCTACAGGATCCATATATTCAATACAGTCGTTTGTTATTTTATATACGACTATGAAATGTTGTAATCTATCATCTATAATAACATGAGCAATCATAGGAAGCATAACAGAATGCAAAGCCTCGTAGTCTGCTTTTACACCCTTTGCAGTAAACCCTAATCTTTCTGAAGCTTTAATCATTCCCAGAATATTTGTTCCTTTTTTCTCTGTAAAGGCATATTGTCGTATTCGTGAAATGGGGTATATTGCTCCGTAGTAGGCGCAAATAGAAGCTAAACATGCAGCTCCACAATCTGCTATGTCGTGTTGCTTAATTAGAATATTCTTATTATTTTTCATTTTATATAGTATGAGGGTCGTGATGCCTTTAGTGTTCTTTTTTACTCTTGTGGATACCACTATGTATGAGGTTCGAATAAGCTTGAAAAGTATTACAAATATAAGAAAACCTACATAAATAAGAAAAATTTGAAGAATTTTATTTTTGTATTCCAAAAAGTTGCTTATATTTGTAGCAGACTATAATAGTCTGTTCTAAAGCAAGTATTAACTAAATTCACAAAAAAAATGGAAAAACAGCACATGCGCCCTCTTACAGAGCAGGAACTTCAGAGTATCTATGGTGGCAACATTTTTAAAAGCATCTGGAATTGGATTAAAGAACACATCTTTCTAGAAACGTCTGATGACCCAAATGCAAGAATCAGAGGAGGAGTTAGATTCTAGTTACATGATTTATAAACAAGCTGCTATCTTTTTAAAGATGGCAGTTTGTTTATGGCGATTTTTATAGTATATATATGCGCTTGTTTTTGTAATCTAAAACAAAAGATTTTCCCCATAGGAATTCGGTATTTATGGTAGGATACTTCTCTTCACTTAATATAAAATTCAGTTTGAAATTATTTTCGCCAATTTTAAGTTCAACGTCCTCGCATACATTTGTCTTTTCACGAATCAAGGCTTGAGCTATGTCACCACGTTCTAATTCTATTGTTGTAGTTGGAAAAACTCCAAAATGTTTTGGTAAAAAATTTCTTCTACTACCTGAATCAAACAGTATACGGGTATTTTTCCCTGCAACTTTTCCTTTCAAAAATATACTATTCAGAAACGCATCGGAATAGTCCTCGTGATTTTTCCATTTAAGCGTGCCTTGTATATTCTTCATAGAACTTTCCCACCGAGTCATAATCATTTCTCTTAAATTAAAACACCAAAGTTCTTTTTTTAGAATATTCCCTCCAATAATGAATTTAGGCGCATGATGTTTCAATTTATTTACCAAATCCACAACAAAGCATCTTGTCATAGGATACGAAATACCATCAATTGAAAGACTATCTAAGTTCAAACTAATTGATCTTAGTGATATTCCTAATGCACTTTCTATTATTGCATTACTTTCTTTTAATAAAATATTACACGAGTCAACTGCAAATGTAGAATCAATCATACAAACAGATGCACCTGTATCAATTAAGGCTGAAACATTCCGAGAAATCCCATTATGTGATAATGTTACATTTGTGTACATCATATCTCCTTTTAGAGTTAATGTACTTTGGGCATAGAAATTAAGCGTGAACGACACGAGCATACTGCAAATAAACAGGAAGCGATATTTCATAACTATTAAGTATTTAGAATTATGACATTATTATGATAGCAATTTTGAGAATATAAATCTCAATTGCAAAGTTAGCAACTTTTTCTCACTCCTCCCTATTTTTGTATACTTTAACTCGTTGGTTGAACCGACGGCAACTATTCATCAGCAGTCATTGGCATTGAATATCTGAAACTTGCAAGCATACTATTATAGCAATGCTCAAAAATGATATTATTTGCTAAAATTTTCATATATCAACACTTGTAACTCGCTGATTTTCTGCATCCGTTTCTAATCTTTATTGCTGAACAGTTACTGAACCGACAAAGGTATAAGACTCAGTATAGCATTAGGATGTTTCCTACCAAACCAGTAAAGAGTTAGTTCTCGATATCAATACCAAATGCTAACGTCGTGATGGAAATTGCCACAACCTCTAAGTCTGACAAGTGGGGACGACACATGCTGGGCAGATATTTCTCGTTTAAGAAAAATTTGAAGAATTTTATTTTTATATTCCAAAAAGTTTCTTATATTTGTAGCAGACTATTATAGTCTGTTCTAAAATAAGTATTAACTAAATTCACAAAAAAAATGGAAAAACAGCACATGCGCCCTCTTACAGAGCAGGAACTTCAGACCATCTATGGTGGGAACATCTTTAAGAGTATCTGGAATTGGATTAAAACACACATTTTTGTTAGGACAACAGATGATCCAAACCGCAGAATTGAAACTGGTATTGACACAACTTTTTAATTTGGACAAGTAAAAAATGGGGGGGAAGGTCAAATTGATATGTCCCCATTTTTATTAGTATATCACTTTAATATGTAGAGTGTCTTATGTGAATAGTCTAAAACGAATGATTTTCCCAATAAAAAAGACGCATTTACACGAGGATATTTATCATTATTTAAGGTAAAATCAAGTAGGAATTTATTTTTAGATAATTCCATACTTATTCCTTCGCATAGCCCACCCCTTGTCATTCTTACTTTATTGGCAATATCTCCCTTTTCTCCTTCTATTTCTCTTGTAGCCGCTATTCCAAAAGTTTTGGGAAGTTTATTGTGCATGCTGCCCGTATCAAAAAAAATACGAGTTTTCTTCCTTCCGATTGTACCATTAAAGTATATAGAATTCAAAGAGGCGTCTCTATAATCGTCATGATTTTTCCATTTAATACAAATTGAACTTTCTTTTTGAGGGGCATTGCTACGTTTTATAATATGAGCATTTAGATCGAAACACCAAATCTCTTTCTTTAGGAGATCCCCACCTAAAATAAATTTAGGAGCAAGATGTTGCAATTTACCAGCTAAATCGACAACAAAACATCGTGTCATAGGATATGAAACTCCCGCAACAGAAATAGAGTCTATATTAAAATCAAAAGACTTTATACGTTTGCCATAGGTGTTCCCTATAGAGGCATTACTCTGTGTTGCTACAACACGGCAAGAATCTGCTGCATAAGTAGAATCAATAACACAAACAGATGAGCCTGTATCTATTAAGGCTGAAACATTCCGAGAAATCCCATTATGTGATAATGTTACATTTGTGTACATCATATCTCCTTTTAGAGTTAATGTACTTTGGGCATAGAAATTAAGTGTGAACGATACGAGCATACTGCAAATAAACAGGAAGCGACATTTCATAACTATAAAGTAATTAGAATTATGACATTATTATGATAGCAATTTTGAGAATGTAAATCTCAATTGCAAAGTTAGTAATTTTTGCTTACTCCTCCATATTTTTATATACTTTAACTCGATTGGTTGAAGCGAGTAACTATTCAGCAATCATTCGCATTGAATATCAGAAACTTGCAGGCTTACTATTATAGCAGAATGTTCAAAAATGACATTATTTACAAAAAAATAACACGATTATTCTTGTAACACGCTGAATATCAATGATATTTAATAATTCTTATTACTAAATAGTTACATAATAATATCACTTTCTAACGGCAATGGTTTTATGCCTATTCTAAAATTTGCTTTTCCAAGTATGTCATTTCTTATAATTCTCATCCAACATTTTCTCCAAGTCCGACACCTTATAGAGTATCTTTCCTGCGAACTGCGTATAGGGAATAATCCTCCTGTCCCGATAGTCCTGCAAGGTACGAGGGCTGATATACAGCCGCTCACACACTTCCTTGCCTGTTAGGAAATGCTCACCGCCAAACAGCGGTTTGTGTGTCTGTGCCACTTCTTTTATCCGTCTGTTCACTCCTTCAAGTGCGGACATCACCACCTGCATATCATCCGCTTCCATGTTCAAGTCTTTTACCTGTTCCATCATTCTCTTTCCTTATTTGTTATTCTTGGTTTGTCTATTTTCTATTTATCAGATTTGGTTTGGAGCAATTGTTCCACATCCTCACGCTTGTAATAGCACTTATGCCCGATTTGGGAGAAAGGCAACACACCTGTGTCACGATAATGTTGCAATGTACGCTTGCTGATATTAAGCAACCTGCATACATCGCCGTTGTGCAGCCAATCGGTGTGCCTGCTCTGTTCTCCGAATGCCTTGTGGCAGGTCTCGGCAAGACAGAGTATCTCATTCCTCAGCCTCGCCCAATTTGAATCCGTAATGATAAAATATCTCATAGTTTTATTGTTATTTTGTTTGTAATTCTGTCTTATTGGTATTGATAACACCTTTGTCTATTCTGCATTTCATCGCACGTTTATGCCTGCAAAAGTATGATGAGTTTGTCATACTTCAAAGCAGCAGGGAACAGCAGGGAAACATCGGGAACTTCAAGGAAAAGCTAACGCATTTTATCGGCAACCGTTTGCGCATTCTTTCCCTGTTTTCGTCTTTCACCGTCTGTTTGGCGCAAAGATAGGGCGGTGCATGTCCTATTCTATCATACTTCTTTTAAGTGGCACCTTGTAGCACTCTTGGTGTGGACAAAAGCTACCCTATTTCTGTGCTGATTCTATTGTTTGCAATATCGGTGCAGAATACAGCAAACGTGTGCAAAGGTGTACACTTCTACCTCTATCTTTCCTTGCTATTTTATCTTCTGTTTTGACTTAATTCGGGCTTAAATCAGTTATTTCTTTTCCTGTCTCCTCAAAAATCCGTGCGAACTTTATTGCGAATGAACGCAACATTATGCAAGCACTCTCCGAATGCTTGGAACTTTCCAGTTCTCTTCATAACTTCACTCTCGGAAACCAAACCAAGCATATAATGAAAAGGAACGCAGATAAAGGCAATTCAGTGGACGAAAATAATACGCCCAAGCAAAGGAAGACTTCCTCCAAAAATGGTGAGATAGAA
>OASD01000409.1_pt1 | contig 17432 bp, 7 predicted proteins | sample 1475531 | NCBI WGS metagenome assembly OASD01 (sample SAMEA3360668, study PRJEB22359) | human gut metagenome | biome: ENVO:urban biome; feature: ENVO:human-associated habitat; material: ENVO:feces | place: Bangladesh | collected 2011
TATGTATTTAATGAATGGCAAAAAGTTAAAGCTGGCGAAACTGATGACAGCTTAGTAGAAGTAAAACCAGCAGAAAAAATTGATTTAGCTAAAAATAAATACACTGACAAGGTAACAGTAATAGAAGCATCTTATTTTGAAAGATTTGAAGCAACGCCAATTGTTAAGCCGATAAAAACCGAAGAACTTCACACACCTGAAGGAAAAGAAATTACTGATAAAGATTTAATTAAACAAATTACTCCACCAGAGAATAAAGAAATTGAATCAATAACAGTAGTTGAAAGACCAGATCCTTCAAAGCCTAGTAAGCAAGAAGCCAAAGTAACTATTAAATACAAAGACGGCTCAACACAAGGAACAAATGACGATCCTGTTGTAATACCTGTAGAAGTTCACAAAAACATAATTCCAGAAGCACCTGGTGGACAAAGACCGAAGGACGCATTGGATAATTATGTAAAAGTAATCTTCAAGGCAGGCACAGGCGGAAGCCTATCAGGCGATACAGTTTACTATGTATCACCAGAAGTTGAAGTGGACATGACAGAATCTGCTGGAAAGATTACAAAGACTCCAGAAGTTGGATATATCAGTGGAGATTGGGACACAAGTGAAACTAAAAAGTTAAAAGCAACATTTACTGCTAAAGAAACTGAATTTACTTTTAACTTTACAAAGACAAAAGATATAGTAGAAAAAACAGACGACAATGTTAAAAAGCCAGACGGATATGTAGAAGTTATTTTCAAGACAGAAGATGAAGCTAAGGGTAAACTTGATGGAGGTAAATTAGTAAAAATCTACTATGTAAATCCAAAGGCTGGCATTAAACTTGTTGAATTGGCAGAGGGAACACAAGCTGCAGAAAAACAACTTGCAGTACCAAAAACAGCTCCTGCTACAAACTATGAATTTGAAACTTGGTACGAAGAAATCGACCAAACAACTGCAATCACAAGCGAAAGAATCCATGTAGCTAAATTTAAATTAGCTAAAGTAACATTAACTTATGAAGCAGGCGAAGGCAAAGGAACAGTACCAGCGAAAGTTGAAGTAGACCACGGCACAAAAGTTAGATTAGCTAATGCTGATAATTTATCAAAAGAAAATGCTAAATTTGCCGGCTGGAAGATAGGCGAAAAAACTTATCAAGCAGGCGACGAAATAACATTAAATGAAAATATTACAGCAACAGCACAATGGACTGCAACTAAACACACAGTTACTTTCAATAGCATGGGCGGCAGCGACGTAGCAAGTCAAACAGTTGCTCACGAAGATAAAGCAACAGAACCAAGTCCAGCACCAAGATTAGATGGCAAAGTATTTATGGGCTGGAAAGAAAATGCAAGTGATACAAATTACTTTGATTTTGCTAACACAGCTATAACAGAAGACAAAACACTAATAGCTATTTGGGAAAAACCAGTTCAAAAGATTAAAGAAAATGATCCAGTTGAAGAACAATTTATTAAGGTAACTTTCAAAGAAGGAGACCATGGTAAGTTAACACTTGAAGGCACAGAACAAACAAATCCTGTTGCTTACAAAGTAGATAAAAATTATACAATGGCTCAAGCTATGAAAAATGGCTTGGTAGTACCAAAAGCAATAGCAAACACTTACTATAAATTAGCTGAAAACTTCTCGGGCTGGGACAAAGCTCTGGACTTAACACTTGCAGCTGGTGAAACAGAAAAAGTATTCACAGCACAATATGCACCTATAGCAGATGTAATTCCTATAGACCCAGCTAAGACGGATGAAGAAATTCAAAAAGAAAGACCAGATGACATGGTTGTAGTTAAATTTGTTGTTGATGAAACTAAAGCCTTTATGGAAGCTACAAGTAAATTCTATGTTGCAAAAAATAAAGAAGTAACTATCACTCCACCAGCAGTATATAACAGAATTGATTTAGATAACTTTGCTGGTTGGGAAGGAATAACATTAAATTCAGAAAGACTTTTAGTAGATACATTTGATAAAGATACAGAAATTAGAGCAAAAGACGAAAGACTTGTCGAAATGAAAATATTTGAACCAGTAGCAGGAGATGACTTTATCTTTGCTAAGAAAGACAGTTTAGAGGCTGGTGCCATAGGACATCTTGAACTTATTCGTGGAAGTGAAACATATAGTGTTTTATCTGGAGAAGAAGTTCAAGAGAAAAAGATTGGTAGACGTACAATTAAACAAGTTCGTTTTGGCTTCAAAGTTCCTACTGAAATTGGCGGCAAACTTCAATCTGGCGACAGAATTCGTTATTGGGCTCAAAAAGGCAGTATGAAATCAGTTGCTACAGAGATCATAATTAAATAAGGGGTTGATACTTTGAAAAATAAATTAACAGCATTTATGCTGGCTCTATTACTACTGGTACAAAGTTTTGTGCCGGTAGTATCAAGGGCATCAAACGATAGCTTAAATATAAAACAAGAAAGTGATCTCGTAAAAGTTGGCGAGTTAGATATTGATTCATATCCTAAGCTAGATAATAAAACTATCTTAGCAATTCAAAAACAAGCGAGAGAAAATAAAAAATTAGAAAAAAGAACAAAAGGCTCAGGATTATTTTCGGTGGACAGTCCATATTTACCAGGACAAAATCCTACAGACGAAGAAAAAGCTGCAGCTTATGGCAATTTAAACGTAGATTTTAAAGTCTTTGGACTAAAAGAGAATGGCACTGAAAAAGAATTCCAATGGAATGAGATATTTGGTACTGATTCTAATGGAAAGCCTGGTACAGCTGACATTTACTTTGTTCAAAGAGATGCAGAAACAAATGCTGAAATCCATAGGTTTAAGTTAACTGTTAATAAAGCCGGAGAATATAAATTGTTAGACATATACGGCAAACCTGCTAATCTACCTCTTTATTCAACAGCTTTAAAGCCTTATAAATATGATGTTGAATTAGATATAGGCGTTAGTGAAAAAGTAATGTTTTTAACTGTAAAATTATTGTACTCTGGAAACAAGGTAGCTTCTTTTACAAAGGACGCTGATGGAAATATAATTGCAGACATACCACTTGATTTACAACTAGCACAAATTGCCTCGACAAAATTCGTATCAGAATGGAAAACTGATGTTGAAGAGAGCACTAGACCTGCAGTTAATGGGGACTTTGACACTTTAGATAATCAAGATCTAAGATATTTTCCGTTCCCTAAAAATGATACAGATGAACTAAAGCTAAGGATGGAAAGTTATAATCTTGAAACAGATGATTGGCCTGGATATGACCCACAAACTCCACCACACTTAAGAGTTATTCCTAAAGTTAGCGTTGAAGAGGATATGCTAGAAGACCCAGCAACATATGAAATTGATAAAGATAAGAGTAGAATTACAGCAAATGGTAAAACATATAAATATGATTTAAAATATGATGTCATTAACGGTGGCAAGCTTACTATGACAGAGATTATACCATTAACATTTGATGCTAATGGCGGTAAGTTTGCTTCTATTACAGATCCAGCTGTAGAACAAAAAATCGTTAAAGAAGTTGAATATGAAAAAGACTTAAGTGAAGAGGTAGAAAAGCCTAAAAAAGAAAGAGAAACTTTTAAGGGATGGTCATTAACACAAGACGGAGAAGCTCTTTCTGACGAGGAATTTAATAAAGCTATAAAAAACGTTAAAGCAGCAAAGACTTTCTATGCTGTTTGGGACAACAATCCAATTAAGGCAGATGTACTTGAAGTAAAAGAATCTTTTAAAGATGGAACAGGTTATGTCAATGACTTTATTCCTACACTTAAAACTTTAAAGGGACAAGTAAAGATTAAAGACGCAAATGGAGATCCACAAGCATTAACAGAGGGTGATAAGATTGAAATATTAGATGATAGTGGAAATCCTATTGCTGATGCAGATTTAAAAGATAAATTATATGAAAAGTTAAAAGAAGACGACACGACAGAAGTTTCTCGTAACGTTACTTTAAAGGCAAAAGTAACTCATGCTAATGGCACAAGCCAAACGGTTGATATTAACATTAAGGTTATTAAAAACATTTACGAAGCAAAAACTTTAACTGAAAAGCCTTACTACGTACCAAAGGACTATGTAAAAGTAACAGTTGACCCAACAACAAAGGCTAAAGACCCACAAAAAACTTACTACTATGTAAATCCTGAAGCAAAAGTAGTTATACCAGGATCAAATCCAACAGGAACTGGCGATAATGTATTTACTAGGTGGTTCATGAAGGCAGATGATGCATCAGGAGACGGGACTGAATATAAACTTGAAGAAAAACCAAGAACTAAATTTGAAAAAGCAAGTACAATCACTGCTCAATACGTTTCTGACGTCATACCACAACCAGGAGAAGACAAACCAAAAGAAGTACCAAATGACTTTGTTCTAGTAGAATTTAAAGAAGGAACAAATGGTTCGCTTGAAGGAACAAGGAAATATTGGGTTAATCCAAAGGCTGGAAAGAAATTATCAGATATAATTCATCCAACAATAAAAGCGGCTGATGAATGGAAAGATAATGGCTGGGACAAAGAAGATACTACTGAGATAAAAACAGCATTAGAAGTTACAGCTAAGTATCTAAAGAAAGTTTTAACAACAGAGCCTAAAGATCAAACAGACAAAGATAAATATGTAAAAGTAGAGTTCGACAAAGGTGAGCACGGAACTATACCTGAAGATGCAACAAAAACTTATTGGGTGCTAAAAGATGTAGAAGTTAATCTTACAGCGCCAACTGTAACAGCTAATGAAGGTTATACTCAAAAAACTGGCGATGATGCTTGGTCACCGAAGAAGGCTAAATCATATAGTGAAGAGACAAAGCACGTTGCTCAATACACTTATACAGGCAAAGATGTAATTGAACAACCTGGAGATAAAAAACCTGATACAGTACCAAAAGATTTTGTGAAAGTTGCTGTTGTTCCGACAGACAAAGCAACTGTTGATACTAATAAAATTTATTGGGTTGCTCCTAACAAGGAAGTAACAATTCCATTTGCAAAGCCACTTGGTAAAGAAGTTCCAGTTAGTCAAGTTGATCCAAAGAATCCTAAGGCATATAAGTGGGTGTTCACAAAGTGGACTTCTGATGAAACACCAGTTAGAACATGGGATAAAGATATTGATACAGGCATAGTTGGAACATTTACAAAAGAAACAACTATTACTGCACAATATGATAAAAGTACAACAGAACAAGGCTCAGTTGTTGCAGATGAAATAACTGTTCACGAATCATTTAAAAACAAAAATGATTGGGTTAATAACTTTATTGAGACTGAAGCAAGCGAAGCTATTCTTAAAGCGGCAGTTAAAGTAATAGGCGCTGATGGAAATAAGACAACTTTACCTGAAGGTAGCAAAGTTGAATTATTAGATAAAGATGGAAATGTTAAATCATATACAGATTTAGCGGCAGAACTTTATGATAAGCTTCAAGAAAAAACTAACGAAAAAGAAAATGGTATTGAAAAGCCATATAGAACAGAAACTGTTAAGGCAAAAGTAACATTTAAGAACGGTGAAGTTCAAGATGTAGAAATACCTATTAAGGTTATAAAAAACATCTACGAAGCAAAGACTTTAACAGAAAAACCTATATACGTTCCAAAGGATTACTTGAAAGTTACAGTAGATCCGACAACAAAGGCGACTGATCCACAAAAAACTTATTACTATGTAAACCCAGCTGCTAAAGTTGTAATTCCAGGATCAGATCCAGAAGCAATTAGTGGATTTAAATTTGTTAATTGGACTACACCAGGAAAAGATGCTGATGGAAAGGATATTGATGCTCCATATGAATTAAAAGAAAGACATCAATTTGATAAAGAAACAACTATAACTGCAAACTATGTTAACGAAAAAGATATCATTGAATTTGATCCTAAAAAACCAGTTGCAAAACCTGAAGGATTTATAACAGTATCCTTTGATGCTGATTTAGGCCTAAAGTTAACAGATATTAAATTCTATCATGTAAAGATAGGCGCAAAAGATACAAATGAAAAACCATTAACACTTGCAGCATTGAAAAAACCAGACTATGATGCAGCCAGTGGATATGCTTTTAATGGATGGGACAAGCCAGATACAACTCCTATTGGCGATCAAGACATCGTAGTAACTGCTTTAGCTAAGCAAGCCTCTTCACCTGACAAGCCAGGCGATGAACCAGGCTACAGACCATCTTATCCAGAAATTATCTACAGAGACAGAATTGTCGAAAAAGAAAAGATTGTTGAAAAGATTGTCAAAGTTGGCGAAAACGATGAGCTTCTTAAGGAAATCAGATACATGCAAGGCTACAACGGCAAGTTCAGACCATACGATGGCTTAACAAGAGCCGAAGCTGCTCAAATCTTAGCTAACGCTCTAAAGGCTGACGGCTACAGATACGATGCAAACTACAATCTAAGCTACACAGACGTTGGCAATAAGTGGTACACAGACGCTGTTAGAGTAGTGACTCAAGCAAATGTATTCCAAGGCTATAGCGATGGAACATTTAGACCACAAAGCAAGATCACTAGAGCTGAGTGGGTAGCAACTCTTAGAAGGTTCCAAGACATTAAGGAGGCAAATGGCAATGCCATGATGCTAAGAAGCGGTCACTGGGCAACAGCTGAAGTACAAGCGGCTTATGAAGCTGGCTGGCTAGGCGTTTACCAAGATGGTACAGCGAAGTTTGATGCTGACAAGCCTATCACAAGACAAGAAGTTGCCTACGTTTCAAACAGAGCCTTCAGAAGAGTGCTTGACAAGGTATATCTAAGAAGAAGTGTAAACACACTATTAACTTACAAGGATATCAACCCAAGTATGCCTCTATATGAAGACATCTTATGCGCAAGCAACACACTTCTTACTGATAATAAATATTACAAGGCCAATACTATTGTAATGGACAATGTGACATTTAATATTGTGACTGATTATATGGCTATTACTCAAAAGAAATTCCAGTATATTTCGCGTTAAAATTTCGACTAAGGCTTGCGCTCTCGCTTCCTTCCTCAACGTACGCACTTGTACGATGTCGGTCGGTCGCTCGTTATGCTTCGCCTTATTCATAAATTTTTTCAGCGAAATAGCAAAGCGGTTGATAAGCTTAAACAATAGTATAAAATGAAAGCTGTGAGAATTTTTTCTCACCGCTTTCATTTTTTATCAATTTTTTTATCTTGTCAATGAATCGCCACCAAACCAAGTTCGCAGAGCGATTTGATTCACGGGACGAAGTGGAACGAAGCGGCCGACCGACATCGTACATAGAAGTACGTTGAGGGAGGGCGCACAGCGAACAAGTTCCGTGGGCAAATCGAATGCGAACTATGCGAAAATCATTTGCCTTTCATATTCAATACCTTCATATAAATCCCTCTCATATTTATTGCATAATCATGTACATCTCTCACATATACATCGAAGGTATTTATCGTATTGTCATTTTTCCCTACCATTCTAACGGTTCCGAGCTTTTCATAGTCTTTGGCATCGCTTTTTTTCATCATAGCATAGCCTTTTTGCTCGCACACGTAATCTAGCACATCTTTATCCACTTCTGTACTTAGAAATTCTTTGGTATCGGCTAGATCTTTTAGGTTTTTATTCATTCTGGCTCTGCTGCTAAACATTGAATTATACAGTATTATAATCAGAATGAGTACGCCTATCATGCCGATGATGCCTGAATTGTCTTTTTTATCCATAATTAACTCCTTTTAAAACATCATTATAAATTTATTCACTTTTAGATCAATCAAATTTCGCAGAGAAAAGAAGAACCTCGGACATAACCGTCCGAGAACCTTTACGCTACGATGAATGAGGTCCAGTCGCGATTTTAATGCGAAATCTTAAATTTCTTCCATAATAGTCGAAGCACAATAACAACAACTATAACAATAATCAGTCAATCAGCACTAAACCCTTTACTTGAAGCTTCTGGCTCATCTGCCTTAACTTCTTCGCTCACAGTTTTCACGGCATTTTCCTTATATATTTCATCTGAGAAAAATATTTTGTACTCGCCGTAGCCTTCCTTATCCATGTCCTCAAGCGGCACGAAGCGCAGTGCGGCGCCATCGATGCAGTATCTTAGTCCGCCCATCTCCTTAGGTCCGTCGCTAAAAACATGGCCCAGGTGATTATTGCCGTGCTTGCTCTTGATCTCTACACGCCTCATTCCATGCGATTCGTCCCTGTTGTAGCTAACGCTGTCACTGTTTATGGTCCTCGCAAAGCTAGGCCAGCCGCAGCCTGCATCGAATTTATCCTCTGAAGTAAAAAGCACTTCGCCAGTTAATTTATCCACGTAAATGCCCGGGCGCCACTCATCATTTAGTTCAGACGTATGCGGATGTTCAGTACCTTCTTCCCTCATAACCTTGTAGCTAAGCTCATCCAAGAGCTTTTTCGCTTCCTCATCAGAAACTTCTTTGTACTCTTTTTCGAAAATGGGCTCATCAGCTTCAGCCAAATTGATATGGCAGTAGCCGCCTGGATTTTTCTCCAAGTAATCTTGGTGGTAGCCCTCTGCCAATACAAAGTTTTTCAGCTCTTCGACTTCAACAGCGAGCTCGCCGTGAATTTTTTCTTCGTATTTATATACCTTGTCAATGATCTTTTTATCTTGAGGGTCACTATAATATATGCCCGTTCTGTACTGTCTACCTCTGTCTCCGCCTTGCTTGTTGACGCTCGTTGGGTCAATCACCTTAAAGTAGCGAAGAAGAATTTCTTCTAGGCTCACAAGGCTTGTATCGTAAGTTATTTCAACAGTTTCAGCGTGATCAGTCTCTTTAACTTTCTCATAGCTAGTGCTATCGCCATTGCCATTAGCATAGCCGACTTTGGTGCCCATAACGCCGCGTATCCTATCGAAATAGCCTTGCATGCCCCAGAAGCAGCCGCCTGCTAGGTGTATGGTTTTGTTGTTATTCATAAAATCACCTCTTTTTATTATTTTTATTTATTATCATTATTTACAATGTCTTCAAGTATCTCGAAGGACTTCGTAAGCTTGTCATATTCAGGGATATAGCTTACAGCGATCAGCTCGTCGAAGCCGTAGTCCCTCTTGAAGCCCTCATAAGTCTTCTTCGCGTCCTCATAAGTGCCGCCGATGTGCAGTCCGCGCATAGCCCTAAGCGCAAATTTCTGCATGCTCGTAAGCTCTGGCGCATCGTTCGGGTCAATCTTCTCAAACTCATCGCGATTGTCCACGTCAAGTATCCTTAAAAATACTTGCATCGCGTGAAACTCAAGCTCATCCGCGTCCTTTTTGTTCTCGCCAATGTTAGCCGAAACGCCAAGCATTGTGAATGGCGCGTCAAGGTACTTGCTCTTTTTGAAATTGTCTCTGTAGATGTCAAAAGCAGCCTTAACTGTGTGAGGCGCGAAATGGCCTGCAAATGAATATGGCAGACCCAGCTCAGCCGCTACATAAGCGGAGTTCATCGAGCTACCCAAGATAGTTATCGGTACGCCCGCGCCCATGCCAGGGTAAGGCGCGCTCTTTAAACCACTTGCATCGCCATCGAAATATTTTAGCATTAGGCGAATTGCGTCCAAAAACTTTTCTTGCTTATATGTGTCGCGATAAAGTATTCTTGCAGTTTCTATATCAGTACCGGGTGCTCTACCTATGCCAAGATCAACCCTATCAGGGAAAAGCGCCTCCATAGTCCCGTAGCGTTCAGCGACTTGAAATGGCGTGTGATTTGGTAGCATCACGCCGCCTGCGCCGACCTTGATGCGCTCTGTTTGGCCCAGTATGTGCGTTAGAACAACTTCAGTTGCGCTCGATAGTACGCCAGGGCTGTTATGATGCTCAGCGACCCAATATCTCTCGAAGCTTCTTGAGTCCGCGAACTGAGCGAGTTTCACGGCCCTTTCGAAGGCTTCTTTCTTTGTTTCGTCTTTGTATTTCGGTACAAGATTTAGTATCGATAGCTTTGTCATTTAATCACCTCTATATATCTATTTGACTATATTTTATTATGCTTATGGACGTGCCGAGACCAATATAAACGAAGTGGCAAGACCATAAACGTAAATCTATTAATATATAGATACCCAATCGCTATTGAAAACATTGACGATGCGTGATATAATTAGCTTAGGTGATAGAATGAGAAGGAAAAATAACGGTGTTTACATAAATTTTGAGGGACGCGGCGAAGGCCAAAGGGACAAAAGGAAGATTTGCGCTGCGGTGCTAAGTATCGTTGCCATAGTGCTTTTATTGGCGTTTTACTTTTTGTATAAGTACACGACTAGCCATGTATATATAAAGGAAGCGAGCGAGGACGCGCGCGTTTACGAGGAGATTTACAAGAGTACGGATCTCGATCTTGAGAAGTTTAATAAGGCTGACGAAAAATTCAAGATGAAGATAGATGACGCTAGCTTCATTAAGGCACAAGCTGAGTATTTTATGCCAGTTGAGCCGAAGGAGAAGCTTGATAAGAACTTTTCTAAGTCGTATAAGAAGAACTTTGAGGAAGAGTACCTTTTTAATGGAGATGCAAAATTGATACCACTGAAGCTCTTGAAATCACTATCGCGTAACGAGATAAGACTGATTAAGGCAGAAATTTTGGCGCGCCACGGCTATGAGTTTAAGACGAAGGAATTTGCTGATTACTTCAAGCAAAAATCTTGGTATATAGCGGACGAGCATTATAATAGTACGTTTTTATCGAGTACGGAAGCGCAGAATATACGATATATAATGGAATATGAAAAAGAATTAGACCGCAGATAGAATTTCTGGTTCGTGCGAAGCACCAAGGTTCCCGGGACCCATCCAAAGCTTTAGCTTTGATGATGGGTGGGGTTCTTCAAATGCGCCCTTACACTCATTCGCTTTTCGACAATGCTCGAGTATTTCATATACACTCCGCTTGTCTCAAAGCTCCATTTCGTGTAGCGCAAAGGTTCACGTCCATTTATGGACGGGGTTCTTCAATCATCGCATTTTTCCGACAAAATTTGTTTGATCTAGTTCTTTGACACGATAAAAAACAAATTAAATTCAGGGGGCGATTTTATGAAAAAGTATGAATACAAATTCGTTACAGTTAAGACCACAGGTCTTTGGTACGACGACTACCAAGAGATAATTAAGAAACATGCGGAAGAAGGTTGGCGCTATGTTGATTCAATAAATAAACATAGAGAGCTAGTAGATGCTAATCCGAGATTGGAATTGGTATTCGAGCGCGAAATAGAAACGGAGGGGGAGTAAAACTATGAAATTTAATTTAAGAGATTAGTAATTTTATGATAAAGTATAGCTAAATAACTTACTATAAATACTAATTAAGCTATAAATACTGATTAAGGAGGGAAGTTTATGAAGAAAAATACTAATTAAGCTATAAATACTAATTAAGGAGGGAAGTTTATGAAGAAAACTATGTCAATAATCTTAGCCATGCTAATGATTTTATCAAGTGTAAATGTTTTTGCACTATCTTCAAATCAAGAAATTTATGTACTTAACGAGGGTAATGAAGACACTTACATTAATGATAAAGTAGCAAGTCTTATACGTCAAAGCGATGGCAAGATTGACAATGAAGATGAGGTGCATGTGCTATTTAGACTAAATCAAGAATATTTTCGTGAGTTTGGTCAAATGATTGATGCATCTAGACTATACAGTGAGGAAGGCATCAAAGAGCAATTAGACTTTGCTCATATGGCCATTGCTAAGGCCGTGAACGATTTTAAGTCAAGAGGATTTGTTTTTGATGTGATTGATGAATTCACTGTACTTTTACTTGGCTTTGATACTAAGGTTTCGTTTAGAGACGCTAAAAACATGGCGTCATTAGATTTTGTAGAGTCTGCTACTATACAAAAAACTATTATGAAACCTGCTTTTAAGGGTGATGGACCTAGGTTTAGAGCTTACAGCACTGAGCAATCAAGAGACATAATTGGGAACGAAGCTGTTTACTCAAAATTCAAGGGAGAGGGTACTATAGTTGCTGTTATCGACTCTGGTTTTGACGTGGATCATGAGGCTTTTTATTTAAGCGAAGAAGGTAAAGCTAAGGCTGTATATGACGAGGCGGATATTGAAAAGCTTAAGAATGACGGCATACTTAAACAAGGTCGCTACTTTAGCGAAAAGATTCCATTTGGCTGCAATTACTTTCCAGAGAGCAATCCAGAAAAATTAAAGCAAAGAAGTTTAAACTCTCATGGTCAACACGTTGCAGGTAGTATTGCTGCTAATAAGGTGCATGTGCGTTATGATGGGGTCGATAGAGAGCTTGTAGGTGTTGCACCTGAAGCGCAGCTAGCTCTTATGAGGGTTTTCTCTGATGATAACCCTGGTACTGATCCGAGCATATATGTAAAAGCTCTTGAAGATTGTGTTAAACTAAAGGTTACTGCGGTTAACATGAGTATTGGTTCTCCTGCAGGTGACGCAACTCAAATTGATAAAGACACTACTGATGCACTTGATCGTTTGGCAAAGGCGGGTTGTGTTGTTGCGGTTGCGGCTGGTAATGAGACTGCTTTTGGTATGGGCCACGAGCTTCATCCGTTTAAGGACAACCCTGACTATGGTATACTTGGCAATCCTGCTGCTGCTGAGAAATCATTTGCGGTTGCATCTGTTGAAAACGGTTTTACTGTGCAAGATTATTTTGTAAATAAAACTGCGAGCGGCGAACAAAATTATGCTATCAAGTGGTCTGTGGACACTAGTGATGACAGCATGACTGAGCCTGAGTACGATACTGAGTACGATATGGTATACGTTGGTCTAGGCAGAGAAGAAGATTATAACGAGAATAATTATGACGTCAGTGGAAAAATTGCTCTTATCGAAAGAGGAGTAAATACTTTTGAAAATAAAGTAGATACAGCTATAAAACATGATGCTAAAGCTGTTCTTATCTACAATCATGAAGATGGAGGCGACCAATTTATCGGTATGGCGAATACGTGGAACAAAAGTGTTCCAGTAGCTTCCTTATACTACTCAACTGGTATGGCTCTTAGAAATAGCGGGGGCAAGGTCATTTTCAAAAAAGGCAAGGTAGAGCTTAACAATCCACTTGCTGGACAGATCTCAATCTTCTCATCGTTTGGCCTATCAAGCGACGGTTCATTCAAGCCTGAGATAACTGCTCCTGGTGGAAACATCCTTTCACTTGGTAACAACAACACATACAACGTACAAAGCGGTACATCCATGGCGACACCACACGTATCTGGCGGACTTGCGCTTGCACGCTCCATGGTTGATGAGAGATTCCCAGATCTACCAGTAGAAGAAAAGTGGCAAAGAATTAGAAATTTACTAATGTCTACTGCACAAATCCACTTCGACGGTGATGCTGCAACTAGTCCAAGAAGACAAGGCGCAGGTATAATGAAGCTGCAAAACGCACTTACTACTAAGGCTATACTTCTTGGTGACGGCGGCGAGACTAAGCTTATGAGACGAAAAGCTTCAAATCTTGAGAAACTTGATTTTAAAATACAAAACTTATCAAACGAAGAATTAACTTATAATTATAAGGCGATAGTAGTTGCTGACGAGTTAAATGGTGACTACTACACATACATGACTAGAAAGCTTAAAGACATTCCTTATGGAGAGATAAAGCTAGGAGCTAATGAGACAAAGAATGTAAGCGTTACAATCGACACAAGTGATTTTGCAGGGGAGCTTAAAGAAGAGATGCCTAATGGTTACTTTATTGATGGTTTTGTGGTTTTTGAAAGCACAAATCAAAGTGAGCCTGAGATATCGATACCATTTATCACATTTGTGGGCGATTTAGAAAAGCTTACTTACTTTGAAAAGCCTGTATATGACTTAGCTAAAGAAGGCAAGCTTCCGTATTATTGGAATGAAAAAGCAACTATGCACATCGCTGGCATTAACGACACCGGCGTTCCAAACAATGATTTTACTCATTTATACACATATGTAGAGGATAAAAGTGAGATACTTGGCCAAGCTAAGGACTTTACTAACCAAAATCCAACGTTCTACGACAAAAGAGTTATATCGCCAAACAAAGATGGCTACGCAGACACATTATCAGCTAGCTACACACTTCTAAGAAGTGGCCACGTTTCAGCCTATGTGTATAAATTAGATGAAAACGGACACAAAGAAGCAGATCCAATCGCTTGCTTACTTGAAGATGAGTACATGACAAAGAACTTTGGCTCATCGATGATGCCACTTTCATATAGCCTTGGCAGAAGCTTCCCTGATGCGAAGACTACACTTAAGGACGGCGACTACGTTTTAAGCCTTAAGGCATATAGCAACAAGAACAACCCTGCAGACGATGTCGATATGAAGTTTACAGTTGATACGAAGAAGCCAACTATTACAAATGCTAGTTTTGCGAAGAATAAATTGACATTTGAAGCAAAGGATGAGAGCGGTTTAAGAGAAGTCATTGTTAAAAATGCAGATAAAGTCATTGAAAAGAATACAGATGGCTCATACGCAATTGAAGACGGGGCGGATCTTAATGATATAACTGTGGAAGCTATTGACTACGGCTACAACAGATACAAAACAACTCTTAAGATGCTTCTAGAAGGAAACAGCTCTTCATTAAAGGTAAATATAAAACTTATTAACAAGGATGATCCTGAGTTTAAGCTTATATACAAGATATATGACGAAAGTGGAAGAGAGTTCTACGAGGACAACCTAGCTCCAGGCACTTACACTATGAAGATCACTAAGCCTGAGGAAATCTACGAGATCAAAACTATCAACGATGCAAGCATTGAGAATATCGAGCTTAAAGACGGTGTATACGTATATGAATTTACAGTAGAAGAAAATAAAGTGACAGAAGTTAATATTGACGTAGAAAAGCTAGACGCCTACTACGTATACTTCTGGGTATATGGTAGTCACAGAGACTTCCACGGCATTAAGCTAGTTAATACGGCAGATGAAAGTAAAGTTATAGAGCTAGAGAGAAGTATAGGCGAAGACAGCCCAACATACTTTGGACCAAAGGTTTATGAAAAGCTAGTACCATACGGCGAGTACAAAATTGTTTGTGACGCAGACATGGATAATTACAAGTATGACGTTCAAAGAGAGAAGGCAAAAACTGACGGAACTAACGAATATGTAGAGGCTGACCTAAAGACTTTGAAAGTAGATGCAAAAAGCGTTCTAAACGCTACTGGAAACATTTCATACAAAGTAGATGTGACTAAAAAGACAATGACTTTGAATATACTTGGTGATAATCTAGATAAAGCTAAGTTTAAGCTAGTTAAAGATGGTACAGATAGAGACATGAAAAAAGCGCTCAACACACTACCATCTAAAGACATAGGAACGAGCGCGGAAGTAGATCCTGAAGACTTCGCATTAGTTGCACTACCAGAAGAAGGCTACTATGCAGAGCCACCTATGTATTTACTAGAGCTAGGCAATAGTAGTAGAATAACAAGTTTCCCTAGCAAATCTTTCTACAACTTCAAAGGTGACAAAGTTGATTTACCTTTAGATATACACAAGTCAGAAGGCTTTGGAAGCTTGAAGATAAGTGATAACTCAGAAGAGCTTGGCTACAAGCAAGAGTACACAGTAGAAGACTTAAGAAGCTACTATGGTATGGGCGGTAAAACATACACAGACCTTAGTCATTTACCAGAAGGTAGCTATGTTGTAAGACCGAAGTTTGACGAGCACAGCTCACATATAACAGAAGATATATTTAAGTTTGTAACAGTAAGAGCAGATAAAGAAGCTATAGCAAGCTTTAAATTTGAAGCAATACCAGAACCACAATTTGATGGTTTTGCATTGATTACTTCAGAAGAAGAGCTTAAGATAAAAGCCAAAGATCTTAGCAGTGGAGATGTTCAAGAGCTACAAGCAAGGCCTGATGAAGGAAAGTATACTTACTACTTGATGGGAAATAAAGGTATATATGAGCTTATAGTTAACGATGGTAACGACGAAGGATATGACTATCCTAAGTACGTCATGGTTATAGGCGAATCAGTTATAGAGGTAAAGAAAGCTCATAAAGAAGAACAAACAAATCCAGACGCAGACAAGATTAAAGAGGCACTTGACGAGCTTCACAAACTTATAGACGAGGCAAAGGCCATAGACGAGGCTAAATACACAGAAGACTCAGTTAACAGGCTTAAAGAAACTATATCACAAGTTGATAAAGACTACGACACTCTTGCTGAGCTTGAAGGAGCTATAGACGCGTTAAAGCAAGCTATGAGTAAACTAGAAGAAAAGCCAGTTGAGCCAAATCCAGATCCACAGCCACAACCAGAGCCATATGAACCGTACGAACCATATGAACCATATGAACCATATAGACCAGAACCAAAACCATATAGACCAAGCAAACCTAGTGAACCATCTAAGCCTATAAACAATAAGGATGACAAAAAAGATGAAAAACCAGTTGAAACAAAGAAGGATTTAGGTATTATTACTGAATATCCTATTAACCCAGTTGAACTAAGAGACGTGCCAAAGGGTCCTGAAGGCGAAGCGGTTAGAAACCTAGTTTCTTACGGCATCATCAAGGGTATGGGCAACGGTAAGTTCCAAGGCAATAAAACTATAACTAGAGCTATGGTTACAAGAGTCTTTATGCTTATTAGCAAGGACAAAGCCATTGACAAAGACGTTTACTTCAGTGATGTTACAAATGATAAATGGTACGCTGAATCAGTTAAGTGGGCCGCAGCTAAGGGCATCATCGCTGGCTACACTGACGGTACATTCAAGGCTGACAAGAAAGTTACTAGACAAGAGTTCTGCGTAATGCTAATGAACTTACTAAAGGCCAATGGCATTGAGCTTGAATCTGTAGTTCCAGTTGACGAAACAGACTTTGCTAAGGCTGATAGCTGGGCAAAGGACGCGATGATTGCTATGAAGAGAGCTGGACTTGTAAATGTTGAAGCGAATGGCAAGTTTGGTCCGCAAAGTAAGTTTACGAGAGAAGAATTAGCTAAGACTATTGATTTATTGATTAAGTTAATCAGTCTTAAAGAAAATAAATAATTTTGCACAACGCTTAGTGCAAAGATTCTTAAGTCCATGCACCAAGAGAACAAGTGTTAGCGATGTTCGATTGGCTATGCATGCCTTATGCCAGAGTTTACAAAGAGATGGAACGTTAGTGAACGTCGATTTGATTAAACTTACGGCCGGGACCCATTCAAAGCTAATCTTTGTAAATGGGTGAGTTTCTTCTTTTCCTGCGAAATTTACTCGGTGTATAATTTGATAAAACACTTTTCGCTATACACGCAAAACAAAAACCACAAAATAAAAATCACAGAGCTTATCCTAATCAGATAGGCTCTTTTTTGTGGCTCTATGTCAAATATTGGGGAGACTTATTGATTTAAGTCTCTCTTTTTACGTT